>JACKQG010003054.1_pt1 | contig 20972 bp, 19 predicted proteins | sample 8237621 | NCBI WGS metagenome assembly JACKQG01 (sample SAMN15677084, study PRJNA649215) | marine metagenome | biome: marine; feature: Black Sea; material: saline water; isolation source: suspended particulate matter (SPM) from the Black Sea western gyre | collected 2013-06-09/2013-06-10 | depth... | reverse complement strand
TGCAGGGCGGGCGATCAGCAGTAAAATGTCAAAAGTATTTTTAGATTTCATTTCTTCTCCAGAATGGCAAATGGTCGAAATGCAAATAGACAGAAACAACAAGCATCACGATACTGATGAACAATAAAATAACAGGCTGTAAGATTACGCCCGTAATCAGGCCAACGATCAGAAAGAATATATGGAACGTAAAGGGTACCCAAAATACCAAATGATCGACCGGGTGTAGATTGTATTTCGGGCGGAGATAAACCAATAAGCCCAATGCTCCGAAGATGAGTGCTGCAACTGAAGGTTCGTACAGTCCGGCAGGGATAAAAAGATCGACGATCATCGCATTGGTGCCTAAAACACCAAAAGTGCCCAAGATGATCGCACCAAGAGGCGCCACCCATTGCCAGCCACTATATGATACTTGTTTGAGGGTTCTTAATGCAAGTGAAAATGAAAACACTACCCAAAACCAGGCCCAAAAATTAGCAAAGGGTACACCAAAATACTCAGAGGTAAGGCTGCGTCCCCAATCCCACATACCTAAACGGATTGCAATCGCGTCCATGGCTAAATCTATGTTGAGAGCCATGAGTGCATCAGAGATGGGGCGCGCCCATAGGGGTAAGCTGCTGGCATCTGAGAAGAGCATGGCAGTGTAAATAATAACTCCCCAGCCAATGCCTACGCCTAATGGCAGGGGCCCAATTTTAAGTACAAAATCGCCGTATTCGTATGCACTCAACTGCATGATGGTCGCCCATTCGAGCAGCCAGCCGAAAACTACCCCCGAACTGAATTCCCAAACTCTCAGCCAGCCTGCATGCTGCCATGCATGACGAAGACAGAATGCCAGCAGCAGCAACATGATTAATTCGAATAGTATGAGAGAAAAATGTGGCATAAGGGTCTTTCAAATTAAGTGGATCACGATTTTGTGTATTTGCGAGGCGTTTTGTGCCCAAGCAATCCCCAAGTAAAGGGGGGAGATTGCTTCACTCCGTTCGCAATGATATCAGAATTCGTCATTCATGTTACGCACACGTTGCGAGGTTTCCCTGGAATAGGGGGTGGGGGGCTCTGGCCCCCACCCCCTATTCCAGGGAGATTCTCATTAGGTTGCGTAACATCAATTAGTCAATCTGTGATCTACTGAAATTGGAATCAAATTCGCTTTTTCTATTTATCGTACCGAAAAAATACAGTGGGGGATTCCCTGAGGCCCACGCTCTAGCTTGGCCACCTGCTCAATTTTTTGATCGAGTTGAGATGCCAAAAATACTGCATCCATCTGACACAACTCAGGGTTTTCGGCCAGAATAGCCGCATAAGGGCAATGCCCCAAGATCACGCGCGGGCCTTCAGGCGAGGCTTCCCAGCGCGCCTGATAGTTCATTTCGTTTAAGCGTAATACGGTTTTATTTAGTTTCGCAAACGGAGCAGCACTGCCTTCGATCTCTCCAAAGAGATGGGGGACAAGTCTTGAGAATTGCTCTTCAAGATCATCTTCGCATTTCAACACTTTCAGCATAGCATCCACCAAAAGGTCGATATTGTGGTCCATGGCCTGATGGGTTAATGCAAAGAGCTTTGTCGGTCTGCCGCGCCCCTTTGCTGAGCGATTGCCAACCACCTCGATTATGTTCTCTCGTTCAAGAGCGCTCAGATGATGACGCGCATTTGCCGGGGTCATTGGCAGGGCGCGGCTGATCTCTAGCGCAGATGCCATCTGGTGAGAGCGAATATATTCAAGAATTTGGGCACGCGTATTGGGCATAACTTCGGAATTATACCTTATTAACGCAAATAATTATTTGCGTTAATCTGCGTTGACACGCTAATTCGCGCAGGTATAATTAGGGTCGTTGTTTTTCCACAATTAATATCCAACCTCTACTTTCAAAAATCGAGGAGTAAATAATGTCTGAGGATATCAACTCACAAGGTTACGATGTTCCGCCCGAGATGCAGAATGTTGTTGCCATTACGACTCTGGATAAGATTTACAACTGGGGTAGGCGCTATTCTGTCTGGCCGATGATGTTTGGTTTGGCCTGCTGCGCAATCGAGATGATCTGTACCGCAGCCTCCCGCTTCGATTTCTCCCGCTTCGGCATGGAAATCATGAGGCCCAGCCCGCGTCAGGCCGACCTGATGCTGGTTTCCGGCACAGTCACCAAGAAGATGGTTCCCCAAATCGTGCGCCTCTATAACCAGATGCCCGAACCAAAGTATGTCGTTGCTATGGGTGCCTGTGCTTCCGGTGGTGGCCCCTTCAAAGAAGGCTATAACGTTGTTTCCGGAATCGACAAATTCTTACCGGTGGATGTATATATTCCCGGTTGCCCTCCGACGCCTCAGGCGCTCCTATTTGGCCTGATGAGAGTGCAGGAAATGATCGATAATCAATCCCTCAAAGAAGTTCGCTGGTATCAAAAGGGAGATTTGCCCGCCATCCCAATCCCCATTTTGGGACCTGATCTTATTGACCCGCGCGATTACCCAGAATTTGCGGAAAAGCTGGCCAAGGCGCAAGCGGTTGTCGCAGAGCCGGAAGAAGTATAGCTGGAGAACAAATATGACAGAAACAACAATGGCTATTTCCAAAAATATTGAAACCCGCTTCTCGGACGGCGTTACCCTGGATGAACGCACGGGCTACGAAGGTTATATCGTAGAAGCGGACAAGCTGATCGAATTTGCAACAGCCTTACGAGATGAGTTTGGTTATGATTTCCTCTCCTCTGTTACGGGTGTCGATTACCTGCCCGAAGAGAAGATGGAAGTCGTCTACCATATGTACAAATCCACCGGCGGGGGCGCACTAATCTTCAAGGTACAGGTGCCACGCCAAGCCCCAGTTGTACCGTCCCTCTATGATGTTTTCCTCGGCGCCGATTTTCAAGAACGCGAAGCTTGGGATCTGTTAGGTATAAAGTTTGAAGGTCACCCAGACCTTCGGCGGATTCTGATGTGGGAGGGCTTCGAAGGTCACCCGCTGCGCAAAGATTGGAAGGAAGCCTTCCACGAAAACGATACCAAGCCATTCGATGCTCGCTGGCCCGGAGGCGATGTGTATCGAGCTGAGGACGAGAATCCTTTCACAAAAAACGTGCTGTATCCAGAGGGCTTTGATCCCGAAAAATGGACTCCCGAAGGCGAAACCGCCGTTTATGCAGGAATGACAGAGATCGAATCTGATGATCCCATGCACACTGATCAGATTGTGGTCAACTTAGGCCCACAGCATCCCTCGACCCATGGTGTTTTCCGCATGGTAGCCACCCTGGATGGAGAGACGATTGTCAAGCTTAGGCCGGTGATGGGTTATCTGCACCGCAATCATGAAAAGATCGGTGAGCGCAATACTTATCTGATGAATATCCCCTTTACCGATCGCTTGGATTATCTTTCATCGATGACCGCCAATTGGGGGTATGTGCAGGCTGTTGAGAAACTTTTGGGACCCAAGGTTGTAGTGCCTGAGCGCGCCGAATATATCCGCGTGATCATGTCTGAATTCACCCGTATTGCCAACCACTTAATGGCCATCGGTGCATTGCTGAATGACTTGGGTGCCTACTTCACTCCAATGCTTTATGCGCTCACAGAACGCGAATTGATTTTGGATATTTTCGAGGCTGCGGCTGGATCGCGCATGATGTGCAACTACTTTCGTTTTGGCGGACTGGTTCGCGACCTCCCAGCTGGGGTGGAGCAAAAGATGCGTGATCTTGCCTTTGAGCGTCTGCCGCGCAAGATCGACGAGTTGGACCGCTACCTGACCGAAAACGAAATTGTTGTCGTACGTTGTGAGGGAATCGGTGTACTCACCCCCGAAGAAGCAATTGGCTACTCCGCGGTTGGCCCGGTGCTGCGAGCCTCTGGTGTGCCCTATGATGTTCGCAAAGCTGATCCCTACGGCATTTATGACCGCTTCGATTTCGATGTTGCTGTAGCTTACCATGGCGATGTTTACGATCGTTACCTCGTTCGTCTGGAAGAAATCCGTCAGAGTATCCGCATTTTGCAGCAAGCGCTGGACGATTTGCCTGAGGGCGAGATTATGATGGGGAAGCCTAAATATTCTATCCGTGTTCCGGCTGGTGAGGCGTATGGTCGAGTCGAAGCCCCCAAAGGTGAGCTTGGCTTCTATGTTGTTTCCGATGGCAGTGCCAATCCCTGGCGTTACCATGTCCGAGCCCCATCTTTCATCAACTTAACGGGTTTGAGCAAGATGTGCGAAGGCGATAAAGTTGCTGACGCTGTAATTATCCTGGGCTCGATTGATATCGTACTAGGCGAAACGGACAGGTGAACGAGTGTCAAGTATAAAGTTGCAAGTATCAAGTAAAAAGCAATTGCATAGAACCTGCAACTTGCAACTTGTACCTTGTAGCGTGTAACAGGAGAACTATTTATGTACGGTAAAGGAATCATCAAAGGGTTAGGCGTAACCCTCAAACACTTTCTCGATACGTATATCGACGACATCCGCATGGGCAAGAAGCGCTACACGGATGAGGGCATCGAATATCGCAGCAGTAAAGACGTGCGCGGTTTGTTCACCGTGCAATACCCTGAAGAAAAATTGCCCACCCCCGAGGAATTCCGCTTCGTGCCTTTCCTGGTTTATGATGAAGATGAAGCCGGAGTGCAGACTACGCGTTGTACTTCCTGTGGTATCTGTGCCAAGGTTTGCCCTCCACAGTGTATTTGGATTGAGCGTTCGGAAGATCCCAAGACGGGCCGCCCAATCCCCGATCCGGCAAATTTCTTCATCGACATAGATATTTGTATGAATTGTGGTCTATGTGCGGAGTTCTGTCCTTTCGATGCCATCATCATGGACCATGATTATGAGTTAGCCGTCTTCGATCGTTTTGAAACCAATATCTTCGATAAGGAAAAACTACTCAAGCCGGCTGAATATTATCAATCTATTCGTCCGTATAATTATAAACTTCAAGCGGACGCCCGGGTTGAGAAAGAGGCCAAGAAGGCTGCTGCTATTGCGGCAAGGGAAGCGAAAGCAGCCGCCAAGGCAGCCGCGAAGGAATAACCTCCCAAAGTTCAGAACAATCTAAAAATCAAGAGGCGAAGAATCTCGATAGGAATTGAGACTCTTCGCCTCCTCTATACTAGAATAAATCAATGGATAAACACGAATGAGCAAAGAAAAAGTTTCTCAAGAAGCAGTGCTAGAAGCCCTAAGTCAGGTTCATGATCCCGATCTACGCAAAGATTTAGTCACCCTGAATATGATCCAGGATCTAGAAATCAAGGATAGTGATGTCAGCTTTACTATCATGTTGACTACCCCCGCTTGCCCGATGAAGGACAAGATGAAGAACGATGCCCTGGCGGCCGTGGGCGCTATCCCCGGCGTCGGTCAGATCGATATCAAAATGGATGCCAATGTACCCAATGATGGGCGCACGCGCGGGCTCTTGAATGTCCCCGTGCGTAATGCCATTGCCGTTGCATCTGGAAAAGGCGGCGTTGGGAAAAGTACGGTGGCGGTGAATTTGGCTGTCTCGCTGGCGCAGAGCGGCGCTCGCGTCGGCTTGCTGGATGCCGATATATATGGGCCCAACATCCCCACAATGATGGGTGTAGAAAAACTACCCCCTCCTCAAAATGAAAAACTAGTTCCTGCCGAGGCATATGGCGTTCAGTTGATGTCCATAGGATTCCTGGTCAAGCCTGATCAACCCCTGATTTGGCGCGGGCCTATGCTGCACTCTGCCATTCGCCAATTTCTCACCGATGTGCAATGGGATGAGCTAGATTACCTGGTGATAGACCTGCCACCTGGAACTGGCGATGCTCAACTTAGCCTTTCGCAATCACTGCCTCTGAGCGGTGGTGTGATTGTCACCTTGCCGCAGCAAGTCTCCTTAGACGATGCATTGCGAGGTCTGGAGATGTTCCGCCAGCTTGATGTGCCTATTTTGGGTGTAGTTGAAAACATGAGTTTCTTGGAACTCCCCGATGGCACCAAGATGGATGTCTTCGGCAGCGGTGGTGGTAAAAAATTAGCCGAGGCTACGGGCGTGCCTTTTATTGGCGCTATTCCCATGGACCCAGCAGTCCGAGTAGGTGGCGATGCTGGTAAACCCATTGTAATTACCAACCCCGATAGCCCCGTCGCCAAAGCACTAAAAGCAATCGCCGAGGATGTTGCTGCTAAGGTCAGTGTGGCTGCCATGCGACAAGATAATGTGGTGCCCATCGAGTTTATCGAGACGAATTAAACGTATTCGAGATATCACCTAAAGGGTGTGATCCAAGAAACCAGGACGAAATGATTTTTGTCCTGGTTTCTGATTTCAAAACAAAATCATCCCAAAGTTCTCCGAATTTGCGGTAGAATCTTCATATGACTGAATTCATTGTTGGTGTTCGATTTCAAAAAGTAGGCAAGGTTTACCATTTCAGTGCTAATCGGCAGCGTGATTTACAGGTTGGCGATCATGTGATCGTTGATACCAGTCGAGGGCGTCAGCTTGGGGAGATTGCCCAATTAGTTGAAGATGCTCGCAAGCCCAAAAATGGGTCTTGGAAGCCTGTATTGCGCAAAGCAACTCCACGAGATCTGGTTGCCAGGCAAGTATGGGAGAAGAAAGAAGCTGAGGCATTAGTGAACTGCCGCGCAAAAACTTCTCACCTAAACCTTCGGGGGGTCAAGATTGTTTCTGCTGAGTTTACCCTGGATGGAAGCCGACTTACCTTTTTGTATTCCTACGAGGAAGATGAAAAGCTCGAACTCACCGCGCTGCGCAAAGAAATGGAAAAGCTCTACGAGGCTAAGATCAGCATGCGTAAGATCGGCCCGCGAGATGCTGCCAAAATCATTGGTGGTATGGGAGCTTGCGGTTTAGAAACGCGCTGTTGCTCAATGTATTTAGATGAATTCCGCCCTATCTCGATTAAGATGGCCAAAGCGCAAAATGTCTCATTGGCTCCATCAGAAATAACAGGAATGTGCGGCCGACTGCGCTGCTGCTTGCAGTACGAGTACGATACCTATGTTGAATTACGCAAGACCCTTCCTCGGGTAAAGAAAATAGTTATCACGCCCATGGGTGAAGGGCGCGTTCTCAAGGTGAACCCTCTCAAAGAAACGGTTCTGGTGAATTTGGGGGAACAAGGGGCAAAAGAATTTTCCTCGGATGAAATTTCATATCCTGATCGCTCGTAAAATACTTTTTTGTACATTTACTCATTTCCACAAAACTATAACGGCACTAGGAATAGGGAATAGCGCCTTTGTTCCCTAATGGTAATTGAGTTACCATTTTTATATGAAGGATGAGAACAAGCATGCCTGATTTTTACGCTGAAGCAAAAGAATTATTCGAATACACGCGCGACTTGCGGCGTGATTTTCACCAACACCCGGAGTTAGGATTTCAAGAAGTGCGCACGGCTGGGATTGTCGCCAAGGAACTGCGGTCTTTGGGGTTAGAAGTCAGCACGGGGATCGCAGAAACAGGTGTGGTTGCCATGATCGAGGGCACAAAGCCTGGCCCGGTGGTGCTGCTGCGCTTCGATATGGATGCCCTGCCCATTGAGGAAGAAACTGACGCTGAGTATGCCTCGCAAACCCTGGGCGTTATGCACGCCTGTGGTCATGATGGACATACAGCCATTGGATTGACCGTTGCAAAGCTGCTGCATGCTCATCAAAAAGAGATTCCTGGATCCGTCAAGCTTGTGTTCCAACCTGCTGAAGAAGGATTGGGTGGAGCTGAACGTATGGTTGCAGAGGGCGTTTTGCAAAATCCTAGACCTGATGTATCGTTGTCTTTGCATTTGTGGAATGCCAAACCCTTGGGATGGATTGCCGCGGCGCCCGGGCCGGTGATGGCCGCTTCTGAGACCTTTTCGGTGCGTATCACTGGGAAAGGTGGCCACGGTGCTTTGCCCAGTGATGCTGTTGATCCCATTTTTGCTGCCGGTCAGATTATCACCGCCCTACAGAGTATCGTCTCTCGTAATGTTGATCCAGTGGAAACCGCCGTGGTCAGTGTCACTAATTTGCATGGCGGCTCAACTTTCAATGTTATCCCACCCTACGTGGATTTACAGGGCACAATTCGTACCTTCAAACCCGAGATTCGCGAATTGGTGCTGCGTCGTTTCCATGAGGTCGTTGAAGGGACTGCTGCTGCCTTGGGCTGTGAAACTGAGATTGTCATCGAAGATGTCACCCTGGCAGTTGATAATGACCCCAAGGTTACCAAAATGGTTCAAGCTGTTGCTGAGCGTATGTTCCCCGACGTGCCACTGATCACCGAATACCAGACCATGGGCTCTGAAGATATGTCCTTTATGATGGACGTCATCCCAGGCTGTTACTTCATGATTGGTTCAGCAAATACCGAGAAGGGATTAGATGCCAAGCATCATCACCCCAAATTTGATTTCGATGAAGATGTATTACCACAAGCCGCTGCCTTGATGGCTGCCGCTGCAGTGGAAGTTCTAATGGGGCAGTAATCATATTACTGAAACACGAATTAGAGCCGTGTACTGCTTTCAAGTACACGGCTCTTGATTTTATTTGAAAAGCGATTTATTGATGTTCATATAAACTGATTACGCCTGTCACTCCTTCGACACTTCCTTCGGTCGCAGGACAAGCACTTCGACAGGCTCAGTACAAGTCTGAGGGAGCGGTGTACCCGACCGAAGAGTCTCTGCAGAGAGGCTGCGCTGCGCTCAGCATGACAATTAAAAATTTATCAACATATGTACAAATCAGATTTCTTTTTAATTTTAATATGTCTCATAAAACTAAGACCGACTTTACCAGAAGTCGGTCTTAGTTTTTGGCACTTGTATATAGATGGATAGAGGTTTGCCGGCATATTCCAACTAAGCACTGCATATTCAGTGCGTTTGCTATCTTGAAATCACCGTATTGCTCAAAAGGGACCCATCTTCTAAAGAATAATATTGCACCTGTATCTGTCCATTGCCCAACGAGGTCACAATCAAATTGGTATTAATATTCGCATTGCTGACATTCAATAGCACTTGGCCAGCACTAGCTGCCGACCAGATATCGTAACCCAACATCGCTAGATATACATTAGCGCCCTCGCTCAAGCCATAGAAATAGAGTTTCCCATTGGTATCCATGGATACGAGTAGTTTGTCATCTAGGAATTTTAGTGAGAGCCCAGGTCCAGGAAGGAGGGTAAGGTTATCTATTAGCACTTCGAAATTCTGCCAGGCGATGCGTCCGTTTGTCCAGGCGAAGCTGCCATCTCCGCTGGCCTCGATTGCCGCTTTGGCTTGCTCAAATAGGGATTTATTCTTGGTCTTCATGCTGAATTTAAGCGTATCCGTATCTGGGCCGCCGTCGATGATGCCATCAACCTGAGTTCCTGTAAGCGAAACTGTATCATCGCCAGATCCAGCTTCGATATTTCCATGAACGGTGCCGCTATTCTCGATGACGTCATTCCCACCATTGCCCTCGAGATCGCCACCAATGACTCCGGTGTTAGTAATTGTATCGTTCCCCGCGTCGCCGGCGACATCATCTCCAACAGTACCTGCATTCAAGATCGTATCATCGTCATCGTCGCCTTCGATATCGTCATTTACTGTGCCGTAGTTTTCAATGATGTCTTCCCCATCATCTCCATCGATTGAGTCTTTGATCAGGCCAGTTGATGTGTTGGTAATTGTGTCGTCACCGCCACTCCCGGCAACGTCGACTTCTACCGTGCCCGAGTTTGTAATCGTATCATTACCACTGTTACCACAACCGCAGTAACTATCACCAAAGATATATTCGACGGTTCCACTGTTGTTGATCGTGTCGTTGCCGCTGTTATTATTCCCCTCAACGCTGTCACCGAAAATTGCCCCGGCAGTTCCAGTATTATTGATGATATCATCTCCACTGTTGTTATCCCCATCATAACTATCGCCAGCAATTTCACCCCACACTACGCCACTATTATTGATCGTATCATTACCTCGGTTATTATCACCCTCATAACTGTCACCAACGATAATACCCACATCGCCAGCGTTGTTGATGCTGTCATCTCCGCTGTTATTATCTCCATCATAGCTATCGCCAGAGATACCATCAGTGACTTCGCCGCCAGATTGAACCGAAATGTTATCATTGGCTGTGCCTCCAGCGCTGTTAGAGTCTCCGAGTACTTCATAGGTCGAGGCTCCATTTACTACTGTGATTGTGTCGCTGTCTCCTTCGCCGTGAACCCCATCTGCGTCATCGGCATTATCCCCATTGCCGTCCATATCGGTAGTGGTATCACAAGTGATATTGTCGCTGCCCGCGGTTCCATCGGGGGTGCAGTCTGCCAGGGCAGTTTGCACCAGACCAAAAGACATTGTGGCGATCAGGCACACACTAAATACGATCGCTAAGGTTCGATTCCACATTGATTACTCCGTTGATGTGTAATTCAGACTAATGTTGTCCAATATTATACACTAACCTCAGTAATCGTCAATTGAAATGACACATATTGTCGATTTTCGCGTATCGAAATAAACATTTTCTTGACCGCCTCCCAATCGCGTGCTAAAATTTCTTTTGAATTATACGATTAATCCGAGATATTCCCACCTAGGAGATTTAATGAGTTATTGGCGCAACCCATCGGAGTTTTTCCAATACTTGGCTGAGAATCTGAGCAACGCCCCAGACGATGACCAGCTTCCTGCCATGAACGCACTGAGTGAGGAGCTGGATATCAGCGTGGCGCGCTTGCGCGAGCAATTGGAAGTGGCCAAAGCTTTAGGGTTCGTAGATGTCAAACCTCGCACGGGTATCCGCCGCTTGCCTTACAGTTTTCTTCCTGCGGTATGGCAGTCTTTAGCCTATGCCATTGAGGTCGATAGGGGTAATTTCGACCTCTTTACAAGCCTGCGCAAGCATCCCGAAATGTGTTTCTGGCATGAGGCCACCGAGGGACTGACCCCCGAAGATCACAATCAATTGCGGGAGTTGATGGCTTCTGCCTGGGCTAAGATGAAAGGCACGCCCATTCGCATTCCTCATAATGAGCACCGCGAATTTCACCTGGTGATATTCCGCCGCCTGGAAAACCCCTTTGTTTTGGGCATCCTTGAAGCTTATTGGGAAGCGTACGAGGCGGTTGGTCTGAACGTCTATGCTGATTATAATTATCTGACCGAGGTTTGGAATTATCACCAAGAAATGGTTGATGCAATTGTCGCAGGTGATCTTGATACCGGATATCAGGCTTTGGTAGATCACACTGATTTGCTGTATCACCGTCTGGGTGCAGGATCACCAGAGTGGTAGTCCAAATGTTCCTGTTTGGGAAGTAGAACACCACGAAGCTAAGGTAATAAATGAAAATTTCTCTAGTTTGATGCTCCAAGATCCAATTGCGGGTCGCCCAGAGACAGGCTCGTGAGCATTTTCCAAGGAGTTTTATGACAACTGTCGAAACAAAAATTCAATCCAATAAAGCTATAGCAAGCGGCTCAGTAGTCAACGACTTTTCCATCTCTGTTGCCACGATGAATGGGTCGGGCAGTCAGACATCCAACCTGACGCTGCTGCGGGCTTTATTCAAGATGGGCATCCCTGTTTCGGGGAAAAATTTATTCCCGTCCAATATTCAAGGTTTGCCGACCTGGTATACCATCCGGGTTAGCAAAGATGGCTATTTGGCACGCACTGAAACCATTGAAGTTATGGTAGCCATGAACGCAACAACCTTTGCTAAGGATCAGGCTGCGTTGGTGCCCGGTGGGGTGTTCTTTTACGCCGACGATATCAAACAGGCTATCACCCGAAAAGATATCGTTGCCTATCCCATGCCGGTGAAAAAGCTGGCCAAAGAATCCGATGCGCCTGCAAGCTTGCGAACGTATGTCGCAAATATGGTTTACGTGGGAGTTCTGGTTCAAATGCTGGGAATAAACCCTCAACGCATTGAGCAAGCCCTAGATTTCCATTTCAAAGGCAAAGAAAAACCCATCAAGCTTAATTTAGATATCATAAAAAAAGCTGCCGAATGGGCTGAAGAAAATTTACAAAAGAGCGACCCCTACTATCTTGAAGATTTGGACTTGACCGAGGGACAGATTATGGCCAGCGGCAACACTGCTGGTGCTCTGGGGTCGATCTATGGTGGAGTGCAGTTTGTTTCATGGTATCCGATTACGCCGGCCTCAAGTTTAGCGGAATCATGTATTGAGTATTTGCCTATGTTGCGCACTGATCCTGAAACTGGCAAAAACACCTATGCCGTTGTCCAGGCAGAAGATGAATTAGCCGCTATCGGTATGGCTGTGGGCGCCGGGTGGGGCGGATTACGATCGATGACCTCCACCTCTGGCCCTGGCATCAGCTTGATGACCGAATATGCCAGCATGGCCTATTATGCTGAAACCCCAGTCGTAATTTGGAATGTCCAGCGTATGGGACCCAGCACCGGCTTGCCCACGCGCACTTCCCAGGGCGATATCAACTTGACCTACTATCTCGGCCATGGCGATACCAAGCACATTGTACTGCTTCCAGGATCGGTGAATGAATGTTTTGAGTTAGGTTGGAAGGCCTTTGACCTGGCAGAGCGATTCCAAACCCCAGTATTCTTGTTGTCTGACCTGGATATGGGCATGAACCAGTGGATGACTTCGCCATTCAAGTATCCAGACAAGGAGATTGATCGCGGCAAGGTGCTCTGGGAGGAAGATTTTGAGGGTCTTGAAATTTGGGGACGGTACCTCGATATCGATGGTGACGGGATTCCTTACCGAACCCTGCCTGGTAACCGGCATTCCCAGAGCGGATACTTTGCCCGAGGGACTGGTCACGATGAATTCGCCAATTACACTGAAGACCCTGATGTTTGGGTCAAGGGTATGGACCGCTTGCTGCTCAAGTTTGAACACGCCCGCAGCGTGATGCCCCAACCGGAGATCGTGAAGCGGAAAGGTGCGACAATTGGTGTGATCGCCTTCGGCTCCACGGACCCTGCAATTCGCGAGGCCATCGACTACATGAGCGAAGAAGATCTAGAAGTCGATTATCTGCGCTTGCGAGCCTTGCCCGTCGTCGATGAAGTCAGAGATTTCATTCGCAAATACGAGCATGTGTATGTGGTCGAAATGAATCGAGATGGGCAGTTGCACCAAATCCTATCTCTAGAAGTACCGGAACGAGCGACACATTTAATTTCTCTTACCCATAACGATGGTTTACCTCTGACTGCTACCTGGATCAAAGGGGCCATTCTTGGTGAGGAGCGCAACTAAAATGGCGACTAAAAAACAATCTAAAATAAACCTGATCAACTTATCGAAATCTGATTACCGTGGCGCGCCCACTACGCTGTGCCAAGGCTGCGGGCATAATTCGATCAACAGCCAGGTCATTACGGCATGCTACGAGTTGAATATCCTGCCCGAAGATATTGTCAAATTTAGCGGCATCGGCTGTTCGAGCAAATCACCGACCTATTTCCTCGGGCGCTCCTTCGGTTTCAACGGCCTGCATGGGCGCATGCCATCCCTGGCAACGGGTGCCCTCTTCGCTGATACGTCATTGACGGGTATTGCAATGAGCGGTGATGGCGACACCATCAGTATCGGCATGGGTCAATTCAAACATGTTATGCGCCGCAATTTACCCATGGTGTATATCGTAGCGAATAACGGTGTTTACGGCCTGACGAAGGGGCAGTTTTCTGCAACCGCCGAAGAAGGCCTGGCACTAAAGGGGCACGGCCAAAATCCCTATATGCCCATCGACATCATCTGGGAAGCCGTTGTTGGGCGGGCAACCTTTGTGGCCCGTTCCTTCGCTGGCGACCCCAAGCAAGTGCGTGAGCTGCTCAAAGCTGCTCTGAGTCACCGTGGCATCGCTGTACTAGATATCATTAGCCCATGTGTGACCTTCAACAACCAGGATGACGCCCACCATTCTTATGCCTGGGGCAGGAATCACGAAGTTGCTTTGCACGATCTTTCTTATGTGCCGCTGGCTGAGGACATCATGGTGGATTATGACGAAGGCGAATCCAAAGAGGTCGATATGCACGATGGCTCGCGCATCATGCTGCGCAAAGTTGCATCAGATTACGATCCCACGGACCGCTCGACGATCCTATGTATGCTGGAAGACGCGAATACGAAACAGGAATTAATCACGGGTTTGATCTATATCGATACAGAGCAACAAGCGCTCTTTGATACGTACAATTTGCCCGAAGAACCTCTCAACCGGCTGACCAATGACCGTATCCGCCCTCGCCGCGAGACGATTGACAAAGTCAATGCGATGATGTTTTAGTTTTGGGACGCGGATTTTCAGGATTATATTTTAAATATCCGCTAATTAGATCAAAAAAACAACTGAGCGGTAGCAAGGCTGCTGCTCAGTTTTCTTAATCCTAAAATCCTGTTCATGTATCCTGTACTGCGGTCGCATACCAATGCCAGCATCCTGAGTAGCGGTCGCTCACTGAAATATTGCTTCATGCAGTATCTCGCGTTCCAGGGTATTTTTCGTTTACCAGGTGTTCGAAGCGTATCGAAGGGTGCGGTCATTTTTTTTGCTATTTCCGAAATTTTGGCTTTTTGGCGAGCCATTTCAACAAATCCCAATCCTCTGCGATTAGCGCTTCTTTCTTGGCACGCGACCACTTTTTGACCTGGCGTTCGGCTTCAAACGCCTGGCGTCTATCCGGCATTTCTTGACAAAAGACAAGTTCAACAGGCAAGCGTCTCTTTGTCCAATCGCTGGCTTCGCCATCTTGGTGTTGAGCGAGACGATATTCAAGATTTGTTGTATGTCCCGTGTAGTAAGATCCATCAGAACAGCTTAGAATATAAACCCAGGCTCGGGGCATTGTAATCACCCATTTGAGAAGTGTAATTATTCGATAGCGGCGCACCCTTCGATACGCACTCCTCGCTGTTTCGTGCTACTCAGGATGCTGGATATTTGTTTAGAGAGTTTACCAATAATCTCGATCTCAGCATCCTGAGTAGGGTGTAGTGTAACGAAGGCCGTATCGAAGGGTGCGGCTTAGCTGGAGAATTACCCTTTAAGTTCCGGCATTACCCAGGGGATGCGCCAGTAAAGCCCACCACCACCTTCGCGTTCCATTAAACCATTGCTGATAAAGGCACGTCTGAATGTGGCTGAATCTTGATAATGCTGCTGGATGATTTCATTGACTTCTTGCTCGGTGTATTTCCGATCTTCTTCAAAGAAATTGATCATCCATTTAAACAGTGCCAGACGTTTTTTGTAACCCACGGGAAGAGTGAGCACCTGATCGCCATCCAGGAAAATTTCTAGCACCCTCCGTTCCCAGGCTTCGTACTCAACATCATCCGCCAGCGTGACAACTTTCTCCGCAGTGATCGAGGTGAACACACTCTTCGACATGCTGTGCAAACTGTCGACATCTAAACGATATAGATGATCGTTGCCATCTTTGCGCATAGCCACTAAAGAGAGATCTTTTAGTTTGCTCAGGTGATGAGAGACAGTGGGCGGCTTCAGATTCAGCAATGTGGCTAATTCCTCGACGCTGCATTCTCTCTGTGCCAGTACGCCCAATATCTTTAGGCGGTTTTCATTGGACAGTGCTTTGAAGAATTGTAGTAGGGTGGACATTTCTTGATCGGTCATAATTCATCCTCGTCTAATTCGAAATAAATCTAATTAGAATAATATCGAAATAGATAATTTCTGGGGTCTCCAGGAATCGCTGTGGTAAGGGGCCACCTTTGAGGGTAGGGGGGGTGCTCCGCACGCCCCCTACCCCCAAAGGTGAGGTCTCTCACGACAATTCCCAAAGAACCAATTTCTGTCAACGTAATTTTAGAAACTGTACGATGGTATCTTACAAATTTGATAGACAGTACTATGTGGCTATTCAAAGCTGTCCCATTCACAGATATGATCGATGTAAGATTTACAAACTAAAAGGATTACATGATGAACATAAGGCTTACCCTAATCCGAACTCTTTCTATAGTTGGCGTTCTAGTTTTTTTAGCAACAATAGCGAATGCCGCTCACGCAAGCTCCCAATTCTCGAATAGAATATTTCAGGATACTGAACCAGAAGAAATTCTAGAAGTCGTCGTTATTGAAGGGACAATTGTTGCCATCGATGTTCCGTCTGGGATTCTTGCTATCGAGGTGCTGACAGAAACAGGCCAAACGGTTTTATATTCCATCCAGATGCCCGAGGGCTTTGATTTCACAACGCTCGTTGTTGGGGGTACTGTTGATGTCACCAGCCTCTTGAATGAAGAAGGCTCAGAATTAATATCGGGCTCTGAAGACCAATTTTCCGAAGAAGGTGGGGGCGTGTACTGTGAGAATCTCGCTGTGCCTCATCCAACAGGAAACTCCTTGGCAGAAACCTACGATGTGACCTATGAAGAGGTCATGGGGTGGTTCTGCGGATCTGGGACGTCTGAAGGTGAAGACGCAGAAGCAGGTGGAGAAGAATCAGTCCGCAAAGTTGGTTTTGGTCAGATCAAGCTGGCTCTTCAAACTGCTGAATCTACAGGCGTGAGCGTTGACGAGCTTTTATCTCGGAGAGCAGCCGGTGAAGGCTGGGGGCAGATATGGCAAGACCTCGCTGATCAGGATAATGGCGCAGGTGATTCTGAAAACAGCGAGACCGAGTCAGGTAATAGTAACAAACCAGATGATGCCGGACCCAAAACAGATAAAGACAAAAATAAAGATAAGGACAAAAACAAAGATAAGGACAAAAAGAATAACGGCAAAAGTAAGGGCAAGGGGAACAACAAATAATATATACAGGACTTACGCACTTGGGTAGCCAGCCCAACCGCGTTGGGCGAAGATAAAGCGATTCAACACCCAACGCGGTTGGGTTCCTACCCAAGAAATGCGTGAACTGTGTAAGTCCTTATATAAATATTCAGAAAAGTGCGTGCAGCACAATTTGCCTGCTCGCATTTTTTAATTATTTCCGGAATTTGTGCCAGTTTTATGAATCTGCTTGACTCCAGGTAATCCTTGTGATAAGCTTCAGCCCGTTGGTAAAATTAAACCAAGATGAATTTTAAAAGGAGGCGTATTATCATGGCAAAAGTTTATAGTGAAAATGTAACCCGCCAAGTGCGCCTCGTGCCTGCCTACTGAGTGACCGCTCAGTAAACCCCTATTAATTACAACCTAGCAGCCACGGGTATGCCCGTGGCTGAACTATTTAAGTTCAGATCTGGCGCGAATGGCCTCGTCGTAAGCTCTATGCGCGCGATTGATTCCATTTGTTTGATATCTACCCTGAAAGGAGGTGGATCATGTACAACATACAAATCTATATCGAAACCTGTGAAGACCAGACCGCATCCACCCCAAAGAATGGGAAGGATGAGCGGTCGCTGCGAAAGTTCAAGGACGGCAAACGCCGTCGTCTAGAAGACGCATTCAGAGATTGGGTTACCTCCTCGGAGGAGCGCTATCTTAAAATACAAGAGTTCTACAATGGACGATAATAAGATACAAATTGAAAATTATTCAGAGGATATGCAAAAGCATGTCCGCAAACAACAATTACGCAATACACGCCGGAAATCTGGGCCGAAGAATAAAGCGAAGAAACCTCGTCAGAAAGAATGGATTCCAGATTCTTGGGATGATATAGATGACCTTGATTACTCTGTTGATGAGAGGATCATGCCTCGTGGAGAGGAGGAACGTCGACGTGAGATTGAACGTAAAGCTTTGAGTGGAACTTCGGGGGGGAATTCTGAGAGGGCAGCTGATCCCCAAGGATCAGAACCAGCCTCAGGTTCCCGTCCCGGAATTCCCGGCCTGGTCGTTGGAGTCAGCTCAGGGATGTGCCGCGTAGATATCCATAACGGCGCAGCCCCCATATTGTGCGATATCCGTGGCAGTTTGAAATCCCAGGAGACTGGCTTTACTAATGTCGTCGCCGCGGGTGATCAAGTTAAAATAAACCTTAATGGAGAACAGCGCGGTGTAGTCGAAGAGGTGCTACCCCGCAGGAGCATCCTTGCAAGGCCATATCGACCCGATGTTGGTAAGATCAGTTCAAAGCAGCAAATCGTTGTTGCCAACATCGACCGGGTTCTAATCGTCGCCTCCTGGCGCGAGCCCAATATCTGGCCGGCGCTGATCGATCGTTACTTGATCGCTGTGCAGCGTAACCAACTCGAGGCCGTGATCTGCGTCAACAAAATCGACCTGGTTGAAGACCCGGCCGAGTTTCAGGCGACGATTAAGCCTTATCAGGATCTAGGATTTCGCCTGATTTTGACCAGTGCCGAAACTGGCGCCGGGATCGACGAGTTGGCAGTTTTGCTCAAATCGAGCACAACGGTGCTAGCTGGACTCTCGGGAGTAGGAAAATCAACCCTGTTAACAGCTATCCAGCCCAGCCTCGATCTACGCGTCGGAAAGGTCACGCAACGGGGCACGTTCACTGGGCAAGGCCGTCACACGACTACCCAATCCCGTCTTTGGAACTTGGAGAATGGCGGCGTTGTCATCGATACGCCCGGTATCCGTGAATTCGGATTGGTAGGTATCAAGCAAGCTCAGCTGGCCGAATGGTACCCAGAGATGGTAGATCACCTCGGCGGCTGCCGCTACTCGGATTGCAGTCATAGTAATGAGCCTGGCTGCGCCATCAAGGCTGCTGTGGCCAATGGCGCTATCTCCGAGCTGCGCTACAAGAATTACACTCAGATTTATGATGAGTTGTGTGCATAAACTAGATCCAGAAACATTTTCGAATACATGGCATTGCGAGCGGAGCTTGCGGAGCGCGGCAATCTCCTATAAAGGGGTAGTTTGCCCTGTTCATACTTGCGTACGCTCGCAGTGACAATTTTGTTTTGGTTATAGATGAAAAAACTGGACGCTAAACTTGTCTACTGGATCTCCATCTTCTTCGAAGGGATGATTTTTTCGATCGTCCTTGCGGCCACTCAGTTGTACCGTGTACAAACAGTGGGTTTAAACCCGCTGCAATTGGTGTTGGTTGGAACCACGATAGAGATTACAGTCTTCATCTTTGAGATCCCTACTGGCATTGTGGCCGATGTTTACTCCCGGCGCGCCTCGGTGATCATCGGTACCTTTTTACTTGGAATTGGTTTCCTGGTTGAAGCTTCGATACCCCTATTTGGGATTGTGATTTCGGCCCAAGTAATTTTGGGTGTGGCCTGGACGTTTATCAGCGGTGCGCATTCGGCCTGGATTGCCGATGAGGTGGGAGTAGAAAACGTGGGGCAGGTCTATTTGCGCTCGACGCAGTATCGGCGCATCGGAAGCCTGCTGGGAATTCCATTATTTGTTTTGTTAGGGAATGTCAGTTATCGACTGCCTATCGCGGTTGGTGGCGCGCTGTTCCTATGCGTGGCGCTATTTCGGCTCTTGACAATGCCCGAGGATGGATTCCAAACAACGCTCAATGAAGAGCGGGATACCTGGAATGAGATGGTTGCGACTCTCAAAGGCGGTATCCAACTGGCACGCCTCAAACCAGTTTTGATGACCTTTGCTGTCATTGCCATTTTCGTTGGTCTGTACAGCGAGGGCTACGACCGCCTGACAGAAGCTCACTTCATCGGGCAGTTCAATTTTCCTTTACTGCCTTGGGGTGGTGATCCCTTCGTCTCGTGGTTTGCATTAATGCGAGTGATGGGGATTTTTCTGGGTTTGGGCGCTACCGAATTGGCCAGGAGGCGCTTGGATACATCTGACAACCTCAAAGTTGCCCGCGCTTTGCAAGGGATTTACGGGCTGATTTCATTGGGATTGCTTGGATTTGCCTGGTCTACAAATTTCTACTGGGCGCTATTAGCAACTCTGGTGGTTGATACGGCGCGCGGAGTGACGGTGCCGCTAATCGATACCTGGATCAATAAGCACATCGAGTCTAAAGTGCGTGCCACCATGCTGTCGATGACGGCCCAGCTTGACGCTTTTGGACAGATGTTTGGCGGCCCCATCGTCGGTTTGGTCGGCAACCTGCGCTCAATCCGAGCCGCCTTGACCGCTTCAGCGATGTTGATCATACCCGTAGTGCCGCTGTACGGCCGAACAATTCGCCAGGCAAAGAAGAACGACCAATAACGAATTAGCCTTTCACATATATAAACGAGTTTCAGCATCGCGCCGTCATCCCTGCAGCATTTTTCTTTGCTGTGGATACAGGGAACCTTATAAACCTGGATTTAGGATTTAAGTATCTAACCCCCTGGCTGGTGTTTGAGAAAATTATATATATAAAGAAAATCTAATAGAAATTCGCAAAAACAGGGTGTGAGCATAGCTCACACCCTGTTTTTGCACTGTCCCCCCCTTCCCAGGAAGGGGGAAAAGGGGGATGGGATTAAGTACTTACTCTATATACAAGTGGATAATAATCTCGTTTTCGTTCTGTCCGGCATCGTTGGAACCATTGCTCGGTTCGTCGACATTGATGGATTCGATGAGTTCCACAGCTTCGGGAACGGAGATCTTTCCATCTTCGACCAGATCGAGAACAAGCAATCTATCTTTTAACACTGTTCACTCTCCAATTATTTGTGGTCCAAAAATCCAACTAAAGCGTCGGCCGTATTGTCTATACGATCATAGTTGATGTTGTAATGTTTGACGCCCTCCAGCCTCCGTTGATGCAGGAAACCTGTCGCAAAAAGTTGTGTCAGATGTCTTGACGTAGCAGACTGGGTCAATTCTAAGTTTTTCTGAATATCTGTAGCATTGAGTTCACCTTTAATATGTAGTTCTTCTAGTATCCGCAGGCGGGGATCGTTTTATAAAGCGGAGATACGCATCAGGAGCTCAGAGCGGGGCAGTGTGGGTGGTGAGATTCCTGCTCCCCCGGGAATGTGCGCCCCCCCCACCAACCAACCCCTGCTTTCATTTTTTTCCATAGTCATCAGGTATGGCCCGGTGTGTGGCGACGGGACTA
>JACKQG010003053.1_pt1 | contig 20973 bp, 11 predicted proteins | sample 8237621 | NCBI WGS metagenome assembly JACKQG01 (sample SAMN15677084, study PRJNA649215) | marine metagenome | biome: marine; feature: Black Sea; material: saline water; isolation source: suspended particulate matter (SPM) from the Black Sea western gyre | collected 2013-06-09/2013-06-10 | depth... | reverse complement strand
ATCGCGTCGGCCTATTTAAACCTGGACGATATGGATGTAATCGGAAACGATATTTCCACACTTCTACCAATAGAAAAAAATGAGCTCCAAAAACTTACTGATGATAGTTTTTTCCTGGAAATTCGGCTTGCCAATGGAGATGAAAAACGCGCTCTTGAGATAAAGGGCGTACAACTTGAAGATGTATCGGGGAATGCTACTGGTAGATTGCTGGTTCTGTACGATATTACTGAGAAGAATCGTGCTAAACAGGAGCTTGAAGCTGCAAATGAGCAATTGGTAGGTTTAAATACCAGTTTGCAGAAAGCCAATAATAAATTGGAAAAACTCAGCAGGGCCAAAGATGAATTTGTCGCCAATATTTCTCACGAATTGCGCTCACCATTGAATAATATTCGCCTCAATCATGACCTTTTAGCTATGCGCCCCGAATCAACTGAAAAACGTCTGGATGTGCTCAGGCGCGAAACCGAGCGCCTGACAATATTGATTGAAGATTTACTAATGGTCTCGCGGATAGAACAGCAACAAACCCAACCGCAGAAAAGCCCCTTTGATCTCAATCAATTGCTGAGCGAATATTTTTCAGACCGCCAGGCGCTTGCCCAAGAGCGTGGATTATCCATGTCGTTGGTCATTGATGAAAGCATTCCGTTTGCGACAGCCGATCGAGCGATGGTCAGCTATATGATCAGTGCACTACTGACAAATGCGATCAATTTCACCCCGGCTGGCGGAGAAATTGTTGTTACCTCACACCAACGCTCAAAAATGGAAAACGTCTGGGTAGGGTTTAGCATTGCGGATACAGGCATTGGCATATTGCCCGAAGACCAGATTAAGGTCTTCAAACGGTTTGTACGCGGCACATCCATTCCTTACAATATTCCTGGCACAGGGCTGGGATTGGCCGTCGTGAAAGAATTGGTTGAACTCCACCGTGGCGAAATCGAATTGAGTAGCACAGGGATTCCAGGAGAAGGGAGCAAGTTCCTGATCTGGTTGCCGCAAATAGAATCGTAAAATTTCGCTCACAATGAGAAAGTTTTGGCGAAAGTGCATTGTCCCGTTTTACTTTTTCGAAATAAGCTGATTCAAATCTCATTCTTTGGTAAACTATAACGGACCACTTGGCTCATTTTATTGAAGATAATATTGGGGAAGTATCGACATTTCTGTTTGTGAGCCGACGAGTATTTTTAATAACCGATGGAGGTGTTCTTATGTTTGCTAATCTGTTTTTAAGTGGAGTAATGCTTCAACGCGCGGGCCTGCCGCTGTGGGTGTGGTTGCTGCTTTTTGTGATTGTTGTGTTGATTGTTATATTCGCAGCCATGAGGAACGCTAAAGAAAGCGGCACGGATGTTGAAGTACACGCGCACGCTGACCACGCCGAGGTTGCTCCTGCACCCGAAGCGCCAGTTACTCCCGATGATCTCACCAAGATCGAAGGCATTGGCCCTAAAATTTCCAGTGTCTTTCACGCTGCGGGTATCACAACATTTGTCAAGATGGCCGCAACCGAAGCCAGTGCCTTGCAGAAAATCCTTGACGATGCCAATATTCGCCTGGGCAATCCCGAAACCTGGCCTGAACAAGCTGCCCTGGCAGCCAAAGGCGATTGGGCTGCGCTTGAAAAACTGCAAGACCAACTTCAGGGTGGGCGTCGCGCCTGAAATAAAAATTCTTAGAAGAGAGTGTACCGGGCTGCTATCCTGGCGCACTCTTTTTTAATCTGTGAATCGAAAATTCTATGTCGAATTCTGTAATTGAGCTAATCCAACAGCATGGCTCGGTACGTAACTACAAGCCTGATTCAGTTTCAACTGACCTGATCGAAACCATAGTCGCCGCGGGACAGCGCGCTTCAACCTCATCGAATTTGCAAATGTATAGCGTGGTTGTGACTACCACTGCCGAAAAACGCATCCAACTCATGGCCTTGAGCGGCAATCAGGCACACATTGGACAGGCGCCAGTATTTCTGACGTGGTGCGCCGATCTCAGCCGCCTGGAGCGGGTTTGTAAGTTGCAAGGCTACCCCCACGAGAGCGGCCATATTGAGAATTTTCTACTTGCCACGGTGGATGTCAGTTTGGTGATGCAAAATGCTGCCCTGGCCGCCGAATCGCTGGGACTGGGCATCTGCTATATTGGCGGCATTCGTAATCAATCGCAAGCGGTGATTGAATTGTTAAATCTGCCGCGGTTGGTATTTCCCCTTTGTGGCATGACCCTCGGCTGGCCTGAACAACCCCCGCGCATTCGTCCGCGGCTGCCGATGAATGCAGTACTTCATTGGGAGCAGTATCAACCCGACGATCGTTCGCAGCTCCTGGCTTACGACCAGGCAATGCTCGAGACGGGTATTTACCGCGGACGGCAGGTATCCGGCGGCGAGGCGAAAACTTCCCAAGAATACGGTTGGTTAGAGCATTCTGCTCGCCGGGTTTCGAAAAATCATCGCCCTGAACTGCGCCAGATTTTGATCGATGCCGGTTTTGAGATGAAATAGGAGATCAAATGGCAAAACACCTAGTTTTGGTTGCCGGAAATATCGGCGCTGGAAAAACATCACTCACCGAACGGCTGGGGCAGCGCCTGGGCTGGCGCACGGCCTTTGAATCGGTCTCGGACAACCCCTACCTTTCCGATTTTTATGCCGATATGCGCCAGTGGTCTTTCCATTTGCAGGTTTTCTTTTTGGGACATCGCGCCGAACAGCATCTCGAATTGGCACATAATCCCCAGTCTACAATTGCTGATCGCAGTATTTATGAGGATGCGTATATTTTTGCCCGCGCTTTGCACCATCTTGGAAACCTTAGCGAGCGCGACTATCGGGCCTACCGCCGCCTGTTTGATCTGGTCACGGCCAGCTTGCCTTCCCCTGATTTGCTGATTTATCTCAAGGCTCCAGTATCAGTGCTGATCGAGCGTATTCGGCAGCGCGGTCGCGCGATGGAGAGCGGTATTAGCGCGGATTATCTCTCACTGTTAGAATCTTTCTACGTGGATTGGCTGGACAGTTTTGATATCTGCCCGGTGCTGACGATTCAATCGGATGATCTGGATTTTGTGAATAAAAAGAATCATCTTGATATTGTTGAGCAGCGCATTCTGGATAAATTATCTGGCAAAGAGGAGTTGGTTTTTCCTTCATAGCGTAGAGCCAGGCTGGAATTTGAGTTGTTGAGGCCTCCCGCGGCGGGTTCCACGCCTGGTAGGTGAATCGAAAAAAAGAGCGATGGCTGTAGGCCACCGCTCTTTTTGCAATTAAGAAATGATTTGCTTCAGCAGTGTATCGACAATTAACCCCAGCAAGAACCAGACCCCGAAGCGGCGGTTATGCACAAAGGCTCCGGCCACAAAATAATTCGGCCATACATCGGGATAGTCGGCGGGCTTCTCGGCAGGTTTGGGCGCTTTGAACATCGGCCAAATCTCGAAGAAAGCTGGAAATGCTAATGCTACCAGCATCAGCGCCGGCGTGAAAAAGCCAATCACAATCAGATAAACGGTAGCCACATATTGCAGCACGAGCATCCCCACGACAGTGTAGCGTGATAGCCTTTCGCCCAACAATACTGGCAAGGTGTGAATCTTTTTGGCTTTATCCACTTCGTATTTATCGATATGTTTGCCGAAGATGACACCCGTGACGCCTAGCGCATAGGGCAAACCGGCGATGACTACATTCCAGTCCCAGGCACCACTGACGACGTAATAACCGCCACCAATCATCAATGGCCCCCACACAATCAACACGGCGATTTCACCCAGGGCGATATATTTCAGCGGCCAGGTGTAGAACAGCACAAAGAACGCGCCCAATGCCATTAAGGGCAACGTCAGGCCACCGCGCATGAAAACCAATGCTACGCCGCAAGCTGCCGCCAGTAGCCCGGTGACTGTCGCATAGGTCAGCAACTGTTTTTTTGTCAGCAGACCATGTACCAGCGGCTGTGGGCCATATTGGGCGCGGTAATAATTATCCTGATCTACGCCGCGGTTGAAATCGGTATAGTCATTGAGCAAGTTATTGGTAGCGTGTGCCAGCAATAATCCCAATGTGACCAATAGCCAGGGTAGAAATTCAAAAGCCCCGGCGCGGTAGGCAAATATCCCGGCAAATGCGGCTGAGAGAAAGGTCATCACCAGCACGGCTGCGCGGGTGGCTATCAGCCATTTTGACATGATGTCTAGTTTTTCCCACTCATCTTTAGTGATGCGGGGAATAATCTGTAAGGCTTTGCGCCACATGGCAAAATTCATGAATAAACTCCTTGAAAAGGGGATAGATTTAGTCTAAATTATACTACGAGGTCAGTTCGTCAGTTCGACCCAATTTCTCGATTTAGGCGCTTCAGTGATACAATCGCTCCATGTTTTTTCCATCTGGAATACCCACTTCCAAGCGTTTATTTGATCTGCTGCTCACCCTCCCAGGGCTGGTTGCACTCTTGCCGTTGCTGGCGCTGATCGCTTTATTGGTGCGCATCTATCATGGCCGACCGGTGCTATTCTCCCAAACCCGGCCTGGATTTCGCGGCGAATTATTCAAACTCTACAAATTTCGCACCATGACCAATGAGCGCGATGCGGAAGGAAAATTGCTCCCCGATGAGCAGCGTCTGACGCGCCTGGGCCGTATTTTGCGGGCTAGCAGCCTCGATGAACTCCCCGAACTTTTTCTCATTCTCAAAGGTAAAATGAGCCTGGTTGGCCCGCGCCCATTGCTGGTGCAATATCTGGCGCGTTATAACCCCGAGCAGGCGCGCCGCCACGATGTGCTGCCCGGCATCACCGGCTGGGCGCAGATCAACGGGCGCAACGTCCTCACCTGGCCGGATAAATTTCGCCTGGATGTGTGGTACGTAGATCACTGGTCGCTATGGCTCGATATCAAAATTCTGGCCCTTACCCTGTGGAAGGTCATCCGCCGCGAAGGTATCAGCCAGCCCGGCTACGCTACCGCCGAAGAATTTATGGGCAACGAAACCAACAACCGACGGCCGACAACCGACGGTATATAACCTTCAACTATCAACGTTCAACCTGGAATCTGGAACTCACATGATTGGTGAACTTGCCGCTCTTGCCACCTCACTGACCTTTTCTTTTGGATCAACCTTTCTTACATTGGGGGGGCGCCGCGTTGGCTCGATGATTCTCAATCGCGCGCGGTTGCTGATTGCAATCGGTTTCCTCAGCCTCACACATTGGATTCTGCTGGGCATCCCGCTGCCGCTCCACGCCGAACCCCATCGCTGGCTCTGGCTGGGACTCTCCGGTTTTGTTGGCCTGGTTTTGGGGGATATTTTTCTCTTTCAGGCCTTCGTGTGGATAGGGCCGCGCCTCTCTATGCTGATGATGAGTCTGGCGCCGATCATCGCCACATTTTTAGCCTGGCTGTTCCTCGGCGAACGAATGGGCTGGCTCCAGGTTTTTGGCATCGCACTGACTTTATCGGGCGTGGCCTGGGTGGTTTTGGAACGCAACGGCGCCAACAAAGCCGCCAACCCCGATTATGCGCGTGGCATCTTGTACGGACTGGGAGGGGCAATCGGTCAGGCTGGCGGGTTGGTGCTGGCCAAGAATGGCCTGGGGGGTGATTTCTCGCCCATCTCGGCCAATCTTATCCGCATGATCACCGCCGCCGTCATCCTTTGGACGCTCACCTTCATCCAACGCCAGGCCAAAGCGACTGTGCAAACCCTCTATCGCAATCGCCGCGGCCTGCTCTTTATTTTGCTAGGCTCATTCGCCGGACCGTTTCTGGGGGTTTCATTTTCGATGTTGGCGATCCAGAATTCAGAAGTTGGCGTAGCCAGTACGCTGATGGCCTTGCCGCCGGTCTTTCTGTTACCGATCAGCTATTTCGTTTTCAAAGAACGCTACGGCTGGGGGGCCATTATTGGCACGTTCATCGCCATCGCGGGTGTGGCGGTGTTGTTTTTGGTGTGAACGAACTGTTGAACAGGAGGCAGTTATGCGCCGCAAGAATCGCTTTTTTGTGCTTTCTCTACTCTTGGTTGGGGTTTTGGTCTTTCTCATCCGCGGGGAGATCGCCGCGCAAACCGGAGATAGTGGTCAGAATTTCGACAAATGGTCATTGTGGACAAATGGTACGCAGTTGCGCGGTGCGAATGTTCATCAATGGCGCGTGTACCCGGAATTGGTCGGCACGGAAGTAATTGGCCCAGGCCCGGTGGGGCCGCCACTCACCCAGGTCGATTTTGACCATCTGGCAGCCATGGGGGCCAATTATGTTAATTTTTCGGTGCCCGGCGTTTTTACAGTTGAACCACCGTATGTGTTAGATGACGGCGTGCTGGCGAATATGGATCATCTGCTCGAAATGGCCGCCAACGCCCATCTCTACGCCGTAATCAGCTTTCGCACCGGGCCAGGACGCACCGAATTTACCTTTTTTTGGGACGAGGTTGGCGACTGGTTCGGTGAAGAATATCTAAACGACTCGGTTTGGGGCGATCAGGTTGCACAGGATGCCTGGGTGGAAATGTGGCGCGTTACTGCCGAACATTACCGTGACAACCCGATTGTGGTTGGCTACGACCTGATGGTGGAGCCAAATGCCAATGAGATTGGCACGCACGCCTTATACGATTATTTGGATATTTGGGACCCTGAGGAATTTCTTGCCGAGTATGGCGGCTCGCTTTATGATTGGGGGCAGTTGTACCCTCGGATTTCAGCAGCCATCCGCGAGGTTGATTCCGAAACTCCCATTATCATCGGCGGAATGGGTTACAGCGCCGTGAACTGGCTGCCCTACCTCAAGCCGACTGGCGATCCGCGCACGGTCTACGCGGCGCATCAATATATGCCTTATGTGTACACGCATCAATCCCCCGATGAACCTTATACCTATCCGGGCAATTACGACCTCGATTGGGATGATGTGAATGATGAGTTTAATCGCGCATGGCTGGACGAGTGGCTGGTCACAGTCGATGATTACCGGGCTGAGCACGGCGTTCCTGTGGTCATTAACGAGTTTGGCGGCACGCGCTGGAACCCAGACTTTGCCCAGTTTATGGACGACCAGATGGGTTTGTTTGAAGCGCGTGGTTTGAATTATGCTTTGTGGGTTTGGTCGTCATCATGGGAGCCATTTGTCTCCGATGTGGATGCTTTTAATTTTCGCCACGGCCCCGACCCCGATAATCATGTGGATGTCGAAACGAGCGCATTGCTCGATGTGATCACGAAATATTGGGCACTGAATACCCTCCGCCCGTAAAAACTTACAAAAAAAGCGTGGCAAGTTTTGATTGCCACGCTTTTTTTGTGTTAATGTTCGTGATCGTCGAAATGTACGTGCTGATGTTCTAGCTCTTCTTCGGTAGCTTCTCGCAGCGCAATCACTTTGATTGCAAAGTGCAGTTCTTGCCCTGCCAGGGGGTGATTGAAATCGAGTACCACATAATCGTCTGCGATTTCATCAATCACGGCTTCCAGATAATTACCTTCTTCATCTTCCATTTCGATGGCGGTGCCAATTTCTAGGGGAATAGTATCGGGGATTTCGTCGCGGGGGACTTCGGCAAAAGCTTCATCATCATATTCGCCATAACCGTCTTCGGGGGCCAGTGTAATATCTTTGCTTTCACCGATTGTCATACCATTTAATTCACGTTCCAGACCAGGGATGATATTGCCCATGCCCTGGATGAATTGGATCGGGTCATTGCTATCGGCAGAGGCAATAATTTCGCCATCCACGCTGAGGGTATATTCCATTGAAACGACCAGGTTATCCTGGACCCGTTTTTGTTGATTCATCATTTACTCCTTACAGGGACTATGCGCCAACAGTTGCTTTTTTTGTATTTTTCGCAAGTCGGCCGCGTTCTTTGGCGTCAAGAATCTGTTTGCGGATGCGATAATTTTTTGGGGTGACTTCGAGAAGTTCGTCGTCTGCCAGATACTCAATGGCTTCGTCCAGGCTCATGCGGCGTGGCGGTGTCAGGCGCACTTCAATATCAGAACCAGCGGCACGCATATTGGTGAGATGTTTTTTCTTGCAGACATTCACATCCAGATCACCTGTGCGTTGATGTTCGCCAACCACCATCCCCGTATATACTTCCATGCCCGGGTCACAGAACAATATACCGCGCTCTTCAGCGCCCTTCAGTCCGAAAGTTGTTGTGACACCATCTTCCCAGGAAACCAGCGAACCGGAAGAGCGCCCGTTCATTTCTCCGACTATTGGCAAATAATTATGAAAGAGCGTGTGCATCACCCCCGAGCCGCGCGTAGCGGTCAGAAAATGCGAGCGAAAACCCAATAGACCGCGCGTTGGCACCAGGAATTTAATTTGCACGTTGTTATCCTGAGTGTTGCGCATATCTTGCATCTGTCCGCGGCGAGAGCCCAGCATCTCAACCACTACACCCACCGTTTCGGGGCTGGTTTCGATGAAAACATCTTCAAAGGGTTCCAGCGTTTTTCCATTTTCATCTTGTTTCAGAATGACATTGGGGCGTGAAACCTGGAATTCGTAGCCCTCGCGGCGCATGGTTTCGATCAGGATTGCCAGATGCAGTTCGCCGCGTCCTGAAACCATGAAGGTATCGGCGCTGGCGGTTTCGTTCACACGCAGGGCGACATTGGAGCGCAGTTCATTAAAAAGACGCTCACGTAGTTTGCGGGATGTACTCCAGCGTCCTTCACGTCCCGCAAAGGGGGATGTGTTGATGCTAAAGGCCATGTGTACGGTTGGCTCTTCAACGTGGATGGTGGGCAGCGCTTGCGGGTTTTCTGGATCGGCGAGGGTCTCACCGATAACGATATTCTCAAGCCCGGCCAGGGCGACGATCTCACCAGCCTCGGCTTGATCGACTTCTACGCGGTCCAAACCCTGATGGATATACAGGTAGCGCGCTTTTTCGGGGATTATTGTGCCATCGGATTGCATACGGACCAATTCTTGTCCGGCATGGATTTTCCCCGCAAAAATTCGCCCGACAGCGGTCACACCACGATATTGATCGTAACCCAGCGTAGTAACCAGCATCTGTAGTGGCGCATCAGGATTAACGCTTGGCCCAGGGATGTGGCGCAGGATGACCTCAAATAGCGGCTGTAAATTGCTGCCCAATTCTGGTGATAAACTTGCCTGGGCGGTGACCGCATTTGCATAAACGACCGGAAAGTCGGCCTGCGCATCGTTGGCGCCCAGTTCAACGAACAGGTCAAAGGTCTGGTTGAGTACCTGTTCGGGGTCTGCGCCGGTGCGGTCCACTTTGTTGATGACGACAATGGCACGATGCCCCATTTCGAGGGCTTTTTTGAGCACAAAACGGGTTTGGGGCATGGGACCTTCTGCAGCGTCTACCAGTAGCAGTACGCCATCTACCATATTCATCACGCGCTCAACTTCGCCGCCAAAATCGGCATGGCCGGGCGTATCGACGATATTGATTTTGACTTGTTGCTGGCTGACTGCATCCCACACTTCAATGGCGGTGTTCTTTGCCAAGATAGTGATCCCGCGCTCGCGCTCCAGATCGTTTGAATCCATCACGCGTTCAATAACTTGTTGATTTTCACGGAAAACGAGCGCCTGCTGGAGCAGGCCGTCTACCAGTGTAGTTTTTCCGTGGTCAACATGTGCGATGATGGCAATATTACGAAGATCGGTTCGTTCAATTTGCATTCAAAAACTTCCTTGTCGGCTCGTTTTTAAGCCGGATCGCTAGATCTATTTTTACCGCAAAGACACAAAGACACGAAGAGACTTGAAAAACTTTGCGTCTTCGTGTCTTTGTAATGAGTTTCTCGTCTTTTTACGTACAACAACCCCGGCCTTCAGCCCGGGGTTGTCTGCAAGCGCACCATCATATCAGGGACTTGCTGTTTTGAGAAGATGCAGTTTTGTGCAAGACTGCATTGCTAATCTCCTGCCAGCGCTTCAGCCTGTTGCACCATTTTGACAAATGCGCGTGTTTCGGCGTTATCGTCCAGATACCAGCTTATTCGTTGGGCTTCTTCCAGAATATCGTTAAATGTATTGCCTTGCGCCCAGTAGCTTTCTCTCAGAATTTCGGCGAATTCGGCAACTACCACATCCCATTGAAAATAGGGTGATGTTTCATCAAATGCAGGGATCAGATCGGCGACGGTGAAATTCTGATTGAGTTCTGTTACTCGATGAGTGTCGGGGTCTTCCCAGCGCAGGAAAATGCTGGCGATGCGCCCTTGTGCATCTTCGCGAAGTTTGATCTCATACAACGCCGTAACACTGTGCCCGGCGCCGATTTCACCGGCATCCACGCTATCGTCGCGGAAAGCTTCATCGGCAATGTCCCTATTTTCGAAGCCGACCAGCCGATAACGGGCTACTGCCTCGGGGTTAAATTCCACCTGGATTTTTGCGTCCAGCGCAATCGCCTGCAGGGTGCTGGTCAGATTTTTCACGAATAGATTCTCCGCTTCTTTCAGGGTATCCACATAGGCATAGAATCCATCGCCGTTATCGGCCAATTGTTCCATCAACACATCATTATAATTCCCCATGCCAAAGCCGACCGTGGTCAGGGTGATGCCTTCGCTGGCGTAGGCCGAAATTTGCTCCCAGATCGATTCAGCGCCGGTGTTGCCCACATTGGCAACGCCATCCGAACATAAAATTACCCGATTGATGCCGCGCGGGTTGAAGGCACGTAAGGCCTGCTCGTAGCCCAGCCGCAGACCGGCCTCGGCGTTGGTGGAGCCTTCGGGCTGCAAGGCGTTGATAGCCTCCATAATTGCGCCGAACGCATTCCCGCGAGTAGGCTCCAACACCACATGGGCGGTCGAGCCGTAAACCACAATGCTAACCCGGTCGCTGGGGCGCAATTGTTCCACCAGCAGCGCCAGAGCCTGCTTGACCAGTTCCAGGCGGTTTTCCATATTCATCGAGCCTGAGACATCAATCACAAAGGTCAGCGAAACATCTTTGCGTTCTTCAGGAGCCACCGCATAGCCCTGCACGCCCACGCGCAGCATTTGGTAGCGCTCATTCTCGGTGAAGGGCGCCGCGCCGCCATCCAGATGAATGACGAAGGCCTGCCCCTCGGGGGGATAAGCATAGCCCTGCTCGAAGTAGTTGATAAATTCTTCTACCCGGATGCCATCTTTATCCGGCAGCGCGCCGCGCTCCAGGTAGCTGCGGGCCAGGCTGTACGAACCCGTATCCACATCCAGCGCGAAGGTGGAATAGTGATCGTCTTCAGTATCGATGAAAGGGTTGACCCCGTAATTCTCGAAGAACATATCCGTGTAGCTCTGGTCGTTGGGTGGATTGAGCGGCATGGCCGTTGCTGCGGGTGTGGGCATGGGGATTGATGCGGCAGACGAATCGGATAATGCTTCTCCCGCGGGCGCGCGGTTTTCGGATTCGCTCGCGGGGCGATCCTGCTCCTCAGCGGGAAACTCTTCCAACGGTAGCGGCTCCGACTTTTGGGTGGGCGCCTGATTCTCGTTGCGGATGCCCAACCCGCAGGCCAGCGTTGTCAGGATCAGGGTGGTGAAAACAGCGAAATAGGTGTAAGCGTTTTTGTGGGACATATTAGTCTCCTCAGGAAGTCTACAGGTGAGTGATAGCCTATAAACGTCTGTGTTGAGAAAAAAGTTCCCAGGTGTATGTTTTTTGTCTATTCTGAATGCACGGCAAATTTCTAATCATGATATTATTAGGATTTAAATGGTCTAATTTATTCAATTCTCTGGATGGCAAAATTTCATAAAGGTTGGCGAATCTGATGACCGATGTTTTCATTTCATATTCCCGCAAGGACCAGGACTTTTCAAATTGGCTGGTGAGATCGTTTGAACACAATCAGCGTGAAGTTTGGCTGGACAAAGACGATATTCTGCCAACCTCCCAATGGTTGGCAGAAATTTACGCTGGCATCGAGGCCGCGGACAATTTTGTCTTTATCATCAGCCCTGATTCTGTGCGTTCTCAAGTCTGTGGTTGGGAAGTAGCACATGCCGTAAAACACAACAAACGCCTGATCCCGGTTTTGCGCCGCGATGTAAATTTCAAAGAATTGGAACGGTTGATGGCAGACCCCGTTTGGGAGGGCATGTTGCCAGAATATTGGAAAGCGCTGGCCGACCTGAACTGGATTATGTTCCAGTCCAATGCTGATCGAGATCAAATCTTTGGCACACTATTTGAAGCCATTGATATGGATATTGACTATATACACCAGCATTCCAGCATTCTGGTAGACGCGTTGGAATGGGATGCGGGCGCGCGTAAAGCCAGTGATACTCTGCGCGGCCCCTCCCTGGAGAGCGCCGAACAATGGCTTGCCCAGAGTGGCGGCAAAGACCCCCAGCCAACCGAACTTCACCGGGAGTACATCAAGGCCAGCCGGATTGCTACCAAAAAGCGACGTATGGTTATAATGTTGGCATCAGGCTTTGCACTGATCGCCTTGACGATTGTGGGTGTGATTGCTGCCTTCCAGTATCAGGATGCCGCCATTGAACGCATGGCAAAGCGGAGCCTGAGTTTATCTGCCAATGCGCAAGATGCTTTTGAACTTGGGGATTCGGGGCTCGGGTTGGCGTTGGCCCTCGAGGCTGTAAAAACTGAAGACCCGCCTCTGGCCTTCTTGTCTGGTGCAATTACACCACCTTTGGTATCCAAACAAACTCTGGAGGAATTGGCCTATCGTCCTGGTACGGTGGCCGTTTTCGATAATGCCGAGATGGGGCGATTCGGCCCTAATGAAAATAGTATCTATCTTGCCGGAGGTAATGCGCTTGTCGAGCGGGATATTACTACTGGCGCAGAGTTAGCCCGATTTGAATTTGATGCTGCGATCGTGGAATTCGAAGTCCAAACGGAGAGCGGGGTGGCATTCCTGGCCCTGGAAGATGGCAGCATCCGACGCCTGGATTTGAATTCCGGTCTGACATTGGATTATGGCCTAGGCAGCCGTCCCATCGAGCTGGGCGCTACTGGGGCGACTTTCGTGCATGCCGCGGATGATTTCACGCTCGTTTTGCGGGATGCAGTTTCAGGAGCTGTAATCCATCGTTTCACATTTAATTCTAGTATTTCTGATCTGGCCTACAACGAAAAAACAAGCCAACTTCTCGTAGGGTTGGGCAATAGTGAGATGAGTTTATGGAATACGACAAGCGGCGAATTGGTCAGCACATTGAACTGGTATGAAGATAATTCAGTTCAATTGAATGCTGACCCGCAGGACTGTTTGCTCAATGGCATCTCAATTGCTTCAGTAGCCCTCAGTAGCGATGGCCGCTACGCTGTCTACGCCATGCGAGGCGGTTTTCCCTTCGCTGTTTTGGCCTGCCAATTAGAAGAAATTCTGGTTTGGGATTTGGACCAAATGAAGGTGGTCAAGCACCTCATTGGGCATAGTCTGGACGCGGGGGTTGAGAGCCTTGCCATTAGCCCTAAAGGCGATTTTATTCTCTCCGGCGGCGGCAACGAACTTTTTTTGTGGGATGTTTCTACGGGCAAATTAGTTCAGCAGCTTCCAGGTTTTGCCGATTCCGCAGATCAGCTTATTCTGGTTGATGAGGTCTCCATTAGTCAATCTGGCAGTTATGGTATTTCCTCCACGGATAACGGCGCCGTGCAGATTTGGGAGCTGACCCCCGGAACCGAAATGATGCGTGTAGACTTGGGGTTTGGCGGCGGCGGGTATGGCAACCTGATTCAGGCAGTAGCAACCACGCCCGGTGGAGATATCGCTCTGGCTGGAGGTCAGGGAACCATGCGCGCCAATCCCAGCACCACGGTCGTTGACATGAAAACCGGAGCCACCCTTGCCGAGTTCGACATGCACAACGATATTTACGATTTAGTCGTCACGCCCGATCAAAAGCGCGCCCTGGAATATAGCGCCGATGGCCTTTTCTTGGTGGATATTGCTACGGGCGTTACCATTCGGGAATTCGATGTGTTGCCGATTGGCTTTCTGGATTTTAGTTTTCCTGCTTTGCGCCCATTGGTTGCCATCAGCCCCGATGGGAATACGCTCTTCACTCAGGGCTGCCTGTACAGCGTGGCTACAGGTGAAAAGTTATCCTGCCATGATTTTGGTCAACGCGGCCTGTATAGCGCCGATGGACAGTGGATCGTCTCGGCTATCGGGATGGAAACTCTGGTGATCTGGAATCCGCTCAACGGGCAAGAGATGAGCCGTTTCAATCCGGGTATCAACCTTGGGGGATTGTTTGCACTGGGTCTCGATGACAGCGAATTGCTGGTAGGCTCTGAGTCAAAATTAGTATTAATTAATTTGAATACGAAAGAGATTACGAGGGAATTCATCGGACACGATGGGCCGGTGTACGCAGGTGATGTCAGCCCTGATGGGAAGATCATCATTTCTGGTTCGCTGGATCAGACTTTTCGCATTTGGGATCGAGAACTTGGGATTGAATTACGCAGTGAGCAACAGGGGGAAGCGGTTTTTGGAGCGATCTTTAGCGAGGATGGCAGGTCGGCAATATCGGGCGCGCATCAGGGGGAATTAGTGCGCTGGCGGGTGACCTCAATGCTGGACCAACTGGTGGAATGGGTGTATGCCCATCGCTATATCCCTGAGATGAGCTGCTACGAAAAGGATGAATACGAGATCGCCCCCCCGTGTAATCCTGGGGATTATGCCTGGCTGGGCCTGAATATTACTACCCAAATGGATAATGTAGTCGTTGAGAGTGTTGAATCGGGTTCGCCTGCTGAAGACGCTGGTATGGAATTTGGGGATCAAATCTATTCTATTGGGGGACATTATGTTGACGCCGCTGACCAGATCAATAAGATCCTCGACGAGTATCGACCGGGCGACCTGATTGTAGTTCAAGGTTACCGGTCAGCTACTGGAGAAGGATTTGAAATGAAGATTACACTAGACCAGCGACCTTGAAATAGAAAATTTTCAAGATGAGAAAAGCAGCCGGAGTTGCATGGGATTATGTGTGTATTCTCATCAATAATACCTTGACAACTATTCTGGCAGTGGTAAAGTAGATTGAATTAGTCCGATTTGTAAATCTTAAATATTCCAAGCGTAGTGAAAGTGCTACTTCTTCACACATTTATTGGTCGCACTGGGGTACTATAGGGCATTGCTAAATCTATGGTATTATGACCAATAGTATCCAAATTAATTTGCTATATTTCAATTTGCGGAGATAACCGGCCATCTGCTTATTTGCAGACGACTGGTTATCTCCTGTGCTTGCTGCAAGAACATTTGGCGAATAGATAGCTTTCGATCAATCAGGTTTTTTTGTCGAGTCAATACTACTGAGAATATAATTTGAAATTTTCAAAACAGCATCATCAGATTGGCAAGAACGAGCACCCTATTGATTATCGACAGCCAGGGCTTCTGGTAAGAAGCCTTTTGGTTATTATTGCCGCGTTTCTCTTGATAGTGATGCCACTACAAGTTGTTCACGCTGGGGATGATGCTCCGACTGCGCCCGGCAGCGATACCCAGGTTGTTGCCGAATCTGAAGTTGTTGATTCTTCGCTAGACGATGCGTCTCTCTCGGATGCCGTTGTTGGGACAGAGCCTTCAACGGATACACCCCCCGGTAATGCCCCTGTTAATGTTACACTTGATCCTCTAGGAGTTACCCCTTCAACGGATTCGATTGATTCAACTGAGTCCGTTATTGCTGAATCTGAAACACCGCTCGCTGCGGTTAATGTGTGTGAACAATCTGACTCAGCTTCCGATGCGGATCAAACCGATGCTTCCGCCAGCGGGTGCGTTGACGCGGCTGAAGAAGCTGCGGAAACAGCGTTAGTAGAATCCCCTGGGGAGCAGGTAAATGTGGAAGAGCAGGAACCAGCCCCGACGGAGTCCGTTGAAGCGGCCATCGTTGAGCCGGAACCCGTTTTCACTGTCACCATCCCTGATCCCTATTTTTATATTTCGGGCGCCCAATATTCCTACCTGCCAACCGGCGGGGATTGTACCGACAAGACGAACTGTTTCGTTTCAGCGACTCCGATTCAGGACGCGCTGAATTACGCTAAAACACAAATCCTGGATGACGACACAATTTACTTTGAAGCCGGGGCTTTGTATACTGAATCATTCTCGATCAGCGGCTGGACGAACCCGTTGACTTTGCGCCCCGATGCCGATGGCGATACCGGACTGGGTGGCGCCATCACCATCAGCGGCAACAGCGCCCCGATCATCATCCGTGATTTTGTATTTACCGCCGCTGCGACCATCACGCTGGATGACAGCCCAAGTGTGACCCTGGCGGGTTCAGATAAACTGGATGATACTTTTGATGTGTATCTCACAGGCAGCGGGGATGTGAACCTGAGCGTTCAGGCTGGCGAGCCGGACATTGCCGAAACAGCCGAGCGCGTTCTCGCCGGTATGAGCCCGGCCGACGATGATACTTTAGTTGTGCATGGCGCCTCGGGGAATGACACAATCCAATTCGACGCCAGCTTTACGCGCAACGGCAACCAGCGCGTGACCTATGATGTGGTCGAGTCTATTGGACTGGATGGCGGCGGCGGAACCGATACGCTGGTTGGCCCGGACGCGGCCACAACCTTTGATATCACTGGCGCGAACAGCGGTATTCTGACGACCGCGGATAGCACGCTGCCCTTTACTTCATTTGAGAATCTGAGCGGCGCGACGAAGGTGGATACCTTCGTATTCCGGGATGCGGGCAGCATCAGCGGAAATTTGGCAGGCGGTTCGCTTTCGGATATTTTGGACTATTCCAACCGCACCAGCGCCGTGACGATCAACTTGGTGACAGGCAGCGCTCCGGCGATTGGCGGGTTGGTCAGCGCAGTTGAAGAAGTCATCGGCACGAGTTTGGCTGATACCCTTACCGGTGATGCCGACAATAACAAACTCACCGGCAACGGCGGCGAAGATGTACTCACTGGCAATGACGGAAACGATACCCTGATTGTGACCCTGAGCGGCGCCAGCGCCCTGGCCGTCACCGTGGATGGTGGGATTGGCGACGATGCTCTGACGGTCTTCGGTACCAGCGGCGTAGATAGCTTTGTCGTTGACATTGCCAACCGCCAGGTGACGCGCAGTGCCAATCAGGTCGTGACATACAGCGGCTTCGACGGCGCGGGGGATCAGGTAACGGTCGATGGCGACGCCGGGAGCGATATGGTAGCTGCCTCGACGAGCAGCACCTATTTCCGGATCAATGACACCAACGGCGGCGAAGTGATCTACGAAGTACCGGTAGTGGGAACCTTCGATATTTCCACCGCCATTGATGCCGATTCCTATACCATTAACTTGGGAGCGCCGCATGGTTTGAGCCTGGGCGCTAAAGTTTTTTATCATGCCGCGGCGGGCAGCGCTGAACGTATTGGCCTGGTAAATGAGAGCTTCTATTATATAGTCCCCACCAGCAACCCCAATGTAGTGAAGCTGGCCGACAGCCCCGAGAACGCCAACCTGGGTACAGGAATTGTCATCTTGAATTCAGGCACGCTCAGCGAAGCGCATTGGCTGACGCAGTGGGAACGGGTTGCTTTTGCCAGGATCGAAAACCTGAACGGCGGCAGCGGTGACGATACCTTCTGGTTTGCCAATGCTGGCAAGCTGGATGGCGCTATTGGCGGCGGGGCCGGAAACGACTCCATCAAAGGCGCTAACGATGCCACCGACTATACCATCTCCGGCGCGAATTCCGGCCTGATCGAAACGACCGTTTTTACCTCGATTGAAAACATTTCCGGCGGTGATGCGGACGATATTTTCGACATCGGTGTGGCTGGCAGCTTGAGCGGCGAGTTGAAGGCCGGTGGCGGCGATGATACCCTCAATGGGCCTGATCTGGCGCTGACCTGGAATTTGACCGATGTGGGTGAAGGCTCAACCTCGGGCCTGAATTTTAGTCAGTTAGAAAATCTGGTGGCTGGCGAGCTGAACGATATATTCAATATCGTCAAATCATCCATCTCGATAACGCATCTCCCCCCGCCGGATGGCGATGGCGAGACCGAAATCTTTTTCTATTTCGGCAGTATGCCGGGGCTGTTGGATGGCGCTGGCGGCAGCGATTCTTTATATGGACCAGATTGGAAATACGATTGGGAGATCGACGCGCTCAATGGCGGCACGCTTCACGACACAACACCCTTCGCGCATATCGAAAATCTGTACGGCGGCGCCGAAGAAGATAATTTCATCTTTAAACCGGGCGGCAGCATCAACGGTATTGTGGATGGCGGCCTGACGGGTGATAACGCGCTGGATTTTGAAGATCAAACTGCGGATGTAACGGTCAACCTCACCACGCACGTTGCCATTCTGACGGGCGGCGCTTCGTTTGTCGGTTCCTTCGCCAATATCCAGCATGCCTTCGGCGGCGGCGGCAACGACAGCCTGACCGGCGACGCCAACAACAATACCCTGATCGGCAACCTCGCTAACGATCACATCTACGGTTTGGCGGGTGATGATAATCTGGTTGGCGGCCCCGGCGATGATATTTTGGAAGGCGGCGCCGATAACGATACCTATGACTTCACCTTAGATGAAGATGAAACCTATCCCTGGGGAAGCGATACGATTACCGACAACGGCGGCAGCGCCGACAGGATCGATTTTCGTACCAGTGTTTTGGATGTTACCTTTAATTTAGGTTTACTGACTTCTCAGGTGGTTGCCAGCTACAACGCCGTGACCATGTTGACCCTCATCCTGACAACCGCCTCGATCGAGAACCTGATCGGCGGCTACGGAAACGACACCCTCACCGGCAGCAGCGCCAATAATATCATCGAGGGCTATCGCGGCAACGATACGCTTGATGGCGGCGGCGGGAACAACACCCTGTCTTTCGAGCATAACACTTACAAAGGCGTCACGGTAGATTTGGCGTCGGGATCGATGATTAATGACGAAATCACGGATCACGATTCAGTGCTCAATGTGGGTTTCGATACCTTCACCAATTTCCAAAATATTCGCGGCACCTTCACGGACGATATCCTGATCGGCGATGCCAATAACAATATTCTGTATGGTGATGAGGGTAATGATACCCTAGAAGGCAAAGGCGGCAACGACACCCTGTATGGCGGCGCTGGTGATGATACCTACGTCTTCGATGTTGATTCTGCCCTGGGTTCAGATACCATCATCGAGAGCGCCGGTTCTGATTGGCTGGATTTCTCATCCTCGACCGCGGCTGTGACCGTCAATCTGGCGACCACCACCGCCCAGACAATCGAAGCCACCAACCTGACGCTGACTGTAGCGGGCGTTGAAAATATCAAGGGCGGCGATGGCGGCGACAATCTGACCGGCGATGCCAACGACAATATTTTCAAGGGGCAGGGTGGAACCGATACGATGACCGGCGGCGGCGGCAGCGACTCAGCGGATTACAGCGCCACGACGACGGGCATCACGCTGACGCGCAACAGCACAACTTTCCAGGTGGTCGGCAGCGAAATAGGCACGGATACCCTCAGCGGGATTCTGACCATTATCGGCGGCAGCGGCGCGGATACCTTCGCTTTTGATGCCAATAGCCTGACATCGGAGAGTTACACATTGGAAGGCGGCGGCGGCAGCGATCTGCTCGATATGGCGCTGACGGCCTCGGCAGTGGTCGTCAATTTGAGCGTGCTTGTCGCCCAGAGCGTGGTTGCCAGCAAACTATCTTTGACGCTGACCGGGATCGAAAATGTGACCGGCGGCAGCACCGCCAACACCCTCACCGGCGATGATAACGCCAACATCCTCACCGGCGGGGCAGGCGCCGATACCATTGATGGCGGCCTGGGGGACGATGTGATCTATGGCGGCCTGGGCGTTAACAGCATCAACGGCGGCGATGGCAGCGACTGGATCGATTACAGCGTCGCCACCGGAACGGTAACGGTCAGCCTGGCGGTTACGACCGCACAAACTACCTGGAGTACCGCCTCCGACACCATCAGCAATATCGAAAATATCATCGGTTCAGCCTTCGCCGATACGCTCACTGGCAATGCCAGCGACAATATTCTGCGCGGCGGCCTGGGCATCGACACACTCAATGGCGGCGGCAGCGGCGATAATGACACCATCGATTACAGCGATGCATCTGCGGCGGTGACTGTCAATCTGACGACCAGCACGATGAGCGGCGCTGATGCCGTGGATGTGATCAACAACTTCGAGAGCATCATCGGCTCAGCTTATGGCGACACGCTGACCGGCGATGCCAACAATAATCAAATTACCGGCGGCCCCGGCAACGATACCCTGGTTGGCGGCGCGGGCGATGATACCTATTTCTTTGGTTCAAACTGGGGTGTGGATACAATTTCGGATACCGCAGGCGACAATGACGAAGTCAACTTCAACCCCGCGGTGGCTGATGTTTCTGTGCTGATCGACAGTACCACCGTTGTGCTCACCGACGATGCCAACCCAACGGGTAACAAGGTCACCTACGGCACGCTGGAGATCGAGAGTTTTGTCGGCAGCCAGGGCGTTAGCGCGGTATCTTATGCCAGCGGTGCCACGATTCTGACGAATGGACAAAACCACTCGCTCACGGCCACTACCATCAACATCCCCGACAATGTGACCATCTCAACCCGCATGATCGGCGCGGGGACGGACCATCTCAATGATCCCTCGGTGGGCAATTCGGGCAGCATTATTTTCAAGGCCAAGAGCGTATCAGCCTGGGATATTTACGACGACAAGACCATCACCATTGGCAACAACGTCAAACTTCTGGCGCATGTCAACACAATTTTTTACCCAGGCTCGCCGCCCAGCGACTGGACAGATGGCGTGTACACCGTTGAATCAACTGCCAGCAACGGAACTGGATTTGGCATGACGGCCACGATAGCCGTCGCCGCCGGGGTTCCCACTGTGCAGGTGCTGAGTTGGGGCGCAAATTATGTCAATGGCGACACGATCACCTTCCACGATCCGAATG
>JACKQG010003051.1_pt1 | contig 20983 bp, 19 predicted proteins | sample 8237621 | NCBI WGS metagenome assembly JACKQG01 (sample SAMN15677084, study PRJNA649215) | marine metagenome | biome: marine; feature: Black Sea; material: saline water; isolation source: suspended particulate matter (SPM) from the Black Sea western gyre | collected 2013-06-09/2013-06-10 | depth... | reverse complement strand
TGGAGGAAATACCTCTGGAATTGTTCTTAACAGACCCAGTTAACTTGACACTCCCAAAGAATAAATATTTTTGAATTCTTTAAATAGAAATTTTCTAAACCAACCTCATTATTTTGGAAATCCCGAACAATAATATTTGAAAAAACACCGATTGGCATTACGTCCATTTCCATTGATTCTAAATCAAACCACTTCAAGGTGGCATATTCATGAGGTTTTTCTGAGACCACCATTGATATAATTTATCTATTAATTGTATCCTACAATTATAATAACCATTAATAGCATGAAAAGACATATATTTCTAAAGAGGCTGAATTTCTGGCGAGTATATTTATCATTCATATCTGCGTGAATTAACTTTGCACGGGATATATGGCTAAAGACAACAGCAGCAAGGCCCACAATTATTTTAAAGTGAAGCCACCCGGATTGGAGCCAATGAGTTTGTTCGATCATCATCAATACTCCCGTCATAGGTATAAAAAATGATGCGGGCATTTCCACTTTTGTAATAATATCCAAGATTAAATCTTTTTCTCCAATTTGTTCTTTGGACCAAATGATTGAAACGGTTAATGCCGTTCCAAACCACGCCGCCATTCCTATTAAATGTAATAATTTTATTGTCGTATAGTATGTAATCAATCTGAACACATCCTTTATTGATTAATCAATTTTAATATTTTTTCCTTCACCAATTCCTGCAACTCATCCAAACTCAGGTTTTCGTAATCCTCCTTTATAATTGGGTCACCAAATACGATTGTTAATATGCCAGGTTTAATACGCCAATCATTTTTATTTTTTGCCTTATATGCTCCAATAAGTCCAACAGGGACAATCGTGACGCCGGTATTTTTTGCCACATGGAAAGGGCCTTTTTTAAATGGACCTAATTTACCTGTAAGCGTCCGGGTACCTTCCGGTGCAATCATCATAGAAGTTCCTTTTTTTATGGCCTCTTCTAATTTTTCTAAACTGGTAATTGCAGTTTTCAGCTTTTGCCTTACAATAGGAATTACACCATACTTTTTAACTAAATATCCCCATACAGGATAGGAAAATTGTTCAACAGCGCCTATGCCAGTAAAATAATGCCGAATACCGGCAACCATCATAAATCCATCAAACAAAGATTCATGATTCATTAAATATAAATAAGGGCCTTTATCTGGATCCGGTGCTTTACCTCTCACTCGAAACCACTGTCCGCCAAAAAGCATAAATAATCTGGTAAGAACCCGCGCCAGAGGATGCAAGCGGTGAGAGGGTAAAAATATAATTGAAATAGAATATATAAGTGCGCCAAATAAAAACATCATCGCCCAAAGGGGCCAAAGAAAAATAGAAAGAATTGCTCTAATCATTTCTGAGTTCAACCAATTGGAATAATTTATGATTTGCTTTCGAAAATGCATATTGATTTATATCTGAAAAAGCGACCCACTTTGCTTTATCCCGGGATAAAGGATCGTTTTTTATCTTACAATTATATAATGATACTTTCATTTTGAAATGAGTGAAAGTGTGATTGATTGCACCCAATTTATCACCAACATTAATGTGAAACCCATATTGATCTTCCAACGTGGTTTCTATTAATTCCTCCGGTTTTTCACCATTAACTATTTCAATATTGGGCAATTCCCATAGCCCCCCCAATAATCCATTTAATGGTCTTTTGGATATGAGGATGGTATCTTCATGAAAGACCAGAGCTGCGACCATTTTTTTTGTCGGGATTTCTTTTTTTGCGACTTTTTGTGGATATGCAGTTGGAATGCCCGACTGAAAAGCCTTACATGACAAATGAAACGGACAATTGTCACAGGCTACATTGCTGGGTCTGCAAATTGTGCTGCCCATATCCATAAGAGCTTGATTAATATCGCCTGGATTACCTTCCCATACTAATTTTTTTAAATACGTTTTAATTCTTTTTAAATTTTGATGTGTTTGATTTTTTATCCCAAGTACACGAGCAACTACCCTGCGATGATTACCATCCAAAGCGATGTGGGTTTGATTAAAAGCAATGGACATGACCGCACCGGCAATATAATCGCCGACTCCCATTAACCGTTTAAATAACTCTATTTGATTGGGAATAACACCATGATAATTATGCATAATATCTTGAGTTGCTTTATGAAAATTCCTGCATCGTGAATAGTAACCCAACCCCTCCCATATTTTTAGGAGATTATCAATGTTTTCCAAAGCAACTGATTGTACTGTTGGATATTTATTTAACCATTTTTCATAGTAAGGAATAACAGTTTCAACTTGAGTTTGCTGAAGCATAACCTCAGATAACCATATTTTATAAGGATCACTTGTTTGTCTCCAGGGCAAATCCCGTTTGTTTAAGTGATACCACTTTAAAATTTTATTATTTGTATTATACAATATTATTTGTTCATTTTATATTTTGTCACTATCCAGTGAAACGTAGATAGTATTTCTTTCACCTCATCTTGGTCTTCCATGGGAATATGGTGAAATATGTCAGAACCAAGCAGATCAATTTCTGCCTCAATTTTTTTTTGAAGAAATTCCCCAGACTCTGTTGTAGATACCAGCATAGATCTGCCATCTAATGGATTTTTATTTTTCTGCACTAGGTTGTTTTTTATAAGCACATCAATTAATCTGGTAAGGGTGCTGTTATCAACGCCAATTCGATGGGCAAGTGATGTCATGTCAATACCATCTGTGGGAATGGAAGACATGAGCATAATTTGCGGAAGTGTGAGGTTTAAACTTTTTGTATGAGTCCGAAACAGGGACTGAAGGTCGATGAGAAATTGCTTAAGTAATTCTCCAAATTCCATATTTGTATATTACAAATATATTACCTAATTATCAAGTAGAGTCAATTAACTAAAGCACCATTCCGAATTTCACCATCTGGCTTCAATAAAACAATATTTCCACTACTATCTTCTGCGCCCAAAACAAGTACTTCTGATGTGAATGGACCGATTTTCTTATTTCCTAAATTAAAAGCAACCATGACTCGGTGTCCTGATAATTCGCCAACAGTATAATTCTCTGTAATTTGTGCGCTGGACCATTTCTTCCCTTGAGCACCAAAATCAATTTTAAGTTTATATGCAGGTTTATTGGCCTCAGGAAAATTTTCAGCTAATTCAATCGTGCCCACCCTTAATGCAAGTTTTCCAAAATCTTTTATATCAATCATATGAATTCCCTTGTCTTATTTTGGCAACGACCATAGTAATGCCACGTGTTCTGAATAAATAATTTTTAACGATTCCAATTCGCTTTTATTTAAACTATGTCCGGCAAACTTACGGTGATCAAATTGATACTCTCCCATGACATACCATTGGCCTGGAATCAGTAATTCATTTTCTCGGTAACGGGCAATGGGATCTGGGCCATTCAAGCCGGTTGTGGGACCATACATAGACACTTTATTAACGATACCGTCGTTTTCAAACCAAGTTGAGTCTGTAGATGATCCATCCGCATAAAATGCTTTCTTCAAACCCATAAGTCGGGCGTTTGCTCTGATTATATAAGACATACTTTTATCCGGTACATGATGGTTGGATGAAGAATCCAAAACAGTATTGCTGGTTATAAATGAAAAATAATATATATCCTGATTTGCTGTGCATAAGGAATTTATTTGACGCGCACCTTCTACACTCACATCCCAGGAAACAATATTTTTAGTCCCCCATGCGGGATGCTCTCTCATTCGTCTGAAATAATCACCCCAAGTTTCATTCCCCGTTCTTTCAAATCCCCATTGTTCAAGGTCAAAATGATAAAATGAATTACCAACTACTGCTGCTAAGGCGATAAAATCCTGCAAGAAGGGAATGCCGGTTGTAACAATATTTGAAAGGGTCGTTCCATTATGGGGCGTTGAAATTGATGTTATAGATTTAATCCAACCCTGGTGGGCTTCGCCTAAAAAATCACTATCTTCATTTATTCCAGAGGAGTCAACAATTGATGTCCTCAGCATATAATCTAACATGCGGGCTGTCTGCCCGCCCATACTGTGACCAATGATATGTACAGGATGATTTTCATCCCATTCTGGATATAGGCCTGAATATGATTTTCCCTTTGGATTGCGAATTAGTCCATATAATTCAGAATGGGTTTTTCCGTAATCTGCCTGACCGCCTTTAATTTGGTAATAAAGTTCTACTGCTCGATCCCAATTTGAAGAGACTGGTCCCACATTGGTCGTATAAACTGTAAATCCTTCTTCATTTAAAACCTGTTCTAAATCAATCTTTCCGCCCCAATATCTATAAGACCCCATTTCTTCGCGGCCCCATCCCATAAAACCGTGAACTAAAATAATAGGATATTGGTTTTGTGCAGAAATCAGCCCAGCTGAAAACAAACATAATCCTAAAAGTATTTTTTTAATTCTATTCAAGAAAAATTCTAAATCCGTTCTAAATCCGTAGGTTTTTATTCAAAAAACCAGCCAAACAAAATCATCATTTCATCCGTGGATAAAAATCCAAATTTTACAGTTTGGTCAGTTGAATTGTCATAGGTAGCTGTCAACATTAACCCTTCTCCTGAATTCAATTCAATCAGTGGATCATATTCTAATATAGGCGGATGCTGCCAATCATCCGTCCAGTATACCACTTCACCATCCCGTGAGCCACCAGAAATTTTAACAACAAATTCAGTCATTAGTTCGTGAGCATGAGAAAATATTTGGCCGATTTTTACATTCTTATTCATATAAAATGTTCGTGTAATCGTGGTTACCTTTTTGGGTGGCAAACTGAAGTCCACACTCGACATTGCAAATAACTCTGCCACATGATTGACTTTTGTTCTCTCAACCGTATAGATATTTGAATAAACTTCTCCCACGATAATAGAATCAGATCTATTGACATAGTGTACGTTTTGATCTAATCCAAATTGAGAAGGCAGTCGCATGGCAACACCAGGCGGTAACTTGTAATCCATCCTAGGCCATTGGGTCCCTCCAAAAAATTGATGATTGAGCATTGTCATTAATGTTGGCGTATGAATCGCCCCGTCCGGATCCCGTAATTCTCGATCGACACCGAAAGCCGGCAGTCTACCAGATTTTGTGTCTGGCTCAAACGAGTACAGTATAAAATGATGGCTGCCCGGGCGCATTTCAATCTGGATGCGGTTCACAAATACGTCCTCACTTAACTTGGTATCGGTATAATGGAAAAATTCCCTTTCATAGTTGGGTGGAACTTCAAAAGGTCCAAGGTGAAGCTGAAACCCTGTTTCAGGAGGGGCCAGGGGTTGAAAGGACGGAGGTTCATAGCGATTTGAATCCAATAAAAGTTTTTCATCTGAAACGATACCTAATTCCGGGGCGCCTGCCTCAATCCATGACCGTATAAATTGCAATTGTCCATCGGTTAAAAAGTTTTCTCCCGGCGGCATCATTTGCCCATAATCTGGATGATCTCCTAAATAATGTTCCCGATCATGGGCATTAATTTTTTCCCATAAAAAACTTTTCCCCAAGCCTTTTAGGCCGCCTTCATTGCTAACAATAACTAAGTTATCATTTTTGGCTGCAAGATTTTTTGGCAGGGCTCCAACCAGGGCGCTATAGGATGCCCCTTCACTTAATATTAATCCTGATTGTTTAGCAATGGTAGTCCCCTGCATATGGCAATTTACACATTGGGGTGTTAAAATTTCTTCCTGGATCACATTCCATGTTTCGGTTCCCTCTCCCACTTTCTCTGAACAGGAAATCAATAAGAATAGAAAAGGAATTAATTTAGTCAGGTATTTCATCTTTTGAAGGATATTTATTTGACAGGAGTTTACGGAATTACTCAAAAAAAAGAAGGCCCCAATTTGAGGCCTTCTGAATCGTCCATTTGTTAGGTGTTTATCTCAAGAACAACATGTATTAATCATCACAGCACATACTTCGTAAGGATCCATATTAGCAGAAGGCCGGCGATCTTCTAAATACCCATGACCATCATTTGCTGTTGCCATAGGTATGCGAATAGATGCACCTCGATCACTTACACCATAGCGAAAATCATGAATTGAACACGTTTCGTGGAGTCCTGTCAATCGCTCTTCATTATGGGCGCCATAAACAGAAATATGTTCTTCATGTTTTTCCCCCAATCTTTCGCAAGCGCGTTCAATCACTTTTAATCCGCCATTAGACCGCATGGATTTCGTGCTGAAGTTTGTGTGTGCACCAGCACCGTTCCAATCACCAGAAACTGGTTTGGGGTGAAGCGTTGCATTTACACCATATTCTTCCGCAATCCGGTACAAAATCCACCGTGAGAGCCAAAGTTGATCAGAAACATCTAAGGGGCCCAAAGGTCCAACCTGGAATTCCCATTGCCCCGGCATAACCTCTGCATTAATACCGGAAAGACCAATCCCGGCTAGTACACATGCATCCATGTGATCTTCAACAATATCCCTGCCAAATACTTCATCAGCACCCACACCACAATAAAAGGGGCCTTGAGGTGCCGGGTAACCACCCTCTGGCCAACCCAGAGGAGAGCGGCCTTGAAAAAATGTGTACTCCTGTTCAATGCCAAACCAGGCTTCTTCATCTTTATATTTTTCTGCAATTTCCACCAGTTTGGCTCTTGTATTGGATTTATGAACTGATCCATCGGCATTTCGAACTTCATTCATAATTAAAATATTATCGCCGCCACGGATCGGATCAGGCACAAAATAGACCGGCTTTAACATGCAGTCACTATTTTTTCCTTCTGCCTGCATGGTACTGGACCCGTCAAACCCCCATTCGGGAATATCATCAATACTTTTGACTGGTCCTTCAAACACTTTTGTTTTTGAACGGAGCTTAGCCGTTGGCCTATGCCCATCAATCCAAATGTATTCAGCTTTAATTAATCCCATTTTTCTCCTCTTATCTTTTATTAATATTTAATGTAATGTGCCTATATTTCCTATTTATTTAAAGTATTATTCAATATATACAAGGAAATACAAGGCGTAATATACATAATTACCCAATTGCTGTGGAACCTTTTTCACCGGTTCTTATCCGAATACATTCTTCAATAGGCATCATAAAAATTTTACCCCGGCCTTTATCCCCATCTTTATATGCCACACTCGTGATGGCTTCTACTACATTTTCAACGAATTCATCATTTACGGCAATTTCAAGGCGTACTTTTTTCAATAATGTAATTTCATGGGCAATCCCGCGATAAACTTCGTGTACTGGAATTTCCTTTCCCTGTCCCAATACATTTGAAACAGTAAATTTATAGATTTTCTTTTCCAAAAGAGCCTCTTTAATAGCCGGAAGTTCTTCCGGCTGAATGATTGCAATAATCAGTTTCATATTTTTTTCTCCAAAATTAATTTATTCAACGGTAAAAATTTGGAATCCAGCATAGGCTTCCATTTCATGTTCACCCAAATCAAGACCACCAATCTCTTCTTCCTCACTCACACGTAAACCAAAAACTAATTTAATGCCATAAAAAAGTCCCAATGCAGCAACGAGGCAAAATACCCCATAGGCTCCTACGCCAATTAACTGGGTCACCAATTGGTGGTGGGGACTAAAGATTCCCACTGCCAACGTTCCCCAGACTCCACAAGTCAAATGAACTGAAATTGCTCCGACAGGATCATCTATTTTAAGGCGATCAAAAAACAAGACAGATGCGACAACCAACAATCCAGCTATAAACCCGATAATAACAGCACTCATCGGATTGATAATATCAGCCCCGGCGGTAATGCTCACTAATCCTGCCAAAGATCCGTTTAAGACCATTGACAAATCAGGTTTTTTGGTTAAGGACCATGAAAGGGTCATGGCACCCATGACACCTGCTGCTGATGCTAATGTTGTTGTTACAAATACAAATGAAACAGGTCCCGGATCTGCGGATAACACAGATCCACCATTAAATCCATACCAACCAAACCAAAGTAAAAAAACACCAATAGTTGCCAGTGGCATGCTATGACCCATAATGGGAATAGTTTTTATCCCATTTCGACCATATTTCCCAATTCGAGGACCCAGAACAGCAGCGCCGACCAAAGCCGCCCATCCACCTACACTGTGAACAAGTGTTGAGCCTGCAAAATCATAAAACCCCATTTGATCTAACCAACCTGCACCCCATTTCCACGAACCTGCGATTGGGTAAACAAAAGCGACGTACAAGGTTGAAAAAATAAGAAAACTGCTAAGTTTAATTCTCTCAGCAACAGCTCCGGAAACAATGGTTGCAGCTGTAGCGGCGAACATTGCCTGGAAAATAAAATCTGCAAAATAGGTGTAAGCACCATCTGCATATTCTATCAGTCCTGCGGTGCCCTGAGGAACAGTAATACCCCATCCAGCAAATCCAAACACACCCGTGAGTGAAAATTCTCCGGGGTACATGAGGTTAAATCCGCATAGGGCGTAAGTGAGCAATCCAATCGCAATGATAGATACATTTTTAAATAAAATATTAACTGTGTTTTTTGCCCGGGTTAATCCAGATTCCAAAGTGGCAAAACCCAAATGCATAATAAAAACCAGTATGGTAGATACCAACATCCAGATATTATTTATTGTAAAAAGAGCTGTATCGCCGGGGCCTGCTATTGCCACCCCTCCCATCAATATTGTCATGATGAATATTAATTTAAAATGATTCATAATAATTCCTTTTTTAAATCCCAGATATAGTTAAAAAGTAACGCCAAAAACCAGAAAGGATGTTTCTTGTTGCGGATTAATCACATAGGTTGCGGAGAACTGATCACGACTGGCTGTCAGGCCAATATTTACAACCTGAAAAGAATCTTTTACTTTTTCACCCTCCATGGTGTACATCCCATTGCCAGCACCAATTAAAAATGGGCCATAGTTTGCTTCGATGTAAACAGATTTGTCGGGATCAATAAAAAAATATCCAGCTGTAATACCAACCGGACCCAGGGATGTCCCCAAACTGGCTTCAACAAAGTGGGACCCTGATTTTTCGGAATAATCAAAAAACTTATCCTCTCCGGAATACAAAGGAAAAAAATAATCAGTCAGCGTTATTGAGAAAGATTTAAAATCAGCTGACATATAAATATCATTTTCATTGGCGTTGCCGCTATTCACCGCCCAGGAACTCCAAGCACCGAATGTTAAATTCCCTTTTTTAAACTCAATATAGGGCTGGAGGGCTGCCGCATTTCCAAAATCAGTCCCGCGCCAGACATACCGGTTATAGATATCAATTCCAATACTGGTCTGACCATACCCCACAGTAGTTATGATAGTTGTTATTATTGCTAAAATCAGTGATTTTTTCATGATATTGGTTCCTTAGTAATTAATGATTATTATCTATATTTCATTTTATTTTTAGGTATTTACGGTATAATACTAAAACTTTTATTGTATTAATGCAATATATAATTAATATTTATTTACTTTTTACATAAATAATTTAAGTATTGGGCCCATAGACCTTCATACTTTAAGGCAGGGACTACTCGTTTAGCATAACGCCCAGTCTATCCGCTACTTGCATATCATATATATTTTGAAAATCAACAATCTCGATCGCTACTGGTGTGATACGCCGGAAATAGGTTTGATGGGTTTTCCAATCACCCATTATTTTTTTTGAGATGATAGACCCAGTATGAAATTCATGATTCCGCAGTAGTCGATATAGCAAGTTGACATCGCTTTTGGTTAAATCACCTTCATCGACATATTCGGTATTGAGGTTTTTTGATATAGATTTACTGGGCACATAAATAAAGGCTTGCCCTCCTGTCATCCCAGCGCCAAAATTTGCACCAATATCCCCTAAAACGATTACAGTTCCCCGCGTCATATATTCACACCCGTGGTTTCCAATCCCTTCAATCACTGCGACTGCCCCGCTATTGCGGACAGCGAAGCGTTCCCCACCCCGCCCCGCAACGAATAAATGTCCACCTGTTGCGCCATAGAGTCCTACGTTTCCAATGATGGTATGCTCACCCTTTTTACGACGTACTGCACGGGGCATTCGGACTGAAATCAAACCACCCGAAAGCCCTTTTCCTACATAATCATTTGCAACGCCTTTTAATCGCAATTCAACTCCTTCTGTCAAATAGGCACCAAAACTCTGCCCTGCGGCGCCACCCATTCGTATCTGTATATTGCCATTGAAATTTCCTTTTCCATACAGAAAAGCAATTTCACCAGAAATGCGTGTACCAATAGACCGCATTGTATTATTAACCTTTTTAATAACGACTGCGTGACCGTGGGTCATAATTGAAGGATGTACTTCATTTAATATTTCATCATCTAAACTATCGTCGTTTCGAGGACCATATAAACTCACCTTCAGAGGACTCATCAAGGGTAGGCCATTTTTCGCATTTGGATTCATAATAAATGAAAGGTCTAACCCTTTTTCTTTAATGACAGTTTTTGCATTATCACTTATAGCAAGTAAATCTGTTCTTCCAATAATATCATATAATGATTGAAATCCTAATTCGGCGATCTGACTTTGAACAGATTCTGCAATGGCAACCAAATAATATTGAATATCTTCAGGTTTACCGCGAAACTTTTTAATAAATTGCTCATCTTGTGTGGCAATACCCGCAGGACAGGTGTTTAGATGACATTGGCGCGCCATGATACATCCAAGTGCGACGAGAGCAGATGTCCCAAAATCAAATTCTTCAGCACCCATTATGGCTGCCATCACAATATCCGTAGCAGTTCTCAACCCGCCATCAACCCTTAAAACCACCCGTTCTCTAAGTCCATTAGCAACCAATGTCTGGTGTATTTCTGCCAGACCCAACTCCCATGGGAAGCCCGTATGCTTCAATGAGCCTAATGGACTGGCTCCTGTTCCACCATCGCCACCTGAAATAAGAATAATATCTGCACCAGCTTTCACCACACCTGAAGCCACTGTCCCGATTCCAGGCTGAGCCACCAGCTTTACGGATACTTTTGCGCGAATGTTTACTTCCTTTAAATCGTGGATGAGTTGCTTAATATCTTCTATACTGTAAATATCATGATGGGGGGGCGGTGAGATTAATGGTACGCCAGGGGTGGCTGATCGGGCTTGAGCGATTTGAACAGAAACTTTATGTCCCGGAAGTTGGCCGCCCTCACCGGGTTTCGCTCCCTGAGCCATTTTAACCTGAATTTCCCGAGCGGCAGCTAAATAATCCACTGTAACACCAAAGCGACCACTGGCCACCTGTTTAATATATGAATTCACACCCTTTTCAGGGTTGGAGCGATTGTATCGATCTTCCATTTCGCCCCCTTCACCTGTATTACTGCGAGCCCCGGCTAATGCCATACCCCGGGCTAATACTCTGTGTGATTCTTCTGAAATAGCTCCAAAAGAAATTGCCCCAGATCCAAATCGTTTTATTATTTTTTCTACGGAATCCACTTGGTCCGGTTTAATTGATTTACGATTGCTTTTAATCAGGATCAAATCCCGGAGGTAAATAAAATCATTTGTTATGATTTGTTTATCTTTATTTTGGCTGGCTCTCTGCCGTATTGGTTTAAAATAATCAGGGGCAAACCCATGTTTTTCACCATTGCGGCGAAAACGGAAAAAACCCTTTTCGATAAATTTTGGATTTGTCATTTTAAAAGCAGCATCATGTCTACGTTTGAGCATTTCATATATCTGAATTAAACCAATTCCTCCGACTTTACTTTGAATAGAAGGAAAATATTTTTTCAAAAATTCATTATCTAAACCAAATGCGTGAAACAGCATACTTCCATGGTAACTACTCAAAGCGGATATCCCCATCTTCCCCATGATTTTTAGTAAGCCTTTTTCAAGAGCATACTGATAATTGCCCATTTTTTCTGTCCAGTTTTCATCTTCATCGAAATGTTCACGGATAAGTTCATAGGCCATATAAGGATATACTGCGCTTGCACCAAGCCCAATGAGCACTGCGATGTGATGATCTTCTACAACATCACCAGTTATTGAAATCAAAGATACCTGACTGCGCATTTTACACTTCACCAGATAATGATGAATCGTGGATACGATTAAGGGCATTGGCAGGGGTAGTTTGCCCCGTTTTAAATTTTCATCGGTTAAAAAAATAATTTTTGCACCGTCTTCAATTGCATCTTTTGCCTTCTTTTTTATTGTTATTAATCGCCTTTCCATATTTTGATCAAGTGCAATATGAGTCGATATTTTTTTATGGGGGAAATCTTGTTTTCGATTAAAAAGTTCTGATATTGTTAAGGGAGATAAAATAGGACTATTAATTCGAAGTGCGCCGCCAAACGTTGGGTTATCATCCAATAAATTATTTTCTGAACCCAAATTTTTAACCAATGACATCACACCACGCTCACGTATAGAATCAATCGGTGGGTTTGTTACCTGGGCAAAACTTTGTTTAAAATAATCATAAAATCGCCTATCCTGTTGTGATAAAACTGCCGGAGGAGTATCATCCCCCATGGAACCCATTGGTTCTCGCCCACTGGTAGCCATTGGAATTAAATACCGATTCAGATCTTCAGATGACCAGCCAAAGGCAATCCGAAGTCGCGAGTCAAAACCATTTGTTGGCATTTCGAAATTGCCAAATTCACATTTTGTACTTTTTCTTTTTATTAATGACATATTCTGTCTTAACGATTTTGAATATGGCTTTTCACTCGCCATTTTACGTTTTATTGAATCATTCAAAAGAATGCCTTTCCCCTTGAGAGAAACCGCAAAAATTTCACCGGAAGTCATGTGGTGGTGTACAAGTAAGTTTTTATCTTCAACATCGACCACGCCAGCTTCAGATGCCAAAATAACCAACCCATCCTTGGTTACTGTGTATCGTAATGGACGCAGGCCATTTCGATCCATTTTTGCAGCAACATAATTCCCATCAGTAAAAACCAGAGCTGCGGGACCATCCCAGGGTTCCATAAAGTTTTCATGGTAAATGAAAAAATTCTTCAAGGCAGCTGGAATGGTTTGACTGTATTCATACGGATCTGGTACAAGCATCATGATATTCCTGAACATATTGCGGTTGCTTTTTGTCAAAAATTCCAAAATATTATCCATGCTGGCTGAGTCACTGCCTTGTTTGCTTACGATTGGTTTTAGAACTTCAATATCTTTTTTCCAAAACCGGGATTCAATCACTTTTTCCCGGGCATTCATCCAAAGCCTATTTCCTTTTATGGTATTGATTTCACCATTGTGCGCTAACATTCTAAAAGGTTGGGACATGGCCCATGTTGATTGCGTATTAGTCGAAAATCTCTCATGGAAAAGTGCAAGCTTTACAATATACTTTTTATGGGTTAGGTCTGAATAATAACAATCCAATTGTGTGGATGTCATTAATCCCTTATATACAATTGTTTTGGACGACAATGAGCAGATATATGATTTTTTCTTATTTATACGAATTTCATTTTCAATCGCTTTTCTTAATAAATATAGACGCGCTTCTATGGGGCGTGCTTCTTTAAACGAAATGGTAAAGAAAAACTGAACAATAAGTGGTTGGACTTTTCGAGCCGTTTTTCCTAATGCATTTTCATTCACCGGCACTTCCCGTACGGCATTCGTATTAAACCCGTATTTAGCCGACAATTTCCTTACTGATTCTTCAAGCCAAGAAAACTCTCGGTGAGATGTGAAAATCATCCCAACTCCGAATGGGCGCCGAAATGGCAGTTTAATATTAAGTTCGGACTTTATTACTTCCCTAAAAAAGGGTTTGGGGATATCGGTCAAAATGCCAGCTCCATCACCTGTTTCATTATCAGCAGAAATGGCACCACGATGGGACAGGCGCTGTAATGCTTTGAGCGACAGGTATAGAATGCGTTTTTCCGGTTTGCCTGAAAGGGCGACAATGAATCCCGTACCACATGCATCATGGAATTCATTTTTGTTCATGAACGGATATATATTTTCTCTTTTCATAATTTTTCTATTGGTTTGATCAAAAAAATAAAAAAGCCCCTGCCAAAAGGGAGGGGCTTTATCCAATAAATTACTAAAGAGCTGATTTATCAACACTTAATGAAAATTAAATTAATGGATGCTGTTTTGTCGGGATTCCCTATGAATATTATACAATTTTTGCCCCTATCAGTTTACTAATATTTTTTAGGTAAATACAAGACATTCTTTAATGTTTAAGTGATGTTGTGTGTTTCTATTAATGTTTTTAAGTCAATATCGGTCGATTCCTTGTAAGAAGACAATACAACATTTGACTGGGTTCTGGAGACGCCAGGCCAATTTTGAATTTCATAAAGTAAATCTTCTAAGGCTTGGGAGTTTTTAACCCGGACTTTTAAAATATGTGATCCGCTCCCGGTAATAGAATGACACTCCATTACGGCATTGCATGTTTTAGCTTTATGAATAAAATCATCATAATGATCAGAATGCTCGCTCACGATAAAAACATATGCAGTCACATCCAATCCTGCATTTTTATGGTTTAAAATAGCTGCGAATCGTTCAATCAGCCCTTTTTCTGTAAGTTTTTTTATTCTTTCCCCCACAGCCGGAATAGATAAATCCACTTCCTTAGCAATATCACTTGCTGTAGAACGACCATTTTTTTGTAAAATTTTCAGAATCTGTATATCTCGATTGTCAACCATGGTGTCTTTCCTATATTTTTAACTATATTGAAGTTAAAACATAAATAATTTCTTAAAAAGGGCGGGATTACTTATATATTTATTGATTTTGCCAAACCAATTGCTAAAATAGTATAATATTAAAATTAATATCTAACGGAAATTCCAAACGCAAACACAATGCCCCCAGGGCCATAGGAATAGGAATTTATATCAATTAATATATCCTCTATTTTATAAGATACGCCTACTCCCATATCTGCAAATAAATCCTTAATAAATGGGCCACTTGTCATTAGACCTGATTTTTTTGTTGAAGTGCCCCCCTTAATCATTATTCCATTTCTTAAATGAAGAAGTCCGGAAAGGGTAATGATTGATGTTTCACTATTTACAGGGTATGCGTAATCCAGTTCAAATTCTAGGGGTGTTTTTGGTATTTTGCTTGATATCGAGGAAACTATAAATGCAGGTAATACCTCATTATTTTCTGTGTATGAATCATAAACCATACCCGTATTTTCAATCGTAAGTCCAATTTTTCCAATCCTGGATTTAAAAACAACTCCCGGGGACAACGTGAAAGCCTTGGCGCTTACTTGTTCAATTTGACTTAAGAAGATGCCGGAGTTAATCCCCACAATGAATCGACCGGAATTTGATGGTTTTGCAACCATCACCTGAACATGAATATCTCCTGCAGAATAATCTCCAGTGAGTTGATTATCAATATTCCTTCCTTCAAAAATGCCATAATTAAGCCTGCTGATTTTTAATCCAATTCGATGTCCATTTATTTTTCCATTGGTCATAATTGTTTGACCATTTATTCCAGCAGGATATTTAACCAAATTAATTTTAAAATGGCGAACTGTATCCGGCAGCATGGCCGCATTGCGAAATCCACTGTTGTTTGAAAATAAATATCCGCCACCGGCGAGGCCAACCGTTTGTCCAAAAGTCCAGCTATTCAATCCTGGAAACGATGATTGCCCAAACACAACGCTCACGAATAAAACAAGACTTAGAATGCGAATCATAACAAAGAAACCGGATTTACATCCACAATAAGACGAACATTCCCGGGTAGCTTAAATGTATCTTTTTGATTAATAATCCTTTTAAAATATTGATGCAGTTTACTACCGTTAGGATCCATGCCTTTTTTAGATTTTATCACAATTTGCATTCTGAATTGATTCCGCAGTCGCTCCCGGTAGCAAAAAGCCGGTCCCAACAGAATCATACCTTTGGGTAGTTGCTTAAACTTGTTTCCTAAAATACGGCTTGCTTTTTCTACGGCTTTTCTATTTTCCCCTGATATTTCCAGTCGAACCATCCAACTAAATGGGGGATAGTCCAAGGCCTGTCGCTCGTCAAGACAAATATTATAATATTTTTTTAAATCCAATTGAGTAGCATATTTAATAACCGCATTTTCCGGGCTATACGTTTGAACAACAACTTCTCCAGGAATTCGACCACGGCCGGACCGCCCTGCGGCTTGGTATATCAATTGAAAAACGCGCTCACCGGCCCTGAAATCAGGAAGGTGTAATCCCGTATCGCCGTTGATAATACCGACCAGGGTTGCATTGGCAAAATCCAATCCTTTGGCAATCATTTGGGTCCCCAATAAAATATTGATTTCTCCATCTGAAAACTTCTGTAAAACTTCCGTTATATTCTTTCCGGACCTGGCTGTATCTACATCAAGTCGTTCAATGGTAGCTTCCGGGAATTGATTGGTTAATTCTTCTTCAACTTTTTGTGTGCCAATGCCCGCTAATTGCAAGGAAAAACTCTGGCATCCCTTACACTGTGTGGGCAATTGCTTTTGCATGTGATTACAAAAATGGCATTGAAGAAATTCCCCCGATTTATGATAGGTTAATGCGACCTGACAATGGGGACATGTTTCAACTTCTCCGCAATCTGTGCATCGTAAAACCGGTGCGAAACCTCGACGGTTGTGAAGTAAAATAACTTGTTCATTTTTTTCAATTCGATCTGAAATTTTTTCTAACAAAATTCTTGAAAAAATCGCCCCATATACATCCGTTTCTTCTGACTCTTTCATCATATCCACTACATGAACATGGGGATATTTTGCACCGCCAAACCGTTCCGGCAGATGAATATATTCGAATTTCCCATGGATATAATTATAATAGGATTCAAGACTAGGTGTGGCGCTGGCCAATACGACTGTGGCCTTTTGTGTTTTTCCCCGCATGAGAGACACGTCTCTTGCATGATAGCGTGGGGCAGGCGATTCCTGTTTGTAGGAACTTTCCTGTTCCTCATCCACCACAATTAATCCCAAATTTTTTAGGGGCGAAAACACAGCCGAACGAGCCCCTATCACAACCTGAAAGTCTCCGGCGCAAATCCGTTTCCAGGTCCATGCCCTGGCCGATTGGGTTAATTTTGAATGCCACATCGCCACTTTATCACCAAAAACAGATCTGAATCGGCCTGCAATTTGTGGTGTTAAAGCAATTTCCGGGAGAAGCATAATGACTGTTTTTCCTTGATTGATGGCATGGCGTGCGGCCTCAATATATATTTCTGTTTTTCCACTTCCAGTTACACCGTGAAGCAAAAATGGTTTGAATTCATTTTTATCCATTGAATTACATATTTTATCTATGGCCGAATTTTGATAATCAGTAAACCGGATTTTTTTATGCATAGGTTTAAAAGAAAAACCTGTCAAATCCGGAATAATAGGCTCGTGTTTTATTTCCACCAGATTTTTTTCAGATAGCTTTTTACATACTTCTGTTGGATTCGAAGCCAAATCATTCAAAGATTGAATCGTCACAAAATCATCCATGGCCTTCAAATAATTTAAAATAGATAATTGTGCTTTTGCATTCTTTGGTAGTTCAGATTTTTCATCTGTTGATTTTACCAGCATTTGTGTTTGGGGTTTATATCGTGTTGATAAATTCGCCGGTAGGGTAGTCTTTGCAGCAATCCCAACCGGTGTATTGTAATAATCTGCAAGCCAGTTAATCAACTTCCATAAATGGCGATCCAATACCGGCTGATCATCAACCAGAGATTCAATTGGACGAATTCGACCCTTAAACCCTGAGGTCTTTTTTAAATCAACCACAATCCCTTGAACTTTCCGCCGGCCAAGGGTGACATTTACCCGAACACCTACTTTCACTTTTTCCAATAATGATTCAGGAATTTCATAGGAAAAGGATTGGTAACTGGAGATCGGAAATGAAACGTCAGCAAACATAGACGATGAAAGTACCGGAAGGCTTTACCTCCCGGCAACCGATAGTTTGCTCATCGATCAATAAAATCCTGATAAGCATTTTGAAGATATGCGCGTCCTTTGTTAAATAGATGGTTATTTATTGAATCAGAAACGCCATCATTAAAATAGATGACGTTTTTTAATTCGTGATCATAAACAAGTGATTGTTGTTCTTCGATCCAACCGAAGCCATGATTAAAGGTATAAAAAGCTGACCCTGTAGATTTCGACAGCAAATTTCGTGAGAATCCAAATCCCTCTGTATCCATGGAAAATTGGTCCAAAATTGTTTTGGCGAGATCGATTTGGCTGCCAACGACTGAAACTACTTTTCCCCGCCATTCTTTTTTTAATGGTTCTCCATAAATGAAAAAAGGGATACCATGTCTTCTGGGATACCAATTGATTGCATCTCCTACACGAAAACCGTGATCAGCAATAAAAATAAATATGGTATTGTCATAGTAGGGCTTTTGGGAAATATCAGACATAAAGTCTCCCAAAGATCGATCCAAATAAATGATGGAATTTTTATACAATGTCTGGCGATCGTTTCCTTTAAATACCGGTGCCATAGGAATTTCAAATGGCTCATGGCTGGAGAGAGTAAGAATGGTTGCAAAAAATGGTACTTTCATCTTTTTTATTTCATCCAAAGCGTGATTAAAAACCACATGATCATGGGCACCCCATTTCGAATTCATATCCTTTTCATCAAAATTATTTTTATCAATAATTTGGTTGAATCCAGCATTTAATAGATATGATTTCATATTTGCAAATTCCGATTCGCCGCCATAAATAAATGATGTTTCATACCCGACCTTTTTAAATCTTTTTGGCAAGAATGACAAAGTCCTGGCTTTATCCGGCTGTTTAATTATTGAGACTAAGGGCAAGGATGGATACCCGCTTAATATAGATACAATGCCCCGATCAGTTCGTTTTTCTGATCCATAAATATTGTTGAATAAGAGTCCATTAGTAATAAGACTATCCATATATACTGTAAATTGATTTTTACTGCCCATGCTTTTAAACATTTCTGACGCCGTACTTTCCAATATGATCAATACTATATTATTATTTTTACCCGAAAATATTTGGGGAACTATATTATTATTTTCTACTGGTACAATCAACCCCTTCATTTCATCTTTTGTAAAAAACTGATATGGATTTTTATGCGCTTCCCGGGAGTAACTATAAATCAAATTCCAGACTGTATTAACCGCCGCTGCATTCATTGTTGGGTTTGTGGAATAATAGGCAAAACTTTGATTAATGGGTGCTTGCTGCAGCCCGCCTCTAAGGCAAACTCCAAACAAAAATATGCTAATAATTCCCACACCGCCATTTTTAACGATCCATTTAAAATTTAACCCAGAAGCTTCATCAGCTATATTTTGGCATCTATCCGTAATGCGCAAGCCCCACCTTAAAAATAAAAAAGAATATATAGAATAAATCGCAAATAATAACCCCAATGGGGAATTCAAAGATGAAGCCCACAACTCTTTTGGAAATTGTAAATAACTCATTGCATCTCTATTAATTTGATAACCCCATTCATGATATATTTCCAAACCTGTAACCATCCCAAATGCTAAAACTGGAATGAAGATTAAAAAATATATTTTATGGAATAATCGAAAATGTCTGACCGGAACAAATAAGTGAATGATCCATAATAAAAATAGTGGAAATATGAGATAACACACGGTCGATAAATCTAATCGAATTGCATACATAAATGGTTCAGCTAATTCAACAAAAGAGTGGTTTGAAGTATCCAAATTATAAAATAAAAATAGTAGGCGATCTGCAGCAAAAAAGGTCATCCAAAATAGATAGAGATGGGCGAAGTATTTTAATGTGCGTTTAAACATATGGATGGAATCTACTCAAAAAAAAGCCCCCACCGAACAGTATCCGACAGGGGCTTCATTTTTATTTTCGACTTAAGTCTAAGATTGGATAACGTAAACTTTGACTTCCTGATTTAATCCTTTTGTAATTTTTACCGGTATGTCATAAATCCCCAAAGCTTTAATCGGTTCTTCCAAAAGAATTGCATGGCGATCAACTTCGATTCCTTTTTCAGCCAAGGCTTCATGAATATTTTGACTGGTGACAGAGCCAAACAATCGATCTTCTCCACCCACTTCAACTTCGATTGTAATTTCGGTTTTTTTCAAATTATTCATCAATGCTTCATAAGCTTTTGCTTCTCGCATGGCACGGGCTTTTGCGACTTTTTTCTTTTCATCCGCTAAGGCACGGTTACGCTTTGACGAGCGGACTGCCAAACCGCGGGGAAATAAATAATTTCGTGCATAACCGGGCTTCACAATTAAAATATCGCCGGAAGTGCCAAGGGTATCCACGTCTTGTAATAGAATGATTTCCATGATTAACTCTCAGTACTGATGTTAGTGTAGGGCATTAATGCAATATTCCGCGCTTGTTTAATGGCCCGGACAAGTTTCCTGTGCATTTTTGCACTGGTGCCGGTGACACGTCTTGGCATGATTTTTCCTTGATCATTCACAAATCGTCTCAACAATTTTACATCTTTATAATCAACTTCTGTAATGCTGTTTTCTTTAAAATAGCAGAATTTTCTTCTACTTTGAAATGCCATAATTTACTCCTGAACTTCTTCTTTTTCTTCAGCTTCAACCGTATTTTCGACTTTTTCTGAAATTTCTTCTTCTACAGATTCTTCTTCAGCAGTCGCTTTTTCATCGGTTTCAACATCCGTTTCTTTTGATTCTGCAGAATCAATTTCCTTTGTTTCTTCTTGAGATGTTTGTTCTTCCTGTTTTTCAGAACCACTATGGGAGGATTCAACTGCTCCCTTTGATTCATCAACAATTTCATCTTCTTTTTGAACTTCCGGGCGGACGTCTAACACAACGGTTTGATTTCGAAGAATCGGTTTTTGCAATATCATAAAGCGCTGAAAACGGTCTAATTCTTCTTTTGTTTTTTTTTTTTTTTTTTTTTTTTTTTTTTTTTTTTTTTTTTTTTTT
>JACKQG010003050.1_pt1 | contig 20992 bp, 16 predicted proteins | sample 8237621 | NCBI WGS metagenome assembly JACKQG01 (sample SAMN15677084, study PRJNA649215) | marine metagenome | biome: marine; feature: Black Sea; material: saline water; isolation source: suspended particulate matter (SPM) from the Black Sea western gyre | collected 2013-06-09/2013-06-10 | depth... | reverse complement strand
GGACTTTTCCTGAAAAAGAAAATTGTCCATGAATGATTTCGGAAGAATCCACATTTACTTTTTGGTTGGTTTCTAAATCCAATTTAGACAATATGGCTTTTCCATTTTCGATTCCTTCAATTTTGGCTTGAATCGTGAATCCATTATCTTGGTTTGGTGAGCAAGAAAAAAGAATTATTATGAGAAAAGGAAGTGAAAATTTTAACATGTTTTTTATGGATATCATTCAGTTTAAGATTATTATTCTGCCGGGAATATTAACAATTTTATTGTTGAAATCAAATGGAGTGAAGGAAACAGAACTTTCTATAACGTATCTTCTCTTTAGAATTCATAGATTACAGATTCATTTTTTACATTAATTAATATTGACGATTGAATTAAATAGATGCACCCTGCTATAGATTGGCAAAAAGAATTATCCATAGAACCCAACTCCAATACGCTAAAATGGGATTCAATTTATGGAAATAATCCAACCTTAATTCAAGAAAGAAAATCAGCTTTTCTCCAACTTGTTGAAAGGTTTTATAAAGCATATGGCGAAGATCGAACTGTCAATATTTCAAGAGTGCCTGGTCGTGTGAATTTGATGGGCCGACATATTGATCATCAAGGTGGATTTATCAATACGGTTGCCATCAATAAGGAAATTTTGTTGGCATTTTCACCAAGAGAAGATAGCAATATTCAAATTCATAATATGGATGCTGATTCTTTTCCACCTCAATTATTATATCCACAATCGGCCTTGGATATATCATCATTTTCAAATTGGGTATCTTTTGCAACATCTGAAAAAGTAATAGAATTCAATAAACAAAATTCGGGGAATTGGAGTTTGTATTTATTGGCTATTTTTTATCGATTGCAGTTGCAATTCAATCATATTGAATTGAAAGGAGTAGATTGTTATGTGAGTGGGAATATTCCTGTCGGATCGGGGTTGTCTTCCAGTTCTGCTTTGGGCGTTGCCTTTGCGAAAGCACTCATTCATAGAAATCAAATTGAGATTTCAAATCAATTATTGATTGAACTTACTGGTGAGTCAGAATTATTCGTCGGATTTATGGGTGGAATGGGAGATCAAGCGGCTATCATATCAGCCAAACAAGGAATGATTAATAAAATTGGCTTTTTCCCGTTTCATGTGTCAGATATTTCTCCTTTTTCGGAAGATCTGAAACTGGTTATTGCCTTTAGTGGATCATCTGCCAAAAAAGGTGGAGCTGTTCAAGGGATGTATAACCAGCGTGTAGCAAGTTATGCTATTGGGTTTAAAATGTTACAGCAGATTTGGGAGCCAGCAAAATTGGTCAATCATGTACGAGATTTAACGCCTAATCGATTAAACAAAACGACTCATGAAATTTTAGAAGCATTAAATCAACTTCCAGTTTATCCGACCCGAGAAGATATTATTGATTTTTTTGATGGACGGGAGACTCCATATTTAGAACGATTATTTCAATCACATAATGATCCGGGTGAATATAATGTAATTGGAACTCTTCTTTTTAGAATAGCTGAATGTACACGGAGCGAATCATTTAGTGAGATTTTAAAATCGAACCAAATTGAGAAAATCAAGTCTATCATTTCAGCAAGTCATAACGGTGATCGAGTCAATGGCCATAATTCACCATCCATAGAAAAAGCAAATGAACAGAATATCTCCATGATGAATATTCCCGGAAATTATGGATGCAGTACAGAAAATATTGATCAAATGGTGGATGTTGCGAATGCTGTTCCAGGAGTTGTAGGTGCTCAATTAGCCGGTGCGGGGATGGGGGGTAATATTGTTATATTGGTTAAAAAAGATTCAGCAGAAGATGTATTAACTGAATTGAAACATAACTATTATAATCGAAACAATATTCCTTTAGATGCTCATATTTGTGTTCCGATTTCAGGTGCAAGTATTATGGAAGAATCCTAGATATGAATCAAAAAATTGCCGTTATATTATGTGCAGGTTATGGAACAAGAATGTATCCATTAACCAAAAATACACCAAAACCATTACTTCAAGTTGGAGATAAACCTGTTCTCAATTATTTAATGGATCAGTTGAGTGAATTACAGGATTTGCAGGAAATATTTATTATTTCAAATGAAAAATTTTATACTCACTTTTTAGATTGGGAATCCGATTACAAAGCAAATAATAAACGAATTCACATATTAAATGATGGATCAAAAACAAATGAAGATCGACTAGGAGCGGCTGGTGATTTGCATTTTGCCTTCAATAACGCCGGAGAATTTTCTGATGTAATTGTTGTGGGTGGAGACAATATATTTTTATTTCCAATAAAACCTTTTTGGGACAAATTTATTAACCAAAACAATCATATGATTATGGCATTACACGATAAAAATATAGAGCGATTAAGAAGAACAGGCGTGTTAGAATTAAATACATACAATCAAGTTATACGACTACATGAAAAACCAGAAAATCCACCATCCCAATATTTCAGTCCGCCTTTATATTTATTAAAAGGTTCTTCCAAATTTCAATTGGCAAATTATATGAAAGATTCACAAGCTATGGATGCATCAGGGCATTTCGTGGATTATTTATGCCAAAGAGAAAAAGTCCAAGCGGCCAAAAGCGAAAAAGGAAGATTGGATATTGGCAATATGGAAAGCTATCAAAAGGCGAATCAATTATTCACTGACCCTAATTTTTCACCTGCATCCAAGAACGCGAAGACTCACGAAGTGGAAAATAAAATATGAAAAATTTTACATCTTTATTTTATATACTTTGCGTTTCTTGGCTTACTTCGTGGCGAGTATTCTTGGTTAATAGAACACCGAGAGACGATTAAGAATGTTTGGGTTTCATATTGCTGATTTTGTCGTTCTCATTTTATACTTTATTGGTATAACTGGGGTGGGTATTTGGTCTGCAAAAAAAGTAAAAAATATGGGTGATTATTTTATGCCAAGATCCTTTGGCAAAGGCGCACTCATTATGCATGCCTTTGGGACAGGAACACATTCAGATCAAGCAGTGGGTGTTGCTTCCAAAACATTTTCTAGTGGATTGTCCGGAATTTGGTATCAATGGCTTTGGTTATTTGTGACACCCTTTTATTGGCTCATTGCGCCGGTACTCCGCCGATTCCGAGCTATCACAATGGCAGATGTATTTGTTGCTCGATACGATAATAGCGTCGGTATATTGTATGCTGTGGTCGGGATGCTCCAATTGATGGTAAATATTGGTCTCATGCTAAAGGGATCTAGCGTTATTATTTCAGCTACATTTGGCGATGCAATTTCACCTTCAACTATTATAGCCATCATGACAGGCTTATTTTTAATTTATGGAATCGCCGGTGGACTTTCAGCCGCTATTGTAACAGATTTTATTCAGGGGATTTTGACGGTTATTTTTTCATTTTTATTACTTCCATTCGTCATGAATGCTGTGGGCGGAATGAAAGGATTACACGAATCAATCACAAATCCTGAAATGTTTTCTCTCATAGCGCCTGCAGAAATTGGCATATTTTATATTGTAATAATCGCTCTTAACGGATTAGTAGGTATTGTAACTCAACCGCATACTATGGGGAATTGTGCAGCAGGTCGAACGGAAATGGATGGGCGAGTTGGATTTACCGTTGGGAATTTTATTAAACGAATTTGCACAATTGCTTGGAGTTTAACCGGATTAGCAGCTGTAGCGTATTTGGTGGGAAATGACGTTGAACCTGATAAAGTGTATGGTATTATGGCACGGGATTTTCTCCCCCAAATTATGCCGGGGCTTTTAGGTATATTTCTCGCTTCATTATTGGCATCGGTCATGAGTTCCTGCGATTCATTTATGGTAGCATCATCTGCATTATTTACAGAAAACATTTATCGTCCACTTATGTCAAAAAAATCTTCTAATCATTATTTAATGGTGGGAAGGATAACTGCTTTATTTATTGTAGCTGGTGGAGTGAGTTTTGCTTTTTGGCTACCGGGTGTGGTTAAAGGATTGGAAATATTCTGGAAAATATCACCCATGATGGGGATTGTATTTTGGCTGGGATTATTTTGGAGACGTACAACAGTAACGGCGGCTTGGGCTGCAACATTTTCAGCTTTTTTTATGTGGTGGCTTACAACTCATTCAGGATTTATTACCTTTGTAGCTGGATTTCCTATGGCAGAAACTCTCCGTTTCATATTTGTTAAAAATGGAATTATGGAAATTTATCTCCCTTGGCAAATGGTTTTTTATTTGACGACAGGAGTGATAGCAGGAATTGTGGTAAGCTTTTTCACAAAGCCAGTGAATGAAGATCAATTGGATTCTTTTTATGCACTATCACGTACACCTGTTGAAAAAGATGAAGTTTTAAATGATGAACCATGCACTCTTCCAAATGGCGCCATGACTCCAGCTCCAAATAGATTATTTAAGAGCAAGAATATTGAAATACTTAAACCATCAAAAATATCTTTACTTGGATTTGGGTTAAGTTGGGTATTTGTTGCTGTATTAGTAGGTAGTGTTTTCTTTATTGCTAATATTTGATGAATAATCGTATTGATAGATTAGGATTTTATTTAGTTATAATATGTTTTATATATTCAATTATATTTGCCCAAGATTCAACAAGTATTGACTCAACAGACGTAACACTTCCTGATTCAACCATTCAAAAAAATGATAGTACTTTTCTACTCCTAGATTCTCTTACATATATTTCTGACTCTATTCTGATTACAATTGATACTCTAGAAATTGTAATACCCAAAAATCAACCTCCCATTTTTACCAAAACAGATTTTAAATATTTAATGAAAGAAGATAATGAGTTAAGAATTCCTTTATCCTTTTTCAACTCATTTGTTGAAGACCCAGATGACTCACTTACTGTATTTAATTGGAGAATTCATTCAGGTAAAAGGGTGGATGCATCTATGATTGATGACTCGGTTTATATTTTGCCACAAGTAAATTGGTTTGGATACGACACCTTGACTCTTGTGGTATCTGATAGAGAATTTTCGGCCAATGCTCATATATTAATGAATGTAACACCAGAAAATGATCCCCCAGTTTTCACATCAAACATCCCTTCTATTACGATGGAAGAAGACGGCAGTAAACTTATAAATATCACAGAATGGTCGAATTATGTTGAGGATACTGATAATGTAGATTCTACTTTAACTTGGGAAGTTAAAAGTAGTAAAAACATTGCTGTTCAAAAGACTGAACAAGGATTTATTATTACTCCACAGAGTAACTGGTTTGGAGGAGATTCACTGGATGTTTTTGTATCAGATGGGGAGTATGTAGATACGACATTTTTAATTATCAATATATTAGCTGTGAATGATCCTCCATATTTTAAAAATAAATTACCAGAATTAATGTTGAATGAAGATCAGATTATTGGTTTTCCCGAGTCGATGATTAGGGACTTAATTACAGATATAGATAATGTTACAGATTCACTTAAAATGTATATTACTGACGGGAAAATGGTTGGGCATCAACAACAAGGAAATACAATTAGATTGATTCCATTAGCAGATAAATTTGGAGTTGACACAATAAAAATCTCTATAACTGATGGTGAATATTTGATTGAAAGTTTCATATTTATTAAAATTAATCCAGTCAATGATTCTCCAAGATTTTCTTCTCTTTTACCTGAAGTTTCATTTGTTGAAGATGCAGACCATACTCTTGAGTTTAAGATTTGGAATAGTTTTGTAAAAGATATTGATAACTCAAATAAAGAATTATTATGGACTATTCAAAAAAGCCAATTTATAGAAATTGAATTTTCAGAGACTGTTGTCAGATTTAAGAGTCAAGACAATTGGTTTGGCAATGAAAAGGTTATGATTGTTGTATCTGATGGTTTTTTATCAGATTCAACTTATTTATCAATAAACGTATTGCCAGAGAATGACCCTCCATCATTCACAAAAAATATTCCCTCAATAACATTGAATGAAGATTCCAATCAACGAATGCAGGTGTCTGATTTATTCGATTTTATTGATGATCCTGATCATGTTGATCGTGATTTAGATTGGCATATTTCTAGAAGTGATCAAATCGATGTAGAATGGAATGGGGATGAATTTTTAATTATTCCAGAGAGTAATTGGTTTGGGAAAGATTATTTGTTGATCATTGCTTCAGATGGGGAGTTTGCAGATACAACTAAACTCATTATAGAAATTTTGTCCGTTAACGATGCACCTGTTTTTCTTCATGATTTGCCGAATATTACTTTCAATGAAGATAATAATTATAAAATTGATTTTAAGGACTGGTTTGATTTTGTGAATGACATTGATAATTCGAAAGGTGAATTAATATGGAATATAGATGAAGGCAAATATATTTATGTTGAAAAAATAGAATCATCTATAACCTTTTCAAGCCAAAAAAATTGGTTTGGAGAAGAAAAATTATTAATCGAAATATCGGATGGCTATTTTATCGATTCAACATATTTGAAAATTAATGTGTTACCAGAAAATGACCCTCCATCATTTACTAAAAATCTTCCATCAATAACATTGAATGAAGATACTAGTATACACATTCACCTTACAGATTGGTTCGAATTTGTTGAAGATCCGGATAATTCTGATGATAATTTAATATGGTTAATTTCTTCAGGATTGAATGTTATAATAAAACGTCATGGAAATGTTATCGATTTTCAGTCAAAAGAAAATTGGTATGGGAAAGAAAACATTCCTGTTCTTGTATGGGATGGAGAATATTCAGATACATCTTATATTACTCTGCATGTTTTACCAATAAATGATCCTCCCATTTTCACTCAAAAAGTCCCACCCTTTGTTATGAATGAAGATCAATTACTCACAATTAATCTGTCTAAAATTCGAAGTTTTATTTTTGATGTAGACACTCAAACTGATTTATTAAGTATTTCAATTAAAAATAGTAAACATGTCAGCAATATAATCAGTCAAAACTCTATCGAATTTGTTTCGTCTAAAAACTGGTACGGCGAAGATTCTTTAGTTATCTCAATTTCGGATGGAGAATACACAACAAATAATCGCTTAAAAATAAAAGTACAACCAATAAATGATGCACCCGTTTTTTCAGAGAGTATTCCAGACACTTTTATGTTTGAAGATAATGATTTAGTTATTCCTATTAAAAATTGGTTTCCATATGTAACGGATGTTGATAATGATGATAGTCAACTTATATGGGAAATTATGAATACGACAAATTTTAAAATTCAGCACCAATCAGAATTAATGACATTTATACCCAAATTAAACTGGAATGGTTACGATAAAATTAAAGTTGTAGCTACCGATGGTAATTTATCTGATACAAGTGAATTTGTAATTCGAACAATTCCTATTAATGATCCACCTTCGCTTTTTGATTTTCCAGATATAGAAATGATTGAAGATGGTGTTTTGGAATTAGATTTAAAATTATATATGAATGACATTGATAATGATATAAATGAATTAGAGTGGTCGTTTATTTCAGATTTTCAATTCAATAAAAGAAAATCGAATATAAATAATAACAACTCAATTGGAGTTTGGCCATTTTTTACACATGATAATAATAATCAAAAAAAAGAGGAAAGAAATAATAATGTATCTTTTATTACTGTGAATAAAGCAAATCAATCAGCTATAATTAAACCTCCTGAAAATTATTTTGCAGATAATCTTTCATTTATTGCCAAAATCACTGATCCAAGAGGTGGAATGGATATTGCAATGTTCAATATTACTATAAAACCTGAAAATGATGCTCCTTCCCTTAATCCTGTTCCTAGCATAAAATTAAATGAAGATGAGATATATAAAAAATCAACGTCTATATGGTTCCCATTTGTGAGTGATGTCGACAACCCAATTAAAAAATTAAAATGGGAAATAGAAAGTCAAAAAAATAATATTCATTATGAAATTGATAAAGATTCTGTCACTATTTATAGTGATGAAAATTGGTGGGGAAGTGATACTGTTTTATTATCTGTTTCCGATGGTGAATACGTTGATAAAACAGAATTAATTGTGACTGTATTACCTGTAAATGATCCACCAGGTCCATTTGAATTAATAAATTATTCAAAAAGTGATTCCTCCAAGTATACTTTTTTTTGGTTTCCTACTTTAGATGTTGAAGATGATCCAATTGAATATCACTTCCATTTAATAGGTGGTCGTATCGATACGGTTATTCATAAAATAGAAAGTACCCAGTTTACATTTCATGGTGAAAAATATTTTGAATCAAATGTATCATATAAATGGTTTGTTGAAGCAAGTGATAAATCAGATACAGTAAGGTGTGTTGAAAGTTTTGAATTAATAATTCAATTTATTCCTAGATCTTTTGCAATTTTACCAAATTATCCGAATCCGTTTAATTATAATACAATTATTCCATATGATTTACCTTATGAAAGTATGGTTAAAGTAGATATCCTTGACATTAATGGTAAAATAATAAAACATCTTGTGCGTCAAAGAAAACCTTCCGGAAGACATCAAGTTGTTTGGGAGGGAAGAGATAGATATGCTAGGCCTGTCGCCTCGGGACTATACTTTGTTGTTATGGAAACTGGAGGAAAAGCTATTGTTAGAAAAATTATGTACATTAAATAAAAAAGCGGAAAAATGAAGAAAACTATTTTAATACTTATTTTACAATATTTTATTATAGCCCAACCATCATTAGATATCGCCATTGGTCCATATATCCAAAATGTAACGGATCATTCGGCTGTTGTTTGTTGGTCAACCTTAAAATCAAATTCGTTTACGATTGAAAAATCGGGTAAAATTCGAACCATTCCCCAATATGAAAATCATGAAATGATTTTGTCGAGTTTGAAATCAAATACAGAATATTCCTATGATATTGGAGGGAAAGGTATACCTGAAGAAATGGGAACATTTATAACATTTCCTTCTGAAATCGAACCATTCCAATTTGCGGTATTAGGAGATTCACGATCTCGCCATGATGTCCATAGTAAACATGTGAATCGTATAATTGAAAAAACGCCATTATTTGTTTTAAACACCGGTGATATGATAGAGGACGGACTCAATATTCATCATTGGAGAACGTTTTTTGATGTAAATAAAAACTTAATGCGTTCCATCCCCTATTTCCCCACGTTGGGAAATCATGAAAAAGATTCCCCTTATTATTACGGCTTCTTTAACCTTCCAAATAATGAACGCTATTATAGTTTTAGTGTAGGAGATGCCTTATTTATCTCTTTGGATTTGGAAGGAATACAATATCAAACACCCGATTATTTAAACAAAGAGAATTTGGATTATTTTTGGAATAACCATGAATTACATTATTTCGAGGAGCAGAAAAAATGGTTAGAGCATACTTTAAATCTTCATGATGATGCAGGATATATCTTTGTATTTTTTCATCAACCATTAATTAGTGTAAAGAAGAGTCGTGTAGAAGAATCAAAAATGAGACGAAAATTTTGGGGAGATATTTTTGAACGCCATGGCGTTCAAGTTGTTTTTAGTGGACATGATCATCATTACCATCATGCCTTGAGTGGCGGTACCCATTATATTACCACTGCTGGTGCTGGCGCCGGATTATATGATATTGATGCGCTACAACCGGAAACAGTAAAAGCGATTAAAACAGAGCACTTTATTTTTGCAGATGTAAAAAAGAATTCAGCTATTTTAAATGTGATTGATATAAATGGAGATCAGATTGACACCATAAGCATTGATAAACGAAAATAATTTCTACATGATGTAGAATGGGTTTTGTACCTTCAATACTGCGAAATAAACTAATCATTAAGTAAGATATTACCCTATGGACATAAAATCATTATTCCCTAAATCATTAAAATATAATCAATGCCAGTTATATGGGTTGATTGTATTGCGTATATTAATTGGTTGGCACTTTCTTTATGAAGGTGTTTCAAAAATCACAAATCCTTATTGGTCATCTGCCGCTTTTCTTATGGAATCGAAGTGGATATTTTCGGATTGGGCACAATCTATTATTTCTGATCCAGCTTTAGTAACAGCGGTGGACTTTTTAAATATGTGGGGATTAACTGCCATCGGTCTCGGACTCATTTGTGGATGTTTTTCACGATGGGCCAGTATTGCAGGCATGGTTTTATTGGGAATTTATTATGTGGTAAATCCACCATTTATTGGATTTCAATATTCTGCTCCAACTGAAGGAAGTTATTTGATTATAAATAAAAATTTGATTGAAATGGCTGCACTATATATTCTTATCGTTTTCCCCACCAGTACCATTATTGGCATTGATCGGCTTATTTTTAATAAGAATTTGGAGAATAAATTATGAGTAAAAAGAAATCTGTTGAAAATGTAGGGCGAAGAGAAATTATGAAAGCGTTGGGGACGATTCCTGTCTTGGGCGTATTTTTTTATAAATTATTTAAAAAACATGCGTTTGATTCCATTCGCGAAGCAGCTGCTATGTCTGAATTGGGTGAACTAAAAAAAGCGCCCGCAGTCATTACATCAAGAGAGCCAGGAAAACTATTACGATTGGGCATTATTGGTTATGGTGGACGTGGGCATGCTTTATTACGCGCATTAGGATTTACAACTCCGGAATGGACAAATAATGCGCAACAACGTGCCCAAGAAAATAAAATGGATAAAGGGTATGAAACGTTTGTAAATCAAACTGATTTGAATGTGGTTTTAAATGGTGTGTGTGATATTTATGACACTCGAGCAGAAGAAGCGTTAGCTGCTTCTACCAATGATGATCGACCTGGTTCTGGAACACGGAAATTATCTACTGCAAAACGATACCGGCATTATCAAGATTTACTCAATGCAAAAGATATTGATGCGGTCATTATTGCTACGCCGGATCATTGGCACGCTCAAATGATTATGGATGCGGTTCAAGCTGGGAAGCATGTATATTGTGAAAAATGTATGACCCGAACCATGGATGAAGCATTGGATGTGTATGATGTTGTGACGAATGGAAATGTGAAATTCCAATTGGGTCATCAAAATCGCCAGATCGAAACTCACATGAAAGCGAAAGAAATTGTTGAAAAAGGCATCTTGGGACCTATTACTTTAATTGAATCCACAACGAATCGAAATTCTCAAGGCGGTGCGTGGCAATATACCATCCATGAAGATGGAACACCCCAAACGATTGATTGGGAACAATTTCAAGCGCAAGCGCCCACCAAAATGGATTTTAATGCGGAACGGTTTTTCCGCTGGAGAAAATGGTTTGATTATGGGACTGGATTAGCAGGAGATTTACTCTCTCATGAATATGACGCTGTAAATCAAATTATGGATTTGGGTATTCCAAAGACAGCGGTTGCATCGGGTGGTGTATATTTTTATAAAGATGGTCGAGATGTACCGGATGTATTCCAAGTTGTGTATGAATATCCCGATCGGAATTTGACCTATATGTATAGCGCAACTTTAGCCAATGGCAAATCACGTGGTAGAACCTTTATGGGGCATGATGCTCATATGGAAGTAGGGCGTGGACTCACTGTTACACCGGAATCAAATTCAACGCGATATAAAGATAAAATGGATGATGGGTCTATTAGTTCGTCTCTACCTTTATTTTCATATACAACAGGATCAAAAGAGATAGATGGCATTACGTCTGCAACATCAAAATATTTCGCTAAAAAAGGATTGGTTTATACATATCGTGAAGGGAAACGATTTAATACGTCCCATTTACATATGAAAGAATGGATTGATGCAATCCGAAATGGAACAGAAACCAGCTGTAATATTGAACGTGGTTTCGAAGAAGCAATTACATGTCATATGGCCACAGAATCTTATAGGCAAAAACGCGTGGTTGAATGGGATCCAATTAAGCGGAAAATAGTTTAGAAGAATTTGCCACAGAGTACATAGAGAAAAATAATTGTGAATTACTCTGTGTCCAATTGTGGCTAAAATAATAAAATTGAATAAGGAGATGGAATGAATAAATCCACACGATTAAGCGGAATGATGTTTCTGCAATACGCATTATGGGGCGCATGGCTTCCCTTAACAGCAAGATATTTATCTGCAAGTGTTGCAGAAGGTGGATTGGGATTCACTGGAACACAAATTGGAATGATTTTGGGATTAGCAGGTTCTCTGGGCGCTGCATTTGCTCCTTTCATCGCTGGACAATTAGCCGATCGTTATTTTAGTACCGAAAAATTTCTGGCAGTCCTTATGTTAGTTGGTGGTGTGTTGAAATGGTACACATCCATGCAAACGACTTATTCTGCATGGTTGATTTTATCAATCGCATACAGCATTGTTTATATGCCAACCATTGCATTGACGAATTCAATCACCTTTTTTCATATTGATGATCAAGAGAATGATTTTCCTAAAATTCGTGTTTGGGGAACCATTGGCTGGATTGTTGCCAGTTGGGCATTCCCAATGATTTGGCTTCAAACCGGTTTATCTTTTCAATGGATGCCACCTTTCTTTGTGGGCACAGAAGTACCCGATGTAACGGCGCGTTTGGCAGATGCATTAAAATTTTCCGGAATCATTTCCATTTTTTATGCAGGGTATTGTTTTCTATTGCCCCATACTCCCCCGAAAGCGGATGCGGTGGAAAAGTTGGCTTTCAAAAAAGCATTCAAATTATTTAATAAACCGTCATTCACAACATTGGTTATTGCCAGTTTAGCCATCAGTATTGTTCATCAGATTTACTTTATACAAGCAGGTCCATTTTTGTCTCACATCGGATTGAAAGACAGCCAAATCGGCCCGGCCATGACAATTGGTCAATTTGCGGAAATTATTACCATGGTATTCTTGGGATATTTCTTGAAGAATTTGGGATTTCGTAAAGTGATTACCATTGGTACGGTAGCTTATTTTGCCAGATATGCCGTATTCGGTACAGAATCATTACCCGTTTGGCTGATTGTAATTAGTCAAGCATTGCACGGTATTTGTTTTGCATTCTTCTTTGCAGCTGCATTCATGTATGTGGATCGTATTACAGATAAAGATATTCGTCATTCTGCTCAAACTGTTTTTGGTATTATTATTTTAGGTGGTGGGCCTGTAATTGGCGGATGGCTATCAGGTTATTTGCAGGAGATGTATACAGCCAATGGCGTGTTCAATTTCTCCAATTTTTGGTACACGATTGCAGGTTTAAGTATTTTAACAACAGTATTTTTCTTTACATCATTTAGAGAAGAGCCTGAAATTGAAATCAATAGTTGATGGGGACTAATTCATTGGATAGTATCACAATAGTATCATAAATTATGCCAAGAAAAATCCGGGAATTAATGAATGAATTAAAAAAAGCCGGATTTGTGAATCGGGGTGGAAAAGGAAGCCATCGAAATTTCAAACATAAAGATGGAGCTATTCTGACAATTTCCGGAAAGCTGGGTTCAGATGCAAAACACTATCAAGAAAAAATAGTTAAACAAAAAATATTAGAATCAAAAAATGAAAGTAAGTGACAAATATTTAAAAATTGTTGAATGGTCAGAAGAAGATCAATGCTATGTAGGATCAGTTCCAGGTTGGATCGGACCTTGTTGTCATGGAGACAATGAAGAAAAAGTATATAAAGAACTTTGCCAAATTGTAAATGAGTGGGTTGAAATATATAAAGAAGATAATCAACCATTACCAACGGCAACTAATAAGCATTATTCGGGAAAATTCATTTTAAGGACAGGGGAAGAATTACATAAAGCATTAGCTGTTCGTGCCGTCTCCGAAGGAGACAGTTTAAATAAATACGTAGTTAAGAAGTTAAAATCTATACTATGATTCACTTTGTATTAATTAAAGGGAGTAATTAGTAAATGAGCATTAAAAGATTAGGCATCGGATTTATAGGCGGTGGTTTTATTACCAAATTTCATATTCAATCATTTATTGGCGTACGAAATGCAGATATTTTAGGTGTTATGTCTCGAACCAAAGCTTCTGCAGATGAATCAGCCGCATTGGCGAGAAAACTCAATGTTGGCGAAGCAAAGGCATACGATACAATTACCGATATGATCGCCGATCCAAACATACATGCTTTATGGATTTGTTCTCCAAATTTCACTCGGATTGAAACTATGGAAGAAATCGTTAATGCTATTGAAGGTGGCGTAAGTGAACTCATTGGTGTTGCGTGTGAAAAACCGTTAGGACGAAATGTAGCCGAAGCCAAAAAAGTATTAGAATTAGCTCAACGAGTGAATCTATTGGATGGGTATTTAGAAAATCAGGTTTTTTCACCATCAGTCACTCGTGGAAAAGAAATCATCTGGGAACGCGCGGCGAAAGCTACAGGTCGCCCTTATTTAGCACGAACAGCGGAAGAGCATAGTGGTCCACATATGCCATGGTTTTGGGAAGGCGAATTGCAAGGTGGTGGTGTATTGAATGATATGATGTGCCATTCAGTGGAAGAAGCACGATTTGTTCTTACGGAACCCGGCGCACCACGAGAATCATTGAAACCCGTTAGCGTTCAAGCATATGCTTCATGTTTAAAATGGCAGCAACCAAAATATGCGGATCAATTAGCTGAATCCAGCGATGGGAAATTGGATTATCGAAATCGTCCGTCTGAAGATTTTGCCCGTTCATTGATTGAATATGAAACAGAAGACGGGCAGAAACTTGTAGTGGAAACAACCACATCCTGGTGTTTTGTCGGTGCGGGGTTACGTTTAAGTATGGAATTGTTCGGACCGGAATATTCCATGTTTATGAATACGCTGGATACGGATTTGAAACTGTTTTTTAGTCGAGAAGTATCTGGAAATCAGGGCGAAGATATGGTAGAAAAACAAAATGCGGAATCGGGTGTTATGCCCGTAGTATCCAGCGAAGAAGAAGTGTATGGTTATACAGCTGAAAATCGCCATATGGTGGAATCTTTTTTAGCCGGGAAACGCCCAGAAGAAAATTTCAGTGATGGTGTAAATGTAACTGAATTATTAATGACGGCATACATGAGCGCCGAACAAGGAAAAACGATTCAATTTCCGCCAGATAATTTGGATACCTATATTCCTTCCGTCGCTAAAGGTGAATGGAATCCAAAAAAATAATAGAAACCAAAAGGTAATAAGATGAAAAAACATATATTATTAATATTAATGGCAGGACTGTTTGTTTTGCCGCTTGGCGCTGAATCTGCTTCGGTTACCACCGATTATTCAGGTGCCCGAATCCAAGATTTGAAATTGGGCTCTCAAGCATGGACATTCCGGAAATTTTCATTCTATGAAATGTTGGATATGATGCAAGATTTGGATTTGCATTATTTACAAGCTTATCCGGGACAAGTATTGGATAAAAAAAATCCGGATGGACGGTTTAGTCACAATATGTCTAACGATCAAATGGCAGAAGTAAAACAAGCGCTTAAAGATCATGATATTAAGCTTATGGCTTACGGTGTGGTGGGCTTTGATAATAATGAAAAAAGTGCCAAAGTTGTTTTCGAGTTTGCCAAAAAAATGGGTATTCGAACCATTGTTACCGAACCAAAGTATGATGATTTCTCTGTTATTGAGAAAATGGTAAAGAAGTTTAACATTCAGGTCGCGATTCATAATCATCCCTATCCATCAAAATATGCCTTCCCACAGACGGTATTAGATCATATCCGTGGATTGGACGAACGCATCGGCGTTTGTGCTGATATTGGACATTGGATGCGTTCAGGATTGAATGTAGTCGAAAGTTTACGAATGTGTGAAGGGCGGATATTGGATGTCCATTTTGAAGATTTAGATGAAATTGGAAGCAAGAAGGCCAACACAGTTCCTTTTGGACAAGGCAAAGCAAATATTCATGATGTGTTGGCGGAATTGACACGACAGAATTTTTATGGTATGTTGGCTACGGAATTGGAACAAGGGTCTGTTGTGAAAAATCCTGTTCCAACTATTCGTGATGGTAAAAAATATGTGGATAATATCACCCATTATAAAGACTGGGAAGAAATTTTGGTTCAAAGTGGGAATGGTCGGTTCAATAAACACGGCTGGAATCATTATGGCCCGGGATATTTTGAGTTAGATCATCAAACAGGTGTGCTGAAATCCAAATTGGGTATGGGACTTTTTTGGTATGCAAAGAAAATGCTCGGAGATTTTACTTTAGATTTAGAATTTATGGTAGATCAGGAACGATCAAATTCTGGTATCTTTTTACGTATTCCCGATGTGCCTTTTGATAATTATTATGTAGGGCATTCGTTTGAAGTTCAAATTTATCATCCCGGAGATGGAACGCATCGCACTGGTGCTATTTATGATGCAGAACCCCCATTGACCAATGCCACAAAAGGCCCGGGAGAGTGGAATCATTATTCCATCACATTTAAGGGTGACAAAATTATAGTTTTCCTGAATGGCGTAAAGGTGCAAGACTGGAAGGCGGAACCCCGTGGAAAAATTAGTGATTTTGCAGATAAAGGATTTATAGGATTACAAAACCATGATTGGGAGACGGCTGTATTTTATCGGAACATTTTTCTTAAGGAATTAGATTAAATCATATGATTGCAAAAGATTGGAATGAAGCAAAAGCCCAAGTGGATGCTTGGAAAGCTGATGGACTTAAAGTTGTTTTTACTAACGGCTGTTTTGACATTCTCCATCGGGGTCATGTGGAATATTTAGCTGATACAAAAGCATGCGGTGATCGATTAGTGTTAGCGTTGAATAGTGATCGGTCTGTTCGCGAATTAAAAGGCGATTCTCGTCCAATACAAAATGAAGATGATCGAAGTGCAATTTTGGATGCACTATCTTCCATTGATTTGGTGGTGGTTTTTGATGAAGATACACCGGCAGAAATCGTAAAAACACTTATTCCCGATGTATTAGCGAAAGGTGGAGATTATACGCCGGAAACCATTGTTGGCGCGGATACAGTTATTGAAAATGGGGGGGAAGTAAAAGTGATTCCCTTTCGCTCGGGACACAGTACATCCAGTATTGTAGAAAAAATAATTAAATTATAATTAGCCGGACTTGACTTAAAAGGCGAAGCCATAGAGATAAGGGCGATTTAAAACCACAATTCTTAAGTCAGTTCTCCGCCAGCGGGCGGATGACTAACTCAAATCTTGCTAATTCTTATGGAGCCACTCCATATAGTCTGCCACACCTTCTTGGACAGTCTTAAATGGTGTATCATATCCAGCGTTGCGAAGTTTGGTAATGTCCGCTTCCGTAAAACTTTGATAGCTTCCTTTTAAATGATCTGGAAATGGAATGAAATCGATTTTACCTTTTTTATGATAATCAATAACAGATTCTGCTACTTCTTTAAATGATTGGCAATTCCCAGTTCCAATATTGAAAATGCCTGATATATCTGGATTTTCCAACATCCAAAGGTTAACCTTTACTGCATCGCCCACATAAATAAAATCCCGTCTTTGTTCGCCGTTCCCATATCCGCCACTTCCTTCAAATAATTTTGGATTTTCACCCGCTTCAATTTGATTATTCAAATGAAAGGCTACACTGGCCATGGACCCTTTATGCTGTTCACGGGGTCCATACACATTGAAGTATCGAAATCCCACGACTTGGCTTTCAAAAGTGGATTCATGTTGCCGGACATATTGATCAAATAAATATTTAGAATAGCCATACACATTGATTGGATTTTCATTTGCTGGATCTTCGACAAATACGGTACTGTTTCCATAAGTTGCGGCTGAAGACGCATAGAAATATGGGATTTTCCTATCTAAACAATAATGGAGAAGAATTTTCGAATATTCATAATTATTCGACATCATATAGTGTCCATCCCATTCCGTCGTTGTTGAACATGCACCTTCATGATATATCGCATCAATTTTTCCAAGGTCCTTACCATCTTTAATCATGGATAAAAAATCATCCTTATCTAAATAATCATAAATGGTTAAATCAGAAATATTCCAGAATTTTTTACCATCTTTTAAATCATCAACCACAATAATATCATTTCGTCCAGATTGGTTTAGTCCTTGAACAATATTACTGCCGATCATACCGGCGCCACCTGTTACAATAATACTCATTTCATTTTCTCCTAAATTAATTAGCCACAGAGTTCACAGAGATTTTTAATTAGAAATTCTCTTAATTCCATTTATAAGCTTCTTTTCATCAAAATTTATTAATAAAGCCCGTTTTAGGTTTGTTGCTTTCAAGTAAGATAACGTTTGAGCCAATGCAACTTCAGGAAGAGAAGAAACTGATTTTAATTCAACAACGACTTCATCGTTAACTAAAAAATCCAACCGTTGTCCTTTAATAATTTTATCTTTATAAATTACATCAATTTTTAATTGTCTTTTGACATTTAAATCTCGAAGATTTAATTCATGACATAAAGCTTCTTCATAAATGGATTCAAGCAACCCTGGCCCTAAAAATCTATGGACTTCAATTGCTGCGCCAATAATCAATTCTGTTAATTTATCTGCCATTTATTATTTTCTCTGTGTTCTCTGTGTTCTCTGTGGCTATCAGAATAAAGATTCTATTAATTTATCAATTTCTGAAAAATCAGGACAAATATAATGTGCTCCAGCTCTAATTAATCGAGTTCTTTTTTCGGGATTTAGTCCTTCGCCAGTTATTTCGTCACTGGCAATTCCTACTGCAATTCCATCCACGCGACGACTCTCTTTGATTTCCACAGGACCGTCCCCAAAAACCACTAATTCATGACCATGTAAATTATTCTTTTCCATGATTTCGCGAATACATTTCTTTTTAGAATATTTACTCACATCGCCCACAGAACCAAAGATACCCCCAATAAAAAGATCAGCGTAACCCAGAAGTTTTGCTTCCGCAATCACATCATCTTGATCGGTTCCACTGGCAAGATACAGGGTGATGCCTTTGCTACTTAATTTATGTAAGAAATCGACGGCACCATTCACCGTATAATCATTTACAGACGATTTTCCATTTTTCAAACTCTCTACACGATCATTGACCATTTTTAATAATGCATCATTATAAATTTCTTTATACCCAAATTTATCTAAAATCTGATCTTCCGGAACCAGCCCATATTCTTGAACCATGTTGACCAATCCTTCCATCTGAAGAATGGTTTGAATTCCGGTTGTTTTATCGATGAAATCTAAAACTCGCTGACGAGTATCTTCAATAAACTTTGAATCTAAACTATTGATTTTATTACCAAGGATTGCGTTCATCATAACCGGTTCCATAACAGATTCCCAGCCTTCTCTTAATATGCTGATGGTTCCATCATGATCAAATACAGCGTGGGATATAGTTCCACTTGGAATTTCTTTTGTGCATACTTCTATAGACGAATTAGGGATAAATGCTGCTGCTTCAATACTGTCCGCTAATTCAGGGTGAAATACAAAACTTGCATCATCGGCTAAAGCTTTTATTTCGTCACCTGAAGCCGTCCCCGTTTGAAAACGTTTTTTTACTGTAACCACCGATGCTAAATTGGCAAAATGGCTTGCTTCTTCTGGCGAAATCCCTGCAGCCAAGCAACATGCCAATGCACTTATCATTGTATCTCCAGCACCCACAGGATCGGTTTGTTCTACAATATGAATTCCGGGAATGGATTGAGCGCCATTTCCATCAACACAAATGAGTCCATATTCTCCGCGACTGACAAAAACCGGTCTTTTGTTCTTTGAAAATAACGCTGTAGCAAATTCGATGACATCTTCTTCAGGAAATATGTCCGTTGGAGATGCATCAACACCATTTAAACAGGCGGCTTCAACTGCATTTGTTTTTAGAATCGTATTCTCCAATTTATCCGAATAATCTCTTGAATCTATCAGCACTGTTTTATCCGGATACTTTTGTAGCAATAGATTTAATTTTTGTAAAAATGAACTGGAGTCCAAACTTCCTGGAACTTGTTGATTCATGATTAATGCATCACAGGATTGTAATGCCGATTCGATGGATGCTATCATTTCATTTGATGCTGCTTCAGTTAATTCATTCAAAAAGCCAAAATCAATTCGTGACTCTTCATCTTGCCCCTTATACCTTTTAGCAAAAGTAACCGTTTGAAATGGCGCATCAAGCAACACAATTCCGTCCGTATTCACATTTAAGTTTTTAAATTGACGAACAATCTCTTGCCCAAAGATATCATTTCCGATAGAACCAATCGCTTTGATTTCTGCTGGCTGAAGCGCCGCAAGATTAGCGATCACATTGGCACCACCCCCTAAATGATAATTCTGATCCCGAACGGCTTGGGCTTGCTTTCCTGTTTCAAGAGAAACTTCAGATCCCTTTGGATCTAAAATCCAATATGCATCTAAACATAGATCGCCATACACGGCAATTTTGACATTTTGTATTTTGTCTAATATGGATTGAATATCAAGTTTCATTTTATTCTATCTTCAAATTTAACGATTTCTTCTTTTAACTCGACCAAATCTCTTACTTCTGCCATGGTAAATTCATGATTATTTATTCGACTGGTTGTTTCCATGTCTACATCAGAGATTTTCAAAAATACTTTGGCATTTTGCAAATATTTATGATTGACGACGGATTGTTTTTCTGTTAGAAATGATTGCAATTTATTTACCAATTCTGGCTCGTCATTAAAGTGCTTACACATCCAAGAAAGAAGTTGGGGATAAAAATTGGCCGCAATACCTGTATACCCAGAGCCGCCAGCTCTTTGACTTTCTAATAAAAATCGTGCATCTGCATTTAAAATATTCAATGGAGACCCTTTGGCAGCATTTACTTTTTCAGTAAACAATTCCAAACTTTCGGATGTTTCTTTCATCCAGACAAATCTTCCCGTTTTTGCTGCCCATTTTGTTTCTTCCACAGACAAGAATCGATGATATGGCGAAGGGCATTCGTATAAACCCAATGGAATATCTCCCGTATTTTCAAGAATATATTCA
>JACKQG010000156.1_pt3 | contig 20992 bp, 19 predicted proteins | sample 8237621 | NCBI WGS metagenome assembly JACKQG01 (sample SAMN15677084, study PRJNA649215) | marine metagenome | biome: marine; feature: Black Sea; material: saline water; isolation source: suspended particulate matter (SPM) from the Black Sea western gyre | collected 2013-06-09/2013-06-10 | depth... | reverse complement strand
TACTTTAAACCTTATGCTTGTTGCAGGTGGTTGCATAGTGCTATCAATGCAGTTATGGAAATCAAAAACGACCACAACCTGATACTTAAAGAAATAAACACAATTGAGATTAACATCTTTAGCAGGGCCATCGATCTGATCGGAAATAAATATCCGCAAAATTCAGTTCAGGCACAATTCCATCTTCCATATTGTATTGCTGTAAGTTTGTTGGATGGAGAAGTTACACCCAAACAGTTTATCCCTTCTTACCTCACCAATAATAGCATATTGAAAATTATAGATAAAATAGTTGTCAAAAGTGATGAAGCATACACTGAGTTATTTCCTGATAAACTTCCTTCACAAGTTAAGATCATCACAATTAGAGATGAGCAATTTTCAGCAGAAATAATATCAGCACCCTGGGATGCCAATAACCAGCCATCCGACGAATCACTTTATCAAAAACTTATCAGTCAAGCCGGGGATGAGGGTATTCGCTTGTGGAATTATTTGTTTTCCTGATTAATTACACCAGCGAAATATCGGTATTTGCATTTAAAATTTGTTATTGATTAACAGATTCCTCCATTAGTTTTTTAATGGATTGGTGATGAGCCTTTATAATTCCTTTTTCGGTAATTATACCGGTAATATATTTTGAAGGTGTTACATCAAATGCAAGGTTTAATGCCTGTGAACCCGGTGAACTAACCCTTATTTGAACGTAATTGTTATTTGAGTCAATACCCGATTGAAATAGGACTTCTTCAGGTTTGCGTTCTTCGATTGGTATTTCTTTTCCGGTGCCACAATTAACATCTATTGTTGATGTTGGGGCAGCAACATAAAATGGGATATTGAATTCTTTTGCAATAATTGCCCTGTCTAAGGTTCCAATTTTATTTGCAACATCGCCATTTGCGGCAATCCTGTCTGCTCCAACAATAACCATATCAATTTTGCCTTGTGCCATAAGTGAAGCTGCAGCATTATCGGGTATAATAACATGAGGAATTCCGTTGTTGAATAATTCCCAGGCGGTTAGTTTTGCTCCCTGGTTTCGTGGTCGTGTTTCGTCAACATAAACAAATACCTCTTTTCCTTCACGCTTTGCAAGATAAATTGGAGCTAAAGCTGTTCCATAATCAACAAACGCTAGCCACCCGGCATTGCAATGGGTTAGGATATTTGCCTTTTTTTTTATAAGACTGCTACCAAGTTCACCAATTTTTTTTGAATTCCTGGCATCCTGTTGAGCAATTTTTTGAGCCTCAACCATTGCATTTTCGGGAGATATCAAACCTGCATGATATACACGATCCACTGCGTAAAACAAGTTTCTTGCCGTTGGTCTCGTATTTTCAATATCCTGTCGGGCTTCGCGAATGCTTAATGCTTTATCGTTATCATCACGAAACTGCAAAAAAGCTTGAGCCATTGCATAACCTGCTGCTGCACCAATTGCCCCTGCGCCTCTAATTGTCATATCAGTAATTGCCATGCAGGTATCCCAGTAAGTTTTGCATTCATGAATTTCAAACTTAAAAGGCAGTAGATTTTGTTGGATCATAAAAACAGAGGTGCCTTCAATCCAAACGGTTTGGTACAGTTGGTTGTTTACGATCATGGGAGAGAGAAGTTATTGTTGGTTGTTGTGGTTGTCGTGGTTGTCGTGGTTGTCATTGTTGTCGTGGTTGTCATTGTTGTCGTGGTTGTCATTGATAGTAATTTAGCATTCATCAACTACTATTCAGTACTCTAATGGTTGTCCAAATCATTAGTCCTGTTCCTATTTCTATGCTATGTTCATCCACATCAAAAGTTGGAGAGTGTAAGTTTGAAGTAATTCCTTTTTCTTTATTTGCAGTACCGAGACGGTAAAAACACCCGGGTATTAATTGAGTATAACGGGCAAAATCTTCAACAGTAGTTCTTATATTAAGATTTTTTACATTTTCTTTTCCAACAAAATCAACTGCTGATTCCTTGAATAACATAGTTGCCTTATCATCATTCTTCAATACAGGATACCCTTTGTCAATAATAACTTCACAATGTGTATTGTATATTGATGCATTGTTGGATGCTATTTTTTTAATTAGCTCATGGGCCTTTTTTCTCCATGTTTCATCAAAAGTTCTGAATGTACCACGAACTATTACTTCTGATGGGATTACATTGTGAGTTCCTTCGGCAATTACCTTGCCAAAGGATAATACCGTAAGTACATCTGGAGGTGATAATGTTGAGTTAATTGCTTGTAAAGCAACAATAATGCTCGATGCTGCCAGAATAGTATTATCAAAACTGCCGGGTATGGCTGCATGACCGCCTTTACCCTTTACATAAAGATTTATTTCATCGGAAGAAGCCATGTAAACTCCAGCCTTTACTCCTACTTTTCCAACCTCTAAATCCGGAAAAACGTGCTGTGCAAATATCATTTCCGGTTTGGGATTTTCCAGCACACCTTCTTTAATCATTTTAATAGCACCACCAGGTAAGTTTTCTTCGGCAGGTTGAAAAATAAATTTTACTGTTCCCTCAAATGCATCTTTATTATCACTTAAAACTTTAATTGTTCCGAGCAAACAAGTCATGTGCACGTCATGTCCGCAGGCATGCATAACACCTTCATTCAACGACCTGTAATCTACAATATTTTGTTCGGATATAGCCAGAGCATCCATTTCGGCACGCAATGCAATTACCTTTGATTCAGGGTTTTTGCCCTTAATCAATCCCACTATGCCATAGCCTCCAATTCCTGTTTGATGTGGGATTTGCCATTCCGTTAGTAACCCGGAAATATATAGGGAAGTTTTTTTCTCGTTAAAGCTCATTTCAGGGTTAGAATGCAGATGTCTTCTGATGAATATCAGATAGTCAATGATGTCACTTACTTTTTCCTTTACCTCCGACTTATTCATAAATGTTGTACGAGTTTATATAACAAATGTACAATTATTGGTAATACATCAACTAAAATCCGCTGAGTGGATTTTTCTCTCTTTAAGAAAAACTCTCAGAGGATTGAAAAGATTGAGTATGTGTTTCAAGGAGCCATAGCGAATAAACTGACTGTTCTGAAAACAAAAATGTTAGATTTGGTTTTTTACAATGCAAGAATTATGTTATGACAAGTTAACAATCACAACAAAATATCCACAAGATCCATTACCTTGCTAACCGGTATAATTTCAATATTATAGCTCTTCACATCCATGTTTTTCAAACTATATTTTGAAAGGACAATTTTTTCAAATCCAAGCTTTGCCGCTTCGCTAATTCGGTTTTCCACATGTGAAACAGCACGGATTTCTCCCGAAAGACCAATTTCGCCTGCAAAGCAAATATTTGGAGGAATTGAAACATCTTCAAAGGATGAAATGATTGCTGCTACAACGGCTACATCGATGGCAGGGTCATCAACTTTTATTCCTCCTGCTATATTTAGAAAAACATCTTTGGTGCTTAATTTAAATCCGCTGCGTTTTTCAAGTACTGCCAGCAACATATTTAGTCGGCGTAAATCAAATCCGGTTGACGAACGCTGGGGCGTCCCGTAGGCAGCCGTTCCAATTAATGCCTGTGTTTCGATGAGTAATGGGCGCTGACCTTCAACCATTGCCGCAATGGCAACACCACTTGTGATTTCATCTCGCTGCGAAAGCAGTATTTCACTGGGGTTCGTTACCTCACGTAACCCGGTTGATTGCATTTCATAAATACCCAGTTCCGAAGTTGAGCCAAATCTGTTTTTTACCGACCTTAATATCCGAAAACCATAATGCCTGTCGCCTTCAAACTGAAGTACAGTATCAACCATGTGTTCAAGTACTTTTGGACCTGCCAATTGACCATCTTTTGTAATATGGCCGATGAGCAGAACCGGTATATTTGTTGATTTTGCATAGCGCTGCAACTGTGATGCAGTTTCACGAATTTGTGATATACTTCCCGGCGAAGAATCAATTATATCGGTATGAAGTGTTTGAATGGAATCAATAACAATTATATCGGGGGTAACGTCTTTACAATGTTTAAAAATTGCATCTGTAAAAGTTTCATTTAGCAAGAAACATTCGGCGTTTTGTATTCCAATTCTGTCGGCACGCATTTTTATTTGCTGCGAACTTTCTTCACCCGAAATATAAAGTATTTTTTTGCCAACAAGATTAAGCGCTACTTGAAGTAATAGTGTTGATTTACCAATACCTGGTTCGCCTCCAAACAGAACCACAGAACCAGTTACAAGTCCGCCACCAAGCACTCTGTTTAATTCAACACTATTGGTGTCAATTCGTCTTTCATTGTCAGAAGAAATATCCTGCACAGCAGTTGGAGTCGACTTGATATTATCGATATTACCAACATTTTTAGCAGTTGGCTTTGAGATAACTTCTTCTACAAAAGTATTCCATTCGCCACAAGCGGGACATTTTCCTATCCAACTACCTGATTGATGCCCACAATTACTACAGTAATATATTGTTTTTGCTTTTGCCATTGTTAAACAAAATTAGATAATTAATTGGATAATATTATCAAATTAAAAAAGTAGGATGGTAGTTATAGCACAAATTGACTCTTATGCCAGTTGGGTGATATATTTTATGTTATGTAATTTATTTAGAATCTTTCCAAATAATTTGGTCGTTTAGACTATTTCGCTTACTTTTGCCCGCTAAAGCGTAACAACATGATTATAGGAGTTTTAAAAGAACCGGAGTTTGAAAGCCGGGTTAGCTTATTACCCGAAGCTGTTAAAATACTTGATAAATTAAAGACAAAACTCATTGTTGAGAAAGGTGCCGGAAAAAGCGCAATGGCATTGGATGATGAGTATAGTTCGGCAGGAGCACAAATAGTTTCAAGGCAAGAAGTAATTGAAAAAAGTGATGTGCTGCTCTCAATAAACCCTCCCGAAAAGGATACCATAGTACATTTTAAAAAGGGGCAGGTTATTATCAGTGTTTTTAATCCGTTAGCCGATAAAGAGCTTGTTGATGGTATGTTAAAAACAGATCAAACATACTTTAGCATGGATTTAATTCCACGTACTTCACGTGGTCAGGCTATGGATATACTTTCGTCGATGGCAACAGTAGCTGGATACAAAGCTGTATTGGATGCCGCCATGCGGTTACCTAACTTTTTTCCCATGTTTATGACTGCAGCCGGAACAATAAGGCCGGCAAAAATGCTGATTTTGGGCGCAGGAGTTGCAGGTCTTCAGGCTGTTGCAATTGCACGAAAATTGGGAGCCGTTGTTGAAGTATTCGATGTAAGGTCGGCTGTAAAAGAGCAGGTTCAAAGCTTAGGAGGTAAATTTATTGAGGTTGAAGGAGCCAAAGAAGATGAAGCTGCCGGTGGTTATGCAGTTGAACAAACCGAAAACTTTATTAAAAAGCAAAAGCAGTTGATACATGATCACGCTATCAGTTCAAATGTGGTAATATGTACAGCTCAAATACCAGGCAAAAAAGCTCCTCTGTTAATCGAAAAAACCACGGTAGATGCAATGAAACCGGGTTCTGTAATTATCGACCTTGCAGCCTCAACAGGCGGTAATTGTGCCTATACAGAAAACGACAAAGATGTTGATATTAATGGCGTTACAATTGTAGGAAATTCAACTTACCCATCAGAAATGCCAAACGATGCCAGCCGAATGTATGGTAATAATCTGGTTAACTTCCTCAAGTTATTAATTTCAGAAGATGGAGGGTTGGTACTGGATTTTGAAGATGAAATAGTTAAAGGTACGTGTATGATTCATAATAATGAAATTGTAAGTGACAGGTTACTATACACACTTAAAAATAAGTAATTTCATTAAGTTATATACTTGATTATAAATATGTAAAATAATAAAGACCATGGAAAATATTCTGGTTTACTTTTATGAAAACAAGGAGATAATTTTTATTATTACACTATCCATATTCTTGGGAGTAGAAGTTATCTCCAATGTTCCCTCAGTATTACATACTCCATTAATGTCGGGGGCTAACGCCATTAGTGGAGTTATTATTATCGGAGGAATAATCCTACTTGGGCATACCGATTTATCGGTGTTTAGTCTGAATATGGTATTGGGAATTTTTGCTGTAATATTTGGAACATTAAATGTATTTGGTGGCTTTGTGGTTACTGATCGAATGCTTGATATGTTTAAAAAGAAAAGGAAGAAATAAGATATGAATACTACTTTACAAGACCTTGGAATAACTGCAGGTGATGTATTTCTAGAGATAAGTTATCTCCTTGCAGCAGTATTTTTTGTGATAGGACTAAAATTAATGAGCCACCCTGAATCCGCACGCAAAGGAAATTTTTATGCAGCAGGAGGAATGGGCCTTGCTATGGTTACAACCTTGTTTCTTCATCGAGATGCTTCAGGTGCCCATATTGGCATGATAAATATTGTGGTTATCGTGGTTGCAATAGCTGTTGGTGGAATTTTTGGAACCATAGTTGCAAGAAGAGTTAAAATGACTGCAATGCCGCAACTGGTTTCATTTTTTAATGCAACCGGGGGTGCTGCCTCGGCGTTGGTAGCTTTGATGGAATATTCAAATCCTGATAATACATCAGCATTAGTTACATTGCTTGGACTTATTATTGGCACAATTGCTTTCAGCGGAAGCATGATAGCCTACGGGAAATTAGATGGTAAGATTGGTGACATTTTTGCCGGTTGGGTGAAATATTTTAACCTCCTTATGATAGGAATTATAGTAGCTCTAACTGTCTACATGCTTGCCTTTGACCATAGCCCCGAAATGCAAACAACGCTTTCATACATATTACTCACACTTGCGCTTATTTATGGAATTATGTTTGTAATGCCCATTGGCGGCGCCGATATGCCGGTTGTTATATCCTTACTAAACTCGTTAACTGGAATTGCTGCTGCTATGGCAGGATTTATTTATGGAAATCAGGCAATGATATTAGGTGGCATTTTTGTAGGATCAGCAGGTTCTATACTTACTCTGCTAATGTGTAAAGCGATGAACAGATCACTGATTAACGTTATTGTAGGTTCATTTGGAGGTGGTGGAGCCGGAGTTGATAAGGAACAGGGAAACATTAAGGAAATCACTTTAAGTGATGCCGCAGTACTACTTAGTTATTCACAAAAAGTAGTGATTGTGCCCGGGTATGGGTTAGCAGTTGCACAAGCGCAGCATGCTTGCAACGATTTGGTTAAGCTGCTTGAAAGTAAAGGTGTTGAAGTTAAATTTGCCATACATCCCGTTGCCGGAAGAATGCCCGGACATATGAATGTACTGTTAGCCGAAGCTGATGTGCCTTATACCAAACTTGTTGAAATGGATAATATCAATCCTGATATGCCTAACACTGATGTTACGGTAGTTATTGGGGCAAATGATGTGGTTAACCCTGCATCTTATGATGATCCCTCAAGTCCAATTTATGGAATGCCAATTATAAATGCACACGAATCGAAAAACATAATTGTCATGAAACGTGGTATGGGTAAAGGATATGCAGGAATTGAGAACTTCTTGTTTTTCAACGAAAAAACACGCATGCTATTTGGTCATGCAAAGGATACCTTGCAGGCTTTGGTTGGTGAAATTAAGGAGTTGTAGTTTTATTAAAATTATTGATTATTATTGCATACAATCTTTTTGTCTCATTAATAAATAATTATGTTATGGAAAATTTAAAAATTAATCATGCTGCCGTATGGGTAGGTGTAGTTGTGATGTTTGCATTAGGGTTTTTATGGTATAGCGTTCTATTTGGAGAGCAATGGATGAATTTTGTTGGGTTGGATATGGCAACCATGGATGCCGATTCTGCGCACATTGGAACTTGGATAAGTAATATAGTTTCTAGTGTGTTGTCGGTTTATTTATTAGCCTGGCTTTTTGTAAAACTGAATATTACTTCAGGTTTTAAGGGTGCGTTAATCGGTTTTTTAATAGCCTTTATTTTCATTTTTCTAACCACCATGGTTAACAACATGTTTGCTCAAAGTCCTTATGGATTAGCTTGGATTACTGGTGGGTTCAGTATGGTTGGCTTTACAATTAATGGGTTTATTTTGGGTGCATGGACGAAGAAAAGTAATTGAGTTTTCTTGCTAAGCCGAATTAACCTTCAGGCGGCCGTAGATCATGGAAGAGTCTGTTTCAATTTAAAACTTTGGGAAAGGTTTTTTACTAAGTAATTACTTTTTTCAATACTATTGCTGATCTGCTTGGCAGATATAGCTTAAGTCTGTTAATTCCATTGGCTGGTTGAGTTTCGGGCATTAATTTGTCATCATTTCGGTTGTATCCGCCAAAATGATTATTGTCGGAATTTAGCACAATTTGATACTTACCTGAATCAACTTCGAAACCATAATCGGTAAAGGAAGTTGCTGGGTTAAAGTTAAATGCAAATATTAAGGTTCCGCGTTTAAAAATTAACACTCCATCGGAGGTGTTATGAATTATGCCAGTTGGCTTGTACGTTAGCGTTTTCTCTTTCTTAATTAAGTTGACCATGGCTTCGTCAAACTCGTTTAATAAAAAATATTTTAGCTTCTTGTTATCAGACAGTTCCCATTGCCTTCGTGCATACTTAAAACTCCAGTTGTTTCCTTCACGCGGGAAATCAATCCATTCGGGATGACCAAATTCATTACCCATGAAATTCAGGTAGCCATCGCCTGCTGTTGCAATTGTTACTAAACGTATCATCTTATGCAATGCAATGCCTCTATCGACATCAATGTTATTGTCAGATATTTGCATTGACGTATACATGTGTTTGTCGATTAATCGGAAGATTATTGTTTTATCCCCAACCATAGCCTGATCATGACTTTCGGCATAGCTTATTGTACGTTCGTCATCACGTTTGTTGATAAGTTGATAATACAATTCGCCCATATCCCATTCTTCATCGTTCTTTTCTTTGATGGTTTTTATCCAATAATCGGCAACACCCATCGACATGCGAAAATCAAATCCAATTCCTCCATCTTCAAATGGAGAAGCTATGCCGGGCATTCCGCTAACATCTTCGGCTATAGTAATAGCATTTGGATTAATTTCATGAGTTAATATATTTGCCAGAGTAAGATAGGTTAAGGCATCCTCATCTTGATCAAGGTTGAAATACATATCATAGTTAACGAAGTCGATTCCAAGTCCGTGATGAGTGTAAATCATACTCGTTACTCCATCAAAACGAAATCCATCAAAACGAAACTCTTCTAACCAGTATTTACAATTTGAAAGTAAAAAGTTAATCACTTCATCTTTACCATAATTAAAACACCGCGAATCCCAAACAGGATGATCGCCTTTGGCACCTTTGTGAAAGTATTGGTAATCGGTTCCGTCGAATTTGGCTAAGCCTTCAGCCTCATTTTTTACAGCGTGTGAATGAACAATATCCAGTATAACTACAATTCCAAGTATGTGTGCTTCATCAATGAGTTCTTTCAATTCTTCCGGCGTTCCAAAACGCGAAGAAGGGGCAAAATAATTTGACACCTGATAACCGAACGATCCATAATAAGGATGTTCCTGAATTGCCATTAGTTGGATTGTGTTGTAGCCAAGTTTAGCTATACGAGGAAGAACATTTTTTTTAAACTCAACATACGAGCCAACTTTTTGCTCACTGGTAGCCATGCCAATATGGGCTTCATAAATTAAAGGATTTTTCATCCTCTTAGGCGAACGATTCTTCCACAGATACGGGGTTGTAGGTTCCCAAACCTGGGCTGAAAATATTTTTGTCACTTCATCCTGAACAACACGTCGGCAATAGGCCGGTATGCGTTCATGGCTTCCTGTCCCCCAGTTGATAAGTAATTTGTACAACATACCATGTTGGAGGTCGGTTAATGGCAATATACATTCCCAGTTTCCATTTTCACTTTTTTCAAACCTGTACTTTTCCAAGGGCTTCCAATTGGAAAAATCGCCAATTAAATACATTGAAGTTGCGTTGGGAGCCCACTCATGTATTACCCATGAAGATTTTGCTCGATGCAGACCATAGTAAAGATGTCCGTTAACAGAATCGGACAGGTTTGTGTTATTCTTAATTATGGTATTAAGTTTCAAATTTGTTTTGTCAAAACGCCCAATAATTGTTGCTTTAAATGGATCAAGCCAAGGGTCGTTTTCAATTATTTTTAAGGATGGCATAATTACGGGTTAAGCAAAATGACAAAGTTATGTAAACTATAGTTTTTCTGAAAAGATTATCTAAAAATAAACTTTTGTAGCTATACCAAGCGCTTCAACTTTTTCAGCTATCGCTTTCAACTCATTTTCTGGTATTTTTTCAAGACCTTTGGCGGGAGTTCCTCTTTCGATGGGGTAAATCATAACATATTCTGGATTTACCTTTGTCAGTACTTTTAACCATGCTTCTATTTCCTCATCAGTGGTATTGTTAATTACTTTGCCATTATATTCACCCCTTACGAATAATGTTTGAATTATAAGCTTTCCCTCAAATGACATCAGGTTTTGAATAATCTTGTCCAATGTTAAACCTCCCGATGGCTGATTAATGGTTTTAAAAGTATTTTCAATTCCCGTATCAAGTTTTTGGATGTTTTTATCAATTTTTTTAAGAGCCTCTTTTACAGAAGGTTTGTGAAGCATACTTGCATTCGATAGGATACTAATGGCTGCCTTTGGTGCATATTGGTTTCGTGCATCAATTGAGTCATTGATTATTTCTGCAAAATCAGGGTGGATAGTCGGTTCTCCATTACCGGCAAAGGTTATTGCATCGGGTTCGTTAATCGTACCCTGTAGTTCATTTAATTTATTCTCGAGTAAAGTTTTGAAGTTTTTACGCTTAGGTAATACTATTTTATTTTCATTGCTTTTGTCGGTCCAGCCACATTCGCAATACACACAGTTAAAGTTGCAATATTTATTGTTTGCCGGGGAAAGGTTAATGCCAAGCGAAACGCCAAGTCTTCTGCTATATACGGGTCCAAAAATAAGATCGTCGAATAAAAATCCTGCCATAATTCAAGTTTGTGCAAAAATAGATTTAATTTTGATTTTTGTATTGAAGAGGTATCTTAAACCAGCGTTAATAATTTATTTAGCTTTATTAATTGAGAGTTTTAAAAGCTGAGTCATTATACTATTATGACATCATTAAAAGATTTAAAAAAGCCACTTTCAAAAGAAATTAAAGAATTTCAGCAGGTTTTTCGACAATCTGTAAAATCATCAGTTCCCCTTCTTGATGTTATTATGCAATATGTTCTGAAGGCTAAGGGCAAACAAATCAGACCTTTGATCGTGTTATACAGTGCCGCATTATTTAACGGAATAAATGAGTCAACTTATCGTGCGGCAACACTTATTGAGTTGTTACATACGGCTACACTTGTGCACGATGATGTTGTTGATGATTCGAACAGGCGGAGGGGAAGGTTTTCGATAAACACCTTGTGGAAAAATAAAATTGCCGTACTTGTTGGCGATTATTTGCTATCAAGAGGAATGCTAATTGCGTTACAGGCAAAGGATTATAATACTTTAGAGATTGTATCGGAGGCGGTTAAGGAAATGAGCGAAGGGGAACTTCTGCAAATTGAAAAGGCACGAAAGCTAGATATTGATGAATCAATATATTATGATATAATACGAAAAAAAACAGCTTCCCTTATGGCATCATGCTTTGCGGCCGGTGCCTCATCATCTTGCAATAATCAGGAAGATATAAAAAAAATGTGGACCATTGGCGAATATGCCGGTATGGCATTTCAAATTAAAGATGACCTTCTTGATTTTGAGAAAAGCAATATCACTGGTAAACCCAGCGGTATCGATATTAAAGAAAAAAAAATGACCCTGCCTTTAATTTACTTGCTAAATAAATCATCAATATTAGAAAAGCGCAAAATCATTAATATTGTTAAAAGGCATAATACAAATAAGGAAAAGGTGAATTGGCTTATAAGCGAAGTTCTAAATTCGGGAGGCATATTGTATGCTTCTGAGAAAATGTCAGAATTTAAAGCCAGTTCGTTAGGGTTACTAAGAGAATTCCCGGCGAGCACTTACCGCACAGCCCTGGAACAAATAATTGAATTTACAATTGACAGAAAAAAGTAGTACTACGCTGTTTTTAGGGTAAATGAAAAAGTTGTGCCTTTGCCAACACTACTTCTAACGCTAATTGTTTGCCGATGAGCTTCAATAATATGCTTTACAATTGCCAGGCCAAGGCCGGTTCCTCCTTTATCGCGTGTACGACTTAGTTCCGTACGATAAAATCGCTCAAATACTCTTTTAATATTCTCTTCAGCTATTCCCATTCCGTTATCACTAACTTCAACAAGGTAATTGTTTTGAAAATTGTAAAATGAAATCCGTATACGGTTGTCTTCCAGATTTCCATACTTAATCGCATTATCAATTAAATTGATTAATACCTGACGTACTCTTTTTTTGTCGGCGTTAACCATCACCGAACTTGACGAAGTAGTGTTTATTGAAATTGTTGTTTTGTATTCAAGAGCTTTATGCTCCATAAAATCGATTACTTCTTTTGTTAATTCATAAAGGTTAAAAACTTCCTCATTTAGCTGAATGTCATCCGATTCGAGCTTGCTTATCTCTTCAAGGTCATCAACAAGAGCAATCATACGGTTAATGCTTTTTACCGATTTTTGTAAAAACTTTGTATTAATTGAATCGTCTTTTAATCCGCCTTCAAGTAAAGTATGAACATAACCCTGAATATTAAAAATTGGTGTTTTTATCTCATGCGAAATATTACCTAAAAACTCGCGTCGGTATGCCGCCATCTCTTTTAACTCCTCAATTTCTTTCTTTTTTTCCTCGCTCCATCTCAAAACTACCTGGTTTACTATTTCAAGAACATCGCCCTTGACTTTTGATTTTTTATCAGGTTTAGGCCTTACAAGACCAATGGTACTATAAATAACTTTGATTTTTTCGCTAATGAATCGGGTTACACTAAAATTAATTAAAGCAAAAGAAGAAACAAAAATAAAAGCAACAAAAATCAACAGTGAAGTTACATTAATATCATTAAATGAATCTGTAAGGATAACAAAAGCACAACCTGCAATAATTGATATTATTAATGAGTTTAAAAGTGCAATATTTTTTGGTGAGTTTATTATCATTATCTATTGAACTTGTAACCAACTCCTTTTATTGTTTTTACATATTCCATTCCAATTTTTTCTCGAATTTTTCTAATGTGAACATCAATAGTGCGATCACCAACAATAACATCGTTTCCCCATACTTTTTGAAATATTTCATCCCTTGTGAATACTTTATCCGGAGCAGACGCAAGTAAAAAAACAATTTTAAACTCTTTGTTGGGTAAAATTATTTCCTCGTTACCTTTAGTAATAATAAAACGTTCTTGATTAATTATCAGCCCATTAACTTCCAGCACAACTTTTTGTAGTTGATCTTTTGCTGAATGACGACGAAGTAAGGCGGAAATCTTACTAATTAAAACAGTTGGTTTTATTGGCTTTGTAATATAATCATCAGCACCGGCTTCAAATCCTGAAATTTGCGAATAATCCTCAGCGCGCGCAGTTAGAAATACGATAATTGTATCATTTAATTCAAAGTTCTTCCTTATTTCCTTTACTGCCAACATGCCATCCATTTCAGGCATCATAACATCCATAAGTATTAGAGTGGGTCTATGTTTTTTTGCCTTTTCAACAGCCCGTAGCCCATTGTTAGCTGTAATTACTTTATAGCCTTCTTTTTTAAGATTATAACTTAAAAACTCAACTATGTCTTCTTCATCATCAACTAGTAATATGCTGAATTTGCTATTATCCATGCTTTATTTATAACTTTTACGCTGCAATGTAGCAAAATTTAAGACTAACAAGCGTATAAATTAGTTTTAGAATAATATTTTATTTTTCCTTTTCCGGGGATTTATTAAAAAATGATTCACTTTAATTCAAACGCTAATAAGTGTAATTAAAAGGGCTTTATTAAATTTGCAACCAAAGACGATTTCGTGAATAAGCTGGTTAAAAATAACAATACTGAAAGTTTGATAAAAACACTTCCTGGGAAACCCGGAGTTTATCAGTATTTTAATGCTGATGGACGCATACTTTATGTAGGAAAAGCAAAAAACATAAAAAAAAGAGTAGGAAGTTATTTTACAAAAGCACACCAATCGGCTAAAGTAAAGATGCTGGTAAAAAAAATATCTGATATTAAATTTATTGTTACCGATACCGAATTAGATGCACTCCTTCTCGAAAACAATCTTATTAAAAAATATCAGCCTCAATATAATATTCAGCTAAAGGACGATAAAACATTCCCCTGGTTGTGTTTGAAAAAAGAACCCTTCCCTCGACTTTTCCCCACCAGGAATATGATACATGACGGATCGGATTATTTTGGTCCGTATGCATCGGTTAAGATGATGCGTACTATAATAGGTATTGTTAAGCAGCTTTACCAACTTCGAACCTGCTTATTAAATCTATCCTCGTCAAATATTAATAACGGGAAATTCAAAGTTTGCCTTGAATATCACATTGGCAACTGTAAAGCCCCGTGTGTGGGCAAACAAAGTGAAGATGATTACAATGAAACAATCAGGCAGATAAAATTAATAATTAAAGGTAATATTGGCTCAGTAATCTTAGAATTAACTCAAATTATGAAAGCCAAAGCCGACAAGCTCGAATTTGAACAAGCTCAGGTTATTAAAGAGAAAATCGATATACTGGAAAAATATAAAAGTAAATCGGCTATAGTTAATCCTCGAATAAACAATGTAGATGTATTGTCGTTAGTGAATGGTGATGGTTATTCTTATGTAAACTTCTTAAAAGTTATGAGTGGTGCAATTATACAGGCACATACGATTGAGATTAAGAAGAAACTAGATGAAACAGATGATGCAGTGCTTACATTTGCCTTACTTGATTTCCGACAACGATTTGAAAGTTTATCGAAAGAAGTCGTACTACCTTTCATTCCGGAAATTGAAATTCCGGGAGTTAAAATAACAGTTCCTCAGCGCGGCGATAAAAAGCATTTGTTGGAATTAAGTGAAAGAAACGCTAAGTATACCAAGATTGAGAGGCAAAAACAGAAAGACCTGATAGACCCCGACAGGCACAAAAACCGTATTTTATCACAGATAATGAAAGATTTGCACATGGAGGAATTACCCGTGCAAATAGAGTGTTTTGATAATTCAAATATTCAGGGAGAATATCCGGTTGCTGCTATGGTGCAGTTTTTAAATGTCGTTCCAAATAAAAAAGAATATCGTCATTTCAATATTAAAACTGTTACAGGGCCTAATGATTTTGCTTCAATGGAAGAGGTGGTGAAAAGAAGATACAGCAGATTGATTGCCGAAGATAAAAGTTTGCCACAATTAATTGTTGTAGATGGTGGAAAAGGGCAGTTAAGTTCAGCTGTGTCAGCTTTAAAGTCTATTGATCTGTATAGGAAAATCACAATAATAGGTATCGCAAAACGGCTGGAAGAAATATACTTTCCTAATGATCCAATACCTCTTTATCTGGATAAAACTTCAGAAACTTTAAAGGTAATTCAAAGGCTCAGAGACGAAGCACATCGTTTCAGCATTACGCATCACAGAAAAAAAAGGGAAGCAGGAACGATTAAGTCAGTTTTAACTTCTATTGATGGTATTGGTTTTTCAACAGCTCAAAAATTACTTTTGAAGTTCAGGTCTGTAAAAAAAGTTAAAGAAGCCAAGGAAGAAGAACTTACTCCAATAATAGGAAAATCAAAAGCAGTAATTGTATATAATTATTTTCATTCAGGCTAAAAGGGTTTAAAATCCATTAATTAGCCAATTCATCGGTTTCGCAGCAGGTGCCTCAGATTCAAATATTTAGGTATAAAAACGAAAAGCCCTGTCCGGGCGGACAGGGACTTTTCACATATTAACCTAAAAACCCTCTTACCGAGGGATAACCCAAAAAATTAACCTGCTAAAGTTAATAGTTCTGTGAAGAACTGTTGCAAATATAATACAAATTGTTTAGATTTTATCTAAAAAAGCAAATAATTTTCAAAAAAATTAGAAAAAAATCGTAAATTACTGTTAATAAATAAAATGCAAGTTAATAATTATTTAAAATTCTTTTTACGAAGTGTAAAATTCTTTCCTAAATATACTTTTCTAACCTGTTCATCATTGGCTAAGTCATCAGCTGATCCCGATTTTAAAACCGAACCTTCAAACAACAAGTATGCCCTGTCAACAATTGTTAGTGTTTCATGCACGTTGTGATCCGTGATAAGTATGCCAATATTTTTCTCTTTCAATTTTGACACAATAAACTGTATATCCTCAACAGCTATAGGATCCACACCTGCAAATGGTTCGTCGAGCAAAATAAAATTAGGATCAACGGCGAGCGCCCTGGCTATTTCTGTTCTGCGCCTTTCACCTCCCGATAATTGAATACCTTTGCTTTTACGAATGTTAGCTAAACCAAACTCGTCAAGGAGTGATTCTAATCTTTCTGCCTGCTGTTCCTTAGTGAATGTAGTAAATTCCATTACCGCTTTAAGATTGTCTTCAACGCTCAGATGTCTAAAAACAGATGCTTCCTGTGCAAGATAACCTATTCCGCGTTTTGCTCTTTTATACATGGGCTCGGTAGTAATTTCAGTATCATCAAGAAATACTTGCCCCATAAACGGTTTGATCAATCCAACAATCATATAAAAGCAGGTTGTTTTTCCTGCTCCGTTTGGCCCAAGTAAGCCTACGATTTCCCCTCTGTTTACTTCCATCGAAACACGATTAACAACAGTACGCTGTTTATATTTTTTAACAAGCTCCCTGGTCCAAAGTTTCATCTAAAAAATCCCTTCCTTTAGTATATCATGTAAATGAATTACGCCAATATAATTACCATCATCAATAACGGGTAGTTGGGTAATATTATTCTCCCGCATTAGCGACAGGGCATTAACCACCAGCTCATTTTTATCAATTGTAAGCGGATTGTTTGTCATAATATCGCGGGCTACTAGTTTGCTGAAATCAGCATATTTCTCAATCATTCTTCTTAAATCGCCATCGGTAACAACGCCTGTTAACCTGCCATTCTCCAATACGGCTGTTGTACCCAATCGCTTAGAGGATATCTCAATTATAACTTTTGATATCGGTTCATTAGCATCAACACTAGGAACCTGATTATTTTCTGCAAGGTCGATAACCCGCATAAACATTCGCTTACCTATTGACCCGCCTGGATGAAACTTGGCAAAATCAGTCGCGGAAAAACCCTTAAGTTCAAGTAAGCTTATTGCAATTGCATCACCCATAACAAGTTGGGCAGTGGTACTTGTTGTAGGAGCAAGATTATTTGGACATGCTTCTTTTTCAACGGTAGCGTCCAATATATAATCTGCCTGATGAGCCAGATACGACTTTGTATTGCCAACTAAGGCAATTATTTTATTTTTACGGGCTTTAAGTAAGGGTATCAGCACTTTAATCTCAGGGGTTTCTCCACTTTTTGAAATTGCAATCAATATATCATCTTTTGTAACTAAACCTAAATCACCATGAATGGCATCAGCTGCATGCAAAAAAATTGATGGAGTTCCCGTTGAATTAAAAGTAGCAACCATCTTTTGAGCAATATTTGCGCTTTTCCCAATTCCTGTAACAATTACCCTTCCCTTTGATTCAAAAATCAACTTTACGGATTTAATGAAATCATCATTTACAGATTTTATTAAATTTTTAACAGCCATATATTCATCAGTAATAACCGAAATAGCTGTATTTCTTATTTTATCGTTGTTATTCAATTCTTTTTTTTTGTTAAAACTTGTAAATTAAAAAATTATTATTATTATATTTGTATTAGTACTTTCAATTACTAATTAATAAACTTCGATTATTCAGCTTATAGCTAATAAGATTATTTCATAATTTTAATACAAAGATATATTTTATCTAACTAATTGATGGAAACCAATAACCATAATTACGAAACGAAAAAACTATTAAAATCTTTTTTTGGTTTTTCGACTTTTAAAGGAGAGCAGGAGGAGATTATCCGTAATGTTATGGTTAATAGAGATACTTTTGTTGTAATGCCAACAGGCGGTGGCAAATCATTGTGTTATCAATTGCCAGCTTTACTGAAACCAGGGACAGCTATTATTGTTTCACCGCTGATTGCATTAATGAAAAATCAGGTTGATATGATTCGTAATTTCGGTACACAAACCGGAATAGCACATGTAATGAATTCATCTTTGTCGAAAGCAGAGATAAATGAGGTGAGAGGTGACCTTTCGAGTGGAAAAACCAGGTTGCTTTACATGGCTCCTGAATCGTTAACAAAGGAGAGTAATGTAAATTTTCTGAAAAATATACAGATTTCTTTTTTTGCTATTGATGAAGCTCATTGCATCTCAGAATGGGGTCATGATTTCAGGCCTGAATACCGAAAACTAAGAGCTATTATTAACGCGATTAATCCAAGTCTGCCAACAATAGCTTTAACGGCTACCGCAACACTCAAGGTTCAGGAAGATATACTAAAGAACTTAGAAATTTCCGATGCTGACGTTTTTAAAGCATCTTTCGACAGGGCTAACTTATATTATGAGGTAAGGCCCAAAACTAAAAATGTTATAAAAGACGTAATAAAATATATAAAGACACAACCATCCAAATCAGGAATTGTGTATTGCCTGAGTCGGAAAAAAGTTGAAGAAATTGCAGAATCGCTCGTTGTAAACGGAATAAGAGCTTTGCCTTATCATGCCGGGCTTGATGGTGCAACGCGCAGAAAAAATCAGGACATGTTCCTGATGGAAGATGCTGATGTAATTGTTGCTACAATTGCTTTCGGAATGGGTATTGATAAACCCGACATCCGTTTTGTTATTCATCACGACATTCCCAAAAGTATTGAAGGTTATTATCAGGAAACAGGCAGAGGCGGTCGCGACGGAAGAGAAGGTAATTGTATTACATTCTATAGCTATGACGATATTCAAAAGCTGGAAAAGTTTATGAAAGATAAACCAGTGGCTGAACAGGAAATAGCAAAAGAGCTTCTTTTTGAAACTGTGGCTTACGCTGAATCATCAGTTTGTCGCCACAAACTACTACTGCATTATTTTGGAGAATATTATCCAAATGAGAATTGCGGCGCTTGTGATAATTGTTTAAACCCTAAAGAAAAATTTGAGGGGAAAGATGATATACAGCTGGCATTAAAAACTATATTCGAATTTAAAGAACAATTTAAAGCCAAAATAATTGGAGAAGTCCTTGCTGGTAAAAAAAGCGGCGATGTTAAATCTATCCACCTTGATAAATCACCAAATTTTGGAGCAGGTCAGCACCATGATGAAAAGTATTGGGTAATGGTTATCCGCCAAGGGCTTATCCATAGGCTTTGTGAAAAAGAAATCGAAAATTATGGTATTATAAAGCTCACCGAAAGCGGTCATAACTTCCTAAACAATCCTTATAGTATATTAATAGCAAGAGACCATGACTATGACGGTGGTGATGACGATGATATTATTCTTAAGGACGGTGGTCAGCAACAGGGCGGTGCAGATACTGTGCTATTCGCATTGTTAAAAGATCTTCGTAAGCAAATATCAAAAGAAGAAAATCTACCACCTTTTGTAATTTTCCAAGATCCTTCATTAGAAGACATGACTATTCAGTATCCTATTACTGAAGAAGAACTTATACAAATTTCTGGCGTTGGTACCGGGAAAGCAGCTAAATATGGAGAGCCATTTCTTGAGCTTATTGCCAATTACGTGGAAGAAAATGAAATAACCAGACCAAATGATATGGTTATCAAATCTGTCATTAATAAATCCGGATTGAAAGTGTATATCATTCAAAGTATCGACCGAAAACGTCCTCTGGATGATATTGCCTATGGTAAGAACCTAACCCTTGATGAAATGCTGAGTGAGATTGAACATATTGTTTCGTCAGGCACCAAGCTCGACATTAGCTATTATATTGATAGCAAAGTAGACGAATACCATCAGGAAGAAATATTTGACTATTTTTCTGAAGCTGAAACAGATTCAATTCAGGATGCTCTTGATGTATTAGGGGAATCGGAATTTACTGAAGAAGAGATTAGATTAATGCGTATTAAGTTCTTATCCGAAATTGGAAACTAAAATGACAAAACTACTTTTTACACTTACTTTTATTCTACTTCTCTCATCTTGTTATAACATAAACAAAAGAGAAGTTGTTAAGCCCGAGATATTATTATCTAAATCGCAGTTGGTGGAAATATTAACGGAGGTTCAAATAACCGAAGCAGGATTTATTATTAATAATAACAGGTATAAAGCAAATGAGCTTAAGCCAAAATACTACGACAGGATACTTCATCAATACGGAATTACCCTTCAACAATTAAAAGATAATATTGATTATTACCATGATTATCCCGAAGATATGGAAGAAATCTACGAATTGGTTTTAGCCAACTTAAGCATAATTCAAAGTGAAGTGCTTGCAGAAAAGGAGGAAATTGAAAAGGAAATTGTAATTGATAGTGTTTCGGGTTTAATCGACAGCCTTTCACAAGAGAGGGATGACAGCATTATAAAAAAACTCGCTAAATAATTACTTAGAAAATATAGCTATTCTGGACTCGATATCTATACCATCATTAAGCTCAAAATTAAATTCAAGTTTTGTATTATTTACGAAACTACCTATTCCGTTTACCGAATATTCGGAGCTTAGGGATTGGTTATCGATAACAACAGACTTCCCAACCACCAAACCTACAGCAGTACTCCCCAAGTCAGCAAAATTATTCAATAAAATTTCAGCTGTATTTGAAGGATTTGCAACAATTGTTACTGTGTAATTTAATCTTGCAGGCTGGTCGTTAACATTCCATGTGCCAATATATTTTGCTATATCATCGCTTTCATCATCAGTT
>JACKQG010003049.1_pt1 | contig 20998 bp, 17 predicted proteins | sample 8237621 | NCBI WGS metagenome assembly JACKQG01 (sample SAMN15677084, study PRJNA649215) | marine metagenome | biome: marine; feature: Black Sea; material: saline water; isolation source: suspended particulate matter (SPM) from the Black Sea western gyre | collected 2013-06-09/2013-06-10 | depth... | reverse complement strand
AGCGGGCAGGCTGGACTAACTTTCTACCACGGCAATGCCCCTGGAGCCAGCGGGGTTTACCACCCAGTTCCTGGCGTTTCCGCCAACCGCGCCCAACAGAATCGCGACGCCTTTTACAAAGCTGCCGATGCCACTGGCGAAGAAAGCTGGAAAGGCACCAGCCGCTATTTCTTCGGCGAAGGCATCCGTTACTTGATGGAAAATCCAGGCGAAGCCATCGCTCTGGAGGGACGAAAATTCTGGTGGTTCTTCACCGGCCGAGGCTACGGCGACCTTTACATACCGGCTTTGGAAAAACGCCAAGAGTTCGGCAGCAAATTGTCGTTTGCGCCGCTGGCTCTTGCCCTCTTCCTTCCGCTTGCCGTGCTGGGATTCATCCTGCTTGGCCGCAAAGGACTGCGCAACGCACTGCCAGAGCTACTGCTATTCGGGATGCCATTGTTGGTTGTACTCCTGTTTTGGTACAGCCCGCGCTACCGAATGCCGGTGGCACCTGTTGCCATATTGCTTGCTGCCCATGCAATCTCCGTCGCATTGCGCGGCAAGGAGGACGAAAAACCCACCTCCATTCAATGGCGCATCGCTGGCGGCGTTTTGCTGAGCGTCGGCATCATTACGGGGTCGATCAATGCCACCAGCGGTTTTGATGACCCGGAGTTGATGGAACCGGCGTTTCTATTTTCGGTGGGCGATACTTTGCGCAACGAGGACCGCCTCGATGAAGCCGAGCCCTATTTAAAAAGAGCGGTGGACGAGGGTTTTGACACCTTTGAGGGCCACTACGGCTATTCGCAGATGCTATTAAGACGTGGCAACCAACTTTGGATTAGCGAGGACGGCGAGGAGCAGGCGCGTGGTTTGGGCTTATTTGGGGTGGCTGTAACTGAGCTCAAAGCGGCTTTGCGCCACAATCCATTGCACATGGAAGCGCGTGAAAACATGGCTAACCTGGTTTTTTGGTACTGGGAACGTCAAGGCGCAACCCGCGAGGATGCAATTTCCGAGCTGAAGGACTCGATCGATATCGCCAAACAGATTGCAGACGCTGGGGCTACCGCGAGGCTACAAGAGAAGCTCCAAATTGTGCTAGCAGCCCCCGCCGACGCGCTCACGCCGACGGACCCGGGTCAATAATTTCGCATGCCCATTCGTGCCAAGCAATCTCGTGCGCAACCCTTGCGTTTGCGCGACCTCCGCTGGACCTGCCCCGCTTCCTGGATTCCGGCAGCCAAAGCCCGAAAAACTGGCGGCAAGGATGGCGCAGATCCCTGGCTGGCTTTCGGCTTGCTCGGCCAGCAGCGCGCGTTGCAGGCTCTGGAATTGGGTTTGAATGTCCAGGGCTCAGGCTACAACGTTTTTGTCGCCGGATTGGGCGGCAGCGATGAGCCAGAGAAGGTCGTCAAGCTGATTGAGCAACTGCGCAATAAACTCTACTGCGAGATACCGGGCGAGCACGTTTTTGTACATAACTTTGACGACCCGGTGCGTCCGCAGCACTTGCGCCTCAAGGCTGGGCAATCGACTGCATTGCAGCAAGGTATGCAGCGTTGGGTCAGCGCGCTATCGCGAGAGATCTCCCAATTGCTCGAGAGCGACGCGCACAGCGAACGTCGTCATCATCTTTACAACAAGTACCGCCGTGCTGAGGAGCAACTTTTCCGGCGCTTTGGACTGGAGCTGCAAGAAGCCAAGTTGGAATTGGTGCAGATCGAAGATGAAAACGGTGCTCGGCGCGATATTTTCTGCCGCATTGGCGAGCAAATTTTGCCGTTGGAATCGTTACCCGAACTACCGCGCGACGTACGTCCCAAAGCGGCCGAATTTAAGCGCCTGCAAAAGTTACATGAGGCTGCGCTCACTGACCTAAACAAGGTGCAGCGCAAAGCTCGTTCGCTGGGCTTGCGTTTAATCAGCCAAGTTCAATCCATGGACGCGGCGGTGGTCGAAGAAGTTGTGCAAAGTTTGACTTTGGCATTGGCCGAAGAAGTCGGCGCCGACTTGCCAATGGCAGCCTGGCTTGGCGACTGCGCCGGTTATGCCAATTCCCATCCGCAACTTTTTTTGCGCGGCGATGGCAGCGGCGATGACGACGACGACGACAGCGGCAAAGCACCTTTTGGCATGGAGGTGTTTGAGGTCAACATGGTGCGCACCCTGGGCAAGGATTCAGGCTGCCCTATCGTTTATGAGCAACACCCGAATTATTCCAACCTGTTTGGATCGGTAGAGCGTCATATTTTGCGCCAAGGGGGCGGTTCGGCTCACCTTGCGGTGCGCTCTGGTTCGCTGTTAGAAGCTGACGGCGGCTATTTAGTGCTGAATGCACGCGATATTTTCCGCGAAACTGAAGTATGGCGCGCTCTTAAGCGTACCCTGCAAACCGGACGCTTGGAAATCCATGCACTTGAGGCAATCTCACCTTTGGGTGTCACCGGGGTTCGGCCTGCGCCGATTCCCTTGAATTTGAAGTTGATCTTAGTCGGCAGCGCTGATTTGTTTGAGTCGCTGCACATACAGGACCATGACTTCCCTAACATTTTCAAAGTCAAAGCTGAGTTTGAAGAAACGGTAGCGCTAAATCGTAAGCACGTCGCTGGACTGGCGACGTCGTTAAGAGCGTTGGGCAAAGAGATGGGTTTGTTACCGTTTTCGCGTTCGGGTTTGCAGGCGTTGGCCGAACGCGCAGTGAATTTGGCCGGACGCCGGACCCAGATTTCGACCGAACTACCGATCTTGCTCGACTTCGCCCGCGAGGCGTCTTACTTCGCCGAACGCTCGCCTAAGAAGAAGATTTCGCGCGAGCATGTTGCCAATGCCCAAACAGCGTTTCGCCGCATGCACGCCACCGATTCGGAGTGGCACTTGCGCCACGTTTTGGAAGGCATTTACGAAATCCAAACCAAAGGCGAACTTATCGGTTCACTCAACGCGCTAACCGTAATCAGCTTGGGGCCGCTTTCCTTCGGCCGCGCGTCGCGCCTCAGTGCGGTGGTTTCCGCCGGCGAAGAAAGCTACTTAAACATCGAGCGCGACGTCGACCTATCGGGACCGATTCACTCTAAGGGAGTGTTGATGTTGGAGTCCTTTATGCGCCATCGCTTCGGCCAAAAACGTGGTTTGCCGGTGAAGGTGTCGCTAACCTTCGATCAGAGCTACGGACCGATTGATGGCGATTCGGCTTCGTCGACGGAAATTTATGCGTTGCTGAGTGCTATCGGCAAGCTACCGCTGCGTCAAGATTTGGCGGTCACGGGTGCGGTCAACATGAAGGGTGAAGTGATGGCCGTCGGTGGGGTCAATGCGAAGGTACGCGGATTTTGGGAGCTGTGCAATGCTCGCGGCCTGACCGGCACGCAAGGCGTCATTTTGCCGAAGTCGAATGTCGAAGATTTGATGCTCGACACCAACATCATGAGTTCGGTGAAAGCTGGGATGTTCCACCTCTGGGCGATTGATCATGTCGACGCCGGAATCGCCATTTTGACAGGGTTGAAGGCTAGCGAGGTACACGAGCGGGTGCAGAAGGGGCTTGAGACTTATGCCGAAGCGCTTAAAGAGAGCAACGACTCCGCTGACGCCTCGAAGAATGACGAGTAGAATGGCGGGTTCCGATCGCCAAGAATCATGCTGTTCATCGACCCCCACATTCACTGCGTCTCGCGCGTAACCGACGACTACCAAAACCAGTTCCGCCACGGCATGCGCGTGGTCATCGAACCGGCGTTTTGGCTGGGCCAACCGCGCACTAGTGCCGGCACCTTCCGCGACTACTTTTCCATGTTGCTGGAATGGGAGCCGCAGCGCGCTGCCAATTATGGTTTGACCCACCGCTGCTTAATGGCTCTCAATCCGAAGGAAGCCAACGACCCGCGGGTTGCCGATCCGGTTATGGAAATGCTCCCGGAATTCCTCAATCACCCGAACGTAATTGGTGTCGGAGAAACGGGTTACGACGAAATAACTGCGGCAGAAGAAAAAGCCTTGTTGCGCCACGTCGAGCTGGCCAAGGAGTTCAACCTGCCGGTCATGGTGCACACTCCTCACCGCGACAAGGCACGTGGAACTGAACGCACCATGGATGTGCTCGAAGACATGGGTATGGATCCGGCACGTGTGATTATTGATCACTCCACCGAAGAGACCACCAAAATGATCTTGGATCGCGGTTATTGGGCCGGACACACGGTTTATCCGCACACCAAGCTCACGGCCGAACGCTTCGCCAACATCTTCATGGAATTTGGAACCGAACGCATGATGATCAACTCATCAGGCGACTGGGGCGAGTCCGACCCGCTGAACGTGATCAAAACGGCAGCCTTGCTCGAACAGCGCGGTGCTGCACGTGCAGATATCCAGAAATTGGTGTGGCAGAACATCATCGATTTCTATGGCCACGAGCGCCTAAATCTGTCGGAAGCCCTGGTACAAGCAGGATCTACGCTGATCACTGCCTAGTAAGCGCTTTACGGCGGCGAAGGCCAAATTTGCCTTTTCCGCCGTTTTTTTGGTTAACGATGTTACCCAGCGCCATGGACCCCCTATTTATGCTTACCTGAGTTTCACCTAGGGGAGAAACAAAGGGGGAGAGAATTGCGAGAGCTCTGGGGAGGGCTCTCGCACCTTTTTTTTATACTCGCAGCACCTTGTTGAACCGCCACCTTTTAGGGCTGCTTTGCGCGTTGCCAATTGCCGCGCCCCAGGATCAAGGTCCTTTTTTCGCCAGTGGCATGAAGGCCGGAGATGTCGATCAAAGCTCGGCTGTGGTGTGGGTGCGGTTGAGCCAAAAGGCAGCGGCTGATTTTTCAAAACTGCCGATTCACAGTCAGGGCTTGAGTGGCCAGCAACTAGACGTCAGTTTGATGCCGATTGATGTGGTTCCAGGGATGGCTGGCGAAGTTCGAATCCAATATCAGCCGATTTCCGCCGAGCCGAGCACAGCCCAGAAGAGTGCCTGGCAGTCAGTCACCAGCGCAAGTAATTTTATTCATCAGTTCCAGCTGACAGATTTACAGCCAAACACAACTTACTCCTATCATGCCGAAGCTAGGCGCATCGGCTCCAGTAGGGTTTCGGCCACTATGCAAGGTAAATTTCAAACCGCACCGGCGGCTACAGATGCGGCCGTCATTCGTTTTGCGGTGACCACTTGCCAAGCAGTGCGCAGCATTGATGCTGGGACCGATGGACATCGCGCTTATCAACAGATGTTGGCGTTTGAGCCGCAGTTTTTGGTGCATACCGGCGACATCGTCTATTACGACAAGGCGCCACTTGCAAAAACTGAAGCCCAAGCATTGGCGAAGTGGGATTTAATGTTTGGCTATAAGCACAATCAGGATTTCCACCGTCAGGTCAGCACTTATTTTATGAAAGACGACCACGACACATTGAAAAATGATTGCTGGCCTGGCCAAACCTATGGGGAACTGACTTTTGCCCAGGGGTTGGCAATTTTCCGGCAACAGGTGCCAATCCGTGGGCGGACTTATCGCAGCGTTCGATGGGGTAAAGATGTGCAGATCTGGATGACGGAAAACCGTGACTTTCGCTCATCAAATCGCTTGAAGGATGGGCCGCAAAAAACCATCCTTGGGGCGACCCAAATGGCCTGGTTGAAAAATTCCTTGGCGAAGTCTGACGCAACTTACAAGTTCATTTTGTCGCCTGGCCCAATCGTCGGTCCGGACAAAAAAGGGAAGGCCGATAATCATGCAAATGATGCATTTCGCCATGAAGGCCAAGAGTTAAGAGGCTTTTTGAGCAAACTGCCGAATACCTATGTGATCTGCGGCGACCGCCATTGGCAGTACTGCTCAACGGATCCCACCACCGGATTGATTGAAATGGGCTGTGGCCCGATCAATGATCAGCACAACTTCGGCGGCAACCCAGGCAAGAATGATAATTACCACAATTACTTCACTGGAAAAGGCGGATTTTTGGGCATCACCGTAAACGGTAAAAATGCTATTGCCGAGTGGTATTCCGCTGACTCCCTAGTACCACGCCATCGCCAAAGGTTTAGCGCCGAGCACGATTGACGCGTTCAGAGGCCCAAATCTCGCCATTTTTAATATAATTAGTAAGAGGGTCGTAAACCGCCCCTCCTCTTTGAGAATGTGTAGCTGTGCATCCCCTAAATTCATTGCGCACTCGCTCCTTTTGGGGCTTTTCTTCGTTGGGATTGCTCCTCCCAGTGCAGCCTTGCAACAGCAAGATGGAGTGCGCCATTATTGGACCTTGCTGCCCAATTGGCATTTCGACTTTAAGTCGAAGCTGGCATCGGTAGCGGATCAAGACGGCGATGGCGTTCGGGACATCATGGTCAGTAGCCCGTGGCAGTCACTTATTTACTACCCGAGGGTTACTTTTGTATCCGGTCGCAGCGGAGAAGAAATTCGCACTGAAGAGCATCGGGAATACCTGCATAGATACGGACGGGGAATTGGCGATGCCGGCGACGTCAACGGTGACGGGATCGATGATTACGTAATTGGCAACCCGGATGGTAGTGACGGCATGGGCAAGGTAGAGGTAAAGTCCGGTGCAGATGGATCCTTGATCTGGGAGTTTGAAGGACTGGTGAGTGGGCAACAAGTCGGGTGCCGTGTGGGCGGTGTTGGAGATGTAAATGGCGACGGCTTTGCCGATATAGCCTCCAGCGGAGGTGGAACCTTTATTGCCTCCGGCGCAACGGGAGAAATACTCCAACGCCTGCCCGCCGGAAACTTTTGCCGTGCCAATGACTTGAATGGCGACGGCCATGATGACATCGTCATTAGCTTCCCAGGAGCCACACCCAACGGGCTACCCAGCGGCGAGGCGGTTGCCTATTCAGGAATTGATGGCGCCGCACTTTGGCGCATGACTGGCCCCTGGCTGAATGCAGATTTCGGCCACGCCATTGACATCGTTGGCGATCTCAATGGTGACGGCTCCAACGAAGTTCTGATCGGCGCACCTGCCTATGACAATCAGCGCGGCGCTGCATGTTTGCTGGATGGTGGCACGGGTTTGCTTTTACAACAATTCTTTGGGAACCGAGTAGACGATAAGTTTGGCGTTAGCGTGGCAGGGACCGGAGACATGAATGGCGATGGCGTGATTGATTTCGCAATTGGTGCAAAGCAAAAACGTGTGCTGTATGGTGGCTGGGGTGGCTATGTCGCTATTATTTCAGGAGTTGACTACGAAATCATTTGCCCACTTCGCGGCGGGAGAAGATCGAACTTTGGGCACCTAATTTGCGCACCCGGAGATATCAATGATGACGGCCAAGCAGACCTTATTGTGGGAAGCCCCGGCGTCGGTGGCCAAAATGTGGCGGCATTTGGCTTCAACCCATTTTTACTAGCGTCGAGTCACGAGCTATCTGCCAGCGCGACTCAACCCGTTCAGTTTGAAATCACTTTCCCCGCCGCGGAAGGCTTGCGCACCTATCGCTTACTAGCCTCTCATTCCGGAGTAGGACCGACGTCCATCAATGGCTTCGAGATTCCACTCACTTGGGATGCTTTACTGCAAGCCGGAATGAGTGGAACGGTTCCACCCGTATCATCCGGTTTCGTCGGCGTGCTCGATGTCAACGGGAGAGCTGTAGCTCAGCTCGCAGGTCGCCCTTATCTCGCCCGCTGGCCCGGGGCTAGGGTTTACATTGCCGCAGTTTCATTTGAAACCATCGGTTCCATCTGGATCTGCAAAAACACTTCTATTCCTGTCACCTTAGAAATCAACCCATAGCTCATGCCTATTTCAACCTTCAACACATCTGCACTCATCATCGCCGGTTGTTTTTTAAGTTCGCCGACCGTTGCGCAGGGAGATCGCGAACTCATTCGCGAACTTGAATTTCTGCCTCCTGATCTGCACAAAGCGGCAATCCACGATTTTGACGGCGACGGAGTTCGCGACCTAATAGGTGGCAATCCCGCCGCATCTTCCGGTGGCCTGAAAGCTGGCCGAGTTCAAATCCTATCCGGAATGGACGGCACGCCGCTATACACATTAGAAGGTAGTGTTGGCGACGAACTGGGTTATGCCGTAACCGCACTAGGCGATCAAAACGGCGACGGAATCCCCGATCTCGCCGCATCCGCGCCACGCTCACACGGTGGTGACGGCAGCATATTAATACTTTCAGGAGCAGACGCTGCACTTTTGCAAACAGTGACAGGCAACAAGCTACATCTGGACGATTTCGGTGAAGCACTTTGGGATGGCGGTGATTACAGCGGAGACGGAATCTCCGAAATCATCGTCCGCACGAACTCCGTTGCCGCAGTGATATACGACTTGCAATCAAATTCGGTGCTACATGACCTGCCTTTAGCCGGATCGCTTTACTGGTTGGATGACATGGACGGCGACGGCTATTCAGAAATCTTGCAATCCTCAAATATAGGATTGAATGTTTACTCCACTGCATCAAAGTCCAACCTGTGGGAGGCTTACGAGTTTTTTCACCTCTCAGGATTGGCCATCCCCGACCACAATGGCGACGGAATTCTCGATGTCGCCCATTTCGTTGATGCCGACCTGCAATTTCTTGACGGGCGCACTGGCAACGTGCTGCAGAGCGTGCGGTTTGAGGAGGATTACACAGATCCCTCACGTCCCCGATTGATTGGCGATTTAGACGGAGATCAAAAGGGGGACATCATCGCCGGCTCCTACAACAACGATTACCTCAACGCCTTCTCCTCCACCACTGGCTTGCACCTTTGGCGCGAATTCGACTACGGTGGCTTAGGTGTTTCCTGGGACGATGAAGACGTGGATGGCTCACCTAGAATCTTCTGCACCGGCGACGGAAATGAGTACAAACTCGTTGCTCTGCGTTCCGGATTGCTACTTAGTCAATTCACCCTGTCTGCCTCCAGCACGGATACCGTCGAACTGCAAATCAATTTCTCCTGGCAGCGCAGTGACACCTATTACGCCATTTTAGTCAGCAATGCCGTCGCCGGTTCGACCTGGGTTAACCAGTTCGAAATACCATTGGGGTTGTGCCCATTATAAGCGTACACAATGGCTTCAAAACCCCTGCCCGGTAGCTACAACTTCCAAGCAAAACTCGACGCCAACGGCGACGCCCTCGCCACCCTAACTCCAGTAACGCGGGTGAATGCTTTAGTTGGTCAAACATTGCATTTCTGCGCCGTTTTATTCGACTACCGGGGCGCCATCCCGGTAGGCGAAATTTGTTCCCTCCCTACCACGTTGAACATTTTGCCCTAATACCCTCGCATAAATTCGCCCTAGCCATGAAAGCTTGCCCTGCTCTTTACTTGCCATTACTAATCACCAGTTGCTTTACCGGCAATGCAATCGCCCAGGAGGACGGCTCCCACCATCTTTGGACTTGGCGGGGGCGCGCTGAATTCAATAAAATATCAAGCATTGCAGACCAAGATGGTGATGGAGTACGCGACCTCATTTTTGGACATCCCGTGACCGGAGGCGGAGGAAGTTACTTCGAACCCTATGTCGGGATTTTCTCAGGTCGAACCGGACTGACAATTCGTGAAATGGTCACCCCTGATGGCTTAAAAAGTTTCGGGAAAGGCGTGGGAGATGCGGGCGACGTCAACGGTGACGGTATCGACGACTTCATGGTCAGTGCACCGGGAGGAGACGGCTTTGTATTCGTGTTCTCAGGTGCGGATCAACAAATTATTCATCGTTTCGTTAGCAAGTTTAGCGGCCAACACATAGGCAATCGCGTTGGCGGAGTAGGCGACGTAGACGGCGACGGTCTAGCCGATATTGCATTTTCGGGCGGCGGTGTTTTTGTGTTCTCTGGAGCGACGGCACGTTTTCTGTATCGGCTTCCGGATGGGCAATTCCGTCGCGCCGGAGACTTGGACATGGACGGCATCGATGACATCGTTGTCGGTTACCCCAAAGCAGCGCCGAGTGGTGTGCAAACTGGAGAAGTAGTTGCATACTCAGGCATTGATGGAAGCCCTTTATGGCAAACTTTCGGTCCCTGGGCCGATAGTTCCTTTGCTTCATCGATTGCAATGATCGGTGACGTTACTGGGGATGGCGCTTCCGATGTCATAGTTGGGGCTCATCAGCTCGATTACGAGCGAGGCGCAATTTGTTTATTGGATGGAGCCAATGGCCAAATCTTTGAAAGAAAATTCGGCCACCGAAAAACTGACAAGTTTGGAGTGAGCGTTGCGGGACCAGGAGATATGAATGGCGACGGCATACCGGACTACGTCGTCGGCGCCAAACAACGCCGTGTGGATCATGACAAAATGGGTGGTTATGTGGAGTTCTACTCAGGCCAAGACCATCGCCTTTTCCTCAAACTTCGAGGAAAAAAGAAACATAACTTTGGCTTGGCTTTGACTAGTCCTGGCGACATTGACAACGATGGCTTGGCGGACATTTTGATTGGCAAATTCGCAGAAGAAATGTTTGCGTTTAGTTATAACCCTTACTTCCTGGCAGATGCGGAGTCGATTTCAATCTCGGGAACTCGACCCATCCAATTCCTCTTGCGGTTCCCTTACAGCGAAGCTGGCCGCGACTACCGCATCCTTGCCTCTTATTCTGGAACAGGGCCCACTTTAGTTAATGGCTTTGAAATCCCGTTGACATTGGATGAGGCTCTACTGGCTGGATTAAACGGCCAATTGCCCCCAGGGTCTGTGCATTTCGCTGGCAAGCTTAATGGCAATGCCAAAGCATTTGCGCAATGGTCTGCGTCGTCCTTCCTCGCACCGTGGGTGGGCCAGTCTTTTCAACTTGCAGCCGTGAGTTGCGACACGATCGGCCCGGTATGGATCGGCCGCATTGCTTCCGCCCCCATAACTCTTGAAATCTTGCCTTAATCGTCATGTACTTTCACTCACTTCCTAAGCAAGCTCTGACGATCGGATTTTCCTTCGTCGCCTTTTCTACCTTAATAGCAGCTCAGGGTGATCGAGAACTGCAACGCAACCTCGGTCGTTATTCCACTTCCCAGCGGGCTGTTCCGATTCATGACTTCAATGGCGATGCGATTCCTGATATTTTGCACAGCGAACCAAATGACTCGACCGGCGGTTTCCAAGCTGGCAAAATTCAAATCCTGTCAGGGGCAGATGGAACAGCGTTATTCACTCTGCACGGCAACGGCGGCGACTTCCTGGGAAGTGGAATCTGCGGCATGGAAGATCAGACTGGGGACCAAATTCCTGACTTTGTAGTCACTGCGCGAGGATGGGACGGGGGCAAAGGAAAACTCTCTCTTTTTTCCGGTAGCGACGGCTCAGTTGTAAAAACTTTAACCGGGAATTCCCTTAACCAAAAAAACCTAGGTGTATCTGTTTTCCCAGTGGGTGATTTGGATGGCGATGGAATTAAAGACATCAGCTTTTCAGGCAGAACCGACAAGATCGGACATTTGACCTTTTACTCACTAGCCAACGATTATCAGATGTTTCAAATTAACCATGTGGATACTGCCCAAGATGCGGGCGACACCACAGGAGATGGAATAGATGACCTGCTCATATACGTAGATTTTGTAAGCACTGTAAGTCTGCATTCAGGTGCAACTGGACTACAACTTTGGGAAACGTGGTACCAAAGCCAAGCACCAATGCCTATTGAGGATCGCAACGGCAACGGCCTGCCCGATGTTGCTCTTTTTCACTACAACGGAACTGACTACCACCTCAAATGGGTGGATGGAGCTACTGGGCAGGACCTCCGCTCAGGGGTTAATTTATTCCCTAGGGGCTTCACCCAATCTTGGGCAACCAATGATTTAGATGGCGATGGTTTCCGCGACATGCTGACCAGAACAGGCGCCGGAATCGCAGCGATTTCTACACATAGCGGTGACATCATGTGGTTAGATAGTAATTTAGGAAAAATCCTCGGTTCCATGCCGGATATGACAGGCAACCAACTCTCGCAAATGCTGTGCAACGGCAGAGGCTATGACCTACTCCTCGTTAACTTGCTACCGGGATTAAAACTTAGCCGCGACACCTTGTCCGCCTCAAGCAGCGACACAGTGCAATTTGAAATCAATTATTCCGATCGCTACTCCCGCCATCGGTATGCAATATTGGCTTCCACCGCCACATTCGGTCTGACTCAAATCAATGACTTCAAAATAATGCTCGGTTGGAGTTCGCTGTTGAACCACACTATGTCCGGCAAGCACATACCTGGAAGTAGCCCATTCTGGGGCAGATTAGACGCCCACGGCGACGCAACCGCAACTTTAACTGCGAGCACTGCTCTTGCCCCTTACATAGGCACAAGTGTGCAATTCTGCGCGGTGCTTTATGACTACTTAGGCGTCCTGCCCATCGGCGAAAACTGTTCGATTCCTCAATCACTACAAATTTTGCCCTAGGCAATCGACAAGCGCCAATCTACCTTGCCCGACAATCATGAGCGACTTCCCCGAAAAGACCTGCGAAATTGATTCCCTTGTCACCCACGCCAAGTTGGTGGAAGCTGCCATCGCAGGTCGCAAAACGCAGCAGCGTCGTAATGGAATTTATGCCTATCCCGGCGAGGCCTTTGAACTGCAAGGCATGCAGTTCAAAGTCATAGATTTACGTCGTGAGTCTTTGGGGCAAATGACAGACGAAGACGCGCGCGCCGAGGGCTACCCCGGCTTAGAGGTGTACCGCGATTTGATCCTACGCATGCACAAAGGCATGGAATGGAATGAAACCGCTAAGGTTTGGGTGCACGAATTCGAGCGCTGCGCGGAATGATCAGCCGTCGCCTCGCTCGCCAACCTTGACCCGTATGGTCATCGGTGAGCCGTCGCGCCAAACCTTGAGTTTGACTGTGGTCCCCGGCATCACGGACGTAATCCGGGCGATTAACTCCTTGTACTGACCGATTTCTTGGCCGTCAATCGCCAGAATGATGTCACCGCGTTGCAGGCCGGCCTTGGAAGCTGGCGAATCTCTGGTCACCCGGCGGACACGAGCACCATAAGGTCGGCTCAACCCAACTTGATCGGCGTAGGATGCATCAACATTGCTCGGATCCAATCCGAGGTAACCTCGGCGAACTTTATTGCCGGCCGTCAGCTGCTCAACAATGCTGCTCGCCATGAAAGACGGCACGGCATATCCCGCACCCTGCCAAACCTGGCCGGAAATCGCAGTGTTGACGCCAATCACCTCGCCCGCCATGTTGACCAACGGCCCACCCGACGAGCCGCGATCGATATAAGCGTCGAACTGGAGAAAATCTTCATATTTGATATTCGGCAATTGCGGGTCGCGGTTGAGACCCGAAATGACCCCGGTGCTGGTGGTGCCAATTTCGCCTAGAGGGTTGCCAACCGCCATCACCCAGTGACCGGGCCGCAAAATGTCACTGTTGCCCCAATTGAGCTGGTAAAGCGCCTCACCCTCCGGAATTCGCACTACCGCCAGGTCCGTCGCCGGATCGGTACCGACCACTGTGGCTTCAAATTTGCGGCCGTCGTTCAAGCGCACCCGAACCACCGCATCGGCACTACCGACGACGTGATTATTCGTCACCAAGATGCCACGCGCAGCATCCAGCACGAAACCGGAGCCAGTGCCACTGGTACGACCGCCATCGGGACCTCCTTCGACCCGCGTGGCTTCAAAATGCACGGTAGCCCGAAGAACTTGCGTGGCCAATTCAGCGGTGGCCTCGGAAAGAGCTGCCAGAGTTGGGTTTGCTCCCTTTCCGGCTCCGCCGACGGTCGAGTCAGCAGCAGCCTGTTGCTGGGAGTCCATGGGCCCCAAAAGCAGGCCGGTGAGTAGTAGTAGAGCAGCGGTGAGGATGGAATTTCGCATGGCGGTTCACCCATTCTGCATGATTCAGGCAGCAATCTCATCACTGTTCATCAAAATGCCATTGCGCTGGTACCCGTAAAGGTTAGGGGAGCGTAGAATCCCCCACTTCTCACCGGTGCACCTCTCCCGGAAACCTCAGGGAGAGGTGCAGCCGGATTGTGCCTCGATCCTCTGACCAGCCCTCTCTCGATGTCCGCGATCAAGATCAAGCGGGGCCTCAACCTGCCGATTTCGGGTTCCCTACAAGCCGCAGATGCGGTCAAGGGTCCCGTGATAAAGCATGTGGCTTTATTGCCACAGGAGGCCGTCGGCATCAAGACCAAGTTGCTTTGCGAAGTAGGTGATACCGTCAAAATCGGTACGCCCCTATTTTTCAACAAACGCAATCCCCAGGTCTTGTTTACGTCCCCTTCTGCCGGTGAAGTACTGGCAATTCACCGCGGCCACCGACGTTCCGTACAGTCGGTAGTGGTGATGGTGGACGAATCCGACGCCCAGGTTGAATTTAGCCCCTTCGACACCAGTCATTCCTCTCGCGAGGACCTGGTGGATCTCCTCTGTCGTTCCGGTTTCTGGCCATGCTTGCGCCAGCGTCCCTACGACTCTATTCCCGATCCCGCCAACCAGCCTCAAGCGGTGGTGGTCAGTGCCGCTGATACGCAGCCGCTGGCGCCGTCGCCTTTGCTCCTGCTTGCTGGCCGTGAAAAGGATTTCCAAGCCGGCCTTGCCGCCCTGCAAAAACTCAGCGACGGTCCTACCTTTGTTGCCACTCATGGCGGTGAAAACTGGAGCGCTTTCCTTTGCGACAGTGTCAAACACCAGGATTTTGCAGGTCCGCACCCGGCTGGAAACGTCGGTGTGCAGATTCACCACCTGGCACCGGTGGGTCCGGGCAAGACGACTTGGCACATTGGCTATCAAGATGTGGCTGATTTGGGTTTGTTCCTGACTACCGGCAAGCTCACTTCGGAACGTCTGGTTGCGTTGGTGGGACCCGGCGTGCGTCAGCCTAAGTTGCTGCGCACCCGCAAGGGAGCTGCCACCGGTGATTTGTGCGCCCTGGATACGCCGTTCAAAAAGGCCCGCTTTATTAGCGGCTCGGCCTTGGGCGGACGCATTTGCCAGCCCAGCACCGAAACGGGTTACGTCGGTCGCTACACCAATATGGTGACCATTCTGAATGACGCGCCGAAACGCCGTTTTTTGGATTGGGTGCACCCATTTGGCAAGCAGCACACCATGACTAACACCCTGCTGGCGAAGTTCACCAAGAAGAGCTTCGACATGGATACCGACGTCAACGGCGGCCCACGCGGCATTGTTCCGATCGGTTCTTACGAAGAAGTGATGCCGATGGACATCCTGCCGACGCAGTTGTTCCGAGCCTTGGCCGGCAACGACCTAGAGACCGCTGAAAAAATGGGCGTGCTTGAATTGGTCGAGGACGATATTGCGCTGTGTGAATACGTCTGCCCCTCCAAGCTGGAGTTGGGCAAGTTGCTGCGCACGATGCTAACCCGAATTGAGAAGGAGGGCTAAAGCATGAAATTCCTTAGAAAACAGCTCGACAAGCTCGAGCCGCTGTTTGAAAGGGGCGGCAAGCTGGAGCGCTTGTTCCCGGTCTTCGAGGCGATGGACAGCTTTATGTTCACGTCCGGCAAGACTGCGCAAAGCGGTGCCCACATTCGCGACGGCATCGACATGAAGCGCTTGATGATGATCGTCGTCTACGCGTTGCTACCCGCGACTTTGTTCGCGATGTACAACGCTGGCTACCAGGAGATGCTGGCGGCTGGGACCGCGGCGGAAGACATCGGCTTGATGGCTGCGTTCCTGGGTGGAGCGTGGAAGTTTTTGCCGTTGTACATCGTCACCCTGGCTGCAGGCGGAATCATTGAAGCCACGTTTTCGATCATTCGTAAACACGAGATCAACGAGGGCTTCCTGGTCACCAGTTTGCTTTATCCGCTGATCGTGCCGCCGGATCTACCGCTTTGGCAAGCCGCGATGGGCATTGCTTTTGGTGTGTTGATCGGTAAGGAGATCTTCGGTGGAACCGGCATGAACGTGCTGAATCCTGCGCTGACCGGCCGCATCTTCCTGTTTTTTGCTTATCCCGGTCAAATTTCCGGCGACAGCGTTTGGATCGCGGGCAAAGAAAATTGGATTGATGGTTGGTCCGGCGCGACGCCGCTGGCTCAGTTCTACGGCGGCACCACTCATGACACAGTGCTGATGCCAGATGGCCAAACTGTGATGACTTGGTGGGACGCCTTCGTTGGCATGATCCCTGGTTCGCTGGGTGAAACGTCGGCACTGGCCTGTTTCATCGGTGCCTTCATCTTGATCATTACCAAGGTCGGCAGCTGGCGCATCATGGCTGGTTGCATGATCGGCATGTTTGCGATGGCCGGATTGTTCAACCTGATTGCCGTCAACAGTTTCATGCAAGTGCCGTGGTACTGGCATCTGGTCACTGGCGGCTTTGCCTTTGGCATGGTGTTCATGGCAACGGACCCAGTTTCAGCGGCTTCGACGGATACCGGCCGCTGGATTTACGGCATTCTGATCGGCGTGCTGACCGTGCTAGTGCGGGTGGTGAACCCGGCCTACCCCGAAGGCATGATGCTGGCCATCATCTTCATGAATGTGTTTGCCCCGACGATTGATTATTACGTCGTCAAGAGCAACATCAAGCGAAGGGAGAAGCGCCTTGGATTACAGTAACAAGTACATCGTCACCTTCGCGGCCGTGCTCTGCTTGGTCTGCTCTACTTTGGTGTCCTCGATCGCGGTTGGCCTGAAGGATCGCCAAGAGGTGAACCGAATTTTGGACAAGCGCACGATGATTCTGCGGGTGGCCAATTTGGTCGGCGACAAAGAAAAGCCCAGTATCGAAGAGGTCAACAAGTTCTTCGAGGCCATTGAAACCAAAGTGGTCGACTTCAAGACGGGCGCACTGGTCGACGTGGATCCAACCACTGTGGATCCGCGCAAAAATGCCAAAGCTGCCGGCAAGTCCTCGGCAATCGTGAACCCGTGGGCGAAAAAGGCCGGAATTAAGTCGGTTGCGGATCAGCAGTTGATTTACCTGGTGCGCACCCCGGGCAAAGAATGCGTGGTGTTCCCCTACTACGGCAACGGCCTTTGGTCAGCCATGTATGGATTCATGTGCGTGACGCCTGACCTGGCGGAAGTCATCGGCATCATCTACTACGAGCAAGGCGAAACTGCCGGCTTGGGTGGTGAGGTCGAAAATCCGCTGTGGCGGGCCAGATGGAAAGGTAAAAAAGCGCTTTCCGCAGACAACGAACTGTTAGTGGAAGTGGTCAAAAGCGGTTTAGCCAAAGACCCGACCACTCAAGTCGACGGTATCGCTGGTGCCACCATCACCAGCGTTGCGGTGACTTACGCGCTCAAGTTCTGGTTTGGTGAGCAGGGCTACGGCCCAGCCCTGGACGACATTCGCGCCGCCGCGCAGGAGGCGAAGTAATGGCTAGCGAGAATAAAAAGATCCTGCTGGATCCGATGCACATCAATAACCCGATTACCCTGCAGGTACTCGGAATTTGCTCGGCGCTCGCAGTTACCACCAAGCTAGAAACGGCATTCGTGATGTCGCTGGCACTAACTTTTGTACTGGTGTTGTCCAACGTAGTGATTTCGCTGATTCGGAACAAAATTCCGAGCAGTATTCGAATCATTACTCAACTGGCCATCATTGCCTCGTTGGTGATCGTGGCCGACCAGTTGCTTAAAGCCTTCATTTACGACGTCAGCAAGCAGCTGTCGGTGTTCGTCGGCTTGATCATTACCAACTGCATTGTGATGGGTCGCGCCGAAGCCTTTGCGATGGCGAACCCACCGGGCAAGTCGGCGATTGACGGCTTGGGTAACTCCCTGGGTTACGCGGTGATCCTGATTGTCGTTGCTTTCTTCCGCGAGCTGTTCGGCTCCGGCAAGATTTTCGGCATGACCATCATGCAAACGGTAAATGATGGTGGCTGGTATCCACCTAACGGCCTCATGGTGATGTCACCCGGCGCCTTCTTCCTGATTGGATTCATCATTTGGTTCCAACGCTGGATCAGCCCTGAGATTCAGGAGGAGAACTAGTCATGGAACTGCTTAACATCTTCCTTAAGTCGGCCTTCGTCGAAAACATGGCGTTGGCTTACTTCCTCGGCATGTGTTCGTTCTTGGCGGTATCGAAAAAGGTCGACACTGCATTGGGACTAGGCTTGGCGGTCATTTTTGTGTTGGCGGTAACGACGCCTATCAACAACCTGGTCTACAACTACCTACTCAAAGAAGGCGCGATGACCTGGATGAGCCCAGGCATGGCAGAAGTAGACCTGAGTTTCCTTGGTTTCATTGCCTACATCGCAGTGATTGCGGCAATGGTGCAAATCGTGGAAATGGCGATCGACAAGTTTTCGCCGACGCTTTACGCCTCGCTCGGTGTGTTCTTGCCGCTGATTGCGGTGAACTGTGCGATTCTCGGAGCGTCTTTGTTCATGGTTCAGCGCGACTACACGCTGGCTGAAAGTACCGTCTTCGGACTTGGGTCCGGCGTCGGTTGGTTGCTGGCCATTGTCGCCCTTGCGGCCATTCGCGAGCGTTTGATTTACTCCAATGTTCCAAAGCCACTACGCGGTTTGGGCATCACCTTCATTACCACAGGATTGATGGCACTAGGCTTTCAAATCTTTGGTGGCATCCAGCTTTAACCCAGTAATCATAAAGAGGAATACATCATGGAAACCATCGCACTAGGCGTTGCCATGTTCTGCTTCTTGGTGCTGGCTATGGTCTTTGTACTGCTGGCTGCCAAATCGAAGCTCGTTGCATCGGGCGACGTCTCCATCATCATCAACGGCAAAGACGGCGAAGCCATTCCGGTTTCGCCAGGAAGTTCGTTGCTGACCACCCTTGCTAACCAAAAGATCTTCATTCCGTCGGCATGTGGCGGTGGTGGCACTTGTGCCCAATGTCGCGTGCAGGTGGATAGCGGCAGCGGCGGATTGCTGCCGACCGAAGAAGGTCATATCACGCGCGGTGAGGCCAAAGAAAATTGGCGCTTGGCTTGTCAGGTCAAGGTCAAAGAGGACATGAACATTCGGGTCGATGAATCGGTGTTCTCGGTGCAAAAGTGGGACTGCGAAGTGGTCTCTAACCGTAACGTGGCGACGTTCATCAAGGAGTTCAAGGTGCGCTTGCCTGAAGGCAAGAAGATCGATTTCACTTCGGGCGACTACATCCAAATTGAAATTCCAAAGCACGACGTGGAGTACAAAAACTTCGATGTGGAAGAGGAATACCACGAAGATTGGGACAAGTTCAACATCTGGCAATACCGCTCAGTGGTCGATGAGCCAGTGGAACGCGCGTACTCAATGGCCAACTACCCCGCCGAAGGCGACGACTTGGTCATGCTGAACGTGCGAATCGCGTCGCCGCCGCCAAACGCTCCGGAAGGCACTCCGCCAGGCAAAGGGTCGTCGTACATCTTTGACTGCAAGCCAGGTGACAAGGTTGTGGTTTCAGGCCCTTACGGTGACTTCCACATTCAGAAAACGCAAAACGAAATGATGTTCATTGGTGGTGGTGCCGGCATGGCGCCGCTGCGTTCGCACATCATGCGTTTGTTGCGAACCGAAAAAACCGACCGCAAGATCACCTACTGGTACGGTGCGCGTTCCAAGCGCGAAATGTTCTACGTCGAAGAATTCGACAAGCTGGCCGAGGACTTTGACAACTTCGAGTGGCACGTCGCTTTGTCTGATGCGCTACCTGAAGACAAATGGGATGGTCCAACCGGCTTCATTCACCAAGTGGTGAAAGACTTGTACTTGAGCAAGCACGATGCGCCCGAAGACATTGAGTACTACTTGTGCGGACCGCCGATGATGAACTCGGCCGTGCTCAAGATGCTGGATGACATGGGTGTAGAGCCTGAAATGATCCGTCTCGACGACTTCGGCGGATGATTCAACTGCATACCTCAACCGCCCCAGTGAAGCTCGCTTCGCTGGCGGCGGTTTTTCTGTTGGTGCTGATGTTGAGCGCCGTTGGATGCGGAACCCAAACCCAACCCGAAGCGCAAAAACTCGAAGGCCGCACTATGGGCACGAGTTGGCACGCCACATTGGTGCACGCTCCAAACAACGTCGACTTTCAACAGCTAATTCAGGATGCGGTCGAGCAAGTGGATCGCCGAATGTCCACCTATAGGGAAGATTCCGAACTTTCCCGCTTCAACCGTGCCGGCGCCGGTGAGTTTGCAGGCTTGACGGCGATGACCATGAAGGTTCTCGTCGGTGCCCTGCATATTGCCAAATGCAGTGACGGGGCTTTCGACCCCACAATATTGCCATTAGTGGAAGGCTGGGGTTTCGGCGCAAAACAAGGTTCAGAACAACCCAGCGCCGCGCAAATTGAACAGTGGAAAACTGAAATGGGATGGCAGCAAGTCCTGCTAAAAGAAAATGGCACGGTCCATAAAAGCAAGGCGACTTTGCGCATTGACTTATCGGCCAACGCCAAGGGTTTTGGGGTCGATCACGCAGCGGCGGCGATTGAAAACGCAGGTTGCACCAACTTTTTGATCGAAGTCGGCGGGGAATTGCGCTCCGCTGGCACCAAAGCCGACGGTTCGGCTTGGCGTATCGGCATTGACCGCCCCGTGCCAAGCGTGCTGGCTGCGCACCAGCTTCAGCAAGTCATCCAAATTAGTGACTGGTCCGTGGCAACTAGCGGTGACTACCGCAATTATCGCGAAGTCGACGGCAAACGTGTCAGCCACCTCATAGACCCACGCAGTGGCTATCCGATTTCCCACAACCTGGTCTCGGTAACGGTTGTGGCAGGCGATTGCATGACCGCCGACGGCCTCGCCACCGCCATCTCCATCCTCGGCGTGGACGAAGGCTTAAAACTGCTCCTGCAGTTTCCTGGCAGCCACGCATATTTCATCCTGCGAGACGGCGACACTTTCACGGTACGCGAAAGCGAGGGCTTCGCCCCGTTCAAAGTGGAGTAACCACGCGGTCGGCCTGATGGCATCGACCAGGACCTGATTTAAACCGACATCGGCGGTTCCGTCGGCGGCCTCGGGTGGTGGGGGTTGGGGTCCTTTCGCCGCGGGGAGGCCCGTTCAGGAAAGGCCACCCACTCATTGCCTTCGTCCCGGG
>JACKQG010003047.1_pt1 | contig 21010 bp, 26 predicted proteins | sample 8237621 | NCBI WGS metagenome assembly JACKQG01 (sample SAMN15677084, study PRJNA649215) | marine metagenome | biome: marine; feature: Black Sea; material: saline water; isolation source: suspended particulate matter (SPM) from the Black Sea western gyre | collected 2013-06-09/2013-06-10 | depth... | reverse complement strand
CGCCAGTACTTTTTTAACTTTTTTTCAATGAACTAAAATATAGCTGAATAGTTACAATCCTATAATGAAATATTTGATTTGTTTCCAGAGGTAAAAGAAGTCTTTTATAGCAATTTATTTAAGAATATGGTTGGCGAATATATTGATTTTATTCAGGAATTAATACTTGAAGAGAATCCAATTCAATCAATTGAATATTGTCCTTCATGCGGAGCATTATCGGTTATTAATCATATTTGTGAAATATGTTTTGAAAGTGTTGAACATAAAACCTGTATATTTTGTGAAGAAGATTTTTTTGTTATTGAATCTTATCCATTTGAAGTTGAATGTCCTGCTTGTGGCAAGATACAGGTAACGGCAAAATAATAAAATCTAATGTTGCATTAAAAACAAACGATCTTTAAATCAACAACAAAAAACCTTGACAATTTCAACCAAAAAAACTATGTTAGCTAATAAAATTAGCTAACAAAAATTAGTAAAAAAATGACTCAAGTAAATGTTCATCAAACAAAAACAACCTTATCAAAATTAATACAAAAAGTCATCGATGGCGAAGAAGTCATTATCGCCCAAGGTAACAAACCGGTTGTAAAAATGGTTTTGGTGGATGACTTGAAACCAAAAAGAAGATTGGGAACTGCCAAAAGTAAAATAAAAATTTTTGATGATTTTGATGAACCTTTGGGAGATTTTAAGGAACATAAGTAATAAAATTTCTGATCGATACCCAAACATTTTAAAAAATATTATTCAAAAGATGTCAAAACCAATGAAATTATGCAAGGTAAACGTTTAATTACAATAGAAATAGCTTTACGCCTATCAAAGTATTTTACCACTTCAGTTCTGACTGGATTTGCATTTGGATTTTGATCTTGAAGTTGCGGAGGATCGATTGGCGGGCAGGCTTGATACAGAGATTCAAGCATATCGAAATGGCTTGACATTTATTTTTGTTTTTAGTAAGTTAATCTATCCCGCATTATTCATCCCGACAGGTCGGGATATTTCCTTATACTTAAAATGTAACTGTACAGGCATCATATTTTTAAAGGCAGCGATAAACAAAAATTGCTTTGGTTATTAATAATAACGAGGTATAACTCAATGTTAAAAATTAATACAAACAGTCAGGTTGAAAAAGATTTTAATAAAATTATCCGGACAAAATACAATGGGGATGTAACTAAAGCTCTGGTCAGTTTTATAGAGTATGAACGTGTAAGTAATATGAGCTGGAATAAAAGGTTTCAGTATCAGCTAAATAAATTAAGGCAAACTGCAAGAAAAATTGGTGGTATTAGTGATCATCAGATTGACACAGCTATTGTAAATTACCGGGAGAAAAAACGAAGCAATGAAAGTTAAGCCGAAAGCCGTTATTGATACGAACATATTTTTATCCGGCTTGCTAAACGAATTTGGAGCGCCAGCTAAACTTATTAAACATTTTCAAAATGATGAATTTTTATTAGTTTTGTCTGAAAACATATTACAAGAATATCAAGAAGTAATTTTAGAATTTAACAATGATGTGTTAATAAATCAAGCTGACGATCTATTTTTAACAATTCTAAATAGAGCTATCTTTATTAATCCTTCCGAGAAACATGATGTGTGCAGAGATAAAGATGATAACAAGTTTATTGACTGTGCCATCGCTGCTAACGCTGAATATATTGTTACAAAAAATATCAAACATTTTCCAATTAAAAAGTATAAAGGAATTAAAATAGTAAAAATAAAGGATTTTCTCACAGTTATTGAGCAAAATAAATAAAAAAATGAGTAAAATGTCACCCTTACACCCTGGAGAAATTTTAAGCGAAGAGTTTTTAAAACCGTTTGGACTTTCTCAAAATCGGTTAGCGCTTGCTATTAGGGTTCCACCTCGCAGAATAAATGAAATTGTTCATGGTAAACGAAGAATCACAGCAGATACAGCATTGCGCCTGTCAAAGTATTTTAACATGACGCCTCAATTCTGGTTAGGTTTGCAAATGGATTATGATATTGATGTTGCAGAAGATCGGCTTGCTAATAAACTTGATTCAGAGATTCAGGAATATCATGCAGCTGTTTCATAGTGTCAAATATATGCTGAAAATACAAACCTTGATAATTTCAATTTAAAGCGATATGTTAGCTAAAAAAAATATCGTTAACTTTTTAAGAAGAGGTTAAAAAAATGGAAAACATTTTAAATATTCACATTGAAAAACTTCCAGAAGGTGTTTATCTGGCGACATCCGATTCAATACCCGGTCTCGTGGCACAAGGACGAACAGTTTCTGAAACATTAGAAATCGCGCGTGACGTTGCCAGAAAACTATTGGAAGCAAAGCAGGAAAGAAAAAATTTTACAAAATTGCCGCCAGTTAAAGATACTTTTGATTATCCACTTATTATTGGCGCCTGATTATGGGAAGATTGGCAGGATATAAATATCGGCAATATTGTAAACAAACTAAAAATACCTTATGAAACTTTGATGTCGGACTATTAATATTTCTAATATAGAAAGATAATTATATAGAGGTAACTTAATGCAATTGCCATTAAATTCTCTAATTGCTCAAGAAAAAATCAAAGACTACCTTCTAACACACCGAATAAGAAATGATAAATCAAAATGGCTTGCTTACTCAGGCTACACATTAGAGAACTGGCAATTATTGGAAAATGATTTGCGAAGTCAAATGCTACACCGCAATGCAACGCTCATTGAAAATACACAATACGGTCAAATGTATGAGATAAAGGGGGAATTAAAAGGTCCAAACAGTAAAATCCTGTTTGTATGCACTATTTGGATGAAAGAGCATAGCTCAGGTTTAACAAAATTTATCACAATGTATCCGGATAAAAGGAGAAACTTATGAAATACAAATTATTCAAAGAAGTCGCGCTTATCAAAGACTTCCCTGAAAAAAACCTAAAAAAAGGAGATGTAGCCACTATTGTTGAACATCATCCGATAAAGAATTCAGATGATGGATATACTTTAGAAGTTTTTAATGTTTTTGGTGATACGGTTTCTATTATCACCGTGTCAGAATCTGACATCGAGCCTTTAAAAGAAAGTGAGATTTTTAACGCACGAGTATTAGATGCTGCTTAACTGTATAAGCTAAAAATTTAATAGAATTTTATTGTTTGTCATGTTTGCTACACATTTGCGCCCAAAAAGATATTTATAATTTGGAGGTAATACAATGAGAGAATTTGTATTAACAAGCTTATTTTTATTTATATTGTCAGCTCAACTATTCGCCCAGAACAAAGCCCGCGGCATCAGCCAACCCGGCAGTTTGACTAAAGAAATAAAAACTGTTTCTACTCCTACCTCAAAAACCGGGATTTTTTGTGAAATAAGTTTCGCCGATCCATCGGGCGATAACATGCTCAGCGAAGGCGAAACCGGTGCGGTCAAGGTTGTGGTCAATAATCTCACAGATAAAGCCATTACACCCAAACTCACCATTTCATTAAAAGCGAGTTGGTCATCAAAACCGCGAGTGAATACGAAATGGATGGACGTGATTCAAGCCGGTGAATCCGGGACTTACTCCTCGACCATGAAATGGGATGAAAGATTGCCATCTGGCTCCATTATCTACGAAGCAAAAGTCACCGACACAAATACCGGCTTTGAATCAGAGAAAGTTGAAACCAGTTTCAGCATCCTGGGAAAAGGCAGCAGAGTGGAAGCGCCGGCTTTTGTTGATGTGGACGAAAACATTCCCAAAATCCCAGTACAAAATAACGATGGAATCGCTGTCGTGATCGGCAACAGCGACTACACAAATCCGGACGTACCGGATGTGGAATTTGCTTTGAACGATGCCAGAACAATGAAAAAATATTTACTGAATGTACTTGGGTATAGAGAAGGAAATATCATTTACATTGAAAATGCGAAAAAGAGCGATTTAAATCTTTGCTTTGGCACCAGCGATGTTTACCAGGGTAAATTGTTCAATTATGTTAAAGCAAACTTATCCGATGTTTTTATTTATTACAGCGGACACGGTGCGCCGGACATTCAGGGCAAAAAAGGCTACCTCATGCCGGTTGATGCAGATCCTAATTATGTTCGTTTGAACGGTTATCCGCTGGATTTGCTGTATAAAAACCTTGATAAAATTCCTGCAAAATCAAAAACAATTGTGCTCGATGCCTGTTTTTCCGGCGGCTCCCAACAGGGCATGATCATCAAAAACGCCAGTCCCATGTACATCGACATTAAAGCACCCTCATTGGGTGAAAATTTAAACCTGTTGACCAGTTCTGAAGGTGACCAAATTTCAAGCTGGTATCCGGAGGGCAAGCATTCGTTATTCACTTATTATGTGTTAAGAGCGTTGCGCGGGGAAGCTGACGCGAACAAAAATCGAAAAGTGACATTAAATGAATTGAAAAAATATCTCTCGGAACAGGTTACTTATATGGCGCGGCGCAAATATGGGCGGGAGCAGACACCTATTGTTAGAGGGAATTTGAAAGCGGTTATATGTTCGTATTGATCTTTATTTCACCGCAAAAACGTACCCTGCGGGCACAGGCAAAGCATGCAAAGAAATAATATAATTTAAACTTTGCGGTCTCTGCGTCTTTGCGGTAAAAATTTTTGTTTATTCTCTAATATTTAAGCATCACTTCATGTTTTTTCACTTGACTAATCAAAGAATTTTTAGTATAATAACGTTGGATTTATTAATGTTGAAATTCTTAAATTTATAGAAGGAAATTAAAATGTTAAAAGCAAAGGAAGTCATGGAAGATATAGAATATCTTACATTAGAAGATAAACGGCATATCTACAGAAAACTAAAAAAAGATCTATTGCAAGAAATAAATATTTCAGTGGTTATGGATAAGTATAGAGGAATAGCGAAAAACATTTGGGATAAAGACGCTCAAGAACATGTTAATGAACTGAGGGAAAATGATAGAATTTAAAAAAGCATTTATCGATACATGCCTGTTTATCTACTTTGTCGAAGAAAATATTCACTTCATCGAGAAAGTAGATGGTTTTTTCAAATTTTGTTTCTCCAATGATATCGAGTTAACCACAAGCACTATTAGTGTAATGGAATTCTCTGTAAAACCATACGAAAAAAGGAAGCTCGAAATTATCAGGAGATTCAAAGAATTATTAATTGACTTTGAAATCCGTACATATAATATTAATATGGAAATTGCTGATTCCGCTGCCAAATTACGTAGCAAATATAAATGGTTGAAGGGCATGGATGCCATTTAATTGTCAACTGCTCTTTTTAGCAAATGCGATATTTTTGTTACTAATGACATTAAACTGAAAAAAATAAAAGAACTGGATGTAATTTTGATTAAAGATTGGATCAATCCTTAAAAGTTACTGCTCCCTTATAATTTTTTATTATATCACACAAACAAAACTTGATTTATTATGCTATGAAACAAGAAAATTTTTTCATCGTGTTTTTGCTAATAATTTTCATCTTATTGACTTCAAACGATGCCTCGGGACAAAATGAAGCTCAATGGGTAACCTGCACCGGCGATGCTGCCATTCAAAATATTTCTTCTGAAGAAGCGAAGATCATTGCATTGCGTAAAGCCCGGATCGATGCCATCGAGCAGGTCTGCGGCGTGAGCCTTCAGGCAGAAACAATGGTCAGGGATTTCCAGCTTGCCGGGGATTTTATTCATTCAATTTCTTATGGGCATGTGGTTGAAGAAAAGAACAAAAAATGGGACACCATTACCATGCCCGCAGAAAATCCCAATGATCCGCCAGTGTTAATTTATAAAGTAACAATGAAAGCAAAAGTCGTTTCGAGAGAAGAAAAGCCCGATCCGTCATTCAAAATTAGTTTAAAACTTAATCGCACAATTTTTCAATCCGGCGATGAGGTTGTGTTTAAAATCAAAGCAACACAAGATTGTTACCTGACAATTTTCAATATTGGCGCTGATGACACCGTTCGGATTCTTTTTCCAAATTTTTTTGAAAAAGATAATTTCATTAAAAAAGCCGCGTCCATTCAAGTCCCGGAAAAAACTTTTCAGAAAGCTGGCAATTCCTACATTAAAGTGAGCACGCTACCCGGGCATAAAAAGAACTCTGAAGTTGTAAAAGTAATTGCCACCAAACAGCGCATCGACTTTATTGATGAGATTGATTTGAGCAGCGCTTTTTCCCCGATCGGCACCCCCAAAATGGCTCTCACCAAATTAGCGAGATGGCTTTCGCAGATTCCGGTTTCGGAGCGGGCTGAGGCGGCCGCGGTTTATACTGTGGAGGCGGTTGAAAAATAATATGTCATCCCTATATTTCGTTGGGATGTATTCTTCAAACCATCTTGAAAATATTATTAATAGTAATTTTCCCCTTGATAATGTGTATAAAAATATGTATATTCCTGTAAATGAAATTTATTTGGGATGAAAATAAACGTAAGACTAATCTTCAAAAACATGGATTAGATTTTAGTAATGCACAAAAGGTCTTTTCAGGCATTACTTTTACTTTTGAAGATGATCGTTTCCCTTATTATGAGCAACGTTTCATTGCCATAGGTATGTTAAATAGCAAAGTTGTTGTAATAGCTTTCACTGAACGTAATGACACGGTTCGTATAATTTCAATGCGAAAGGCTTTGAAAAATGAAAAAAGGACTTACTTCAGAGGATTCACAAACTGATTGGGATAGAATCAATAAAATGGAAGATAAAGATATTGATCTCTCCGACATTCCCGAAATAACTGAAGAACAATTTGCCCGGGCTCAATTGCGCGTTGGGGGTAAACCTATTCCCAAAGGAAAAGTTCGAGTTAATATTCTGCTCGATGCAAGTGTTGTAGCTTATTTTAAATCTTTAGCAGGTGGACGCGGTTACCAAACGCTTATTAACCAGGCTCTGAAAACAAATATTCTTCATAACGATATGGAAAACACACTTCGTCGTGTTATTCGGGAAGAATTAAAAAAATAAAAAGTGATCTGGGTAAATATAATTTAAACAAAAACACGACAGAAAAATGAATGACAGAAAAATAGCCTTAAAATTTATGCCAGCGAGGTCTTCGATTATGGGAAAGAACCAACGGCAATTATTTTTCTGTTATCTATTGCATCTGACAATTGACAGATATTCCTTTGTTTTGTAATTTATAATTAGTGGAGTTAACCATGAATAAAATTATCGCATTCAAAGTATCTACGAAATACAATGTCTGGTTAAAATTTTCAGATGGTATTGAAGGTACAGTTGATCTTTCTTACCTGGTTGGCAAAGGGGTTTTCTCATTATACATGAAAATAACCGGGAAAGAACCTGAAGAACTGTTTCCAGCCTTAAACCAGGAGCATGAATATGCCTGAAATTTGCAGATTTTACGGCATTCTTTCTCTTACCTTTTTATGCTTATTAGCGCCATCTACATCCTTCTCCCAAATCGTTCTCTCCGAAATCATGTTCGATCCCAGCGGCAGTGAATACTACGATGAATTCATTGAGATTTACAATACAAGCGCTACTGACTCGATTGATTTGTCCGGCTGGCAGATCAGCGATGGTTCCGGGATTGATAATATTATCGCTCACGTACACGGTACCAAGCTCGCGCCGCAACAATTCGGGTTAATCCTTGATGCCGGGTACTTTGAAAACTCGGTACAATACCAGGGATTAATTCCCGAGGATGCTTTAATTCTAACTATCGACAACGGAACTTTTGGCTCGTCCGGATTATCCAACAGCACATCTGAACCTATTTTTCTATTTTCCAGTACAGGCGACACCATCACGTTTTACTTCTACTCATTGGACAACGAACCGGGTTATTCCGATGAAAAGATCGATCTATTCGCAGGTGATGGAATTGAGAACTGGGAAAACAGCAAAACATTAAATGGCACGCCGGGGCTATTTAATAGTGTTCGCAAGCTCTCTTTGGATGTTTCCGCTAATTTAACCGCGTCGCCGGAAACTGCCCAATCCGGGCAAGCCATCATGCTTTCTGCATCGATTACAAATGCTGGTAACTCCCCTGTTTCAAACATTAAAGTCAAATTTTTTCTTGATAAAAACTTTGACTCTCTTCTTTCCACTGAAGAACAAATTGGATCAACTCATTTAATCACTAATGTTTTACTCACCGGAGAAACTGAACAAATTTTTACAACAATCGATACTCTAAAAAGCGGCAAACATATTTTTTACCTCATAGCTTATTTTGAAGCAGATCAGGACTCTTTAAATAATGTGGCTTCATCCGAAGTTAAAATCGGATTTCCTGTGGGATCGCTCCTCATTAATGAAATCATGTATCGTCCTTCTTCAAGCCAGGTGGAGTGGATCGAGATATTCAATCCCGGCAACCAAGCTGTTGATATTCAACAATGGCAATTTAGTGATGGCAACATTGACAGCAAAATTAATTTCAGTGATTCTACGCTACTCATTCGTGAACAGGAATATTTGATTGTTACTGAAAACAGTACCATTTATACTAATTTCCCGGACATATCCTGTGAAGTACTTGTGCCTGCTCAAGGATTCCCCGCCTTAAACAATAGTGGTGACGCAGTTTTTATTTACGATCTGATCGGTTCAACCATTGATGAAGTACATTACCAATCATTTTGGGGAAGTCAAATCGGCGTTTCGTTGGAAAGAATTTCCTGGGACAAAGAATCAGATGTCCAATCAAATTGGGCGTTATCGCAAGACACCTTTGGCGCTACGCCCGGCTTGAAAAACAGTGTTTCTCCACTTGATTATGACCTGGCTCTAACAGACATTAATTACTCGCCTCAAAATCCATTTCCTGAAGACGAAAGTACTATCTTTTTTAGGGTCAAGAACATTGGGCTATACCCGGTAAATGGTTTTCAATTAGGCGGCTATCTTGATTTAAATCAAAATGAGATTTTTCAGCCTGATGAACAGATTGGTGATATCTTTTCGACCGGGACAATCATTTTGCCGGAACAAACAGTTCAGGCTGAAATAAATTACTTTGTTTCCAATTCAGGCATATTTAACCTGCTAGGTAAATTACAATCCGGGCAAGACAACAATCCTTTAAATGATTCTTTGATTTCTGAAATAAGTGTCGGCTTTCCAAAAAACGTTTTAGTGATAGACGAAATAATGTTCTCCCCTCTTAGCGATCAGCCAGAATGGATCGAAATTTTCAATCGTTCGGATTACAAAGTGAACTTACAAGGTTGGGCTTTTTCTGACAGCGACACAAGCAACAAAACTCAAATCACAACAAATTACCTGCCAATCCCGCCAAAGTCTTTTTTTATTCTGTCAGAAGATTCCACAATTTTAGACCATTTCGAAATCCCGGATATTTTTATGGCGACTCCCTCACCCTGGCCATCATTAAATAATAGCGATGATAGAATTGTATTGTTTGACCAAAATAAAAACATTATTGATGAAGTAAGCTATTTTGATTTTTGGGGAGGCGATAAAGGAATTTCTTTGGAGCGAATAAATCCTGACATTGCTTCAAATGATTCCAGCAATTGGAATTCCAGTGCAACTTTATACGGCGGAACTCCCGGGGAACAAAACTCCATTTTTGTAGATGTCTTGCCAACAAAAGAAAAACTTTCCATTTCCCCAAATCCCTTTTCGCCCGATGGTGATGGCAGGGATGATGTGACAATCATAAGTTATGAACTGCCGTTTAATCTTTCTCAAATACACATTAAAATTTATGACATTCGCGGCAGGTTGATAAGAATGTTAGTGAACAATCAACCATCCGGCGTTACCAGCTCAACAATCTGGGATGGCAATGACGACGATGGAAATATTTGCCGCATGGGAATTTATGTTGTTTATTTGGAGGCGATACATTATGAGCGGGGGGCTGTGAGGTCTTTGAAAGGGAGTGTTGTGCTGGCGAAAAAATTGTAAAAATAATACACTGGCAGTCCGGGCAGAAAAATTTAGTAGCTTAATTTTGCGAGAGCCTTATCCCTTTTCCATTTATCTTGACAAAGACAGTTTTGTAGAAAAGGAATTACAGCCTTTTTTTAGCGATATTATCTTCAACCTTAAGTTGAATAACAAGCCGTCAATTTTGTACATCTTATTTGAACATAAGAGCCAACCGGAAAAAGTTAAACAAGTATTTGATGAAAAAAATCTTAAACGAGGAGGTGATTTCGTGAAGTCAACTGCAGAAATTTTAATGGAACAGGGATTTGAAAATTGGATTGAACAGGGAATAGAAAAGGGAGTTGAACAAAATCAAAAAATGATTATTACTTCAATGTCTGGCGAGGGTTTGTCGGTTGAACAAATACATAAATTGACGAAAATACCACTACAAAAAAGCATCGAAATATTGGATGATCACAAGAATTGATATTCAGAAATATTTTCATAATTCATAATTTCTTCGTCATTGCCCAAACCCCATTAAATCACTCAACGGACATTCAATACTTGGATGCTTCGGATCATCCCAATAAGCTCGAATTACGATGCTTCTCAATGCGATTGGTTTATCTTTAAAAGAACCAGTGATCCAAAAATGATAAATTGGCTATTATTCCAAGATATGCAAGGTGAGCAGAGTATTAAACTACTTCTTTTGCCTCTTTATTAATACAAAATATCAAAATGTCAACAAAAAATATTTTATTTTGCGATAATTTGCAACAACAAGAAACCACTGTCTGCAATACTTTTCCAAAATATTTTTGATCTTTTTAAAATTTTACTTGACATTTTCAAAAAAATGTGTATATTTGTCTTTTCAAGAATCCAGCCTGGATAAGCCGGAACGAATAAGATAACCGGGTGATCAATTTACTGGATAATTGGGAGTTCGTATTACTACAAATTTTTTTATTACCCATTTTCCCAATTACCTTTCTAATTGAAACAAAATATTGTTTTTCAGGTATAATTCTGAAAACAGGCAAATGGCACGACTAAAAAAAGTCAAATGGAAAAATTGATTTATATAACTAAAAGACTTTTAAAGATGAACCGTCTGAAACGTTATCGACCAGGCTTTGCCGGGACAGCAGTGTCGGAAATACCTGTTACGGCGAAGATTAGTGAGTCCAATGGTTTGGCTGGTTTATTTGTGAGCGTAAAGGAATGTTTTATTTAAAAATTTGAATCCTCTCTTGAAATTTTAACTGTACCTCAATTACACATCAGATTCCAGAATCAAACTTATCGCACCCCCGACTTATCAAATGTTATTCAAACTGTATTCATTAAAATATGTTTTGTTTAGATAATTAATCCCAGCGTAGTGAGCTGCAGATAGAAAATTTGAAACGATGCTGGATATCCACCCCAAAAAATGGCGGACGTTCCGCTTGATACTGGATGGGCAGGGAGGTATCCAGTAACGAGGATCAAGCATCCAGGATCGCTGTGTACCATCAAATTTAGACATAATTTAAAATTTTTCTAAAAAACGAAAACATTCAGGAGGATAAAATGAAAACAAAAAAAGTAGTATTAGCCTACAGTGGTGGACTAGACACATCGGTCCTTGTAAAGTGGTTAGCTGAAAAGGGATTTAGAGTTATTTGTTTCATCGGCAATGTGGGACAGGTTGAAGATTTTGATGCTGTAGAAAAGAAGGCGCTTCAAACAGGCGCTGAAAAAGCTTATGTAGTCGATTTAAGGGAAGAATTTGTCACCGATTATATTTTTCCGGCGCTCAAGGGAAATGCAATTTATGAAGGCAGGTATTTGTTAGGCACTTCATTGGCGCGACCGCTGCTGGGTAAAGCACAAATTGAAATAGCTCAAAAAGAAAAAGCTGAATATGTTGCCCACGGTGCAACCGGCAAAGGAAATGACCAGGTGAGATTTGAATTAGCCTATGCCGCGTTGAATCCAAATATCAAGGTGATCTCTCCGTGGAAAGACCCGGAGTTTTTAGCTCAATTTGAAGGCAGAGATCATCTTATTGAATATGCTAAAAAACATAATATTCCAATCACTTCCGTACATAAAAAACCTTTTAGCGAAGATGAAAACCTGATGCACATAAGCCATGAAGCCGGAATACTGGAAGACCCGGCGTTTCGACCACCGGAGAGTACGTTCAGCAAAACGGTCTCACCAAAAAATGCGCCGGATAAGGAAACGATCATTCAAATCCACTTTAAAGATGGCACCCCGGTTAAGATCGTTAATGAAGGAGACGGAACCGAAGTTACAAACCCGTTGGAACTTTTTAACTATGTCAACAAATTGGGAAGTGAAAACGGAATCGGCAGGGTGGACATGGTGGAGAACAGGTTCATCGGAATTAAGTCGCGGGGCATTTATGAAAATCCGGGCGCGGACATTCTTTGGAAGGCTCACAAAGACCTGGAAGGTATTGCCATGGATAAAGAGGTGATGCATATCAGGAACTTGTTAGTGCCGAAGTTTTCCGAAATAATTTATAATGGTTTCTGGTTTTCGCCGGAAATGGATTTCCTGTTAAATGCCTTTAAAAAGAGCCAGGAAGCAATTGATGGCAAAGTTGCTATTTCTTTGTACAAAGGCAATGTACAGATCATAGGCAGGGAATCACCAACTTCGTTGTATGACCAGGAACTCTCCAGCATGGAAGTCGAAGGCGGTTTTGATGCCACGGATTCCAAAGGATTTATCAACATCAATACCATTCGGTTGAAAGCGCATTATCTTGTTTTGAGAAAGAAGAAACCGTATGATTGGAGAAATCGTTAAATGGTGAGTGGTTAGTGGTGAGTAGTTATTGGTGATTGGTTATACTGGTTATTGGTGAGTAGTGATTGGTTAGTAGTGAATTGAAAATAGTGGATATTCTCCCTAATCTCACAATCTATTTATTATCAAAAACTTGTTCAACAATGATAATAATTGTTTTCAAGTCGGTGGAAAGGTGCGGGGTATCCAGAATCCAGTTTCCAGCATCCGGAATCAAAGGCGTTAACCTGGTATTTTTAGTATCAAAACAATTCTGTAATTACATAGAAAGTGACAGGAATTAAAATGAAACTCTGGGAAAAAGGTCAAAAAATAAATGAGCAGGTGTTCGATTTTACGGTCGGGGATGATTTTATTCTTGATTTGCATTTGGTCAAATATGATTGTATCGCATCCATAGCCCATGCAAGGATGCTGAATAAAATAAATATTCTCACAAATGAGGACGTAAATAAACTGATCGATGGGCTTAATGAAATAATCGAATTGAATGAAAAGGGCAGTTTTGAGATCAAAAAGGAACAGGAAGATTGTCATACAGCAATTGAAAATTACTTAACAGATAAGCTGGGAGAACTTGGCAAAAAAATTCATACTGCCCGTTCGCGAAATGACCAAGTGTTGACTGCACTCCGGCTATTTTATCGCGACCAGGGAAAAGAGATAATTTCGTTGATGGATAATCTGACGGATTCCATTTCAGCATTTGTCAAAAAAACCGGAGATGTAAAAATTCCCGGATACACGCACATGCAAAAAGCAATGCCATCCTCAATCAAACTTTGGGGAAATGCGTTTGTGGATTCAATGGAAGATAATAAGTCTTTGTTAGTTGCTGTGCTTGATATTTTGGATCAATCACCTTTGGGCACCGCGGCAGGTTATGGCGTCCCATTAGAGATAGACAGGGAGTTTACTGCCAGAGAATTGGGATTCTCCCGGGTTCAGGAAAATCCCATTTATGCTCAAAACAGCCGCGGGAAATTTGAAAGTTCACTGCTTCATATCTTGAACCAGATCATGTTTGATTTGAATAAGATTGCTACTGATCTCATTTTGTTCAGTATGCCCGAATTTGGATTTTTCCAGTTGCCGGTTGAATTTTGTACCGGCAGCTCCATCATGCCGCAAAAGAAAAATCCTGATGTTCTGGAACTGCTTCGCGCGAAATATCATGTTGTTTCTGCCTGCGAGTTTCAGTTAAAGAATTTAATGAGCAATCTTATTTCCGGGTATAACCGGGACATGCAGCTCAGCAAAGAACCAGTGATAAAAGCTTGTGCCATCACCAGGGAGAGCTTGGAGATCGGGGCAGCCTTGTTTGATCACCTGTTTGTAAATCGGGAAAAATGCGAGGCTGCTATGACGGAAGAGCTTTATGCCACAGAAAAAGTGTATGCGTTAGTGAAGCAAGGCATTCCGTTTCGGGATGCATATCAACAAATAGCGAGTAAAATGTGATGAACGAGATAAAAAGAAAACTACCGGAGATCAAACGGTTGATTATCAAAGTCGGCAGTTCCAGTTTGTGCCACAAAGATGGTAAAATTGATCCCAGCAAAATTGTCGAAATAACCCGCCAGGTTGCATTTCAGGCACAAAGCGGCATCGATATTATCCTTGTGTCCAGTGGCGCTGTTGCCTCGGGCAGGAATTTGTTGAAGGAATTTGGATCAGGGTCTTCGATTGTCAACAAACAGGCAGCAGCCGCTATTGGGCAACCGATTCTGATGGGTTATTATCAGCAGTATTTTCAGGCTTATAATTTAAAAGCAGCCCAGGTATTGTTAACCCATGATGATCTGGACAACAGAAGGCGTTATCTGAATGCGCGGAACACATTAAACAATTTGATCGAGAATGGCATCATCCCCATTATAAACGAAAATGATACGGTCAGCGTTAAAGGAATTCAATTCAGTGACAATGATTTTTTAGGCGCACTGTGTACAAATATGGTTAATGCTGATCTGTTTATTATTCTATCGGACATCGATGGGATCGCCGATGCCGATCCAAAAGAAAATCCCGATGCAAAAATTTATTCAACACTTTCGTTAGCCAAACTGCGTCAGCTTCAGGCTCAAAATACAAATTCATCGACGCGCTCTTTTGGACGCGGCGGAATTGTTACAAAACTAACAGCGCCTTACATGGCAGCTCAATACGGCGTTCCGACAATCATTGCAAACAGCCAAACGCGGGACATAATTTACAGGCTTTTAGATGGAGAAAAACTCGGCACACTAATTACACCTAAAAAAACCGAGCTGAATTCGTGGAAGGCTTACATCGCCCATGCGTTAAAATCCCGCGCTGCCGTTATAATTGATGATGGAGCATCAAATGCGGTAAAAAAAAGGAAAGCAAGTCTTTTAGCATCAGGTGTTATCCGGGCAAAAAATAAATTCAACCGGGGAGATGGCGTCCGTTGTTGCCTGGAAGACGGGACAGAAATAGCTCGCGGCATTGTGGAATACAGCAGCGATGAAATAAATAAGATTGCCGGATGTCAGTCATCTGAGATTGAAAAAATTCTTGGATTTCAATTTAGGAGAGGTGTCATTCATAGAGATAATATGGTCATAACGGAGGAATAATGAAAACACAAGCATTAATGGAGTTGGGAAAAGCAACTAAAACAAGCAGCCGGATTTTACCGACGCTTTCAACCAAAACTAAAGGCAAAATATTAATGAATATGGCTGAGCAGATTCAATCACAACATGAGCTGATTCAAAAGGAAAATCGACTCGACCTAAAAGCAGCTAAAGAAAAAGGATTGTCAGCAGCAATGATTGACCGCCTAACTTTAACTTCAGAGCGAATCAATGGTATGGCAGACAGCCTAAAGGAAGTAGTGGGACTTCCTGATCCGGTGGGAGAAATTGTTGAAGAATACACTCGCCCCAACGGATTGATGGTACAACGGCGCAGAATCCCTTTGGGCGTCATTGGTGTGATTTATGAGTCGCGTCCCAACGTAACTGTGGAAGCCGCTTCGCTTTGTTTTTATGCTGGAAATGGTTTGCTGCTTCGCGGTGGTTCCGAAGCAATTCACTCCAACCGAATACTTGTAAAAATATTAAAGCAAGCTTTAGCGCCATTCAACCTGGAAGATGCCATCAACATTGTTCCAACCACCGAACGATCTACTGTTGATGAAATGGCAAAAATGGACGAAGTGCTGGATGTGATAATCCCTCGCGGTGGAGAAGGACTCATCCGCCGGGTGAAAAGCGTGGCAACGGTTCCGGTCATTGCCCACTATAAAGGGAATTGTCATATCTATGTTGATGAGACCGCAGATATAATTAAAGCAAGACAAATTGTTATAAACGGAAAAACACAAAGACCGGGAGTATGTAATGCAACCGAGACATTGCTTGTCCATAAGAAAATTGCCGATAAATTTATGCCATTGATGCTTGGTGACCTTCACAAACATAATGTGGAAATCCGCGGCTGCGACAAAACTCGTTCATATTGCGACAAAATCAAACCAGCCACATCTGCTGATTATGAAGAAGAGTTTTTGGATCTCATCTTGGCTGTTAAGGTAGTCGATAATGTGGAAGCCGCAATAGATCACATCCACCAATACGGCAGCGATCACACCGAAGCAATCGTCAGCGAAAATCCTGACTCCATTGATAAATTTGTCAAGTCGCTGGACAGCTCTGCAATTATGATAAATACCTCAACCCGTTTTAATGACGGTGGTCAATTGGGTCTTGGCGCCGAGATTGGTATCAGCACAACCAAAATGCATGCTTTTGGTCCCATGGGATTACGGGAGTTGACAACGAGTAAGTTTGTGGTTCGGGGGGAGGGGCAGGTAAGAGCATAGCCCATTAGCGGTCAAGCCAAGAGAAAAATAGGCTATTATCGTTGACAATTATCAATTATCAATTCTCACAATTTTTTTTGTTTGTTATTATCTTAATTAAAAATTAATTGACAATTGTGAACGGCTAATTGAGAATTGTCAATTATTAAATTTGCCTATTCTTGCTAATTTTATCATACTTCAGTTTAACTTGGTGGCAATGGGGCATAGCCCAATGCTGTTAGCTTTAAAGAAAATATTTAACTTCATTGACAATTAGCAATTCTCAATTGAAATTTGTAATTTATAAAAATTAATTGTGAATTGTGAATGACTAATTGAGAACTGTGAATGAAAGAGACAATCCTTTTTTCTTAAAAAAATAATGCCATTTGGGGGATGGGCAGGTTGGGATTAATTCAGTTTGAAAGATTAATTTCAAAATTCCATTTTGTTTATCCAAAAAGAAAGCTTGATTTTTTGCAGTATTTTATTTAATTTGTTACAAAAAAAATTTCATTTTTCAAAAACCGAGGATTACATGTACAACCGAATCGAAGTCAATCCTGAAGTTTGTCACGGAAAACCCGTGATTCGTGGCACGCGCATTATGGTGCGAAACATTTTGGGCGCACTGGCTGGCGGTGACTCCATTAAGGACATACTGCAGAACTATCCTGAATTGACCCTGGCAGATATTAAAACCGCCATTGCGTATGCCATCGAGTTAGTTGACGATACACAGCTCAGCATCAAGGTGTCGGCGTGATCAAAATATTGCTTGATCAAAATATCCCATCGCTTATTGAAACCTGGCTGCAACACGTTGTAGGTAAAACAGCAGAGATCACATCGACACGGACGCTCGGTATGCAGCGCATGACCGATGACAAGATTTTTTATTATTGCCAGCAGCACAGGATGGTCATTATCACTTATGATGAAGATTTTCAAAATCCAGTCATAATGCCCAATATTCCCGGCTACGGCGTCGTCAAGCTGAATGTCTATCCTACCGGTTTGCAACAGACCCAGGATGCCCTGTTGCGTTTACTTGATAATTACTCTATCGAAACCTGGGAAAAGGCTTCGATCGTAGTTGATCCTCATAAGATTCGTTATCAAAAGAAACATAATTGAATCCGGACTCCATAGATAAGTTTGTTAAGTCATTAGACAGCTCCGCAATTGTGATAAATACATCAACCCGGTTTAATGATGGCGGACAATTGGGGCTTGGCGCCGAGATTGGCATCAGCACGACAAAAATGCATGCCATTGGTCCCATGGGTTTAAGTGAGTTGACTACGAGTAAGTTTGTGGTGAGGGGGGAGGGGCAGGTAAGGGTGTGAAATAGGACTTGTTAACTTTTATTGAATTTTTTGAAGTAAAGGCTCTAGCAAAACATTGTTTTCTGGAGCCTCAACTTTTTTTAGTAAAACCCCTGTTGTTCACAACTACGGTCAAATACCTTCCTTAACAAGGATTGCGGTGGTGTCCCCAGGGGGACGGTTCGTAAATAGTGAATCCAAATTATCAGACAATGTTGACTTTCAGGAACTCCTACAAAGATAAAGAACGCGGATATAATTTTTTCACCATTAAGGACTTTTAACACCTTCTATAATTTGACTTTTTATCGTTGCTTCATTGACTTAATAGCTTTATCCTCAATAATATTTTTTAGCAACATCATTCCAGGCTGCACCCCATTATGCCAACAATCCCCAAAAACCTGCAAATCCGCGGCGTCAATGATCTGGTTGCCGCCATCTGTGTTTTTATTGTAATTGAAAAACCGGCGATAAAGATGGAACGTTTACAAAAATCACCACCGGTGATATCGTTGACGATAATACTTCATCAAGCGGTAGTGTTGTATGGGCAGATTTTAATAGCGATGGATATTTGGATGTACTAGCAAAGGCGGTTATACGGATCATAGCTAAATTGATTATGCCACAGCGTCTTTCCCGATTGATTTGTAATATTTTCATCGATCAACCGATAAGCATAATCATACTCATATTCATAAGTGTTTTGGCTATCATCAACAATTCGATTGATCATTGTTGTGTTATCATAACTATAAGTGAAATTAGAAATAATTGAATGATCAGACTTTAAATTTTGAATCGATGTTATTCGATGCATCGCATCATAGCTATAATCAGTAAAACTGCCATTGCCCAAGGATAGTTTTGTTATATAATTAAAGCTTGGATCGTAGTCATAATGAGCAGTAGCGTAAGAACTAACAACATCTGTTAAACGATGTAGATCGTCGTAAGTATAATTTACAGTAAATCCATCTACAGACATCGTTAATCGATTGCCAGCATTATCATAACTATAAGTTATTTCATCATCTGTAAAAGGGCCATCTTTTATTGTAAGCCGCCCACCATTATCATATTGATAACTTGTAGTTCCTATACCATCCGAAACTGAAATTATTTCCCCATTATCGTTATGGCTGAAACTTACTGAAGGTGTCGCATCAGAATAATTAATATTGGTCAACAGGTTATAATCATAGGTATAAGAAGTAAGTGTACCATTTTCATCTAATCTCGAGAGTACATTGCCTAAAATATCATAGGAATAACTCCTAGATGTTCCATCAGGATTGGTTGCAAATATAATTCTGTTAAGATTATCATACCTGTAACTGGAAACCTGACCATTTACAATCAAAGATAATACATTACCGTTACCATCCCTAGTATAGTTAATGGTTCCCTCAGGGCCATTGCTACTTGTTTGATGTGCGATATTATTGTACTGATAATGTGTCACTCTACCACCACGGTCAGTTACTGAGGTAAGGTTGAAAAAATCGTAGCTAAAGTTTATCGTAGAACCATCAGGATAAGAGATCTGGGTTATATTGTTAAGATTATCATAAACTTGATTAATAGTAATCCCATTAGTTGTTTTTGCCGTTATTCTTCCTACAGCATCTACATGGTAGGTAGTAGAAGGACCTATGTTGTAATCAATAGTTTCCAAATAACCATTACTGTTATAGTGATAATTAATCAGCTTGCCATTTGGATCGGTACTTGTTTCAAGATTGCCATTTGCATTATATGTAAAAGAGCTTGTGCCAACAGGGGTCGTGATACTTGTCAAGTTATTGTTCCCATCATAACCATAAGTTGTTGTTCTGTTCATGGGATCAGTAATCGCTTCCAGATTATTTTCAGTATCATAGGTGTAAGTTGTTGTTTTACTTCTTGGATCAACAATAGTTGTCACATTACCATTAGCATCATAACTATATTGTGTTTGATATGTCCCTTTCGTCATACTTGTTTTATGTCCGTAACTGTCATATTGGTAGTAAACGGAAGCCGATGGATTGGGATAGGTGATATGGGTTTTTCTGGCATTAGCAATATCTATGTGATGTTTGTATGCATTGCCATTATTATCATAAATCGTTGTGACCGCATCATTATCTCCCAGCCACATATAGGTAACATCTGAACTCACTCCATTGGGATTGGTGAACGTTATAATATAGGCGATTTCGTTAGCCATATTATTTTCTGTAACATCATATTTTACAGATGAAGTACCATGTGGTGTCGTAATGGATATAATTCTCACTTCGTATGCCGGTGCTGGGTCGGATTTTTGCAAAATTTCAACGATATCATATTCGAGCGTTGATGTATAACCACCAATATCGGTAATACTGACAAGATAGTCATTGTCCGTATATCCGTATTGAAAAGTCGCAGTGCGTCCTAATGGATCCTCAGCTTGTGTGATTCTGCCATCACTATTGAGCGTGAACTGCGTCGAGCGTCCGCTAGCATCGGTAACACTGGTCAAATTATAATCCCCATTATAAGTAAGTGTTACTTGATTACCATTGCGATCTTCGATTGCTGTTAATTTTTTATGAGTTGGATCATCAAAAATGTATTCTATTTTGGAACCTTTTTATTTTAAGGTGTAACCGTAACCACCAGTCACGGAATATCTAATCAATTCGTCATGTTCATATCCATACTTAGAATCGAAACTACTGCCGTTCCATTTATAATGTTTTCTTTGGCCATCTCCCATAATAACTATGATGGAATCACTTGTCGCCTCATGATAAAAAGCGGCATAAGCAAAACTCCACTGTTTACCCATTGGGAAATACTGTGTTGGTGCTGCTAATCCACCTGTTATCTCTTGTTTGTTATTTCCGTTATATACAAGTTTCAGTGCAATGTCAGGTCCAATTCCAGTACGGTACCACATGGGGATATCGGATGCAACAACATTTAATATGATGGGATTTATTGAAAATAATGGCATTGCCATAGTGCCTATAGCTGGATTATAACGTTTGATATAGTCTTCTACAGATGGCCATTCGTCAGATTGATCCGAACTATTTCTGCATTGACCTTGTGGTTCATTGTTTTCCGGATCATCTCC
>JACKQG010003046.1_pt1 | contig 21024 bp, 19 predicted proteins | sample 8237621 | NCBI WGS metagenome assembly JACKQG01 (sample SAMN15677084, study PRJNA649215) | marine metagenome | biome: marine; feature: Black Sea; material: saline water; isolation source: suspended particulate matter (SPM) from the Black Sea western gyre | collected 2013-06-09/2013-06-10 | depth... | reverse complement strand
AGGCAATGAACGATAACCCTGCATTTTCCTCCTGATCTTTTCCCTGGTATTGCTAAGCGCTTGTTCATCCATTTCTGCCTCCTCAATCGTCTCATACAGTATAGGATAATTTTACTCCGAATTCAAATCCTTTTTGACTGGGATTCCACGATAGAATAACGGTATGGGATTATCTGACCTCATCTCCCGCTGGCGTACGGACCCGGAAACTGCTCCCAATATTTCAACGTGGCGCACAACCCCAGCCCGTCCCGCCAAACGGGCACCCTTCCCTGAAGATCTACCACCTGCACTTGCAGATGCTCTGCGAGAACGCGGGATCGACTCACTCTACAGCCACCAGGCCGCCGCGTGGAAATATGCTCGTGCGGGGAAAAATATCGTTTTGGCAACCAGTACCGCCTCTGGCAAAACCCTGGCCTATAATCTGCCTGTATTGGCTACATTGGACGCAAACCCGGAAGCTCGTGCCATCTATCTTTTCCCCACGAAGGCATTAACCCAGGACCAACTGGATAACCTTCAAACCTTCCAACTACCCAATATTCACCCTGTTATTTACGATGGTGACACACCTAAATCCAAGCGTCCAGCGATTCGCAAAAACGCACACATCCTGCTCTCCAACCCGGATATGCTCCACACGGGCATCCTGCCTCACCACACCAAATGGGAGGAATTCTTCAGCAACCTGCGTTTTGTCGTCATCGACGAGATGCATACTTATAGAGGTGTCTTTGGCTCGCATGTCGCCAACGTCATCCGCCGCCTGAAGAGAATCGCAGCTTTTTATGGCGCTACGCCTCAATTCATTCTCACCTCTGCAACCATTGGAAATCCCGCTGAACTGGCGGAAAATCTGATCGAAGCCCCGGTTGAATTGATCGATGATGATGGCTCCGCACAGGGGGAACGCCACTTTCTGGTTTACAACCCGCCTGTCATTGACCCGGCCTTGGGACTGCGCAAAAATTCCTTGATCGAATCTGTCCGCCTGGCGGGCGATTTGCTCAGGGATGATCTTCAATCGGTCGTTTTTGCAAAATCACGCCGAAGTGTGGAAATTATCCTGACGCACCTCCGCTCTCTGGCCCCCACCTTTCATCCTCCCCCGCAGGCGGGGGAGGACCGAGGAGGGGGCATAAGGGGTTACCGTTCAGGCTACCTGCCCTCTCAACGCCGTGAAATTGAAAAAGGTCTTCGGAATGGGGATGTGAACCTCGTCGTGGCGACCAACGCCCTTGAACTGGGCATTGATATCGGCGGACTGGAGGCAGCCCTGCTGGTCGGTTACCCGGGCGGGATCGCGTCAACCTGGCAGCAGGCCGGAAGGGCCGGACGCGGCGATACGCCCGCTGTGGCGATCCTGGTTGCTTCGCCCAGCCCCCTTGATCAATTCCTTGCTCACCATCCCGAATATTTTTTCGCCCGCTCACCGGAGCAGGCGCTGGTCAACCCCGATCATCTGCTGATCCTGCTCAACCATTTGCGCTGCGCGGCCTTCGAATTGCCCTTCAAAGAGGGTGATGGTTTCGGATGCCTTCCAACTGAGACAACCTCCGAGTTCCTCGATTTTCTCGTCAGCGGGGGCGAGTTGCACGCCTCCGGGCAGAAATATTTCTGGATGGCCGATTCCTATCCGGCGGCGAGCGTTTCGCTCCGTTCTGCATCTCCGGAAAACATCGTTCTGCAAATTGAGGATGGCGGCCCACCGCGCGCTTTAGGCGAAGTCGATCTTGGCTCAGCCCCCTGGATGGTGCATCCGCGCGCCGTCTATTTGCACGAAGCCCAACAATATTTTGTGCAGGATCTCAATCTTGAGCAAAATGTGGCTACGCTGATTCCCGTCGCGCTGGATTATTACACCCAGCCCCAGCGTCAGACCGAAATCACCCTTTTATCACAATTAGAAAGTTCCCCTCTCCCGCGTTCGGGAGAGGGGTTAGGGGTGAGGGCAGATACGGCCTATGGTGAATTGCTGGTAACCGAGCAGGTGACCGGTTTCCGCAAGCGCAGTTGGGAGACCGGTGAAAATCTGGGGGATGAGCTGCTGGATCTGCCGTCGAATGATTTCCAGACGACCGGCTACTGGCTGGCGCTGGACGATAAAACGACCGCAACGCTGCGGGATGCCGGAGCCTGGTCTAACGATACAAATAAGTATGGCCCCGATTGGGCGCAGATCCGCGCGGCTGTCCGTGAACGGGATAGTTTCACCTGTCAGGTTTGTGGCCTGGTGGAGGATGGTCGCCAGCACGATGTCCATCATAAGATCCCCTTCCGCAATTTCGCCGAACGTGATGACGCCAACCGTTTGGAGAATCTGGTCACGCTTTGCCGCACCTGTCATCGTCAGGCGGAGCAAAATGTACGCATGCGTTCGGGTTTATCCGGGCTTGCTACCGTTTTGGGACACCTTGCCCCGCTTTATCTGATGACCGATAGCCGTGACCTGGGTGTTTTCGCCGACCCGGCCTGGACAGCCGCCCAGGGCAAACCCTCGGTGGTGCTCTACGATCAGGTTCCGGCAGGGATCGGATTTAGCCAGAAGCTTTTTGAGATGCAGGAAACCCTGCTCGCCAGCGCGCTGCAACTGGTGCAGGAGTGCAGATGCAAGGATGGCTGCCCATCGTGTACGGGCCCCGGCGGAGAGAATGGCAGCGGCGGGAAACGGGAGACATTGGCTATTTTGAGGGAGTTGGTGAGGTGAAAGATTTTCGTCAGAACAATACCCGCAGTGCATTGCCCAACCCGAACTGCAACGCACTCGGCAGAGTACAATGCGCTAGCGGGTCTAGTGAAACCACAGCATGGGTATAATTCGATACTTTTAGCGGGGCTTGAAAAACCAAACGAAGGGTATTAATTGGCGAAAATTTTTTTGGTAATCCGAACTGCAACGCACTTTCCGCTTCGCTTCAAGTGCAATGCAGTTCTCGCAAAAAGGAGGAAATATGCCACAGGCACGCCCAGAGTATTTAGAAGGGATTTATTATCATTTTTACAATCGTGGGGCGCATAGGATATCCATTTTTCGAGGAGAGAAAGATTATTTGCGCGTTTTAGGATTGATGAAGAAGTATATGCGCCAATTTCAGTTGGCTATTATCGCTTATGTGTTGATGCCGAATCATTATCATTTTCTTGTTCGCAGGATGGGGAAAAACCTGCCAGTTATCTTCCGCAATATATTTTCAACAGCTATTCGAAATATTTTAATTATCGTTACGAGCATTCGGGGACACTCTTTGAAGGACATTACAAGGTCAAACTCATTCAAAACGAAGCTCACCTTTTACATCTCTGCCGCTATATTCACGGGAACCCCGTCAAGGACGCCTTAGTTGCTGATCCCGCTGATTGGGCGTATTCAAATTATCTCGAATGGATCGGCGAGCGGGACGGCGTACTTTACACGCCAGAGTTTGTGCGAGAGTATTTTTCGTCTTCTAAAGAATATCGAGATTTTGTTTTTGACAATCTGCGCGGACGAGATTTGCCTGATGACATCAAACTCTATCTTGATAATTTTGAGATGTAGAAGTGCGTTGCATCTGATAAGATGCGATGCACTGCGGCTCTAAGAATACAACAAACCAACCTAAAACGATCTCCCCAACATCATCAGTTATTTATGGTGTACTTCCTTCCCAAAGCACCCTTCCCAAAAAGGGTGTTTTTTATTTGGGCTATAATCAACTTACTGGGCGGTCAAAATTTTTATCGGTATTTGTTCAGCTTAGCGAAGGAGACTATTATGGGTATATTTTCTCGCCTCCAGCAGCCTCGAGGATTCATCGGCCTCATAATGGTCACCGCACTCGCAGCGTTGTCAAGCTGCTTTTACCTGTGTACCTACCCAAAGGACTAGTTTCTTCCCCTCCCCATTTGCCTGATGCGAAAATAAAGCAAAATTCTTATAATGCTTCTATTCAACCGTGATATAAAGGAGTAACAAATGAGTAATATAAAATCCCTTTCCGATAGCCTGACCGCGGCTGTCGAAACAGCCTCCGCATCCACACTTCTTGTGGATGCGCGCCGTCGCTTTCCTGCCAGCGGTATTGCCTACGCCGCCGATCTGATCCTGACCGCCGACCATGTGGTCAAGCGTGAGAGCGAAATCCGCGTTGGCCTGCCGGATGGCAAATCCCTATCAGCCAACCTTGTGGGCCGCGACCCGGGCAGTGATCTGGCGCTTTTGCGCCTAAGCGAAAAAGTTCTTACCCCCGCCAAAACCGCAAAGAGCCCCAAGGTCGGCCAGCTCGTTTTGGCGCTCGGGCGTCCATCCATGGCAGGTATGAAGGCCTCTTTCGGCATCATCACCACCATCAGCGGTCCCACTCGCACCTGGCGCGGTGGCCTGCTCGATCAGTTCCTGCAAACCGAAACCGTCCCCTACCCTGGCTTCTCGGGTGGTCCGCTCGTAAATGTATCCGGGGAGGTGCTTGGCCTCAACACCTCGGGACTGACGCGCGGCGAAGCCCTGACCATCCCCGTCAGCGTGGCATGGTTAATTGCTGAGTCACTTGCAAAGCACGGCACTGTCAAGCGTGGCTATCTCGGTGTCCGAACTCAAGCTGTTGAAACTGGATTGTTGGTGATGTGGCTTGAAAAAGACGGCCCCGCTGAAAAGGGCGGTCTGCTGATCGGAGATATCCTGACCAGGCTCAACGACCAGGAGCTGAATGACCCCGATGATCTGTTTGCGGCTCTTGCTAACGACACCGTCGGCAAGGCTATCGAGGTGGATATTCTACGTGGCGGCCAACCTCAGAAACTTAAATTGACCGTCGGCGAGAGGAAGTAACTTGACCCGTGTCCTACTGATCGCGCCCAGCCCTGCCCTGCGTCTCGGACTGCGCGCCCTGCTGGCTGATTCCGATATCGAAATTATCGGGGAGGCCAATCGGCTGGATTCGCCGGATCTGACAGATGCGGAGGCTGAGGTGGTAATCTATGCTTCCGCCTCCGCCCCTGTCCTGAATATAAAGTCTGATTTCGCTCAAGGGGAGGCCATTCTTGTTTTAACGGAAGACAGACCCACGGTTCAGGCCCTGAGCCGTTCGGGCGGTGTGTGGGGCGCTCTCCCCTTGGAAGCCTCTCGTGAGGAACTGCTGGCCGCTATCCATGCTCTCGCTGAGGGATTGGTCGTCAGCGTGCCGCAGTTCATCAACGTCAATCCCACCCGCCGCGACAACGCCGAATTCCCCCCACTGAGCGAGCGCGAGATCGAGGTGTTGGGATTGCTGGCACAAGGAATGGCAAATAAGCAAATCGCAGCATTTCTGGAGATTAGCGAGCATACCGCCAAATTCCACGTCTCATCCATTTTCACCAAGCTGAATGTGACCAACCGCGCCGAGGCCGTGCGCCAGGGGGTTCGAGGCGGCTGGATCGCGCTATAGTCCTTACGGATCACGCACCCCATTCTTTGCCAATTCTGCTACTTCCAGGAGCACTCTCCCATAGAGGGTGTTTTTTATTTGGGCTATAATCAACTTACTGGGCGGTCAAAATTTTTATCGGTATTTGTTCAGCTTAGCGAAGGAGACTATTATGGGTATATTTTCTCGCCTCCAGCAGCCCCGAAGATTCATCATTCTCATCCTGGCCATCGTAATAGCATTATCAGGTTGCACATTGCGTTTGCGACCGATCTCAAGTATCCCGACTATTGATGCTCGGGCCACAAATGAGACCAAGGCGCTCTTCATCAACTTATGGACGCTGGCGGACACCAACCAGACACTCTTTGGTCATCAGGCCAACACCTTCTTCGGTGTCGGCTGGATAGTTTTTGCCCTATTGGCCTAGTGCTTTAGTTTTGGAGTCAACCAATTACGCATGAAAGAAATGAAGGAGACAAGATGAAATTAACCTTAGTTCGTTGGATAATTTTTAATATTTTTCTCTTCGCCTTTGGCATTGGCCTGGGCGCGGCCCACTATCCCGTGGATTTTGACGGCCTGCGCTGCCCCGCATACGAAGGCAACACACTCGCAGAGTGTTTCCAATTTGGTGCGTTTTTGGGCACAATCTCAGGACTGGTAATCGGCATTGGGCAAGGCGTTTTCTTGCGGAAACAATTGAGTTGGAGCCGCAATCAAATCCTTGCCTGGGTCGCTGCGACAACAGCAGCCTTTGCCCTCGGCCACGCTATCGGGGATAGTGGCCCGGTGCCACAAGCTCTGCCCTGGTCGGCTTTGGGGTTAGGCTTGGTATCCGGGTTGATTCTGGGAATTCTGCAATGGCTCGCCTTGCGTGGCAAAATCGAAAACGCGTCCCGTTGGGTGTGGTCGTCGACGATTGGGTTTGGGATTGGTTTGGGGGTAGTCGGTATCGCAGCCGCAGTCTTGTTGGACGCCAATCGTAATTCGATATTTCACTGGCATACCCTGTTTGACCTGCTCCTGTTTATTGCCCTGGATGGCCTGTTCGTCGGCGGTATCTGGGCAGCGTTGACAGGGCGTGTACTCTTCACGAGGCAAGCGCAATGAAATCAAAAATCCAAAACATCGGCTGGATCATTTTCATCCTGTTCGGCCTGCTGCAAATCAGCTCCGGGCTGCCATCATTGTGCATCCTGTGCATGGAGCCAGGTCATTGGGACTGGCTGACCAGTGCCCCCGAGGTGCTGGAATATTTAAACCTGACCTGGCGCTGGCTGGGGGTTACAAGCCTTGCCTTTGGCGTCTGGACACTGGCGATCGCGGCGACGGCATTCCGAAAAGGCGAGCGCTGGGCCTGGTTTGCCATGTGGGTCTGGCCTGCTTATTTGGCTGCCCAAGGAATCGTTTTTCCCTTCCAATGGCCCGCTATGCGCATCCTGATTGTTTTTGCGCTAATCGGTCTGTTTGTGCCTTATCGAATTTTCTTTCCAAAAAAGCAGGAGCAGAAAACTGAATAGAGTAAATTTTCTGTCCGTTCAACGGTTAGCCCGCCTCGGATGGTGGATCATTCTGCTGAATTCCGGTATCAGCCTGATCCTGGGACTGCTGGCCGCCCTGTTTGGTGGTTCGTTGACTGCGCTCGGAAATGGAGCGGGCGGATGGAACGGCATCCCTGATTTTGTTTTTAGTATCCCGATACTTTTGGGGCTCGCAGGATTATTTCGGGGAGTGACCCAAAGAGGAGAAGGACAAGCCCGGTGGGTTTTGGTTTTTATCGGGCCGCTGCTGATTTCGTTCGGCTACCTTTTGATTGCCCACACCTTTGACCCCTGTCTAAATGGTATGTGGGATATACGCAGCCGCATCGGTGAAACGATTCCGTTGTGCGAGCGATTTGGATCTGGGATCAACGTCCACACGCGCTTTCATTATCTCTGGCACATTCTTCCCACGCTGCCTTTGGTTTGGATTTACGGGCGTGCTTTGAAAAAGCAGTTGCCGGAAGTCGTTGATACAAAGAAGAAATGACCGCTAAATCTACTCCCTGGTTTTAAACCTGCTCTTTTTGTTGGCTGTAGTCGCCGTCCGGCCGGGAGCTGCACGTAGTAAGGCCGTTGATCTTTATTTCTGGTGTGTTCACACACCCGCGTTTTCTCAAGGAAGACCATGAATAAAAAAACATTCTCCCTCCTGCCCCCAGCAACCCGATTTGTATGGATTGGTCTTCTCTCAATGATTTTGGTCGTTGCACTCAATTTGCCATTAAGTCTTTATGCCTCCGTTTCCGGAAATCGCACATGGACTTTATGGGCGGCTTCCGGAGGCTGGGCACTCCCCGCGCTCTTCTACCTGATTGCTACTTTGCTGGGAATCCCTTCCCTGATGAAGGGTCGCGATTTCCGAGGTACCCGGCTGCAACGAGCGCTCGGATTTCTTGGTCCTTTAGCAATTCTTGCCGGTTTCATGGTGGTTGCGCATACGCTCGATCCTTGTCATCGGGGATGGTGGGATTTGCAAAGCCGGATTAATAACCTACCGCTTTGCGAATACTATTGGGGTGAGGTGACCATTGATACACGCTTTCACTGGTTGATGCATGCGCTCCCGGATCCGATCTTTTTGGCTGGCTACTGGCTGGTGCTAAGGAAATGGCATCCTGATTTCACGAGGAGCGCACAAAGTCATCAACACCTGTCCGAAAAATAGTTCGGTCTATGGCGGTTTTGTGACCAGTGCGGCGTTTTAGATTTTTGACTGGAAAGTTGAGGTGAGCAATGGAAAAAGTTAAATCGAATTCCTGGATAGTCTTTGCCCTGGTTGGCTTTCTGTTCGTTGGTTGGGGTTTCCACCAGTTTTTCGTGATCCCAACCTACACCGATCATTGGGATTGGCTCGTCCCAACCCCCGACCTACTCGAGTACATAAAGTTTCGCTTCCAAAATCTTGGCGCTTTCACCTTCGCTAACGGGGTTTTCGTACTTGGGGTTGCCCTGACCGGTCTGCGCAAGGGGGAACGGTGGGCCTGGGTGGTGCTGACGGTAATACCGGTCTACATCCTTTTCCTGACCGCTATTTTTTATTGGCTGTCCTTCCTCACCATTCCCTTGGCACTGCTGACAAGCTGGGCGCTATGGGTGAGCCGGGACGGGCTACAACCTGTTGTCTCCAACCGCCGCAGGGCTGGCTGGGTCCTTGTTTTCATCGTTGGGCTGCTCCTGCTCTACTTCGCCTACGACAACCTCTTTGTTATCCCCGCCCTGGATGTGCGCGACCCCGAACGCGGCTGGGACTGGCTGACGACCAACCCCGAGCACATCGATTACATCAAGCTTTACTTTCGAGTATACGGCATTCATATTCTGGTATTTGGCGCGATGGCTTTATTGTCCGTCTGGTTCGGCCTGCGGGAGGGTTATCGCTCCTCCTGGCAGGTGCTCTGGCTCGTCCCGCTGCTGATCGTCCTGCACGTATTCTTTTGGCCGTGGACTGCCCCGATTTTGATTGCGGTGGCACTGTTAGCAGCGATTGGGTTGTGGTGGGCGCGGCCAAATTCGTTCAGCATTTCATAGGAGACTATCATGCGTACTTTCTCTCGCCTCCAGCAGCCTCGAGGCTTCATCATTCTCATCCTGGCCATCGTAATAGCATTATCAGGTTGCACATTGCGTTTGCGACCGATCTCAAGTATCCCGACTATTGATGCTCGGGCCACAAATGAGACCAAGGCGCTCTTCATCAACTTATGGACGCTGGCGGACACCAACCAGACGCTCTTTGGTCATCAAGACGACACCTTCTTTGGCGTCGGTTGGCGGGACGAACCTGGTAGATCAGATATCCTCGAAGTGTCAGGCTCGTACCCGGCAGTTTACGGTTGGGAAATCGGTGACCTTGAACTCGGCCGGCCCACTAATCTGGATGGCGTGCCCTTCGATACGATGCGGGAAAAGATTATCGAAGGGTATCGACGCGGCGGTGTGATCACGATCAGTTGGCATATGAACAATCCGGTCACCTATGAGAGTATCGGTAGCGATCCCGACGATCCTTACCCGGGGAGATCCTGGGACAGGACCGAGGCGGTTTCCACGATTCTGCCCGGCGGTTCGAACCATGCCATGTACCGCCGCTGGCTCGACGATTTCGCCGAATTTGCCAAGAGCCTGACCGTCTCAGGTGTGCCCTGGAACGATGAGGAGCACCTTGTGCCGGTGATTTTTCGGCCTTTTCACGAGCACAACGGATCCGTTTTCTGGTGGGGCGGCAGGAACACGACGGAGGCGGATTACATTGCATTGTGGCGCTTCACGGTGCAGTACCTGCGCGATTTACGCGGAGTGCACAACCTGCTGTATGCCTACTCGCCCGATGCCCGATTCATGCGCGGCCGGGACAGAGACTATTCGTTCCCCGACTTGGACACTTTCCGAACAGCATACTTTTACGCTTACCCGGGCGACGACTATGTCGATGTGTTCGGTTTGGATTACTACGTGAATGCGTTTCCCATCGGTACAGGTGTCGATGGGTCGGCTGGATACCAAAGCAGCCTCGATATGCTGGTCCAGGCCGCACACGCGCGAAGTGACCTTAAGATCCCGGCGCTGACCGAAACTGGCGGGCAAAGGTGGCCGGACCCCGACTGGTGGACGACCTTCCTTTATCCGGCGCTGGTCGGGACACGCCAAACGCAAAAAGGCCAAGTCGCCTACGCACTTGTTTGGCGCAACTGGGATGAGACACACCATGATGGACCCTACCCCGGCGGTTCAAGCGCAGATGATTTCGTCGAGTTCAAGAACACACGGATCCATTTCGAGGACGAGATTCCTTTCAATCTGTATACCTGGCCATAGAAAGAAAATCACAAAATGATCAATCTCTGCAACCTGACAGAATACGAGCTCCATCTTATCTGGTCAATCGACCGCCGCGAAATGATCGAGAATATTTATTATTTCCGTGGGGGAGAACTTGTCCTTGAGCCAGAATATTACGATATGCAAGGCTGGCCACCCGGCGCGGCAGAGAGAGCGAAGTCGCTGGGTGCAAAGAAAATGTATATTTCTGCGGTACCTGTAGAGAATGCGATTCATTTTTACCAATATTTAGGTTGTACACTGGCTGAAGAAGTATATGCTGAGTTATTTGAGCTTAAACCGGAGGATATTCATCTGGAATATCGCATTTAGTTAAAATATGCTAGACTTATCCTGCTTTGGATAAGGTATTGTCTGTTTTCTCACACGGTTTAGGTGTCAAATTTAATGGGTAAGAGAAATAATAGTATTCCTGTTTATGGGGTCGCATTATGCATAAGTATTGGCATGGCAGCCCTATTCATTGCAGGCTACATACCCATTGGTGCAACTACTATCGCAATCCTTTTGGGTATTCTAATAAGTAATAGCATTAGCCTGGGGGAGATTTTCGAAAAAGGACTTCAGGTCACTGAAAAACAAATCCTCCCGTTTGCTATCGCCCTCATGGGGGTTAATCTGAATTTTATGGTCTTGAGGGGGTTGGGTTATCAATCCATTCTACTGATCATTGCCGCTATGACAGTAACCATATTTTCATCCCTTCTTTTAGCCAAAATTTTTAAATTCGATACGAACTTTGCCCTTCTTCTTGGCATTGGGAATGGCATTTGCGGTAGTTCGGCAATTGCTGCGACCGAAGAAATTATTGGGGCAAAAAAAGAAAATGTTGGTTTATCCATCGCGATTGTGAATTTCCTGGGTACGATCGGCATTTTTTTACTCCCGATCATTAGTACAGCAATTCTTAAATTCAATCATATCAATTCGGGGATGCTTATTGGAAATACCTTGCAAGCCATTGGCCAGGTAGTCGCTGCTGGATTCTCCATCGGCGAGATAGCTGGACAAACTGCCACCATTGTAAAAATGGGAAGAATTCTCATGCTAACCCCTGTTGTACTTATTCTGCTTTTTGTATTCTCAAAAAACAAATTGACCCCAGGTGCCGAAAGAAAAACCAAAAAGAATGGGGTCCCATTATTTATTATTGGATTTATATTTTTTTCTTTAATCCCCACTTTTGATTTATTACCTAAAGAAATCATCGCAATTATAGGGAAAATAAGCCAGATTGCCTTGATCATTGCCATGGCTGGGATTGGTCTGAAGATCACTTTTGCAAGTGTGATGAGAGATGGGAAATCAGCTTTGTTGATAGGCAGCATTATATTCATTATACAAATACTGTTCAGCGGCAGTATGATATTTTATCTAAAATAATTCTTCATTCATGTGGGAAAGGAGGTATGCCCCTATAAGATTTTCATCTGAGTGTTTTTCTCTATAAAAATATGCTAGACTTGAATTACTTAATGGAGGGAGCACTGATGGAAAAATATAAAACAGTTGATGCCTGAGATAATTATCCGCACCTTTGCCCCTCAAGAATGGAAAAACTATAAAGATCTACGTCTGCGCGCATTGGCTGATTCGCCGGATGCTTTCGGCAGCACCCTCGCGGAAGAAGAAAAGCGCTCAGATTCTGCGTGGAAAAGCCGCCTGGCTGGTGATGACTCCGCCTTGAATTACCCTTTGGGGGCGGAGGTGGATGGAGAGCAAATTGGTCTAGCATGGGGACGAATTAAAGAATCTGACCCCGATCTGGCAAATCTGTATCAGATGTGGGTCGCTCCAAGCCATCGCGGTCTTGGGGTTGGGGAAATGCTGCTGAAAAGGGTGATCGCCTGGGCCGTGGAAAAGGATGCCCTCGTCCTGGAATTGGGCGTGACGGTTAGAGATAGTTCAGCAATGGGGCTATACACTCGACTCGGTTTTGAGCCTGTGGGAGAAACTGAACCACTTCGGCCAGGATCAGCGTTCTTCTGCCAATCAATGCGGCTCAAACTACAACATAAATAATTACGACATGGGTAAATAGCAAACCGTCTTTCCCCTTGGTCTTTTAGAAATCAGCAATCCTTTATTTCGTCTGCCATATTTATGACACTTGCCCCGTGACACATCGCTTCTAGCAAGTATAATTGCGATCATGAGTATCCACATCGCCGTTGACCTCGGAGGGACACATATTCGTGCCGCGGCTTATCGCCGTGGAGAGACCGATCCCATAAAACATCACAAAACCAAGACCCGCTCAGGAGAAGAATCTGTCTTTGGGCGACTTCTTCATTTAATTGAAGAAGTCATTCCAACAGATGAAAATATCACCGCGATTGGCGTGGCTGCTCCCGGTCCACTTGATCCACGAACGGGGATCATTCTCGAAACGCCAAATATTCAAGAGTGGAAGAATTATCCTCTCGGGGAAAAGCTCTCTGCTCATTTTAAAGTTCCGGTCTATCTTGGTAATGATGCCAATCTGGCAGCATTGGGCGAATGGCGTTATGGCGCAGGGCAGGGACACGATCACCTGGTTTACCTGACGATCAGCACAGGCGTAGGTGGAGGGGTTATTAGCAATGGCCATCTTCTCGAAGGTCAGCTTGGGCTGGCTGGAGAACTGGGGCACGCTACTATCTTGGCAGATGGGCCTGTTTGTTCCTGCGGAAAAAAAGGGCACCTCGAGGCATTGGCTTCGGGAACATCGATTGCCAGTTATGTCGAGATGCAATTGGCTGAAGGCACGGAATCAAGCCTGAGGTCAGGGGTGAAGCGGACAGCGGAATCCATCGCAGAGGCAGCCCGCGAGGGCGATGCTTTAGCCATATCTGCATATCAACGGGCGGGAAAATATTTGGGGATCGGTGTCGCCACTTTCCTGCATATCTTTAACCCAACCATCGTTATTCTCGGTGGTGGTGTCTCGCAGAGCGGCGATCTGCTTATGGTCCCCTTTAGGGCCAGCCTGCGGGAGCATGCTTTTAATCCCGCTTATTTAGAAAACCTCATAACCACAACTGCTGCGCTTGGTGATGATGCCGGACTGCTCGGAGCGCTGGCGTTGGTGGGAATGAGAGAAATGTAATTTTTTTCAGGAGAACAAAAAAATGTCTAATTTTCCAGGCCCCAAAGGCCGTGCGCTGATCGAGCGCGATGCCTCTGTGGTTTCAGGCTCTTATCCCCGTGCCTATCCCTTTGCGATGGATTATGGCAAAGGCAGCGAAGTTTGGGATGTGGACGGGAATCGTTTTCTCGATTTCGCCGCCGGAATCGCTGTCGCTTCGACTGGTCATAGTCACCCCAAGGTGGTCAGGGCCATTCAGGAACAGGCCGAGAAGTTTTTACATATTTCTTCCGATTTTTACCACGAGAAGTGGATCACTTTGAGCGAAAAACTCAACGAGATCGCTCCCTTTGCAGAGGATGCCCGCGTATTTTTGACAAATTCCGGAACCGAATCAGTGGAAGCCGCCATCAAACTTGCCCGGTACCACACCGGACGTTCGGGTTTTATCGGTTTCCTGGGCGGGTTCCACGGCCGGACGATGGGCGCATTGACCTTTACTGCCAGCAAGCCGAAATATCATCGCGGATTTTATCCGCTGATGAACGGTGTTGTCCATGCTCCCTTCCCCGATCCTTACCGCCCGATTTTGGAAAGACGAAAAGGTGAAGACTATGGCGAGACCGTTGTCCGCTATATTGAAGAGCAGATCATGGGGCGTATCCTGCCTGCCGATGAGATTGCCGGCATCCTGCTTGAACCGATCCAGGGTGAGGGCGGTTATACCGTCCCACCAGCAGGATTCTTCCCCGCACTGCGTAAACTCTGTGATAAATACGATATTTTGTTGATTGCTGACGAAGTGCAATCTGGGATGGGACGCACTGGCAAATGGTGGTCAATTGAGAATTTTGGTGTTGAGCCGGATATCATCACCTCTGCAAAGGGACTTGCATCTGGTGTGCCGCTTGGTGCGATGATCGCCCGTAAATCGGTTATGACCTGGCCCCGCGGCTCCCACGGCAACACGTACGGCGGGAATCCCCTTGCCTGTGCGGCGAGCATCGCTACGATTGATCTGATTCAGGAAAAATATTTAACAAATGCGGCCGAAGTGGGTGAATATGCCCTTGATGCGCTGGCCGAGATCGCAGCACGCCATTCCAGCATCGGCGATGTACGTGGGATCGGCCTGATGATCGGGATCGATTTTGTTAAAGATAAGGAAACCCGCGAGCCAGCCGAAGGGTTGCGAGACCGTATCACAGATTTGGCCTTTGAGCGCGGCCTGATAACCCTTGGCTGCGGCAATAGCGTCATCCGCATCTCGCCGCCCTTGTGTATTTCAAAGGGTGAAATCGATGAGGGCTTGATAGCACTTGAAGAGGCAGTCACGGTGGCTGAAAAAGAGTAAATTTACGACCCTCACCCCCAACCCCTCTCCCGCTCGCGGGAGAGGGGTTGGGGGTGAGGGCAAATATTAGAACTTTATAGTAGGGGGCGAGGCTGACCTATTCCAATCGTTTCAAGATGATAAAATTACCTTATGTTTTCTCTCTGTGACCTTTGTGTCTTTGTGGTGAACTAATATGCTTCCCGACTTCCGCGTTCGTCAACGCGACTACCTGCTCGAAATCACCCGCGCCATCACGGAAGAGCTTGATCTTGAAAAACTCCTGGCGCGGATTTTGCGCATCTCCATCGAGATGCTGGCGGGGCAGGCTGGTTTGATCGCTTTCAAAGAAGATGGCTGGCATGTTGCCGCAGCGCAAAAGATTCCCCCCGCGTTGCTCGATTACCTCAAGCCCCTGCTCGCCGAAGAGACTGTCTCTGAGTTTAACGTCAACGAACTAAATCGGATGTTGAAAAGCCTCGCCTACACCGCCAGCCGTGGGTTGCTGAATGGCGTGGGATTGCCATTGACTGCCCACCAGCAAGTGATCGGTGTGATCTTCATCTTTCGTAATTACCCCGACCTATTCTCCCACAACGATAAAATATTACTCCGCAGTTTCGCTGATCAGGCTGCCAGCGCAGTCTACAATGCCCAGCTTTATGGACAGGTCAGTTATGAAAAGCAGCGCCTCGATGCCCTGCTCGACTCTGCCGCTGATGGAATCCTGATCCTGAACGCTGACCAGACTATCGAACGCTGCAATGGCGCCTTCGCAAAACTCTATGGTCAACCACGTGATGCGATCACTGGCAAAGCCCATGAAAAAATCATTCGTTGGGTGGGCGACCCGCATGGCACCACCCTCGAAGAGGCTGAAGCCGAGGGCTGGCCGCTGACGCCCAATGCCTCTCTTTACGTTGAAGGAGACTTATATCGCCCTGATCCGCCAAACCTGCCCGTCGGCGTGACCTATGCTCCTTTGCTGACCTCCAAAGGGTCGCTCCGCAATGTTTTTGTCACCGTGCGCGATATCACCCATTTCCGCACTGCTGAGCAGGTTAAAAGCACCTTTATTTCCGTTGTCAGCCACGAGCTGCGCACCCCTGTCGCACTGATCAAGGGCTACGCCAGCACATTACGACGTGACGATGCCCAATGGGATCGGGAAATAATCAGCGATAGTTTGGGCGTGATCGAAGAGGAAGCAGATAGATTGGCCACAATGATTGATGACCTTCTGGATGCTTCGCGTCTACAAGCCGGGGGAATGAGTTTGAATCAGACCGACGTCTCGATGCAAAGCATTGCTGCCAATCTCGCGGAACGTCTCGGGACGCAGGCAGGCTCCCATCAAATTGGCGTTGAATTCCCCGAAACATTCCCCGTTATCCTCGCCGACGAAACGCGGATTCGCCAGGTTCTGACGAATCTGATCTCCAACGCGATCAAATACGCTCCCAACGGAGAAATTCGTATCAGCGGGGAAGCGCGTCCGGAGCAAGTGGTGATCTGCGTCAGCGACGAAGGGCCCGGGATCGACCCGAAAGATATGCCCCATATCTTCGATCGATTCTATAGGGCCGCCAAATCCGTCAACAAAACCAAGGGTGCCGGGCTGGGACTTTATCTGGCCCGCGCCATCGTCGAAGCCCACGGTGGACGGATGTGGGTGGACCCCAAGATCAATTCCGGGGCGTGTATCTGTTTTTCATTGCCAAGATAGCCGTAGGGGCGAACGGCCGTTTGCCCTTTTAAGGAAAGGTTCCCCATGTCCAAAATCCCCGCACGAAACGAAATTGACCCCAAATACACCTGGAATGCCGAAAGCGTTTTTGCCTCCCCTGAAGCATGGAGCGCCGAAGCTGAAAAGATCGTCGCTGATATTCCCTCTGTCAAAGCCTTTCAGGGCAAGCTGGCATCAAACGCCGCGAGCCTCGCCGATGCCATGGAAGCCGTGGAAAAGATCATTCAACGTGTTGAGCATCTTAATATGTACGCTGGTTTCTCTTATAGCGTTGATACCGCCGACCAAAAAGCCGCTGCCATGGCAGATAAAGCTGGCGGCATCCACGGACAGGTGATCGCAGCAGTATCCTTTGTCCAGCCAGAGATGCTGGAGATCGGCGAGCAAACCCTGCGTCAATGGCTGCGTGACGAAACCCGTTTAACGGAATATGAACATTATGTGAACAATCTTTTCCGCAACCAGGCCCATGTCCGCTCGACAGAGGTCGAGGAAATCCTGGGGATGTTGGCAGATCCATTTGACGGCTCATCCTCCACTGCCAGTATGTTGACCAATGCCGATTTTCATTTCCCACCAGCGATTGACAGCCATGGAAAAGAGCATGATCTCACACAGGGAACTTTTTATAAAATTCGGGCAAATTCTGATAGGGTAGCCCGCCAGAATACCTGGAATAATTATCTGGATACTTATCTCGCGCATAAAAATACCCTCGCGACCAATCTGGCAACATCCATCAAACAAAATGTGTTTTTAATGCGAGCACGTAAGCATAAGTCCACATTGGCTGCATCCCTTTTTGAAAATGATATTAAAGTAGAGGTTTTCCACAATCTGATCGATGTTTTCAAAAAGAATCTGCCTGTCTGGCAGCGCTATTTTGATATTCGTCGCAAGGCACTGGGCGTGGATGAGTTGTACCCTTACGATTTGTGGGCACCGCTGACCAGCAGCAACCCCAAATTAAGTTATCAGCAAGCCGTCGATTGGATCTGTGACGGTCTATCTCCCATGGGTGAAGACTACGTGAATACCGTGCGAAAAGGTGCACTTGAAGATCGCTGGGTGGATGTATATCCGAACCAGGGCAAGCGCAACGGGGCATTTTCCTGGGGCGCACCGGGCACACATCCATTTATCATGATGAGCTTCAATGATGACATGACCGGGCTAAGTACACTCGCCCATGAACTGGGCCATTCAATGCATTCTTATCTGGCGTGGCAAAATCAGCCGCTGGTTTATGGAGAATACTCGCTCTTTGTGGCCGAAGTTGCCTCCAATTTCCATCAGGCTCTGGTGCGCGGTTATCTGCTTCAAAACAATCCGGATAAGGATCTCCAGATCGCGATCATCGAAGAGGCGATGAGCAATTTCTTGCGCTATTTTTTTATTATGCCTACCTTGGCTCGCTTTGAACTCGAAACGCATGAACGCGCTGAAAAAGGCGAACCCCTGACCGCCGATACGATGATGACCCTGATGGCCGATCTCTTCAGTGAAGGTTATGGTGAGACTGTGAAGATCGACCGGGAGCGCGTTGGGATAATTTGGGCTACGTTCGGGCATCTCTTCTCTGACTATTATGTTTATCAATATGCAACCGGTATCTCGGGCGCGCACGCGCTCTCCCGCCGTGTGCTGGATGGTGTCCCGAACGCGGTCGATGATTACACCAAATTCCTGAAGGCGGGTGGTTCCATGTATCCACTGGATGCGCTCAAGATGGCAGGTGTTGACCTGGCCAGCCCCAGCCCCGTCGAGGAGACTTTTGCGGTGATGAGCGATTATATTGACCGATTGGAGAAATTGACCGCTTAACGAAACCAGAATAGAACTGGTCTGTTTCTGGCATATGTTGCAACGCATTTTCAGAGTGCGTTGCAACTTTATTTCATAACGGAAGCAAATTCAAACTTGAGGGCGAGCCGAAAATCCATCAATTTAACAAAAGATTTTCCAGACATTAAAGATGTGACCGAAGTTTTTTTGAGTGCTGAATATCATTAAACCATTGCTCGCTTAAAGCCCTAAGTTCAGGTAGAATGAAATTACAACTGCATTGGACTGAGACAGTAAAGCGTCTTTTTTTATCAATATCGCATCCCATTGTTGAGCGGCTTTTTCCTCGCAGTTCAAGGCAGGAAAGGAAAATATCATGAAAATGAACTCAGATTCTGCAAGCAATACAATTGACTCTTATCGAAAAAGACAACAACGCGGCCCCAGGATCATTTGGACAATTGCAGCAGTGCTGGCGATTGTCGGGATCATCGTTCTCGTCTTCTGGTTTACCGGGGATAATAAACCACAAATCTCCTTTTTTGCGACGGAAACTCCGACACCAACTTTAACATATACTGCTACCGTTACCTCATCACCTACGGCAACTGCAACGGAAACAACAACGCCCACCATGACCCTGACGCCGACACCATCTGTGCCTTTCTCCTATATCGTGCAGGAAGGCGAATCGATGAACTCTATTTCTGAAAAATTTGAGTTGGGCGAGGATGGAATTCTGCTTCTGTTGGCATTAAATCCGGTAGTCGAAACGCAGGGTGGTGTTCTCTACGTCGGCCAGGAAATTATCGTTCCCAACCCTGGGATGGAATTACCAACCCCAACCCCCGTCCCGGCTGATCTGGCAAGAGGTACGCTGCTTAATTACACTGTTCGCCCAGGTGATTCTGTGGCCGCAATCGCGGCTAAATTTCGCAGTACCGAGGATGCGATCATCGAGGAAAATGAACTCGAAAATGCCAACTCTATCCAGGTGGGGCAACTTTTGGTGATCCCTGTAAATCTGGTTACTCCGGAACCGACTCGTTTGGCTCCAACAGCAAATGCGACAGCAACACCTTCTGCGCCAGCTGGTAATAAAACTGCTACACCTGTTTCCGCAAGTTGTGACTACAAAGAGAACACAGACTATGTCGCTCAAATTTTTGAACTGGTAAATAATGAGCGCGTTTCCCAAAGCCTCTCTCCTTTGAAGGAAAAGCCACAACTGACCGCGGCCGCGCTTGTTCACGCCGTAGATATGGTCTGCAATTCTTTTCTTAAAGAAGTTGGATCAGATGGTTCGACACCGACAGAGCGTGTCGCTACCCAGGGATATACTGCATCCCTTGTCCTTCAGGAGATTCATGCCCAGCCTCCGGAATACGGTGGCGACGGGCAGGCAGCATTTGATGCCTGGATGGGCGGAGTAACCCTGCTCAATCCCAACGCAACCGAGATCGGGATCGCTTACGCTTATTTCAAGGGCAGCGCACTGGGCGGCTATTTCACTGTCGTCCTTGCGGCTCCCTAATTGCTTTGGTTATGAACCTCCCGCAGGTTTGAATCCTGCGGGATGTTTGAGATATAAAACGAAAAACTTCCGAAGTCTTAAAGACTTCGGAAGTTTTTGTCTTTACAACAGCCCCAATTCCTTCGCTCTAAGCGCGGCCTGTGTGCGATCTCGTGCGCCGATCTTTTGGAGGATGCTGGTGACGTAGTTTTTCACGGTCCCCTCAGCGAGGTGAAGATGGTCAGCAATCTCTTTGTTGGTATGTCCCTGCGCGAGAACTTTGAGAATCTCGATCTCGCGCTCAGAGAGCGGCTCAGGCAGGGATTCAGCCGTTTCCGGAGAGGCAGGTTTTAGCCGTGCAAATTCTGAGACAACCTTCCGGGCCACCGAGGGGGCGATCAGGGTGCCACCCTCGGCGACAGTCCGGATCGCGCTAGCCAACTCCTTGCCCGAAACATCTTTAAGCAAATAACCTGATGCGCCCGCCCGCAAGCCCTCGAAGATATACTCATCATCGTCAAAGGTTGTCAGGATGAGGATGTTTGCCTCAGGCCAATCTGCTTTGATGCGGCGGGTGGCCTCCACGCCATTGAGATTGGGCATTTGTATATCCATCAGGACAATATCCGGGTCGAGATCACGGTAGGCGCTGACAGCTTCTAGCCCATCGGCGGCTTCTCCGGCAACATCAAGATCGGTTTCGAGTTCTATCAGAATGCGCAAGCCATCGCGCATCAGGCGTTGGTCGTCCACAATCAGGACGCGGATCAGGCTAGAGGTCATCATTATTATCCTTTATTGGCCAGGGCAGGCAGAGACAGATCTGTGCGCCCCCATCGGGATTGGCTTCAAGTCTCATTTCGCCGCCAAGTTGGTCGGCACGCTCTTTTATGCCGAGTAAGCCAAAGCCAAGTTTGTCTGCGTTTTTGGGTAGGCCAATGCCGTCGTCACGCAGGGTGAGATTGATTCCCTCAGATTCGTCGAGCAGCAAACTCATCCGGATCTGTTTTGCCTGCGCGTGGCGCTGGATGTTGGTAAGTGCTTCCTGGGCTGCGCGATAGATCGCTACTCGGTAGGAGTTGGGGAATTGGGGCAGGTTATGGGCAAAAGCCATCTGTACTTCGATTTCAGTCGCAGCCTGAAAATTCTTCCCAAGAGATTTTAGCGCGTTCGCAAGAGAAAGGTCAGCTTGCAAGGGTTCACGCAAGGTTGCAACGGCGCTCCTTAATTCGCTCAGAGCGGCACGCATTTGCTCTTTAACGGTGGCAACCATCTCTTGAGCGCGTTTCGGTTTTTTATCCACTAG
>JACKQG010003045.1_pt1 | contig 21024 bp, 16 predicted proteins | sample 8237621 | NCBI WGS metagenome assembly JACKQG01 (sample SAMN15677084, study PRJNA649215) | marine metagenome | biome: marine; feature: Black Sea; material: saline water; isolation source: suspended particulate matter (SPM) from the Black Sea western gyre | collected 2013-06-09/2013-06-10 | depth... | reverse complement strand
GCCGGACTATACCCGGACCTGCGTATGCAGCTACCAGAATCAGGCATCACTTGCCCTGGTCCATATGCCGGAGGTCGTCCATTGGACTTTCGACTACTACCGAGTCCCGGATGAGGTGACGCCGGTTAAACGGGTAGGAATTAATTTTGGCGCCCCGGGCAACCGCTACGCCGAAAAGAATATGTTGTGGTTGGAATTTCCGAGTATTGGAGGCCCATCACCTGATATTCCAATTCGAGCCAAATATAAAAATCCCCAGTGGTTCCGTTCCCACAGCTCGAAAGTCAATGATAAGCATAACTGGATAACCGCTTCGGGTGTAACAGGGCTTAGGGAAGTCTCTATCCGCATGTTTATTCAACCGGGAAGGAATCCATCGAGTGTTGACGCCTTCGACAAGCACATCGAAAAAATTCCCACCTGGCAGGAAGAGTCCATCAAGGGTGCTTTTGAACAACCCAGACCTTATACCGTACGTTTATACTTCGCTGAGACTGAGGAATACGAGGTTGGCCGGCGTTTATTCAATATCTCACTACAGGGTAAACAGGTTTCGGAAGCCTTCGATATCATTAAAGAAGCCGGCCAAATAAATCGCAGCGTAGTAAAGGAATTTAATGGAATTAACATAACAGATGATTTGAAAGTCACTCTAACTCCCACGACTGAAGGAAAAGCCGACCCCCTGCTGTGTGGAATTGAAATCATAGCCGAAGGCTGGTGAGCTTAAACTTGCTTACAAGCCGTTATTTGTTAGTACTTTGTTATCTTAACGAAAGGAAACACAAATAACTGCTTTAGTGATATTTACAAAATAGCTCTTCCGAAGAGTTGACAAACAACATGGAAAGTTGTTAGATATCAAGTACTTATGGATTTATGCGCCCGTAGCTCAATTGGATAGAGTCGCGGACTTCGAATCCGAAGGTTGCAGGTTCGAGTCCTGCCGGGCGCGTTCAAAAACGCGGCTTGCGATACCGTGAGCGGTGTTTGCTTTTTCACATGAAGGCATAGTCGGGCGTTGTCCGGCGCACAAAAGCGCCAAGCAGGACGCCAGGACATCTCCGGTAACGGCCTTCCAACTCATCGGTTCGGTGTGCTAATAGAACACCTTGTACAATTTCGGGAATTTCGAGGAAGGTGTTATACCCCTCTTTGGAAAAATCAATCTGCATATTACTTCCTTTCGACACAAATTAATTGTCTGGATTTAATTGTACCATCTCAGGGACTACTCCTTTTAAATCTAAGCCAGATAATATCCTCTTCCAATTTAAAGTACCCAGCAGGCCATTTAAAGGACGAATGTGTATTGAGAGGGTAATGGTGAAAAAAAACGATTGTCAGGCTCTACTCAATTTTATTTCCTGTCTGAGGTAGAAGTATTTGTGAACAACTGGGCAGTCTTTTCGTTCAGCAGAACCCAAATGGTATATATACCAATCGCGATTCGAATGGGGATATTAGCCAGATCAAGAATGCTGATAATAAGTACAAGAATCTTTGCCCAGCCTCTGCGTTTCAAAAGCCCTATGCCCCCGATAACTTCCGGCACGGAGAGCAGGAGAGAGAAGCCGCATAGCGTAGTACCTACAATTCCGGTGATGGTCATTGCCTGCGGATCACCTGATATAAGTCCTCCACAAATAATCACCACAAGAAGGAACAGACCAATCAAAATCCCTGTCGCACCAAATACAATGTTGATTACGGCCACAAGCGTGACATGCTTTTCCATCTGATTAGTCTGCAAAATGTCAACATCAGTCGATAGTATGGTCCCACACTGAGAACAGCGATTTTCTTCAGCCATAAAAATAATCTCCTCTCATAATACGAACTGCTTTAATATAAGCATTTCTCACTTCTTTGCTATGGATTCCAATATCACAATAAAGAATGTCGCAATGGGCCCAAGCAGTAAAGAGATCAAGAACCAGGTCAAACCGCTGCGATTTTTTGATTGAGCCAGTCCGGCATTTATGAACGCCAGTGTCCCCCATCCAATCGCATATGAAGATTGGTTCGGAATAGCTGTAACCATATCATTTTCCCTTCTTCACAATCGGATAGTACATACTCGTCTATGACCCATTCGGGACTATCCGTTTAATTTCTTCAAAGTCTCTGCATTATGTCACTCGGATAGAAGTTGTTTCTATAATAATATATGCTCCATTATCTTATTATATTCAAATTATCTCATATTTTCTTGTGAACCAAACAGCAGCGCTTGCGTTTATCGTTTAATCTAAGGCACCCGGCAGGCTCCCGTCTGGTTCGTTCATAGCTCCCTTTTCGCATTGACTATAATGGAATTTATGTTATAATCCTTCTCAAAAGGACCCATACCGTTATAAGATTGGAGTGACATGATAAAAAAGTTAGCTTTAGTTTTTGCCTTTTCATTTTGTATATACTCCCATGCTTTTGCCCAAAATTGGACCCGATTTCGCGGCCCTAATGGCCAGGGCCATAGTGATGCAAAGAATATTCCCATCAAATGGTCCGAGAAGGATTATCTCTGGACGGCGGATCTGCCCGGCACAGGCCATTCTTCACCGGTCATCTGGGACGACAAGCTCTTCATTACCTGCTGTGACCAGAAACAGGCCAGGGTTTCTATTCTTGCCCTAAGTACATCTGATGGAAAAACACTTTGGGAAAAAACCTATCAGCTAATGAAATCACCCATGAACGGACTTAATAGTTATGCCGCTTCAACTCCTGCGGTGGATGAAGATAGCGTTTTTGTTATATGGCCGACATCAAACGAGTTGACCCTCATTGCCTTCGATCACGACGGAGATGAAAAATGGCAGAAAGCATTCGGCCCAATATCCAGTAAACATGGGCCTTGCGTGTCGCCTATGTTGTATGAAGACCTGGTGGTTTTTACGCAGGAACAGCGTACGAACGACAAGGGGCTGAAAAGCCGTTGGTTGGCCCTTGACCGCGGCAATGGGCAAATACGCTGGGAAATACCGAGAAATAATGGAAGCCTTATTTCGCATGCAATGCCCTGCGTGTACACAGATGATTCGGGGCATGATTACCTTGTTTTTTCCAGCCTGGTTTATGGGATTTCATCAGTCAATCCAAAGGACGGATTGATTATATGGGAAAAATCTGGTTTTGATGCACGAGCACTCAATTCCCCGGTAGTGGCCGAGAACCTTGTTCTCGCATCTTGTGGTTCAGGAGGCAGTGGAAAGACATTGATGGCTGTCACACCGACATCAAAAGATAAACCGGCGGCCATTGCTTATACAATCAAAGATCGAACCGTGCCGTTTGTTCCTTCTATGATTATAGTGAAGAATCTACTTTTTACATTCCATGATCAGGGGCTGGTTGTCTGTCGAGACGTACAGACGGGTACTCAGAAATGGGCTCAGAAACCAGGTGGGAAATTCTTTGGCTCGCCCATCTGCGTCGAGGATAAGCTTTACTGTATGAATACTGAAGGTCAGGTAGTTATCATCAAAGCGGCTGAAAGATATGAGTTATTGTCCGTAAATCCGTTGGGAGAGAAAACGCAGGCTACGCCGGCAGTAGCAGATGGAATCATGTACTTGCGAACTCTGACAAAATTATTCGCACTCGGGCCGGTAAAATAGTAAATTCTTCTCATAACCGTCTTACAGAAAATCCTGAGACGATCTCACATCCCGGCTTACTGTTGAAAGTTTCCCCTGCCATCATCAATTCCTTTCGGTATGCACAGCATTGCTGCATCTTCCATAGCAGTAATATTAATGTATTATTATTGGCAAATAAGCAATACGGCTTAAACCGGTAAGATTGAAATTACCGCCTGAGGTAATGAACAGTGAATGACTTTGTTACCGAACTTCGCCTCACAATCCCTCGACCCTACCTCATGATACCCTTCGTCTTGGGTTTGGCTATTTTAACAGATTAAAGAAGTGGAAACCGACGTGAAACAGATTACTGGAAATCAAACAAGAGTTTTTTAGTCTCTCCATCCTGCAACAGATTGATTATCATAATTGGCTCTTTCCTTGCTTTCTTGAAAATATCATAAGCATCTTTCTTGCTGCTTAAAGGTTGTCCGTTCACAGTGAGAATTATATCACCGTTCTTAAGCATAAGGGCTTTTGTCTGCGGTATTTCGTCCAGACCGTTTATTTGAAGCCCTTCTATTTGACCATTAATGCAATAGGGTATAATAACCGCATTCTTTAAAACAGATTCGACACATTTTATTTTAGTCCGTACCTTTGTCAGCTCTTGTTGAGCATCCTTTTTCTCTGGATCACTCTTCTTCTCGGTGTTCTGGGGCCCAGGCGGTTCAGTAGTATTATTGCCGTTAAAAAACTGCTCAATGCCAGGGCTCATCATTGTTTCCGGCACTTCTTCTAAATATAACACCAGTTTATCTTCTTCAATGCTTTCTGCGGCACTATCTGCTCTCATAGTACCCAGCGCCTCGAAGGCGTGTGCATCGCTTCTTGGATTTTCTAAGGGACCTGGGGTTCTTGTTAGAGTACCAAAATATATGAGTATGCCTATTATTATTATCCTTTTCATTGTTTTCCTTCAAACACAATCACACACTATTTAGTTTTCGCTCTCTATATATAAAGGCAACAACTTGACTGTTGGTAACTCAATATTTGACCTGAGACCCTCCTTGGAACATGAAAATAGCAAAGACTATATATAAGTACCATCTGCGATACTAAATGTAACGCTTTTAGTTACGATACCATAGGGCTTTTCACTATATCAAAAACAGGTTCAATCCCGATTTTCATTAAATACCAATCGGTTATCATTCATAGTATGGACGCCTTATCTGTTAGCCAGCAGGCCATAGAAAAGGCTATCTATGTTCGTTGCAGCTTTATCCGGCCACAATCAACTTAGCGGAAAATACTGGTTTAAGCTTGACGAATACAACAGAATCTCTTATCAAGATACACCTCTGCCACCCTTATGCAGCAAAATGGAAGACGGTTTGGTTATAGGAAATTCGAATGAAGTTAATAGCAGCACTATGTACATATCTTATATTTATGGCAGCTTTCTCTGATATGACTATTGCCGGCGAAACAGGACATTACGTGAGCGGTGTCGAAGGCATTAGGAGCGGGTCTGTTCCCCCGCCGGGTCTGTACTACCGCCTTTATTCCGTATTCTACAGGTCACACGACCTGACCGACAGAAATGGTAATCGCATCGACAATAACTTTGATTTGAGGGTCTTTTCCAACGTTCACAGGCTCATCTGGGTCACGGACAAAAATATCCTCGGTGGTGATTACTTCGTCCATGCCGTTGTGCCCGTAGTCTATACTGATTTCGAGATCAACGCCGCAGGCATAAAGGACAATGATTTCGGCCTGGGAGATATTGATTTCTCACCATTGAGCATAGCATGGCACAGAGACCGTTATGATCTAGCCGTCGGCCTGGACTTCTTCGCACCAACCGGCCAATACAATAAACGTAATCCCGCTTCACCAGGCAAGGACTTCTGGACAACCATGTTCACTGCAGGAGCCACATACTACCTCAACGAAGAAAAAACATGGTCATCCGCAATCCTGGCCAGATATGAAACTCACAGTAATAAAGACCACTCTGATATAAAGCCAGGTGACAACTTACACTTCGAATGGGGCATCGGCAAAGCAATAGACAAAACACTTGAAGTTGGCCTGGCCGGTTACAGTCAGTGGCAAGTAACCGATGATAGTGGTTCCGACGTAACATGGTCAAAGTCCATACATGACCAGGTCCACGCAATAGGACCGGAAATCAATCTGGCCATACCTTCAAAGAGCATGTTTCTTACGTTTAGATACCTTTGGGAGTTCCACGCTGTCGACAGTCCCGAAGGCCAACTAATGGCCCTGACCCTCACAAAACGTTTTTAATCCATCCTGGCATTAAAAAAAGAAGAAATGAAGGAACTTGTCGGTTTATGGTTGGTCATGGTTGTCAGGCTCTACCCAATTTTATTTCCTGTCTGAGACAGAATTCATGAAATGTGCATTGAAGCTATTCGCTCAGCCATTTCTTGAAATCCGGCTCCAGTAGCTTCTTAATCTTCGGTTCATCCATATTTTCCGGAGTCGCCACCATCGAGCCGGTATCGATTTGTTTGTCCACCTTCTGTCCCTGAAGGTGTGCCAGAATTGTTTTAACTCCAAGGTAACCCATATTGATTGGGTCCTGCAGCACCAGCCCTTTGATATACCCTTGTCGCATCGCCTGCACAAGCCGTTCGGAGCTGTCAAAACCCACATAGTCAACTTTGCCCGCCAGACCGCTGTCCTCAAGCGCCCGCAGCATTCCAAATGTCGTTGACTCGTTCGGGCAGAAGATTCCGTCGATGGTCAGCCCTCCGTCGGATTTCCGCAACGGCGCCAGTAGATTTTCGCTTGCTATATAGGCGCTTTCCGTGGTTGCTCCCCCGTACTGGTTCGAGCTGACAACCTCGATTTCCGGGTACTTCTCTTTCAACACATCCAGAAATCCCTGCTCCCGTTTCGTCGAGCTAGCTGAGCCTTCATGGCAACGCAGCATAATCACCTTGCCTTTTCCATCTAAAATTTCAGCCAGACATTCGCCGCCCTTTCTACCGCCGATATAATTGTCCGTTGCCACGAAACTTGTGTAATCCTCGCTTTTAAGTCCGCTGTCGATTATCACCACCGGAATACCGTAGTCCACAGCGTTTTTGACCGGCATTCGCAGAGCCGAATCGTCCAATGGCGCCAGCACGATTCCTGAGACACCGCGTGTTATGAAATCTTCCACCACTCTGATTTGTGACTCCCTGTCATCTTCCTTTATCGGCCCTTTCCATATAACCTCCACTTCCAGACCGGACTCTTTTAATTCCTGCTCGGCCTTGACCGCCCCGGCGTGGATTGACTTCCAAAAAACGTGTGTCATCCCTTTGGGAATCACTGCTATACGGTACTTGCCCTTGCTTTCTTCTTTCCGTTTACAACCGATTGCAATAAAAACAACAGCTATAGCGACAAATACGACTACTGCTAATGCTTTTTTCATAATTATACTTCCTGAATATTCGATTAAAGAAAACACCCTGTATTATTTCTTTTCAACTATTATTTGGAAATCCTCAAATTCCACCGTATAAGGGATTTGATCACAGGAACCGGCCGCTAAACCAAGATGGATAGAAATATTTAAACCGGGGACTTCTTTCGTATATTTGGAATTAATCCAGGTTGCCCCATCATAACTAATTGCTCCGGAAAAACTGTTTCCATGTCTTTCCAGTTTTAACCACAATGGAAAAGAAATATCTTCGGGCAAATTTCGGCTATCTGCCTTATGCATACAGCCATTACCAAATTCATCCCATTGAATACCGGCACGGCCGGGTGTAGTGAACATCAAAACGGAACCTTTACTACCGGGGGTCGTGTCAAAACTTTTTGTCATATCATTTCGGGCAAACAGTCCCGCCCTGAACCATTCATGAGTTCTGCTGCCAAATCCTTTTACCTTTACAGTTGCGACAAAATTCCCTTTTATTTTCTCCGCCAAATAGATTGCGGCATACGAATCTTCGGCATGGTAAAAATCCGACCCCGCCGCCTTAATTTTATAGCGGTTTTGTTTCTGATTTATTTCAACTTTGCCCGGAGAAGCTGTAACAGAGGTATAATTTTTCATTTTAGCCTGACGCATATCAACTGGAATATGAGAATAGACTTTTAATTGTTTTGAAGTGCTGTTTCCAATTTTTACCCTGTATTCTCCAGCTTTTGGTTGAATCTGAAACTGAACTTTTTCAGAATTCATTTTAGCAATATGAATAGACTTCGAAGTATGAACCTTGTCGTTTAAATACAATTCCGCAGAAATAGTTTGTCCCGAATCTTCGAGATTATTAAGAACCGCGGTCACAAAAACAGTTTTTCCCTCGGGCGCTATCAAATCAGAGATATGCAATTTATCGAACATCACCGCAATCTTTTCACCAATAACAGAAACAGTTTGAAATGGTACAGTTCCAACGGCAACTTGATACTCACCCGGCTTATGTAAACAAAGCTCAAAAGCTATTCGGCGGGAATTGTTATGGACTACCGGAAACAATTTTGTCTGGGCAATTCGGCGGTCAAGATATAAGTGTACCGGCAATATTCCCGTCGAACCGGTATTTTTCACGTCCGCCTTAACCTGAAAGGTTTCTCCGGCTTTTATCTGGTTTGTAAATGACTTACCAGGCAATTCAATCTGCATGTTTTCATAGTCAAACTGCGGCTCGCCAAGAATAATATCTTCCGGTTCATTTTCAGGGGGATCGATCACAAAATTATTTCGATAGATATTGTCCACAAGGTTGGCGGCGCAGAGTTTCATTTCGCCCTGTTCCAGGTTGTAGTAGATATTTTCTTCAGCTATCCACCCGGAAGACATATTATCGAACCAGAAGCCCACATTATCATTAAAATAGCCGGCTTTCACGTCATGAATCAGGTTACGACGAATTACAGAATCGCATGTCAGGCCGGCGGTTTTAATCACGCCGGAATCATCCGCATCTTTCTGGACATGATGTAAATGATTATACTCAACCCGATATCCGCCATCTATCGCCTCCTCTAAATTACTCCAACCGCCAACCGATATGGCGTATCTGCCGCGAGTATTTGTAATCAGATTATGAGCGATTATTGTGCCAAGGGTATTGCTTGCGATAATATTAGTTCCGCCGCAATTATCGATAGAATTATAAGAAACAATGTTTTGGCGGATAATATCCATCCAGTTAGCCGGATGAGCATCTCCGGAGATAATAATTGCACTTTGTTCTATAACGTCGAATTTATTATTAAGAATCCGATTTTGATAACACCCCTTGGCCAAAACCACTCCAACACCACCCATGCTCCTGATTTGGCCATCTACCAATTCGCAATTATGAGCATATTCATAATGGACAGCCCTTCGGCCCGGAATTGTACCTTCAAACTGTAGTCCATATAATCTAAGATTTCGTATCGGCTTTTCTGTTGTCCCTTCAATAAAAACCAGTTGATCCAAAGTCGGAGCAATAACATTAGCGGCATTTGGATTCGAAATAGTCTCCGGAACAATCAAGCTCAACTGTCTTGATTCCTTATCAAAAAACCATTCTCCCGGAGCATCCAGCAGTGCTTTTACGTTCTCAACATAATATCTTGGCGGCACGATAATAATTCCGGGTTGGGGCTTGTTTAAATAGGCTGTCAGTTTTCTTTCATCAATCCCGGCAAAAGAATTAATGCCGGTATGCCATCGAAGCAGCATAATCACGCGATTATTTTCCATTTCAGGCCACTGATGAAGCTCTTTTTTTTTGAAAAATAATTCCTGAGCACTTTGAGAAAATTTGGGGGGGACAAAATACCCAACATTCGGTGAGCGTGCAAGAGTCAAAGTTTTGCCGTTCGCAACGAGGTTTTGGATTTCAGTGTCTGTAATTTGTGCGGTCCAGACTTTGTTGTTTCGAGTCCAATGCTCGATTTTTTTGCCGCCGGAAATTATCGGTTTTTCACCGGGATATGCCGCATAGGTTACATAATAATCTTTCAATTTGTGATATTCAAATGCTCCGCTGGGAAGATTGGTCTCAACTCTTTCTCCACCATCAGAGGAGGTAAAATGAATCGGTTTTTCCAGCGAATAGTAGCCGCCGCGAATTAATACCAAGATATCTCTGCCTGAACCATATTTATGAGGTGACCCAATCCAGCGCGTTTCTACGGGTTTTTCTTTAGGGAAGTAAATGTTGCTCTTTAGTTCCAGAACAGCCTGTTGAGCCCGTTCAATTGTTGCAAATGGACCATCGGACTTATCAGTATTTGGAGCGGCCAGTTGCCCTGACCATGAATCGTTTCCATTTGGAGCGATATAAAAATCAACTTTCTTCCCTTCGAGAGAAAAACGCTGCCATTTCTCGCCGCGTAAAAGTTTGCCATCGCCGGCAATTGTTGTTGTGTTAAAAAATCCCAACAGCATAAAAACAAGAAAAAAAGCTAACATTGATTTCAAATTCATAGTTTTGTCCCTACTCATCAAACGCACAAATACTTACTGTGTGATTATGTGTAACAATTCAGGTACCTATTATAATTGAGTTTAGTTTATAAGAAATTTGATCCCCTGGCTTAGTTCGGTGGCTTGGGGGGCTTGAGGAACCCCTGATGCCGCAACCAGGTGGCACACGCCTGCGTCCACGTGGAGCATGGATGTTCGCTCGGGCGGACGCCGAAGTCATGGGCGGCCGTCGCATAGATGTGCAGCTCCGCCGGGATGCCGGCTTTCTTCAGCGCAAGATACATCAACACACTGTGCTCCGGCGGGCTGATGATATCGTCCCCGCCGTGCGCGAGGAATATCGGAGGCGTTCCGACCGGGATACGCAGGCCGGGAGCAATCTCATCTTTGTCCTTCGCTTTCAGGTAGCCCGAATAGACTCCGATGGCAAAATCAGGCCGGCAACTGATTTTGTCCACATCATCGATTGGCTCATACTTTCGTCGGTCGAAGCTCGTCGCCGTCGCAATAGCCAGATGGCCGCCTGCTGAGAAACCCACCATGCCGATTTGCTGCGGATTGATACCCCACTCTCCGGCTTTGCTCCGCACCAGGCTGACGGCCCGTTGTGCATCCTGGAGCGGGCGTCGAGCTGGCTGGCCCTTCGGCTCATTGGGGCGGCGCGGTACACGGTACTTGAGGATGATGCCGGTGACGCCAATAGAGTTCAACCATGCGGCAACTTCCTCACCTTCGAGTTGCCAGTAGAGGTCCCAGTACCCCCCCCCGGGACAGATCAGCATCGCTGTTCCGGTATCCTTGTCCTTCGCCGGCCTATAGAGCGTGAGGGTTGGTTTGGTAACGTTGGTCACCAGCCTCGTTGATTCGGTGACCTCGACCTGCTTGCGATCCAGCTTCGGCGACATGCGGAACTTGTCCTCGCCGATATTGCCGCTCTCTTCCGGAGCCTTGCCCGGCCAAACCTCTACGACCAGCGGCTTGTCAGCCCCAACCACCGGCCAAGCCGCACACATCGATATAACCAGAAAAACCTTTAATGCGAATCGCATGACTGAATAATCCTCCTTTCCTTGCATTTCTTGATACTTTAGGCGTTCGTCCTGTACTACAACCGTAACCAGGTCATCGCGTTCTGTGAGCAAATCTTTTCCTTGTCGGCCTCGCTTGCGTCCAATACTTCAAGCTTCACCAACGCGGGGTCCGGATATTTGAAGGGCATACCGGTCCCGAACATCACACGCTCGGCCCCCAGGTTCGTGATGAGCTGCCCAAGCTCGTTCGCCAGCACGGCACTTAAGCGGGACAGTCCGATGGCATAATTGGACGGCAGACCATTGTCCTTCTGCCCGAGCGGACACCTTGTGTAACCAATGCCATTCAGCAAGATAAAGCGTGCTTTAGGGTGAGCTTTCACTAACTCGACAATCTCCTCCAGCGGCACGTCGGGGATGTTTAGCAGCCAGCTCCGCTGCCGGTTGTCCTCGGCGCGGATGGGAATGGAGATGACCATGCCCCGCTCGGTCGCGGCGTTCACCAACTCTCGGCAGCACGCGCTGGAGAGCTGATAATTGTGCCACTTGGGATAGAGGCGCAGGCCCGCCATGCCGAATTCCTCATGACAGATTTTCAGATCGTCCTGCCAGCCGGCATAAAACGGATTGATGACGGCAAATGGAATCAGCCTGTCACTATGACCATGTACCTCCTCCGCCACCTCTTCGTTGCCGGCCTGCGCGTTGCGGTAGGTAATGGCGCCGGCGCTGGAGACAACCGCCTTGTCGATCCGTTTAGAGTCCATCAGTGCGAGCAGCGACGCGGCCGTGTTGTGCCGCAGACGTCGAAACGCAAAATGGCCGAGATAAGCATTCACGTCAATTATCATGATTTCCGCCTCCGCAAGAGTCTCATCATATTCCCGCCCAGGATCTTCTGCTTTTCCTGTGCGTTTAGGTTCGCCCCGCGAATCTTGCCCACACCTGCTGTCATTGAGGAATCACAGCCAAAGACGACCCGATCCGCCCCTACAACTGCTGCCGCCATCTCCACCGTGCCCTCATCCGTTACGCTGCCGCTGGTGTCGAGCAAGACGTTCGGCGCGTGGCGCAGGGCCTTGATCGTCCATTCCCAATCACCCCCGCCGGAGATGTGTGCGCAGATGAGCATGGCCTCCGGGTAGCTGCGAGCCAGTTCAGCGAGGTGTCCGCCGTCGGTCATACGCGGCTGATCATCAACGAAGTAATGAGAATGAGATGCGTGTTGGAGGATCGGCACGCCCAGCTCAATCGCCAACTCTACAATGGGAAAAACCACCGGCTCCGTGCAGGTGTACTCGTTGTAGAGCTTGATGCCGATAAACCCGCGCTCTTCTATACATCGGCGGACTTCATCCAACGCCTCTCGGCCATAGCCAGGATTAACGTAGCAGTAGCCGAGCACCCGGCCGGGGAACCGGCGCATCCCGTCGGCCGTCCACCGGTTACATTCCCGAAAACCGTCGGCGGTCGCCGGCCGGCGCGGCGTGAGGATTGAGCAGCATAATTGGTCGATTCCCAGCTTGTCCGCCGCCTCAATTAGCTTTTGGTCATCCGCCTTCCATGTCGCGCGGCTCCGATGGTTCAAGTGAGCATGACAGTCTATTACCTTGCCTTTTCGGAACGGGCCGCTTGACCTGACGGATGCGCCGAGCGCCGATGGCAGTGCCGCCGCTCCTATCGCCACGGCCGCGGCGGCTGAATCTCTGAGGAACGTTCGTCGAGAGACACGCCGCTGAGGTATGGGTGAACTCGAAGTTGTCTGGAGAGCGGTCATTTATTTCTGTCTCCTTCTATCGTATATCGTTCGTATCGTCTTGTAGAGAACAAATAAACATCAAATCGGGTCAGGAAGTAAGTGGCTTAGAAATCTCGGTCGATAGTCACTACCGCCGCTAACGTTGCCTGCACGGTCATGGCCGCGTTCTCAATGTCACACCTTTCCGGAATATCTCCTTCAGCGTGGTAGTTTGGGTCACCGTATGGAAAAGAACCAATATTAACGACCGCAGCGGGGTAGCCGGCCAGAACAAACGAGCCATCATCATCGCCGGGTCGCGGCCTCTCAGCAGTCCGCTGATCCAGACCGATGGAATATCGAGCATTCACCTCGGCCATCAGTTCGGCAAGACGCTTGCCCTCGGGCTTTGTATAGGCGGTCACGTTGGTCTTCTTTCGGGCAGCAGTTTCCTCTGCCGTTTTGACTCCAATACCATCCATGTTGAAGACGGCCACAATATTATCTCCACGCGATTTCGCTTTTTGCGCTGCGGTCCTGCTGGTCCACGGTCTGTGTTCCTCATTGCAGAAGAGAAACCGGATAGTACTTTCGGGGGTGTACTCTGCGAGGACACATGCCATCTCTAATACACCGACGGTCCCAATTGCGTTGTCGTTTGCTCCCGGTGAATCGATCCAGCTTTGCGAGTCCTTGTGAGCGAGCACTACGATAATCCTTTCAGGATGTGAGCGGCCTTTTCTTTCGGCGTAGAGATTGTATGCCGTGTACCAGGGATCTTCGGGCTCAGGCGGAGAGTACTGAGCATGCTTTGGCTTGCTCGTATCCCTACGAAATGCCTGCACCTGAACACCCTCTCGTTCGACGTGATATCCCCAAGCCTGCAACTTGCCGGCAAGGTAGTCGTCTGTCTCATAAAGTGTGTTTTTCTTATGGCCCGGCAACGTCAGATTCAACTTGCGATAGGGCAATGGATCCTTTGCGAGATAGAAAAGGTGCTTCGAAATCCGCTTGGAGTCAACATCGCGGATAAGACGGCGGATGTTCGCATCGGCCCTGTTACTATCGCCGATTCCTTCCCGGTTTGCCCGGACCGTGCCGAGAAGGCCCGCCGAGAAAAGGAATAACAGTCCAATCGTATAAATTCCCGTCTGTCTCATATATTCACCTGCGTTTTGAACCATCTTTTCACAGCAACACTACAATCAGGCACGACTTGCCACTTTGCATCATACCATAAAGCTCAAGCTCCAGCAATTAGAATGAAACTCAAAGTTAGGGGGGTTTACCGTAAGTTCGAGGTGGAATAATCTTGAAATTGAGATGAAATTACGTTATTATGAAGGTTGAATCTCGCAGGAGTGTGTTTGTATATGGGAAATCCCAGATAGAACCATTGAACGATTGTTTTATGTAAAACTTCTTTGGAGGAGAAACATCATGTATAAAAGATTGATTTGCCTTATCGCCTTTGTTCTGGCTTTATCTCTGGTAGGTAATGCTCAGGCCCAAGACGCGACCTGGACGGATGCCACCGGTGACCACAATTGGTTCACGGCGGAGAACTGGTCCGAGTTCCCCACTGATGCCCACTGGGCCAAAATTCGAAATGGCCTCCCCGGCCCAACTATCACCAGCGAAGGAGCTGTGGCTCGGAGGGTGCACATTGGATATGCAGAAGGGGGAGCCCTGACTGTGGATGGAGGAACCCTTGTGATTAGCGTGGATGACCTGCTGTTAGGCAAGAACGATGGGGCCGGGACACTTAATATGATCAGCGGTACCATAGATGTTGTTCGAGACTTCGAGGTGGGAGGCGGCAATCCGGGTACCGTCAATATGACCGGTGGTACTATTATCGTTGGGGATGATTTCATGATTCCGGAGGTGATTGGAAGTATAGCTGAAGTGAATCTGGATGGGGGAACTATTATCATCAATGGCGATTTAACCATGAGAGCTGATGGCGACACGATGAACGGCACGTTGAAAATCACAGGCGGGACGCTGATAATAGACGCCGATGCGCTCTCGACCGTTCAGGGATACATCGACAACGGCTGGATTACCGCCTATGGCGGCGAGGGCACGGCGGCGTTGGATTATGACGTCACGAATGAAGGCCAAACCACGTTGAAGGCTGTCCACAAGCTTACTCCATATCCGGCCAACGGTGGATTTGCGGCACCCGGCGCGGTGGAGCTTAGCTGGACTTTACCAGAACCAAGTACGCCCGGTGAGTCGGTGCCGGTTGACGTTTACTTCACTGATGATCTGAACAAGCTTCTGCAATTTACCGACCCGGCATCCATCCAGGTTGTCAGCAACCAGAGTTTGTCTTCCGTTGTCGTGCAAACTCAACCAAATACGCAGTACTATTGGGCTATCGATTCGTATGTCGGTGATCCCAATGATCCGATTTATGGTCCAATCTTCAGCTTTGTCGCGGATAATCAGGCTCCCGAAGTGGACGCCGGTCCCGATTTACTCACCTGGCTGGCCGACGACGGCGTCAGGATAAAAAATCTGGACACGACCGTCATTTATGACAAAGCTTATACCGTGCAATGGACGGTGGTTAGTGAACCCGATGATCCCAACAGCCCTGACGCCGTGATTACCGATCCGAGCGCCGAGGATACGAGTATTACCCTGTCAGCCGTGGGCGAGTATGTCTTGCAGTTGGAGGCCTTTGACGGTGAAAAAACCGGTTCGGATACGGTCACGATCAACGTGTATAACGACGGTTGTGAGGCGGCCCAGTCACTGCCCGATTACGAGCCATTTCCCGGGGACCTCAATGGCGACTGCATCGTCGATGATCTGGATTTGGCTATATTAGAGGAAGACTGGCTGAAGGATAATTCACTGACTGAACCGTAAATCAAGCTCGATTGACTCTTATAGTAGGAGTTAACAATGAAAGATAGAACGAACCGACCGAGATCAGTGGCGGCGCCACGAACTATGAGACCAGGATTTTTCTCCGTACATCTTACTGTCTGGTTACTCGTGATTGCCTGCTTCATTCCGCAGTTGGCGGCAAATCCCATCCGCATTTACATCGTCACCGACCTGGAGGGAGCAAGCGGTGTTTACAAGTTCGCTCAGACGCGCGAGCCGGGAAATCCGCTGGGTGAGAAAGCGAAGGAGTACTTGATGGGCGACATTGCGGCTGTAGTCCGCGGGTTGAGGGCCGCCAACGTAGCCGAGATTGTGGTGCTTGACGGGCACGGATCGCAGGCGTTTGTCCCACATTTGATGGAGCCGGGTGCTAAGTACATCACCGGCAAACCACGTCCGGGTCCGCTCACGTGTCTTGATGATTCGTTCGACGGTCTTATCCAACTGGGTGCACACACCATGATGGGCACCCCCGACGGTGTGCTGGCCCATACACAGTCATCACGAACGGAAAACCGATACTGGTATAACGGGGTCGAGTCTGGTGAGTTGGCCCAGTGTGCGGCCATCGCTGGGCACTATGGCATCCCGACCATCATGGTGACAGGCGATGAGGCGACCTGTCGGGAGGCTACGAAGTTCTTCGGCTCAAATTGTGTTACGGTGGCTGTCAAACGGGGCATTACGCGTGAAGCAGCAATGCTTTATCCGTTCGACGAGACTCGCCAGGCCCTCTACGAGGGAGCCCGGCGTGCAGTGGCTGCTATCCCGAAATGCAAGCCCTACAAACTCTCACTTCCTATCCAGGCTAAGAAGGAGTATCTGGTCTTTGACAATTCCTCCGGGCCGGGTCGCCGGATCAGCAAGGAGGGCACCATCGAAGATGTCTTGAAGTTGATGGATTTCTGAGGACATGCTTCCCTGATATATGTCACTATATTCAGGCGTGCTTGTAGCCTCCTTCTCCCTTCGTAAATTAAGAGCAGATACCCTCAACGCAACTGCTGTTTATGTGGTGAATTCTGGAGTAGTTCATAAAGCTGACGATAATAGCCGCCGCGCAGCATTAGCTCATCATGTGTGCCCACATCTACCAGCTCGCCGTGGCGCATTACCAGGATGCGATCTGCGTACCGGATGGTGGAAAGGCGGTGCGCGATCACAATGCTGGTGCGCTTGTGCATCAGTTTGCTCATCGCGTCCTGAATGAGCACTTCAGTGGCCGTATCGACGCTGGCTGTGGCCTCATCCAGCACAAATAGCAGGTTTGGATTCTGGGCGAGTGTGCGGGCCATCGACAGCAATTGTTTTTGTCCGAGTGAAAGTCCTTCGCCGCGTTCATTCAACACCGTGTCATAACCATCAGGTATATCACTGATAAATCCATGGGCGTTGACTGTTTTGGCTGCGCTGATTAGATCATCTCTGCTCAGGTCCGGATTGAGCAGGGAGATATTGTCCGCCACGGTTCCTGCAAATACGAACGGGTCCTGGAATACATAGCCGAGGTGTTGACGCAGATCAGTTTTGCTAAAGGCCCTCACATCGTTACCGTTTATCCTAACGGAGCCGCGCTGCACATCATAGAAGCGGCCTATCAAATTGATGATGGTGCTCTTGCCTGCGCCGGTGGCCCCGACTATCGCGATCACCTGGCCGGGCTGGACAACAAAGCTGAGGTTTTTCAATACCCAATTCTCATCCTGATAGGCAAACCAAACGTTTCTAAATTCAATGGTTCCGTTGATTTCTTCAGAAGGCAGCGGTTTGTCTGGTTCGGTGATTTCATTTGGCATATCGATCAGGGCAAAGACGCGTTCGGCAGAGGCCATCGCCATCTGGAACATGCCGGCCTTATCGGAAAGAGAGCCGAGTGGGCGGAAGAAGTTGCGGATATAGGTCAGAAAAGCAATCAGCACACCGAGTGAAATCAGACCGCTGTTGTTAAACAGCAGGAATCCACCGGTTCCAAGGATCAGCAAAAAGGCAACAGACTGACCGCCTTCAATAACGGGAAAGTATAAGCTGAACCAGCGAACCTCTTCAAAGTATGCAGAACGCAGGTCCGTGTTACGCGCTCTAAATTCGTCCTGGGCGAGCAGCTCACGATTGAACAACTGTATGGTGGTCATTCCTACAAGGTCTTCCTGAAGCAGGGCATTAAGTGAGGCTTGCCGCTTGCGAATCTGACGGTTAGCTTCTCGGAGTCTGCCGTTAATGAAGAACAGGGCCCCAAAAATCAGCGGCAGTGCCGTAAAGAGTACCAGGGCCACTTGCACGTTGATAAACAGCATATAGACCATGATGCTTGCCAACATGAATACATCAGCAACTGTGCCCACCACACCGTCGGTTACAAAACGCTGGAGGCGGTCAATGTCGGAAGTGACTCGTGTAAGTAACGCTCCGACCGGGGTCCGATCAAAGTAGGCCTGATTCAAATGCATGACCTTCTTGAACAGATCGACACGAAGGTCATAGATAATACGCTGCCCAAGCCATGCGGTCAGCAGTCCCTGGAAGTAACCGATGAAGTGTCCGCCGATCGCAAGTATCAAGTAAAGACCACTTAACTGCGTCAGTTGTTTCAGACGAACATCTGCAGCAATCTCATTATTCAGCAAGCAGGAATCTGTAATCCGTTTGATAAGAACGGGCAGATAGTTGATCATAGCCGACAGGGCCAGAATCAGGATTAGGGACAGCAGCATCCCGCGCCAGTAAGGCAGCGAATAATGGAGCAGGCGTCGGGCCAGACCGGCTTTGGGGGACAGTTTCATGTTTTGCATCATGAATCGGCCTCCAGTTCTTTTTCGATCTGCTGCATGGTGTTCAGCTCGGAGTAGTAGCCGGGCTGTGCAATAAGCTCATCATGTGAACCTCGCTGAGTTATTCGACCATCCTCGATCACTACAATTTCATCGGCATAGCGCAGCGTAGAAACTCGGTGACTGATGAAAAGTGTGGTACGTTCTTTCATGACCGGCTGCAGCTTGGCCATTATCGCCGCTTCGGTCTGTGTATCTACGGCCGAAAGCACATCATCCAGAATCAGAATCTCGGGGTGGCGCGCCACGGCCCGGCTGATGGAAGTACGCTGGCGCTGACCGCCGGAAAGGGTCACGCCGCGTTCGCCTATCACAGTCTCGAACCGGTCCGGAAGAGTTTCCACATCCTTCTTCAGATGCGCAATGTCGGCCGCCCAGTCGATGAGACGTTCGTCGGGCTCATCTACGCCGAAGCCGATATTGTGTTCCAGTGTCCGCGAAAAGAGTATAGGTTCCTGCGCCGCAAAGCCGATATGATTGCGCAGCACGTCAAGCGGGATGACCTTGATGTCATGGCCGTCGATGCATATTCTTCCTTCCGTTGGATCCATCAAGCGAGCAACCAGTGAGGCCAGCAGAGTTTTGCCGCTGCCTGTCGGGCCGGTAATGCCCATGGTCTTGCCGGAAGCGATACGCAGATTAATCTGATGCAGAAAACGCCGGCCCCCGATGTCCAGCGAGAGATTCTCAAGCACAATTTCACCATGCAGGCTGCTCAGACTGTGATCGGTTTGGTCCGAATCTCTGATGACGGGTTCCTGCTCGAGTATTTCTTTGATGCGATGCCAGCTCACCTTGCCGCGCTGCAGCAAGCTGGTGACCCAACTGAAAGCAAGCAGCGGCCACTGCATATAAAGCAGATACTGGGTAAACTGTACCAGAGTTCCTATCGAGCGCTCGCCATTGATCACCTCACGCCCGCCAAGGTTGAGGATCATAGCGAAGCTCAGGCAGAACCAGAATGCCATGAACGGCCACAGGCCTTGCCTGGCGACCTGTACCCGCATGTTGAGCCGAATGAGATTTTTGTTTATTGACTCAAACATGCCGATGCGACGCTGTTCAATCGCAAATCCCTTTATGCATCGTATGCCGGCAAAGCTTTCCTGGCAGAAGCTGGAGACTTCCGACACTTGTTCCTGCACGAGCTTTTGCCGGTGGCGAAGAACTTTGAGCACCAGGAAGAAGACAAAGGTCATCGGCAGGTAGAGCAACAGCACCAGGAGTGCCAATGAAGTGTCGGTGACCAGCATGACGATAGAAGCAAACAGAATCACAACGGTCGTGCGAATACCCTGGAGCAGACCCTGGCCAATTGAGTCTCGCACAAGGGTCATATCCGACGACATACGCGTGATTAGATCGCCCGTGCGCTCTTTGCGGAAAAACTCCTGATCCATCCGGGTGAAATGATCGAACAGGTCTTTGCGCAGCGCATATTCCACCTTGTGTGAGAGCTTGAGCGGTATCTTGCGAAGGTAGCGTGAAAAATAGAGGGTTAAGACAGAGAGCCCGGCATAAAGCAGGAGCTGAAGGGTCAAGTCGGAATGCGTAATGGCTCCTTCTGTCAAACCATCAATTACCTGACGTATGACAAACGGCAAGTAAAGGCTGATTCCAACCGTGAACAGGGTGCACAGCACGGTTAGTGCGATTTCACCTCTATGCCGAATAATATAACATCCTAATCTGACTTCTTCCTTCTTAATATCCCAAACTCCAGATAAATAGCCTCGCAGAGCCAATGATTCCGCAAGGCACTCTTCTCTTGTGATTATCAAAAGCAATAGAATAGCAGATGTGCAACGGATTACAAGCTCAGCGTTACCCCATTCAAGAATCTTATCCAAAGGTTATGCAATAATAATGGATATCGTAAATCTGCTTACATCATGGTCAATCGTAGAAAAGCAGTGCGTGCGTTTGCAGAATAAGACCTGTATAATGGGGTCAGAAATATTATTGTCGCAATATTTGAGGAATATAACGTAATGTACAATTAAATGGTCGACACGCCAGACTTCTCAAGAATTATTCCACATGTAAGCGAAAAACAACAATCTTCAATAATCTAATAAAGCTGGACTAAACATAACTTTGTGAATGTGTTAATGAAGTTGTTCTGGAGTACCAGATATCATATTTTTATAGATTTGATTATTTTTACAATTATCGTATTATCCAATCATTGTTAAAAAAGATGTTTCAAATATTTCAGAAAAAGAATTATTATGGTATTTAATTGTTTAATCATCAATATCGCATAAAACCAAGTAAATTTCCACGCTCTTACGGATGTGGTATTTTTTCGAAACTGACAATCCCGTCTGACTTGGTCGGGTATTTCCATCCACGGGATTAAACATGCGGTATTACGAAGAAATAATAAATATTTAATATATTTGATAAAATAGCGGATTCAACTCATAAGTGCAACTGAGTCGCCAAAATTATGGTGAGCTGGTAT
>JACKQG010003044.1_pt1 | contig 21024 bp, 23 predicted proteins | sample 8237621 | NCBI WGS metagenome assembly JACKQG01 (sample SAMN15677084, study PRJNA649215) | marine metagenome | biome: marine; feature: Black Sea; material: saline water; isolation source: suspended particulate matter (SPM) from the Black Sea western gyre | collected 2013-06-09/2013-06-10 | depth... | reverse complement strand
GGAAATCTGTTCATCCAGCTCATCTCCGGAAATCGGCTCGTCTAATTCACCTCCCGAATCCGACTCATCCTGCTCATCTCCGGCAATCAGATTGTCCAGCTCTTCCTGGGAAATCGGCTCGTCTAATTCACCTCCCGAATTCAACTCATCCTGCTCATCTCCGGCAATCAGATTGTCCAGCTCATCTCCGAAAATCAGCTTGTCCAGCTCTTCCTGGGAAATAGGTTCGTTATCTTCTTCCTTATTTGCCGCAGTCATTATCAACCTTCATCATAGGATCGAAGTTTAACCCTTAATTTTATGATTGCCTTTGAATGAATTTGAGATATCCTCGATTCTGTTAGATTCAACACTTGGGCTATTTCCTTTAACGTTAGTTCATCAAAATAATATAAAGACATAACCAGCTGCTCTTTTTCTGAAAGTTTTTTAAGAGTCTCAGCTATAATCTGTTTCAGTTCTTTTCTTTTTAATGCATTAAAAGGTGAAGAAGCCTCCGCGGTCTGGGTGGCATCCTTGGAATCAAAACAGTCCGGCACTGTTCCATCCAGGCTAAATAGGCCGATTCCCATTGCCCTTGTTGTCATTCTATGATAAGAATCAAGATCAATCCCCATCTCCTCGGCGACTTCAAAATCGTCCGGTTCCCTGCCAAGCCGCACCCCAATGGTTCTCCTGGCATCCTCTATCTTGTGAATATCCCGCCTGATAGACCTGGAAACCCAATCCATTTTTCTTAATTCATCTAAAATCGCCCCTTTTATCCTGAGAGTTGCATATGTCCTAAACTGCGTTCCTTTCCTTTGGTCGTATTTATCAATTGCATCGACCAGCCCCATGATCCCCCCACTGGCCAGTTCATCCTTGGATATATTGGGGGGTAGTCTAATCGCTATCCGGTCAACAATCTTTTTGACAAGGGGAGCGTATTCGAGGATAAGCTCTTCCCTGAATTTTTTGTCCATGGTTTCCCGACCTATGCGGGAATTTTGTTGATATCTATAAACTCCAGCCTTCATTATCTTAATCCACAGCTCCGTCTATCAGCCTTTTCCAGAAAAATTGGATGTTCCCGTCGTTTGGCCTTCCGTTCATGCGGCTTAAAAGGGATTTAGCCAGCACTTTAAAGCTTTGGCTCGATGATGCTTCAGGATAACAACATGTGACCGGCTGCCTTTTGCTTACCGCTTTATGCAAACATTTATCCCAGGGAATAAATCCAACATAGTCAATGGATATACTTGCCATAAATTTTGCTGCAACCCTGGTAAGGTGTTTGAAAACAGATTTGGCCTCTTTTTCGTCTTTGACCATATTCATCAACATGCTAAAGTTTTTGGTTCCGTGCTGTTTATACATAACCTTCATAAGGGCATAAGCATCGGTAATCGATGTGGGTTCCGAAGTTACAACGATAATTCTCTCCTGAGCCGCCAGATTAAAATATATTACATTGGAGGAAATCCCGGCACTGGTATCAATCAACAGAATATCAAATCTGCTACTTAGCATATCAAATTCATTTAAGAGGTTGATTTTATGACCTTCTGAGAGGTGAGCCAATTCCTGGACTCCGGAGCTGGCAGGTATGATGGATACACCTTCGGGGCCTTCAACAATAATCTGAGATAGCTCTTTTTCGCCCCTGACGACATCTTCAATGGTATACTTAGGATTGATCCCAAAGATAATATCAATATTTGCCAGTCCTAAATCGGCATCAAAAATCAAGACCCTTTTCCCCATTCGCTGGTAGGCAACAGCCAGGTTGCCGACAACGTTTGTTTTGCCGACACCTCCTTTACCGCTGGTAACTGCAACAACTATAGGGCCGTTCATTGCTGCATGTGATCTATCTTTCCGATATGTTGTCAGGTTATGAATCTTTCCGGATTCTTTTTTAACAATATTTCTCAAAGGGGTAGCCTGATCCATCATTGTTTCTCCAATAACAGTTTTACGATTCTGCCTCTATCTGCCTGCTCAATATCATCCGGCACATTCTGTCCGGTAGTAATATAAGAGACAGGCAAATTGAATTTAATAATCTGGTTTATAGTTGAACCAATCCTTTCTGCTTCATCTACCTTGGTAAATATATAGCTTTTAAATTTTAATGGGCTAAAATTGACGGCGGTTTTGTTCATCTCGGATTCGGTGGTTGCAACACTCAGAAGCAGGTGGGAGTCAATCGCCAAATCGTCGGGCATCATTTTCGTCAACTCTTCTATCCTGGCCCTGTCATACTGGCTTTGCCCGGCCGTATCGATCAAGACAACATCCCTGTCTTTCAGCTTTTTAAGAGCAAAAAACAAATCTTTTTTCTTAAATGCTTGTAAACAGGGAACGCCCAAAATATTGGCATAGGTCCTAAGCTGTTCCATGGCACCTATGCGATAAGTATCTATTGAAATTAAACCTACCTTTTTATGCGCTTTAAACATAAGCTGAGCAGCTAACTTTGCAATGGTAGTGGTTTTACCTACGCCTGTTGTCCCAATAAAAGCCGCTATTTTCTGCTTCTTATCGGTTACATCAAACGGATCTTTTGTCTTTATGACCTTTGCAATCTCATTGACGGCCCTTTGTTTGATATCGTCCACCCGTCCGGTATGCCCGTTGAACGCTCCGGCCCTTTCCAGGAAAAGCCTGGCATTGTAATCACTGACCCCGTTTGTGATCAGTTTTGCATAAAGATTGAGCAGAGCAGGGTTTGTTATCAGTTTTTCCAAAACACCGCCGGATTGATTCAAAAGGCAAATCATCTCTTTTATGCTCATCAGCTCTGATTTCACCTGACCAAACGGATCACTATTTTCGTTGAAACTATCACCGCCTGCCGGCACCGCAGTTATCTCAAAAAGGTTCCCTGCGCCGCTTTGCGTTAACTTATTAGTAGAAATGATCATTGCGCTCGATCCCAAGGCTTTTTTGACTTTGGCGGTAGCATCTCTAATTGTCTTGGCACGAAATTTTTTAACCTGCATAATTCAAACTAACCTCTCCAATAGATTTAAGCCCTATATCACCCAACAGTTCACTCTGTGATAATACCATCAGGGAAGGGACAAAATATTCTACCATCTTCTTTAAATGCCGCCGCACTGTCGGTGACGCCAGCAGGATCGGCTGAATATTTTTTGCCATGGCTTTTTCGGCCTCATTCTTGATGGAAGCAATAATGGAATCTGCGATCTTGGGGTCGATGGAAAGATACGTGCCGCCGTGCTCTGTCTGCTGGAGACCTTTAAGCAACGCATCCTCTACTTCCTGAGCCATGGTTATCAGCTTTAGCAAACCATCTTCGCCTACATACGGGCTGACAAATGATCTGGCAAGTTTGTGCCTTACATATTCGGTTAGAAGATCCGGATCTTTTGTCAACGTCGCACAATCGGCTAAGGTTTCAACGATGGTCAATAGATCCCTGATAGATATCCGCTCTTGAACAAGATTTTGCAGAACCTTCTGGACGCCTCCTAAAGAAAGAAGATTAGGGATCAGTTCCTCTACGGCCTTGGGATAAGACCGGTTCAAATGATCCAGCAGATTCTGGACATCCTGCTTCCCCAACAATTCGGCAGAATACTTACGCAAAACTTCTGTCAGATGGGTGGCCATTATCGTGACATCATCCACCACCGTATACCCTGAAAGCTTGGCCTCCTCCCTTTGGGCCTCTGGAATCCAGATTGCCGGCAAGTTAAATGCCGGCTCCGTGGTTTCGATCCCTTCAATTTTTCTCGTACTATCGCCAGGATCCATCGCCATATAGTGATTCACCATCAATTCAGCGCTGGCAACTTTGACACCTTTTAGAAGAACCTGGTACTCGGAGGGCTTCAGTTGAAGATTGTCCCTGATATGCACCGGAGGTACAACTATACCCATCTCAATCGCAAACTGCCGTCTGATCGAGCGTACCCTCTCTAAAAACTTTCCTCCCTGTTCTTTATCTACCAGTGGAATGAGACCGTATCCTACTTCCAGTTCGAGAGGATCAACCATTAGCAAGTGTTCTACAGGTTCCGGCCCCATTGCATCCGGTTCCACCTCCTGGTCTTCACTCGTCTTTTCTTTTAATGCCTCCTCTTTTTGGCCCCAAAAATAAACGCCGGCCCCAATAAGAACTGAAAGCACAATAAACGAAACATGCGGCAACCCGGGGATGAGACCGAAAAAAAAGACTGTAAGTGCTGCAAGATAAATTGCCTTGGGATAATTCAAGAACTGTTTGGCGAAATCTTTCCCCATGGTTCCTTCTGAAGCCGCCCGGCTTACAACTATACCGGCTGCCGTCGATATGGTGAGAGCCGGAATTTGTGACACCAGTCCATCGCCGACAGTCAACAGCGTATAATTCTGGGCCGCATCCATGATGGACATTTTTTTCTGGAAAACGCCGATTACAAATCCGGCGGTTATATTAACAATAGTAATTATAATGCCGGCAATGGCATCTCCCCTGACAAATTTGACGGCGCCGTCCATGGAACCATGGAATTCAGCCTCCCGTGCAATCACCAACCTGCGCTGTTTGGCTTCATTTTCATCTATCATCCCGGCATTCAGATCGGCGTCGATACTCATCTGCTTGCCGGGCATGGCATCTAAGGTAAACCTTGCGGCGACCTCTGCGATCCTGGTGGCACCCTTGGTGATAACAATGAAATTAATGAGTACCAGGATGATAAATACAATCATGCCGACCACGTAATTTCCGCCGACCACAAAACTGCCGAAAGACTTGATAACCTTTCCGGCAGCCAGGGGGCCCTCATTGCCGTGCAAAAGTATCAACCGTGTTGAAGCCACATTCAGAGAAAGCCTGAAAAGGGTCGTCACCAGCAGCAGCGATGGGAATACGAAAAAATCCAGAGGCTTCAAGGTATACATGGCAATCAAAAGGATTGTGATCGCAATGGTGATATTCAGAGCCAGAAGGAAATCCAGAATGATAGAAGGCAAAGGGATGATCATTACCACCAGCACAGCAATTACTCCAACCACGGTCATCAACTCACTGATATTAGAGGACTCTGGGTTTGGATTTAAAGCTTCTTTCATTTTACAATCCTAATTTGCCTTTTAGTCTATAAATATATGCCAGAACCTCGGCCACAGCCTGGTAGAGGACCGCCGGTATTTCTTGGCCGATTTCAACCAGCTTATACAGGCTCTGGGCAAGTTCCTTTTTCTCCAGGATGGGGATATCATGTTCTGTGGCCAAATCTCTTATCTTTTTGGCGACTTCCCCTGCCCCTTTGGCGAGTACTTTAGGTGCATTCATTTCAGGATCGTATTTGATGGCTACAGCTAAGCGAACGGGGTTGGTGATAACCACATCCGCCTCCGGAACGGATTGCATCATCCTCTTTCTAGCCATCTCCATCTGAATGCTTTTGATCCTTGACTTTACCAGCGGATCACCCTCGGACTTTTTATGCTCATCCTTGATCTCCTGCTTGCTCATCTTGATCCTGTTTTCAAACTCCCAGCGCTGGAAGGCATAGTCGATGACCACCACAAAGACCATTGCCAGAGTACACCGCAAAAAAATCTTTAAAAATACAGTGAGAATATAAACCCAAATCGCCTTCACTCCCATCTCTCCCAGCATGGGAACATTCTTCATCTCGGCTTTTATGGTGTAGTAAGAAATAGCGCCTACAATGGCCATTTTTATGAAAGACTTGCACACCTCCATAAGAGACTGTTTGGAAAAAAGCCTTGTAAAACCCTTAATGGGGTCTAATTTTGACAGTTTAGGCGTAATCGATTCGCCGGAAAGTACAAACCCCACCTGCATGATATTTGATAGAATCGCTGCAATAAAAACAGCCGCCAACAGGGGACTGATTGCCAATATAAACTGTATGGTTATCTTGTGAGCAAATATGATAAAATCAGCAACATTCAAATCATTCAGCATAGGCAGCGACAATGTCCCTTGCATAATAAGCTGGATCTGGGAGTACATAAAAGACCCAAAAAAGGTTAAGGCCATCAAACTGGACAAAAGCACCGCTACCGAAGGCAGTTCTCTGCTTTTGGCCACCTCTCCCTTTTCCCTGAGTTCCTGCCTCTTCCTGGGTGTTGGTTCTTCAGTTTTTTCTTCATTATTCTCTTCAGACATTGCTATACCTTCAACCAGGTCATCGTATTAACCAGCAGGGCGCCAAGACCGCCAAGATATCTCTCCATGAATCCCAAAAGCAGATTCATGGATGCACCAAAAAAGAAGAGGCCGATGACTATCTGGACAGGAAATGCTACAATCATAATGTGCATCTGGGGTATCAGCTTGGTAATCAGCCCAAAGGCCACCTTGGTAAAAAGGAGCGCAGCTATGGCCGGCGCCCCTATCTTTATGGAAATTACAAACATTTCTCCATACAAAGGCAAAAGCTTTTTAAACAATTCACTGTTTAAACTTAAGGATCCCACAGGTAGAATTCCAAAACTCTCCCTGACGGCATTGAGCAATATGTGGTGGCCGTTTAACAAAATGAAAAGTGTAAAGGCCACAAGATAAGCCAGGTTTGAAAAAATTGAGACCTGAACACCGCTTTGGGGGTCAATGATGTTAGTGATGGCAAAACCTGTCTGAAAGCCTACCATCTGCCCCATCATCCTTACTCCTTCGAAAACCACCTGCACCAGAAGACCTAAAATTATGCCGATAATTAATTCGGCGATGATCAGCTGCATTACCCCCAATACCGTTTCAGGAAATGCAACCATTGCATGATTCAAAACCGGAAATAGGATTATAGTAACAATAATAGCCAGTCCGGCTTTGGACAAAACCGGTATCACCCGCGCATTAAAGAAGGGAAACATAAGTAAAATTGTACTTACCCTTATCAATATAAGTAAGAATGCTTTAACTTCTTGATGGGATACGGCCCACAAATCCACAACGGCCTCCTTTATCTGATGTAAAATGGAATCTGCTCGATAACTGTCGTTGTAAACTGCATCAACTGCTCCAGCATCCAGCCGGCAAAATATAAAAGCGCCATTAATACGATCAGTATCTTGGGCACAAATGTCATAGTCATTTCCTGTATCTGGGTCACCGCCTGAAATATGCTTATCGCCAGACCCACGGCAAGCCCCAGCCCGAGCATAGGCATGGAGACAAGGATCGTAACTTTAATGGCTTCCTGAGCAAAAGAGATAACAAATTCGGGTGTCATATTACTCCACCTCCAAAACTTTTTACCAGTGAGCCTACAATCAAATGCCAGCCGTCCACCAAAACAAAAAGCATCAGCTTAAACGGCAGAGAGACCAGAATTGGCGGAAGCATCATCATCCCCATGCTGAGCAGCACGCTGGCCACAACCATATCTATGACCAGAAAAGGTACAAACAAAACAAACCCGATAATAAATGCGGTTTTCAGTTCGCTGATGACAAAAGCGGGGATTAAAACAGGCATGGGGATATCCGCCGTATTTTTGGGTTTTTCCATCTTGGCCATCTGGACAAACAGCATCAGATCTTTGCTGCGGGTCTGTTTGAACATAAACTGCCTGATGGGACTCACAGCCGCCTTCAAAGCAGCCTCCTGAGAGATATCTTCCGCCAGGTACGGCTGCAGAGCCTCGCTATTAATCTTTTGCCAAACAGGCGTCATAATAAAAAAGGTTAAAAACAGCGCAAGACTTGCAATAATTTGATTCGAAGGGGTCTGCTGGGTACCCAGTGCATGCCGCAGGAAAGAAAAAACCACGACCAGTCTGGTAAAGGATGTCATCATTATAAGAATAGCCGGCGCCAGGGCCAAAATAGTTAAAATAAAGACAATCTGAAGTAAAACAGAAACGTCGCCCGGATCCCCCCCCTTCTCAATTCCTATGTGCAATGAAGGCACAGACATATCCGCGGCCAAGACATTTTTTCCAAACCCCATGCAAATTATCAGGACAAGGATGAAAAGAAATAGAATTTTGCAGTGCTCGTTAGTCCATCGTCTGGTATTCTTATCAGCTGCCATCGCTAACCCTATGGTCTTTTTTGATATCGCTTAGTTTGGTTAAAAAGCTAATGCTGCCGGGCGCAACACCCAGAACAATCTTTTCGCCTGAAATTTCTATAACTTCGACTCTCTGTTTGGACGATAGATGCAGGGTTGAGAGAACCTTAATTAGCATGTCTCCTTTGGCCTTTCCCTTAGGCAATATAAACTTTTTCACCAAATAGAGGACCAGGATCAAGAAACCAAGCACAATAAAAAGCATTGCCATGGTCTTAAGCCCGGTATTTATTAAATCCAATTCCACTACTTTACCTGTACCTTCATTAAGTCAACGACTTAATCCGCTCAATCGGGTTGATAATATCAGACACTCTTATGCCGAATTTTTCGTCTAAGATTACTACTTCACCCTTGGCAATCAATGTGTTGTTTACATATATATCCAGCGGCTCACCCACCGATTTGGCCAGTTCAACGATGGACCCCTGCCCTAACTGCAGCAGGTCCTTTACCGGCATCTTGACCTTACCCAGCTCCACCGAGACATTGAGATCAATATCTAAAATAAGATCCAGACCGTATTGGCCCTCCTGCCCGGCCCCGTTGATATCCGTCTGATCGCCTTCTTTTGTTTGACTCATAGCTTGCTCCTAACCAATTTTTTGGCTTATTTTTACGGCCTTCTTGTTATTACAAGATCCTGGATAACCCTTGAATTTGAGAAGACCCTCGACATTTACATCAATCGCAGTGCCTATTTTTTGATCCAGCGGTATGACATCATCAACCTTGATCTGCAGGAGATCTTTGCTGTTTATCGTAGCTCTTCCCATGGTACAGCTTAATTCAAGCACAATTTCCAATATTCTTTTCTCCAGATACACCCGCCAGGTCTTATCGGTCTCCATACTTTCACTGCGGAACCTGGTTTGAAGTTTGCTTTTTATCGGCTCAATACTGGTATAGGGAGTACAGATAGTCATTGAGCCGGAACCACTTTCAAGGTCTATCATGAATTTATTTACAATAACCACATCATCAGGTGTTACAATTGCCGCAAACTGCGGGTCCATCTCCGAGCGCGTTAAAGTGGCATTTACCTCTTGAACGTCTGCCCAGGCCTCCTGCAAGTCGTCTAAGACAATCTTGACCATCTTCTGCACGATCTTTGTTTCAATGGTTGTAAAACCTCTGCCTTCAAGCTTTGCATGACTTACTCCCCTTCCACCGAAGAAACTTTCAACAAAGGAAAACACCAGCGGGCCTTCCAAAACCAGAAGAGAATAACCTCTTAAAGGTTCCATTTTAAAGATATTAAGGCTCGACGGCAGCGGAATGGAAAGGCAGAATTCACCGAATTTTACCGACTCGGTAGAAGATAAATTTACATCTATAACCGACCTGCTGACCATGGGAAGCTTTGTCCTTAAAAAGCCGACAAACCTTTCATTGATTATTCCCATTGCAGGCAGCCTCAGATGAACGGGGCCGGCCGGCATACTGAAATCATACGTCTTTATCTCTCCAGCGCTGTCAGGAACATCGGCTTCGGTTTGAACCGCGCCCTCACTTATCCCCTCGAGCAGGGAGTCAACTTCCTCCTGTGATAAAACGTTTGCCATAGCTTTTCCTATTGCACTACAAACTCTGTAAAATATACCCTTTGAATAACATTTTTACCTATAGCACGGTTCATTCTTGCTAAAAGTATTTGTTTTAATTCAAGTTTTGATTCCAGGGTGGTAATCTCTGCTATGGTCCGGCTGGAAAGCATTAGCAGGACAGTATCTCTTAGCTGTGGTACCTTATGGTTCACCAGCGCTCTTTGTTCTTCCCCGGCGACCTCTATCTCCATCGTAACTTTTAAGTACCTTTTACCGACTCCCTTTTTATCGGCCAAATTGACGATGAACGACTTGAGAGGATAAACGATGCTCATTTCTTCCGGTTTTTGAGTCGCTGCACTGGCCTCTTTTCTTGCGGAATACCATTTCCAGCCAAAAAATCCACCAACCCCAAGAAGAAGAACGGTGCTTGCCAAAACAATCAGCTTAAGCTTGGATTTTGGGGGCGGCTGAGCTTCTTCAGTTTTTTCTACGGCTTCTTCTGCTGCCATCTATACCTCCTACAGGTGTTGAAAAATTATCTCCACCCTCCGGTTTAAGGCTTGGTGCTCCGTACTATCGCCTGGATATTTGGGCCTGGAAGCACCGTAACCTCCGACCGAAAAGCGTTCAGGGGCAAGCTGTTTTTGCTTTACAAAATATTCGAGAACGCCAAGTCCCCTGGAAATTGAAAGTTCCCAGTTTGTGTTATTTTTGTTATCGCCAATCGGGCTGCTGTCAGCATGACCCATAATGAGCATATCATTGCTGCAGCCTTCGATGCCTGCGGCGATGGCATCAAGAATAGGAAACAGCTCTTTTCTGGGTGTGGCCTCCCCCGCAGCAAAAAGGATGTCTTCGTGGAAGGAGAGCACGAGGCCTCTATCGTCGTCGGTCATGTCCATTTTTTTCTTCAGTTCTTTTGCCATATTTTGTAAACTTTCGGGCAACTCCAATGAAGCAAAAAACTCATCTTGATCAAACACCAGCAGACTTGAAGTGTCGTTATATTTTTTGACCAACGCTACTAACTCACTAACTTCCTTATCGCCGGTGAATTCAAGGACGCCGGTTGCATCTCTAAAATGCGCAAATAGCTCATCCAGATTTCTTGAATCCATTGAAGACATGGTAAGCAAAAGTACAAAAAAGGTCAGTAGCAGCATAATAAGGTCTGCAAATGTCACCATCCATGCATTTGGATCAATTTCCGGCGCTTCACTCACTGCTTTTTCCTTTACCCCTTGTTTGAAAAATTTTGAAGTCAAACTTCTTATAAGTAAAGTAGCCGGATGATTTCTTTTTAAAAATCCTTTTAACGTAATCAGACGCTTTATATCGTAAAATTATTTCAACCCGCCGGTTTGTGGCCCTCGAACGTACCGTTTCATTGGAAGCAATCGGATGGTGACTACTTTGTCCGCAGGCCGTAAGTCTCCGGGGGGCTACCTTGCTCTCTGACACGAAATATTTGAGCACTCTCAGCGCTGATAGGGCCGACAACTCCCAATTTGACGTGTATCCTTTTTCTTGGGGCATTCCGGCATCGGTGTGCCCAACGATTTCCACCGGGAAGTCTCCCTTTCTAATAAGGCTGCCTAATTTGCTTAAAAAAGGACGCATGGTCGGATTAATCCTGGTTCTATCCTTGGTAAAAAGATCTTTTTCGTTTATAGAAACTACTTCTCCCTCTTCTATCGCGCGAACCATGATTTCATCTGCTACAACCGGCACAGGTTTAGTCAACAAAGCTACAAGCTGTTCGACGGTTAAATCCTCTTGCATCAGAGGTGCTGAAGGCGGCACAATGTCATCCCCTGTAGCCATGGGGGACAATCCCCCGGGCAGCCCTCCAAAAGCCCCCATGAGTGACCCTAAAGCCATGCGTATTCTCATCTCATCCATTACTGCAATAGAATTGAGTAAAATAAAAAAAGTGAGCAGTATCATAAAAAGTGAAACCGTCATCATCATACCTATGCCGCCGGCGCTTTCATCATCTATTTTTCTCTTTTTGGAAGCCATTACTTAAAAGAAGACTCTCTCTGATTAGGTGGTATAAAAGCCAGGAGTTTCTGCTCAAGAACCCGGGGGTTGTCACCATTGGAAAGGGACAATATCCCCTGAATGGTCATCTCCTTGCTCAGCATCTCTTCTTTGCTGCGCGTCTTAAGCTTCCCGGCTACAGGCATAAACATGATATTGGCCAAAATCGAGCCGTAGAAGGTCGTCAGCAAGGCCACCGCCATGGCCGGACCGATGGTACTGGGATCATCCATGCTCTGGAGCATCTGTACCAATCCGATCAATGTGCCGATCATACCCATGGCCGGGGCAAATGTTCCCATGGTGGTGAAAACCTCCGCTCCCAAGTTGTGCCTGCTTTTGATAAAGTCGATCTCCGTATCCAGAATATCTTTGATCTCTTGCGGTTCCAACCCGTCGATAGAGAGCTGAACTCCTTTTTTCAAAAACTCGTCATGTACCTCCTTTAGCTCGCTCTCCAAAGCCAGAATACCTTCCCGGCGGGTTTTGTTGGCAAAATTGACAAAGCGTTCGATGAGTTCTTTGACCGCAATAGTTCTGGAAAAAAGCGCTTTGCGAACGACCTTTAAAACTCCCAGCACATCTTTTAAGGGATAATTAATCATTGTCACCCCAAGAGTGCCGCCGCAAACAATCATTAAAGCCGGCACGTTGATAAAGATGTTTAGCCCGCCGCCCATAAAGATGGCTATAACCACAAGGCCGAATGCAGAAATAACACCTACAATAGTTGCGATATCCATAAAATCTCCTTAAAAAATGCAATTAGAGACAAATAAAGCTTTTCTCTTCAGATATACAGCAACCTTCGTGCCATTTTTTAGCTAAAGGGAATTATTTTTTGAGAAGGATAATATAGTGTTAAATTACGGAAGGATATAAACGTTCTGACTTGGTTTGACCAGGATCTGGCTTAAATATGCCGTCAAGGATTGAGGCAAACGTCAAAATATTGTCATGGCGAACCCCTGTGGAATCCTTACACGCATTCCACAGGGGGTTCGTCGCAATATGAAGAATCTATCTCTTCAGTTGTATAAGTTCTGCCAGCATCTGGTCCGTTACCGTAATAATTTTGGAATTGGCCTGGAACCCGCGCTGGGTGGTAATCATCTTGACAAATTGCTCGGCAATGTCCACGTTGGACTGCTCCAGCGAGTTGGGCGAGATGCTTCCCAGACCGGAGGAGCCGGGCTTGCCTGTAATGGGGTTGCCGCTGTTCCTGGTCTCTTCGAAAAGGTTGCCGCCCCTCTTGTAAAGGTCCTGGTAATTCTGGAATTTGGCCAGGCCCACCCTGTAGAGGGGGATAACCTCCCCGTTGGAGTATTTGCCCGTTATGGAGCCGTCCGTTGCCACTGAAACCGACTGAAGGTCGCCGGCCCCGTACCCGTTGGCCGATTGAAAGGCGGTGTTGGAGGAGGTGGCAAACTGGGAGGTCGCCAGCGTCCCTTTGGTCCAGGCGCTGTTGAGGTAAGCAATTCCAAAATCAACCTCGATATCCTGGGTGGATCCGGTGATAAATTCAGCGGTAAAATCAAAGAAACCGTCGGAGCTGGTGTCGGTTCCATCTACCTGCGCGGTAATAGCTCCGGTGGTGGCGTTAGTTGTCCACTGATCTACGTGGGTAATGTTACCGGAAGTGTCAAAAGTAAGCTCTCCCCGGGCCAGCAGCCCCTGCAAAGGATGATCCGCGGCCAGACCTCCTCGTACTGTCTCTGTGATTGTGAAGCCGGTGGCAGCGGTACTGCCGCCGTCGGCAGTCCTTGCGGCCTCACCATTAGCAGCATTGGTAATAGTAATAGTAGCACTAGCACCGGCCGCATTATCAGCGCCAAAATCTCCGAGTGCATCAATCGCAGCTACGATTTTTGTCGCAACCCCAATGTCGGTATCTGCCGTAAGCAGTACAACAGGGATGGCCGTTTTACCCACATTAGCAGCAGCAGGATCAACACCAACACCCTGTACCGTATACCATACATAATAATCAACAGTAGGCGAACTAATATTAAAATATTCACCGCCCGCCAACGTGCTGCCCGCCGTGCACGCAACAGTGGTCACCTCGGCGGTGGTTCCGAAGGTCCGCTTGTCTTCGGCCGGGTTGGAGGTAATGATGTATTCCCAGTTGGTGGAAGACTTCTTGTCAAAATAGATGATGACATCGTGGGTGCTGCCCAGGGTATCATAAGCTTTCAAAGTGGACTGATATTCGTAGGCGGCGGCTGCTAACGGAGTGGCTGCAGTCCCGTCCCATGTATTTGAAAGGGACTCTACCTTGCTGGTTGCGTCGGCATCCAGGTTGACGGCCAGCGTCAGCAGGTCCGTCTCTTTGGGCGATGACGTAAAGGACTGCAGAACAATATCCGTAATCGAGCCGGTGTCTTCACCCGTGACGGCGTCGAGTGCCCACCCGCGCACGATGTAGCCTTCGGGATTGGTAAAGTTGCCGTCCTTGTCAAGCCGGAATTCGCCGGCCCGCGTGTAATATTCGGATGAGCTGTTGGGATCCCGGACAATAAAGAAACCGTCACCTCCAATAGCCAGGTCCGTTGAGCTCGCGGTCGATTCAAATGACCCCTGTCCAAAATTAGCGGTGATATCAGCCAGGGATGTGCCGCGCCCTACCTGGGCCGAACCGGCGGTTGTGGCCACGGACTGGCTCAGGACGTCCTGAAAGGTGACCCGGCTGCCCTTGAACCCGACCGTGTTGATGTTGGCGATGTTATCGCCGATCACGGTCATGGAGTTGCCTAACGTACTCAGGCCGCTGATGCCTGAAAAGAGTGAACTTGTAAGTGACATTTTATTTCCTCCTTCTCATTGTTTTTTTTTATTATCTGTATATTTCTTTGTAAGCATTCACAGGTTAAGAGGTTATAGGTTCAACGTTCTGGGTTCTGCGTTATTTGTTGTCCGTTGTCCGTTGTCTGTTGCCCGTTGTCCGCTGTTTGTTGTCCGTTGTCCCGTTTTACCCTGAACCTCTGAACCTCTTATCTCTTCAACCCTATCAAGGTCTTGAGCATCTCGTCGGCTGCAACCATGCTCTTTGAATTTGCCTGAAAAGCCCTCTGGGTAAATATCAAGTCTCCAAACTGCCCGGCTATATCAACATTTGAAGTTTCCAGAGAGCTTCCCATGATTTTACCTAAGCCCGCAAGGCCCGGTCTATCGCTGATAATCAGCGCCGCACTTTCCGGATCTGCCTGATAAAGCGAATACCCGATTCTCTTAAAGTGGCTGGCAGGATCATTAGAATTGGCCAACCCGACCCTGTAAAGGTCCAGGTTGACACCATTGTCAAAACTGGCATTGATGACACCGTCCGTGCTTACTGCAAAGCGTACCAGATCGCCCTCTGCGTAGCCGTCCGTATCCGAAAATTTGGTGTAAGAACCATAATCGAACTGGGTCGACGTCTGACCCGCATACTGCCAGGAGCCGGCCGTATTGCTGACGCCCAGATCCAGCTCTATACTCCCTGCCCCTGCAAAAGGTGTTTGAAAGGCAAGATATCCATTGGCATTAGGAGTTACCGCCGCCCATCCACTTCCCGTTTCAAGTGTCATATCCTCTATATATCCAGTGCTGTTAAAAGTGACGGTGCCCCTTCCGAGAATCCCATCCGTAGCTACAGCCCCCGGCACATCCGGCGGGGCGGTAATCAGATATTCCCAGGTATTGTCCACCGCGGTTTTGTCAAAAAAAATCGCGATGGAATGCTGGGCGCCGGCGCTGTCATATATGTCTTGTAATGACCGCAGTTCATAAGCGGTTGAAGCCATGGGTTCCGCATTGGTGGCATCCCATTCACCAAAGAGTCCGCCGACAGAATGCTCTTGAGAACGGGCATCCACGTTTAAATTTAACGTCAATTTTGTCGATGCCATTGGATCTGCAACTAATCGAGGTACAGGGATAGGATCCCAGAGAGTGGCGGCAGGCGTTGTAAGAGTGAGTTGAATGTCGGTCAATGCGGTTTGTTCCGTGCCCAGAGCATCAAATTGATAACCTTGAACAACTTTTCCCTGGGGGTTGGCCAGATAACCCTCGGAGTCAAAGCTGAATTCTCCGGCCCTGGTATAATAGGTAGCGCCGGTCACTTGCGGATCACTAAGAATAAAAAAGCCTTCTCCCGTGATGGCCATATTGGTCGCTATATGGGAGGGTTGGGCGGACCCTTCTGCTGTAAAATCACTTTTGGTCCCTTCCGGACTCAGCCGGACACTACCGGTGTTGGTCGCCTCGATAAGCATATCTTCAAAACTTATCTGACCGGCCCTGAATCCCGTGGTATTGACATTGGCAATGTTGTCTCCAATTGTTCCCAGCTTGTCACTAAGGCAGAAAAGACTGCTCATACCGGTATATAAGGAGCTTGATATAGACATAATTTTACTCTCTTTTTAGTTTCTTAGTTAAAATTTGTGCGTTTTGCGGCAAAACTTTTTCCCATTGCCACTAAGGCACTAAGACACGAAGGAAAATAATTATTAAATAAATTCTTGTGCCTTCGTGTCTTTGTGGCAAAAAAAATTATTTCCGGTTTATCCGGGTTAGGGCGTTTCACTTAGCCTGACCTCTGTTACGGCTTTCGGACTGAGCAGTTGATCCCCGACCACCAGGTAAGGGATGTCGCCCTGATAGGTAACGGCTGTCACTATTCCTGACAAGCCGGAATCTACCACGACCGGGACGCCCTGATTGTCAACCGCCTGGACGCTAAAGGTATAATCACCGTCAGGAACCGGATAGCCCTTGTCGTCTTTTCCGTCAAAATAGAAGTCATATTCTCCGGGGTCCTGGCCGCTTTTGTAAATTGTTCTTATTTCCGAACCTTCGCCGTCCAGTATGGATATAATTACATCCCCCGGCGCGGCTAACGTGTATGAGCCCCCGGATGCCTTTCCATCGTACACGGTAATGTTGTTTTCAATGGATTTGACCTCTTTCCCGATATAATCAAGCAGATTCTCGGGAACCTGTTCGTTTTTGGAATCCTTGATTACCTCGAGATTGTCATTGACATTAAATAACTGCTCCAGGCTGGAAAACTGCGCTAACTGGGCCGTAAAATCCGCTGATTCCATGGGGTTAAGGGGGTCCTGGTGCTGGAGTTGGGCAACCAGCAGCCTCAAAAAAGAATTCCGTCCCAATTCCTTTTCGCGGGAGGTCTCCACACCGGTATTAACCGTTTGATTAGTAGTCGGTAAGAGTTCATTTATATACATTGTGCTGCTCCTTTTCCAAAGGTCTCTCTTTATGTTTTATGCCACTAAATTCAATAAACGCTCGCCTGCGGCCCTGTTGCGGAGCCATGATATTGGATCGTCCATCATGATTTCTTCCGCCGACAAGCCTCTGCCCTGCTCCTTGATAAGTCTTTGCCTCTCCTTTAGGGCCTCTTTTGAATCAGCTAAGGAATGGTTGAAGTCATGACCGACCTGAACATCCAGTCCCTCGATCTTTACCCCCTGCTCTGCCAGGGCATTTCTCAGTTCGTGAACGTTGGAAAGTAGAAGTTCCTTTACCGAGCTGTTCTCGGCTATCATCTCGAGCCTTAACACATTGTCTTTGATATCCATCTCGATCTTAACTGCTCCCAGCTCCGGCGGTTTCAACCGCAGCCTGATGACCCGGTCACCCCTAAGAAGAGCCCTGGACAGCTGCCGGCCGACCTGATTAACCAGATAAGTCGGCAAAAAATCCTGAAAAGGCTTCTGGTGCTGCCCGGCGCTGTTTACCGCATCCGTAATGGTAGCAGCGGCCGTCTGTGGGCTGATGCTGGTTGCGATTGTTTGCGATTGCATATTGGAACTTTCGGCATTAATACCCGGTTTTGAGCCCCGGCCGCCTTTAAATCCGGAAATCATATCGGAGGCTCTGGCCGCATTAACATGTTTTAGGTCCCCGGGTCTGCTGTCGGCATTCGACCTGCCTTTTTCATCTGCAAAAGCTGGAAACTTCTCGTCTGTCCCCGGCCGGCCGGCCGGCTTGAACGATGATAAACGTTTCTCTTCTTCAACTGATTCAGGATTGGCAATCAGCGGCTTAGAAACTGTGATTCGGGTTTTTTTACCGGGCACTACCACCTTTGCCGATATCTGCTCTATGGTAGTCTGCATCTCAGGCGACAGCTTATGCCGTCCATCCGGACCGCCTGCCATCTGCTCCAGCGATGCTATGAAATCTTTGAGTGTAATCGGGCCGCCCTTGGCTTTTGCAGGCATGTGAATACCCAGCATCTTCAATTTGTCCGCAAGCTGCTGATCTATCTTTGCAGCGGCGGCATCCGGTGCTTCTTTGTTTATATGCTTGCTGACCTGTTTCAATTTTGCGACAAATTTGCCCATATCCAGACGCCCGTCTGCAACCCTGGCGGCACCGAAGACCCGTTCCAGTTCTTGGGGCGTAAGACCAAAATTTCTCAGGATCGATTCAAGGTGGGGAACAGCCGACGGTTCCAGGAAACTGCCTTGTTCTTTTTTGGTTTTGAGGCCGGCAAGCTCCTTTGCCTCTTGAAAAAAGCGGGCAAGATTAATTTGCCCCCCGGGGCTCTTCTCGGCCAGTTCCTTTAAAAATTGGTCCACTTTCTTTTGCGAAAAACCGCACTGCCGCATAAACTTATTGATTAAAGCAAGATCTTCGTCTTTTAAATTGATCTCATTTAATGGTTTCCCCTTGGCCAAAAGTGCTTTGCGCAACGATTCAAGATAGGTATGATAGCTGTCTTTGTTTGTGGACGTACCGGCCTCCCCAGGCGCCTGGGCCTCATGGGAAGACTTTTGAGAGGCAGTGTTTAAGGATTCTAAAATGCCGGAGAAAAGATCACCACTGCCTTGGGCTGATTTTAAGCCCTTGTCGTGATTTGCTGTTTTTTGATTTGCTGACGAAGAAATCAGTTCCAGGATCATCGTGTCCATGATTTTTGCTATACCTTTACTTTCTTTTCTTAAAGATTTTTCAATATATCCAGCAAACAGCGTGCCAAAATGCCTGCGACACATATTTTATTAACAAATGCAGGGAATTAAAAATGACGTGAATATAATTTGAAAAAATATCTAATGCTCAAAGGTCATAATTTGCCTGAACATTAAAGGCTGAGCGGAAAATTTTGCCTACTTGGGTTGCAAAACTCGATTTATGAGATATAATAGTATAATTAAATGATAAGTTCGACAAAGGAGCTAAGATGAAGGTGACGACCAAGCTCGATACTGTCTGGCCGCTGATGGTGGTCAACCCGCCTAAGAGAAAAACCCTTGAGAAAGAATTGACCTCCGGCTTCCCCGCCCAAAATCAACAGGATATGGTAACCCTTGATAAAATCATAGAACGCAGAGTTGGCGCCCCCCCTGAAAAAGGAATGTTTGTAGATCTTTATATTTGATGGCGTCGTAAAAAGTCCCATCTACTGCTCACTAATTCCGCAATTGATTTTGCCCTCTTATTTTATTCTTTTCCTTGTTGGCATAAGATGTGCTTATTATACCAGTTATCAAAATAACGTTCCGTTTCCACCGCCGGACAATTTCGTTTAGATCGGCAAATACTCATAAATTGGAGGTAAATCAATGCAAAGGTTGAGACAAAAACTTGGAGTCTTGCTGGCAGGAGCTGTGCTTGGTTTGATCCTGTGTATGCCGGTTTTGTTATCTGCCCAGGATGAAGGCAGTAAGTCTCGGATTCCTGAAGGAGTGTATATAAAATTGACCAAAGATTTCTATGAAGCTTTAAAAAATGAAGGCTCCGGGGGCGCCAAAGTCTATACCAATGATCCCTCGGATGAATATTTAAAGCAGATCGCCATTTCCACTAAATTTATGGTTGAAACCAACCTGGAAATTTTAAAACAACAAGAAAGAATGAACCAAATGCTTAATTCTCTCTTAAAAGGCAGGAAAAAATAATCAATTGGGTGTCCGTTGTCCTTTGTCCGTCGTCCGTTGCTAAGCAACAAGAAGCGCGTTTATATTTCAACTACAGACGAACTATAAGAAGAGGCCCTTTGAGCCTGTTAAACAGCTGACTACGGACCACTGACAACTGACATCTATTCGAGTTTTAACTCGATTAGGGTATTACATACCATTAAGTCACTTCAAACTCCACTTGGGTTACTCTCGGCTAACAAGCCCTTCACTGATTGCAGCGGCTTTCCCGGAATCCACATATGAAAGTATTTTCCCGACGTCATCTCCTTTCATATTGGAAAGAAGTTCAACCGCCAGGTCTTTGTCCAGTTTTTCAATCAAAACCGCTGCACTCTGCGGTTTCATGGCGGAATAAACCTTTATAAGGTGTTTCAGTTTCTTGTTCTCAACCGCCTTTTTACCGGCTATTTCCGATCTGATTTCATTCCTTAACTGCGTAAGTTTTTCAAGTTTATTGTTTAGCTCTTTCTGAATGGCAACAAGTTCGGCCTTCTTTTGAGCAAGTCTCTTTTCTTCTGCTGCCAGAGCGGCCTTTTTGGTATTAAGCAATTTCAGGTCGAGTTTGTCGTCTTGGCCAACTTGAGCATCCTTTTTGGCCGCCTCTTTTGAATCTTCTTGAATCTCGGCTGCGATAGCATCGGTCTCCATAAACATCGAACCTAAACCGACCTGGTATAGTAAAACAGAACCCAATATAAGTTTTACCGCGATCAAGAAGGTCAGCAAAATCTGTGTCGACAGCTTCATGCGCTTAAAGATTGAAAGAATCTTTTTCGGCAGCTTCATCTCTTTGCCTCCCTCCCAATTAGAACAATTTCATCTAAAGTTTTTTGTTCCTCTCTTATCGAGGTCTCTTTGTGCTTTTTATGCTGCATCTCCTTTAGCATCTCCAGAGCCTTTTTCTTTATCGATTTCTTTTTTAAAACCGCCTTTTTGGCCAGCACCTGCTTCTCCCCCTCTATGAGGCCGGCATGAGCGTTTTCAAGGCCGTCATCCAACCCGTGCAGGAATGCTTTATAGATTTGATACCTGGCGACATCGATCCCTTTAATACCTTCATCGATACATTCTGCGGCGGTCGCTACTTTTTTTTGGGACAACTTTTCAATTTCCTCTTCTATTCTTTTACACTCATTGCGGGCAACGGACAGATCTATCTGCGCCCTTTTCATCAGATAGCCTCTGTAATCAAGTATCTTATCAAGCCGAAAAGTGAATGGCTTCATCGTTTATCCCACTATTTTAATAGCCTAATACTTTTTTTATCGCCACCAAGACACCAAGGCACGAAGAGAGAAAAATAAATATATCCTTTGTGTCTTGGTGCCTTTGTGGCAACTTTTTTTGTTTCCCCGCTTCAGTTTCAATAAAGGCGGGAACCCCGTAGCACTACTACTAGTGTCATGTCAACTTAAATATATTGGGTAAATATGTTGATTTTTATCTCGAA
>JACKQG010003043.1_pt1 | contig 21028 bp, 16 predicted proteins | sample 8237621 | NCBI WGS metagenome assembly JACKQG01 (sample SAMN15677084, study PRJNA649215) | marine metagenome | biome: marine; feature: Black Sea; material: saline water; isolation source: suspended particulate matter (SPM) from the Black Sea western gyre | collected 2013-06-09/2013-06-10 | depth... | reverse complement strand
GCCCGACAGTGCTAAACTTCCTGCATTGGGATATCTTCACAGATGTTCATTTGGAAGAAACAATTACCTTCTTAGCCGAGTTGGGCGTGCTACTACTGCTATTTATTGCCGGACTAGAACTGCACATATCTGACCTGCAGAAATCCGGGCGGGCTGCGGTATTTGCTGGAGTGCTGGGCTTCCTAGTTCCGCTGGGGTTCGGCTATTTGGTGGCCATATTAATGGGCTTTGATCCCCAACAGGGATTGTTCATCGGTTTGTTGCTGGCGCCAACCAGCGTGAGCATCTCGGCACAAACACTCATGGAATTGGGCGCACTGCGCAGCCGGGTGGGGGCCAGCCTGCTCGGTGGGGCGGTGATCGACGATACCCTGGTAGTATTGGGAATCTCAATTTACCTGGCGGTACTGGGTGGTAGCGGTTCACAAGAGCTAAGTGCTGGAAGCGGAATTTTACTACTGGTGGGACGGATGATTTTATATATTGCACTGGCGATCTTTGTAGGTATTGTATTGCTGCCGCGGTTTGCGCGCTGGACAGAACGCCTGCCGATCAGTGAAGGCGTAATCGCATTCGCTTTCACGGTGATGATCTTTTACGCTTGGTCAGCCGAATATCTTGGCAGCCTGGCGACGATCATTGGGGCCTTCCTGGCCGGGCTATTCTTTGCCCGCACACCGCTCAAAGCCAAGATAACACAGGGATTTTCGGCGATAGCGTACGGTGTTTTCGTGCCGATCTTCTTTGTGGATGTTGGCTTGGAAGCGAATTTCCGTGCATTGGATCGTAAGACTTTGGCATTCTTAGGAATACTGCTGGCTGCAGCAATAGTGTCCAAGATTATTGGTTCTGGTCTGGGTGGCTTACTAGGCAAGCTGTCTGTCAGGGAATCAGTGCAACTGGGCTTCAGCATGGTGCCGCGCGGCGAGGTTGTCTTGATTGTGGCAACGGTGGGAATCACGGAAGGCTTTATTAGCCAGACCGAGGTTTCGATTGCGGTAGCGATGGTGGTTTTGACGACTTTATTGACGCCCCCAGTCTTGCGATTGATGTTCCGTAAAGGCACTCAATCCAATGGGCAGGTGACGGCGATGACAGATTCGGACGCCTAAGGAGATATAAGATGTATTTAATTGTATTAGTTGTGAATGATCCTTATCATTGTAAGGATCTGTTAAACTCCTGGAATGAGGCAGGGGTACCGGGGGCCACAATCATAGAAACCCTGGGGTTGCAGCGCGCACTCAAGGGTGTGGTTCGCGATAATTTGCCCCTAATGCCAACGCTGCAAGATATTGAGAGTGCTGAAGAAACCCGCAACCGGACCATGTTTTCTGTGGTGCCAGATCAAGAAACTGTGAAACGGGTTCGGACAGCAACCGAAGCGTTATTAGGTTCACTGGAAGCAGAAGATACAGGTTTTATGTTCGTAGTTCCGGTGAACGAGGTCTTTGGCCTTTGGAAGGAATAACAACCCTTTGCCATCCTACTCCCACGACCAGAATGCCAAAACACCGTTGACCAAATAACGCGGCTCTAAGCGTCCGCTAGAACGCACCACCCAGATCACAGGAGCACCCTCGGGTAGCGTTGCTGACAGAACCAAATTTTGGCCATCAGGCGACCATATCGTGGCTGACTTCTGAAATTGAGTAAAAAGTTGCAGCATATTCAAGAATTCAGGTGTAGGCGTAAAGGGGTATGTTACTTCACGCGATTCGATGTTCTTCTTACCAAATTCCATCACGCGCGCTTTCACAGTCCCCACAGGGATTGTTCCTGACTGACTTGCGTCTTCGGACAAGGTGACTTCGATCACTTGAAAGGGGAAATAGGCAATTTGTTCACTGTCTGGGGACCAGAAAAAGGCCATGACGTTCTTTTCCCCGGTGACAATGATCTGGTTATTGTTTTCAAAATCAAGAATGGTAAGTTGGCCTATTAAAAATCCTGCACTCAGATTGTCCCCTGATATCCAGGCGACTTTGCTACCATCTGGGGCGATGGTAAAGGAAATTTCGCCCTCAAAGGTCGCCAGGGTTTCTTCAAGATGGCCATTCTTATCCAGCATCACCAGCGACTTCTGGCCTTGGACTTCAACTGCCACAATGACATGCTCACCGTCCGCAGTCCACGTGGGAGCCTGGAAATTTGAAGGTGTATGGCTAAGAACTTTTTCTTCAATCGCCCCATCGGCAACATTCAGGAATGACATGCGCTCAACGGAGGCTGCATTTAGCCCTCCAGCATGAGTCAAAATTCTCTGACCGTCAGGCGACCAGCTCCAAAAATAGGGCCTCCCAGCGTCCAATAACCTTGCTTCTCCACCTTGGCTGGGCACAGAATATAACGCCATGCCGCGGCTGAAATTTGAATCGGCCAGAAAACCTAACTGATCATTGGTAGGTGACCAGGATATATAAAAGGGGAAGAACTGATCGCTGGTAAAAGTTTCAACAAGCTCTAAATTGTCCAATGAAACCGTGAAGACACTCGCCGTATCAATCTCCTGGCTGCCCATTGAGCCGTTCACGCCCACGAAAGCTATCTGGCTGCTGTCAAATGACCAGGCAGGAGTCTGGTATACCACAACTGAGTTGTCGTCCGCCGACCCGAAACGCGCATCAGTGGTGATCTGTTTATTTTTGCCACCCGCCTGATCCATTGTGTAGATATTGCCATCCACTCCGACGTACGCAATCAGGCCAGATTTCCTCTCCAGGTTAGCCATCATCGGACTCTGCTCCATGCGCTGATTTGAAAGTGAACTGCATGAAGCCAATATCAAGGAAATCATTAACGCCAATAATGTGATTCCAAATGCCTTAGAATTTTTTCTTAACCACATAATCTAAAACCTCTCAATAACTTTACCGCAGAGATGCTGAGGACGCGGAGTATATAAATCGGGATATTGCTACAAAATTAATAATCTCTGCTGTTTTCTCTGTGCACTCCGCGACTCTGCGGTAAATAAAAATTATTGGTCCAGTAAATACTTCAACGCGGCATCAACCACAAGATCATTCCCAGGCTCCTGGGTCTCCCAAAGAGCCTCGATCACAATGTCCGGTTGAACTCCCAAGATCCCGATTTGGCGCTGATCTGCAGGGACAAAGGTTGTCGTTGCCATAGAAAGCACTGAACCATCGGGCAGCGGAAAACTCTCCGAGCCTTCGATCAGCCCCAGGGTGGGCAACCCCATCACAGTCGCGCGATTGCTGATCTGCATCGCTGCTGCAAAAATCTCCGACTGCCCCCAGGTATCTGGACCAATCAAAATGACAACAGGGATATTCTGGGAATTGAAATAATCCTCGGCAACAACATTCGCCGGAAACCCGCCGGTCCGAGACATGGTCATCCCAACTTGTCCGTCGGTGAACATAGACAGCAATTGTACAAGCGGCCAACTGCTGCCTGAAGAAACGCGCAGATCTATGATCAGCCCTTCGATTGCCTGCGTCTCACTAAGTGCCTGGAACGTGGCAAAGAAGTCAAAGGCCATATCCCCATAAGTGATGCGGGGGAATTCTGCATAGACAACACTCGTACTATCGATAAAATCCATGGAGATTTTTTTAGATTGGGGCACCACACTGCCGCGCGTCACCACTACGATGCGTTGATCTTTTCCTGGAGATTGCACAGTCAGCGCGACATCGGAGCCGGCCGGTCCGCGCACGCGCTGCACAGTATTGAAACCTTCGCCGGCAGTAAACGGCAATCCATCGATCGCATAAATGCTATCGCGGTCACGAAGGCCTGCTGTTTCTGCCGGGGAACCGTTCATGACTTCAACCAAGACGATATGCGGCTCAGGTTGCTCGCGGAAGCTGACAAAGGCCCCAATGCCTTGATATGAAATATCTTCGCTGGATAGGTCTAGCGCAAGGCGTTCTTCACGCGATTGCCAACTGGCCGTATTTCCGGGGAAATTGGTCAACATCTCATGAATCAGCGCGGAAAAATCTTCGCCCGAAATCATTGAGAGCACCTGAATTTTGTATTGATCTTTGAGAGCCTGCAATTCCCCAGCCAAAACTTCGCCGTAGATATAATGCGTTTCGATCGTCTCCCAAAGCGCATCAAAGGTTTCAAGATGATGGTTTTGGGTGGGTACCAGAACAGGCTCTGGAGTAGGCGTCGTGGTGGGCTCAGCTTTTAGCCCCGAACAAGCTGAAAGCAAGATACTAAAAACCGCAACCAAAAATATCAGGAATCTTCGTGAGTGTTTGATCATCTTTAGACAGAAAACAACTTCATAAAAAGGTCTAAATAATTGGACTGCTTTTGTAATATATTAACCTGTTTTTTTAGTTTTAGGTTCATCGAGACATGAAAATTCAATGAGAATGTGCACCAGTCCAAATACCAGAAATATTTACCTCCTAAATGAAAACACTGCTGGTTTCAAATTCGCCAGCAGTGTTCATAGCTCTACTATACAAACTACAAACTATCGTTTGAACTCAGGGGTGCGCCTCTCATAGATCTCTTTCATTAGGGGAGAAGAAACCATAAAATCAGCTGAGGCTCGATTGGTGGCAACGGGGATATTCCACACTTGGGCCATGCGCAACAAAGCTTTTACGTCCGGATCATGCGGCTGCGCTTCCAGGGGGTCCCAGAAGAAAATCAAAATGTCAATCTGGCCCTCGGCGATTTTTGCTCCCAATTGCATATCCCCGCCAATGGGCCCGCTGAGCAGTTTGTTGATTGGCAAATCCAAGGCTTCTTCAATTACTTGCCCGGTTGTGCCCGTGGCATACAGATGATGTCGGGATAATGAGGTGCGATTGAAATGCGCCCACTCTAAAAGGTCATCTTTTTGATTATCGTGAGCGACCAGGGCAATATGCTTCTTGGACACCATGACGGCTTTTTGCGTTTCCATGCCTACCTCGTGCCTGGTAACAGCATCCTAATGATGATCATGCCCCTCGGCCTTCAGGTTTTCTACACCTGGAAGTTTTCCAACTAACATCTGCGGTTTGTGGATCAATACGGGTAAATGTTGAGGGCAAATGCCATAATTATTGCTCTGATATTCTACGCTAATAACCGGGACCTCGTCACTCGTGCGCCCACAATGCACACATTCTAGTATATTGTCTGACATATTTATCTCCTTAATTTATTGTGATGTCCAAGTATACCGCGGGAAAACCAATACTAGTTTGCGCTAGCGCAAACTAGTATTGGAAAATTTGATCTAATGAAAGTATTGCTTGCCCATCAGATTAGTACTCATCTCAAAAATGAACTAATTGTCACTCTGAGAGAGCGAAATAAGCGCGGCGGCTGAAGCGACCGAAGAGTCTATTGTGCTAAAGTTGCCAGATCCCTCGCTGCGCTCAGGATGACATTCTTGAGATAGTAACTAGTTTATTTCGAATTACTTTCTTCGAAAAGTAATCACTATGAACACACCCATGACCACAATCACTAATATGACGAGTGGGATGATCGGTGTGGCTTTCTCCACAATACCCGCCTCTGGGATGGGTGTACGTGTTGGGCTGGGCGTTGGCGTCACATCGGGAGTTGGTTCTGCTACACAATCATTCGAAGTGATCACAATGTTGTAGAAGACATCCTCATCGGGAGCATCGCCGCTATTTACAGTGACATCCCACTCCCCCTCAATGGGGGCCAAAAGGGTGTAAAGGCTGATATTATCGCTGCGTTGCACTGAGAATTTTGGATATCCGCTTTCGACACCGGTGCCATCGGGATCGACAATTTCCAACACTGGCCCGCCGGAGACAAAGTTCAACGCCAGACTCATTTCGCAGACATTGGCTCCCACAGTAATCGGGTCAACCTGCGAAGGCTGATTTGGGCTGACATATCCTGCAACTTGTTTCACTTCGCCCACAATTCCCTGGCGGCAGGCCACAAAGAAGTTGACCAATTCCTCACCTTTTCTGGCAAAGAGATATTCGCCGTCAGTCTTGTCGGCCAGGCCGCGCAGCAAATCCCAGTCGACATGGGCTTCCGTTGGCCCAATGCCCACGGTACAGATGGTGGTATCCATCTCGTTAGCTCGGACTGGAATCTCAGCTAAAATTTGATCCTCACCGGGCCCGACATTGGTTTGCCCATCGCTGAGCAGAATCACCAACGTCGGCTTGGTGTGATCAGCATTGCGCACCAACTCTTCGAGGGCATCGTCCAGCGCAGCGTAGATATTGGTCTGGAATTGCGGCTCCAGTTGAATGATCTTACCTTCAACCGAATCAAGGTCAGGTGTCAATTCTTGGATCAAGGCCGATTCCGTGGAAAAGATCACCAAGCCGACAATCGATACTCTACGCCCAGCGGTTTCATCTAAACGAGATAAATCGAGCAGGGTTCTGGCGGCAAGTTTAGCGAGATCGATCTTGCGAGGGATGCCCAGATCATCGATCATGTTCTCATAATCACCTTTGAGCAATTCATAGTTCGCATCAACGAAATATTGATCGCGCTGGGTCATGAGATCAAAATAGCCCAAGGTTTCCATGGCTTCTGTGCGCCCGTTCTGTTTCTCAACGTAGGTTTCCCTGAGAGGGATATACTCTGGATCCCCAAGGTATGGCACGGTATCCCGCAAAGTTTGTTTCTGCTCTAAGCTAATCCCTGCGTCGGCACAAGCCTGATCGATCCAATGATCCAACTCAGCCAGGGTCAGCGAGACTGCCATCTGAAGCGTAAACTGCGCCGCGGCCGAGCAACTATTCTCTGCAAGCGTTCTCCCAATTCCAACACGGATACTCTCGAGGCTATCGCCAAATTCGTTCTCTAAAAACCAGGCATCCAAATCATCCACGGCGGTCTGTAATGCATCAGTTGCAGCCAGAAATTCTGGTGCTTCAACCAGCGCGGCCAGTTGATCGTTAATCTCCTGCAACTCTGTGCCACCTTCAATAGCAGCGATCTCGTCATTAAGCGCCAACAATTCCTGGGGTAAATCGTCCGAGAGGATGGGGTGCTTCATGCTGTCAGAGACATCCAATACCAGCACCACCTGAATGGTATCGTCAGGATCATTGGGGTTATCTTGCCCAAGCGGATCAGCAAATACTGCGTTTGCAGTAACCAGCATTACAAACAAACCGACAAGAATGGACAAAGAGATTTTTCTCAACTTCATGGGGAACCTCCCGGCATCGTATGGCTCATGAGAAGTAATGGACAAGATTATTCTAGCACAAGAAATTCTTCGCCGGTATCCTGCCGATGTACTAGAGGAAAGGTATGTCAAATTTCATTTATTAACTTACGTTACGCACACGTAGCGGGAAAGTCCTGAAAATAGGGTGTGGGGACTTCGTCTCCGCACCCTATTTTCAGGGATATTTCTCTAAGTGCGCGCTGTGCGACCTCGATGGTGCGTGATTTGGAATTAGCGGTTATTTATATATTTGCGGTTGACGTACCGCCAGAAAAAATTATCGGCGCATCAAAAGAAAGTATAATTATCACCATACACCGAAAACATCAAAGGAAAACAATATGTCAAAGGTCACCATCAGGCCAGTGGTTGGGGATGAAATGCTCGAAATTGCTTACTGGATGTCCAGTTATGCATTCAGGCCATCACCGCCCTTCCCAAACAAAGAAGAACGCTTTGAGATCATCAGGAGTCGCAAAGGCATTGATTATTTCGCCCTGTTCGAGGATGATAAACCCGCGGCCGTAGCCGCCAGCACTCCCTTATCCCAGAATGTGCGTGGCTCAATTTACCAGATGAGCGGCATATACAATGTTGTGACGCATCCGGCCTACAGGCGCAATGGATACTCCAGGCAAGTTCTCGCAGCGCTACTCGCCACTGTTCGCGACAAAGGCTGGCCTTTTACCTGTCTTTACCCCTTCCGAGAGTCATTCTATGAGCGGCTTGGGTATATCACCTTCCCACAACCAAAAATCGCCAAGTTCGCAGTGTCAACATTGCAACCCTTATTAAAGGAAGATCTCGCTGGGGAAGTTGAAATCATCATGATCAAGGATGGCTATCAAGCGTATCGAGATTGGCTTTACGATATGCAGCCGAGTGTTCACGGTATGGGGGTTTTCAAATACGGCAATGAAGCCGGCGCAGCAGCTAATCAAAGTTGGGTTGCCATCGCCCGAGAAGAAGGCGAACCGGTAGGGTTCATGTTGTATTCGTTGAAGGGTGAAGAAGTTACTAAGTTCAATTTCCGCGCACAGCGCTTCCATTACAAAAATAGCCTGGGAAGGTATTTGCTCCTAGAGTGGATTGCGCGCCACATCGACCAGGCCAATCAAGTTGAAATCTGGTTACCACCTTTTGAACTCCCTGAAACCTGGCTGGCCGATATGGAAGTGCAAACCGAGCCGGCCTGGATTCCGCCTTTGGGCCGCATACTGGACGTTGAAAAAATTGGCGGCATGCAAGTTGGCTCGGGGAATTTCTCGGCACAGATCAGCGATCCCATTTGCCCTTGGAATGAGGGTGCTTGGCAGTTCGAGTCTGTCGATGGCGTATTGGAAGTTAGCAAAGGGAATGATGCACAATGCGAATTGAGTATCAACGCTCTCTCAGCCCTTGTCTATGGCACGCACGATCCCGGTGATTTCGCCCTGCGCGGCTGGGGAAGCCCGCCAACTGATCTTCAAGAGACTATGCGTAGCATGTTCCCATCCATGTTGCCCTACCTGCATGAATATTATTGATCCTTAACTCAGTTTCCACTAAACGGAGCAACATTCTGTATCCAACCTTCGACTACGCTCCACTGACCGCAGGTCCCCCTTCGGTGTGTTCCACTCCGCTCAGGCAGTTTTTGTTATTTTTCTGGCATTTGGGCGTCGCAGTCGAAGGATAATTGTATAGGTGCAACTTAGGTTACTTAACTGATGTTACGCAACCTTAACAGAATCTCCCTGGAAATAGGGGGTGGGGGCGAAGATCCCACCCCCTATTTCCAGGGAAACCTCGCTACGTGTGCGTAACATCAGTTACCTAAGATCATACGTGCCTAAATCATATCTGGAGAATAACATTGCGCTTTCGCACACTCTCCATCCCGATCGATATCTAAGGAGAGCCACATGTCAAACGAAAACAGAACCACGCCAGAGGTAATTTTTTCCATTCAAGAAAAAGCTATTCGAGCAGAGAGTCTTCCACAACTCGCCGAAGGCATTCTTCCCGAAGTGGCCAGCCTAGCCAATGTAACTGAAGCGCTGCTATATCTCCACCCCGATGAATATTTCCAATCTTGGGGATTCCCCGAAGGGGAAATCGATAAGTTAAACGCTATTGTTCCCAAACATTTCGACCATCTTGCCAACCAGGCATCCATCCAAAAAACTGCCCTGTCATCAACTGATTATTGGAAACCCCAGGCGAAATTGATCTTGCATCCGCTGCGGGAAAACGGTTCTTGTGTGGGAGCAATTGGTCTGCTTCAAAAGGAAGACCAACTTCCCATTGCAGATGATCAATGGCAAGGATTAATGGATTGTTTGGGGAGGATTGTAGGAGGGCTTTCGGAGAGAATTCAGCTAAAAAAGCAAGTTGGGCGTCTTAACAACTATGTCACGGTTAGCTCGATGTTGGTCCAGCCCTTGGGGTTGCACGATATGCTCGAGGCGGCTTTATACTGCTGCATGGAAACTACATCTGCGCAGGCTTCATCAGTTTTGCTCCTGGGAGAAAATAAAGCGCACTTCCATTTTTACCAGGTTGAGGGTCCGGCAAAGCCGGTGCTCGATGCGGCGACTTTCCCCATTGGGAAAGGCATCGCCGGTGCGGTTCTGGAGAGCCAGGAATCTGAGATCATCAATGACGTGCAAAACGATTCCCGCTTCTATAAGAATTTTGACTCCAAATCTGAATTTCAAACACGTAATATGATCGCCATTCCGCTGACCGCTGGAAAAGAAAAGATTGGCGTGCTGGAAGTGCTCAACAAAGCTGAGGGGGCTTACTTCACCGAAAACGAGCGTTTGTCCTTGATGATGATCGCTGAAGAGATTGCCTTTGCCATCCGCAATGCGCGCATCTTCGAGTATGTTGTCGACAGCTACTGCTTGCAGCGCCAAGGGGAAACCACATGTCGGGGATGCAAACGACCTTTGGGATCTTGGACACCCTGCGTCAGATATCGGGAAAATCTCACCGTTTTGAATATGAAATCGCCGCTTTAATTCTCAATGTTACTGTGAGGAGCACCGCCAAGGCGTGCGACGAAGCAATCACAAATATATGCTCTGACTGGCCGAAGGCCCGCCTGTGGCGTGCTCGCAATGCCAGATAAATAAGGTGGATTTTTGTTCCATATTGCTATGCCTTCACTGAGAAGGATGGCATACGGCTATGCGCTTCCCTACTGCGAGAACAGTGCATCAAACGCACGTCATTCTCTCTAGAAGATTTCCGCGAGGTGTACCTGGATCACATCGGCAAACTCGCCAGTGTTGGTATCCGGGCGCGCTTATTTGTGAACGCCAGGATTGGCACCGTTGAACAGACGGCCAAGTGGGATGCGGATGAATTCCGTGAGCACATCGTTGAATATGTCGAACGTACGGGCTTTGATGGCATTCCTACGCTGCCTACTGAAGCGAGATTCTCTATCGATTTCACTAAGAAGCTGCCAAAAATCATAGGCTTTTGAAGAACACATTGGGTCAATTAGTTTTCCTGTGGTATAAATGTGCCGGCATACCAAAGCAAGCCTAAAAATTTGGATAATTCATGAGCGAACTACACCCCGATTTAGCCCGCGTCATCTTATCAGAAGAAGAAATCCAGGAGCGGGTCAAAGAGCTTGCAGCCCAAATTTCAGCGGATTACGCTGACGCAGAACGAATATATTTGATTGGCATTCTCAAAGGGGCGTTCATATTTTTAGCTGACCTGTGTCGCCATCTGACCATTCCCCATATTGTAGATTTTATGTCTGTTTCCAGCTATGGTAGATCAGGCGCCGTCAGTGGCGCAGTACGCTTGATGTTAGATTTGCGCGAACCCATCCGAGATGAGCATGTCATCATCGTGGAAGATATTGTCGACACCGGGCATACATTGGATTACATCAATCACACATTACAAGGGCGCGAACCCACCTCGATGCGAACATGCGCCCTTCTGGAAAAGAAACGCGAGAGCCTTGAAGTACCCGTCGATTATTTGGGGTTTACTATCCCCGATTTTTGGGTTGTGGGCTACGGCTTAGATTACGCCGACACTCACCGCACCTTGCCCTTTGTGGCAGAACTCAAGCCCGAAGCATATCAATAATTTCCGACCAACAATTTGCCAATGGAGGCATCATTTATGGAGAAGACAACCACTCGACCCGCCATCCCCACCGAAACCGCAATCGAATTGTGCGCTCTGATCCGCGAGGAAATCCGCCAAGAATGGCACGCTGAATCGGCGCGCTGGTGCTGGCTGTGCGAGCAAGAGCACGCCGTGAAACCCGAAAAAATGGGCTTTATCAAGCGGCCGGGGAATCGTGGTTGTCCGCAGATCAATGCCAGGTATGCCAGGGAATTTCTCACGAACTAACGAAGCCAATTCTTAACAATTTATTTTACCTATTGATTATTGTAAAGATTTTCTCTATAATGACAATATCTCATTAATGTTTTCGTCGGGGGATCTTTACTAATTTGGGGCAATTTCATTCACGCTGATAGGTAGCGTGGCTAACATCAAAAATTCATCGAAACCGCTCACCTTTGCGTGAGCGGTTTTTTATTGATAGGTCTCGGGAGGGAATATTAACAAATTTTCAAAATTTTAGACCACCAAAGATAATACAACAAAAAGGAGATGATGATGGCTGACAAATGTGTAATGGTGAAGGCAAAAAAAGACGTCTTTCCGTTTGAAAGGTATGGCAAAGATGGCGAAGGCAGACCAGAGGTCCGCCATCCGACGCCTAAGGTCAAAATTCCTGCCGGTCATCAAGTGGAGATCAATTTATCTCATCGTGAGACCAAGTGGGATGGGAAGGTTCACGTTAAGGGCGGAATTTGGACAACTGGTAACGCCGATATGGGTAGCAAATACCCTATGTATTTCATTTGCAATGGCAAAGGAAGAGTTGACGGTACCGTTGTTAGCGTAAGTGGGATGTTTGTGCGCTGCGATCACGTCGATTGAATTTTTGTTTGGCAAACCAATACACCATGAGAGGCGCCCCGGTTTCCAACAATAGTGCTTTAGCAAACTCCAGTGTAATTGCAGGAGTTTGCTAGTTTACTCTGTAATACATAAATTTCATATCAAAGTAAATACAATCCCCATACTGGGTTTGGTTTTTGCTACATAGTTCTCTTGTGTTTCTTTATCATGGCAAAATCCAAGTAATAGAAAATTTTTTTACAAAGGAGCAAATAAGGTTACATAATTGGACAAAACTTATCTTGATATTGTTAATGATATGACTTATAATGGTAATCTTATTGCAATGCATCTTAGGGGAGAATAGTCCATATTTTGCCTTTAAACATCATGTCTTGTAGACTTGAACATTCGTAGGAGATAAACAATGGAGAAACTAAGGGATGCTCTGCTCATCATTGCTGCTACATTAACTGTTATATTTACGGGATCAGCTATTGATTTTGGCAGTATTTTTGAAAATAATGAAACTGCGGTTCAAGTATTGGAATCTCTCTCCCCAGGCGAGAATGTTTTGGAATTAGCACCTGCTGAGGGAAATGTTGTTGAGGGCGAGGAACCTCCACCCTTCGACATTTCTCTCGAAACAAACAAAGACCAAATTTTTATTGGCAGTGGACTTGTTAACTTCACCGTTTCTATAACAAATTCGTCAGAACAAGAAATTACACTAGCAAGTTTAAATGATGATAAATTCGGAGATCTTGATGGAGATTCAGATTGCAAAGCGGAATCAGTGATTGCAGCAGGTGCATCCTGTGATTTCCCATTCGAAGGTATCATTGAAGGGGATGCTGGCGCTACTCATACCAATTCAACAACGGTAACAGCGACTACAACAATTGATGGATCTGAAGAAACAGTGGAAGCAAGTGCAAGCGTAGATATCGCGATTTCTGCATCTATTGTAGATATTCAACCAGGTACAGACATAACCATCTATACTACTTTGGCAAGTCCTTTTGGGAATTTTGTCAAAAATTCAAGTAATGTTCAATTATTGATTTGGGATCAAAACCCAAAAGAAGATCTGTCTCTGGTATGGGGTCCAGTAACATCTTCTACCAGCGCAAATCAAACAAATCTTAAAATAGATGCAGGAACGAATACTTACGGATGGGGTGATTATCAGATGAGTATTCGGAAACAATCTGATGAACAACTCACAGATGTTATTCATCCAATAAATATTTCTATTAAGAAATTTTTAACAAACTTAAAAGACAAATCGTTTTCACGAATATTAATATCACCAGGCGAATATTCTTCCAATATCAAATTAATCAAAGGCGATGACAAAGAAGCCGGCAGCATCAATGTGAATGTCTTGGCAGGCTATTCATGGTGGTGGATATTGGTTACTGTGGCAGTGGGTGTAATTTCCACTAGGATCATTACGTGGTGGACAAATGAAGGAAAATACAAGGTTAATTGGGGATATCTTCGTGTAAGATGGATTGATCTGCTCAGTGAGAATTTAGATTGGACGAAAAAGGGAAAAATTCCAGATGATGCATACAAGCCGTTACCTTTTCTCGTTCAAAAAGAGATCAACAATATATTAGACGAAATTAAAAATTGGGCAGATAAGATACACCACAAGAAATTAGAGATTGGGAAAACAAGAAGTGTGCTACCACAACTTCACTCATTGAACGAACAGCTAAATAAGTATCTAATAATAGATCAGCCAGTTGACATTAATAATTTGGTAAGTAGTGAAAAAAATATTAATGTCATTGAAAAAATATTTACAGAAATTGAGTCAGAATCAAGAAAAAATTTAGAGGCCGCAATTTCTGCTTCGGATATCATATTTGATCAGAATAATTATCTATCTTTGCGCAGGAATTTGGAAATTGTCAAAGAAAATTGCAGCGATGTCGACAAAAACCACGTTGACAACTTAGAGAAAATCATTAGCGATTATTCTGACCTATTGTTGGAATATCATAGCATCAAACCAAAGAAAAACCAAAATATAACTTATAACGAAATTGCTAAAGCAGTTCAAGGCATGGAGCAGCTATATAAAAATTTTAAAGAAAAAATATCAAAACCAATCGACTCCAAAGAGCTCAATGATTGGATTAATAACCATGGAACGAGTAGTTCTCTATGCAAATCCGCTATTACCATTAAAAAATTATTTACTCAACTCTACAGTCAATTACCGTTGAATAGTGTCCACAGTTCTAAGTTTCCTTCATCATCAAAACTACACACATTATTAGCGAGTTTAACCACCGAGCTACAAACCATTAATGACGCAGTGTATCAAATCAATAGCACCCATATCAGTGAAAATTTCCTCCGGGACATTATGCTGGCGCCAATTATGGATGATTTCTCCATTGCGGATAATGACTTCAATAATCCAGACTCAACCCTTAGCTCGATTTGGAAAAAACATAGTTTTCGATATAAGCAAAACAAGCGAATTGCGAAAGCAGGGCAAGTATTACACAAAGTTAAGGAATATGAGGATACAAAGGTTTCCCGCAGCGCAGGCTATCGTCACCTGATTGAAAGAAAAGCACTCCAGGCTGAAGTCGAATCTGAGCGCGCAGTGTCGAAACTTTCAAAATCTCTAAAGATCGACATTAAATTGAGTTGGCTGAAAGATTTTTGGGGCAAAATTTGGCCTAAGGAGCCAAAGCAAAAAGATAAACAAACCTTCATCTTCATTAAATCAATAAAAATAAATCCCCATTTATTCTTGTGGATGCGACGATTTCTAGGATTGCTGTCTGTTTTTGCTGTGGCATTTATTTTTATTTTTGGTCTAAGATGGATTAGCTTATCGTATAGTTCCAATTTACTCTTTACGACAAGCAGCCCAAGAGGGGTCCGGTGGATATTGATAGGCATTATCGCATTGGTGGCGATTTGGTTATTGAGAAAATGGCTAAACAATAATCTTCTTATTCGATTTTTGCTCTCAGAATTTTTCGAAAACATAGGTCCAGCTACTCTTTGGATCTTTTCATCAACTTTCGGCAGCATTCTGACCATAGCAGTTGCTACGATCTTGGTTGTTTATGGGTATTCACTATTTAGTAATTTGACAACCTGGGGCACGCCCAATGATTTTTTGTTGGCTTTGGCCGTAGGGGTTCTAAGTGATCGCCTAGCAATTCCCTCAAAAAGCCTGCTGCAAAAATTGGACGAAAAAATAAAAGAGTTTAGTCAAACAAAAGAAGAGGGCGAAAGCTGATCTCGCACAAAATATTTTTGGAGTAGATCTCATGAGAAAACAACTTTTTTCAGTTTTTCTTATTCTTTTTGTAGCTTTAGCACTAACGTCCTGTAAAAACCCAGTAAAACTCTGTGACAAGTTGCAGAACAACGATAAAGATGTGCAGCTTGATGGTTTAGACACACTGAAGAGATACAAAGAAAATGATTTCGAGAACCTTCAGGATGATGAACGAGAATCGCTCTTTGATTGTGTTTTCTTTGCTTTGGGAGATACAGATGAAGAAGTTCGTCAGAAGACATTTGAAACATTAAAGAATCTCATAATTGATAACGAACTCAAACATTCCGTCGGCGTAGATCAATTCTCTACTGCAATAACTGCAACATTTGGCGATGAGAATAAATACAATGACACCGTCAGAGGATTCGCAATTGATTTGATAGCATTTTTTGGCAAAGATGCTTCAAAAGCCATCAGCCCAATCATTCAGACCATGGGCAAAGATGGATTAAATGAAAAATCAATCAACGCCCTAAAGAAAATCATCGTTGACGAAAGTATCCCGGAAGGCATAGCCAAAATCGAAACTGCGCTTGCAGATGAGTTAGCCAAATTACCTGATGATAAACAAGAAGAATTACCTGAAAAAATTAATTTAAATACTATCAATGGGGCAGCGAAAATCATCGAATATCTTGGCCCTAAAGCGACTAACACTGTAGATGCCCTGATTACAATTCTTGGTGAGAGCAGATTTTCATTTGAACTTCGCAATCAAGCTGCATCAAGCCTCGGCAGTATTGGTGAGGCCGCCCGGGATGCGATTGACTTACTCATTGAGACAATGGGTATGAATGAGCTGCACAAGAAGTCAACTGATGCTCTTAAGGAGATCATCAATGGTAACAATATCACCGAAGGAGTGAATAAGCTTGAATCCGTCATAAATACGGAATTTAAAAAATTACCAGAAGATCCTCAAGCGAAGTTACCAAAAGAATTAAACATAAATATCGTAGACGGGGTATTGCAAATCATCGGCAATGTTGGGTCAAAGGGGTCTCAAATAGCAATTGAGACAATTCTTGTTCTTGAAGAAGCAAGGTTTTCCTATGGCATTCGCAATCAAGCTGCAGTAACCTTAGGGGATTTCGGCGAGACAGCCAAGGAAGCCATTGACCCCCTTATTCAAACGATGGGCGAAGAGCAGCTCCACGAAAAATCAACCAAAGCCTTAGAAAAAATAATTGTTGGGGATAATATTCCTGAGGGACTTGCTAAAATTGAGATCACGCTAAACACTGAATTGGCCAAGTTACCTAAAGATAAAACAGAAAACCTCCCTGACGAATTAAATATATTCATTGTAGTGGGTGCCACTCAGATTATCAGCGGCATCGAGCTAAAGACAGTCCAAGCTACCGATGAACTCATCCTAATCCTGGAAACACTTGCTTTTGGTGACGATCTTCGCAATCAAGCTGCCTTTGCGTTAGGCAATATTGGGGAAGCAGCGGCTGACGCAATTGATCCCCTCATTTTGACTCTGGGCGAGGACGATCTTCATGATAATTCACTAGAAGCCCTCAAAAGTATTCTAATTGGGAAAAACATAACTGCCAAAAACATAAAAAAACTCGAGGTTGAACTAAAAAATAATGTGGATGTTGGCGGAGCCATTAATATCTTGGAAGATTCAGAAAACACCGCATGGAAACTTAGAGAAATGGCAGCAAAGGTATTAATGGACATAGGAACGGGAGAATCATTTGAACTTGATGCCCTAATTTCTGCATTTGGAGATCCTAACATTTCAGTACAAAGTGCAGCCGAGAAAACTCTTCAAAGTTATATTCAAGATGAAGGAAGCTACGCAAGTGATCAAACAATCGAAGCCCTTGTCAACGCCTTGACTGATGAGACTGCCAAAACTCGATCAGCCCGTCTAATAAAATCCATTAGCCCAAATTTATTTATTGCGCTCGATAAAGCAGTGAGTACTTTGATAAATACATATCTTAATGGCAATGATGAATCCAAAAACATCATGACGGATAAAACTCTTAATACGAAATATCAAAATGCAATCATCGATGGCTTGCTTGAAGAATTCTCGAAGAATGAAACTGACAATTATGACTTTAATATGGATAATAAAGCTCCAAATGAAGATGAAATCATCGAAGTTTTTACAAGTATGACCGGGGTTACAGACAAACTATTGAAAATCTTTAAAAATGAAGTCGCAGGAGAAATTTATGAAAACAAATATAGAGAAGCAGCCGCATGGGTTCTCGCAAGAACAGGCAAAGAGGGAACGAAAGTAATCAATGAATTCAAAAACATCTTGCACGAAACCGCATTTCCAGAAACCATTACTGAGGCCCTTGGACTATTTGTACTTTCTGATAATGAGAATGAAGCAAAAGAGGCATTAGTAGCACTTCTAGCAATGTTCGATGCATCATCTTTTGATGCAGATGAATTTGACCCTTCAGAGAATAGCTCTTCCCATCTATGGGATTGGAGTGTATGGGACGCAGAGGTAATCCTGATTAGAGATGATATCTACACCAAAAATCACGAATTTCTGACAAAGATTGTTAGTGATGGAGACTTATCACCAGGAGTTCGATCAGCTGCAGTTTTTGTGATTGGAGAAAATGCAATATTCTATCGTGGAGATGCCGAATCTGAGGTGTATTTGAAGGGGCGGAAAACTTTGCTCGATACTCTATCAGTTCAGATCAATGAAGGAACTGATGAATGGATGATCCCTAGAACAGCTGCCGTTGAGCTAGGAGTAATGTATTATTATCCTAGTCCAGTTAGTTTTGAGCCTGAGACTTGTGAGTTAATAGATAAGCTAATAATTATTCTAGAAAACCAACTTGTTCAAGTCGACAAACTTGACGAGTCAGTTAATTGGGTTCTAAAATTAATTACCAATATTAACGAAAATTATCCTGAAGAATGGCGTCAATGGTATGAGGACCCTGAAACAGGAAGTGGATGTGAACTAGAAATTGGTAATGAATAGCAAGCCACAATAATTCAGCGTTTTTCAAAAAATTTAGTTACCAATTGAATAGTATGAAAACTACCTCTCAAATCCATATATTAATAGTATTGTTTCTAATTACTACAGCATGTAATTTGAGAAACGAGCAAGATCTTGTTGAAAAGATACCGCTTGATAGTTTAGTTGAATCAACGGTTTTCATCGGCACCAAACGGGAATCGATTGGTGATGATGTTAAAACGAAGGGATCTGGAATAGTAATATCACCGGATGGGCTTATTCTAACAAATGCTCATGTTGTCAGCCCATTAGAAGTAGGGAAAAGGAAACTGAATCCCGAATTATTCTTTATACTCACATCTGTTAATTCCGCTGAAAAACCAACCATCAAATATTTAGCAGATATAGTTGCAATTGATGCCACCCTCGATCTTGCGATACTACAAATTACACATCATTTTTTTGAAACAGAAGATGGGGAAAAAACATCTAAAGAAATCAACTCTGACGAGATTAATTTGCCATATATTGAAATTGATTATTCTCATACAGCCGGGATAAGTGAAAGCATTCATGTTCTTGGATATCCCACTATAGGAGAAGACACTATTACTTATTCAACAGGAATTGTGGCTGGCTTCTCAGAAGAAGTGGTATGCGATCTCAATAACAACTGTACAACTGCATGGATCAAAACCGATGCGGTAATATCAGCGGGAAATTCTGGCGGTCCTGTAGTAAATAATGAAGGCAAATTAATTGGGATTGCTACAAAATCCTTTGAAGTTGAATGTAGGCGGGTGGCCGATACAAATGAAGACGGAGATATCAATAATAAAGACCATTGTGTCGCAGCAGGTGGATTTCTAAACAAAGTTCGCCCAATTCACTTTGCAAACGATATCATATCTGCTTCAATAGAAAACCGAGAATATGGCAGCCGATACGTCCAACCCGACATTCCTTTTTGGATCGAATTTATCGGTTGGTCTGAAGAATTAGAAACCACGCAGTGTCCAAATTCCACAGTTGATTTCTATGATGAATATACGAATCACATTACCGCATATTTCGACTACAGCGGATTGGAAGAGGACGAAATTATTCAAGCATTTTGGTTTCATGATGTTAACTTGATCAAAGAAGAGAAAGTTAAGTTCATAGGTAATCAAAGCATAAAATGTATGCCCCTTTCTTTGGAATTTGAACAATATGAAAATATCCCGCCTGGCAATTACTCATTATTAGTTGCACAAAATGATCAGCCACTTGCGTTTGAGCATACAAAAGTTACAGAGTTTGATCAAAGAATATCCATCTCTGGGTATGTCAGAGAATCCGTATCAAAAAATGCCATTGCAAATGCTCTAGTTTATATTCTCAAACCTGGAGTGTCCCCTTATAGTTGGATAATTGAAGGCAAGGATGATGCAGTTGCGAGACTAAGTAAAACCGACGAGAATGGCTTGATCATCTTCGAAGGTATTCCACGCGGAGATAAATTTACTATTGTTGCTATGGCCAAAGGATACCAAACGGGATTTATTTCGATCCTAATTCATGAATTCGAGACCTTCCAAACAAGCAATCAAATAGAAATCTTGCTTGAAAGCAAAAAATAACCTTACTCAAAATAATTATTCGGTGATCTAGGGCAATTACGCCCACCCCCTTTACCCACTAAATCGCATAAAAGGCTTGACAAGCGCTTAAAAACCTGCTATTATTTAGCCAGTCCACCCGATTTAGCGGGTATACCGAATAAAGCAGGAGTAAAAAATGGCTAATCTTGAGTTGATCGCCCCCCAGAAAATTGCTACGTTCAGGTTCTCTACGGATCCGGTTCGCAATCTGCTGTGCAGTCTTTTCTTGCTCAATGACGAAAAAGACGAGTTCTCAGAATGGGTCAACAGCATGATCAAAGGGCTTTCACAGGATCAGCTCAAAGAAAATAAAATGCTCACCGGTATCGCATCGAGATTTGCCGAAGGCCAGGAATGGTCAAGTTTTCCCGAATGGCTGAAAGCGCTGGAAGCCCGCGACCCTCAAGAAATGCAAGACTGGCTGATCGAAGATTTCTTGAAAGTCTCGGCCGAAATCATGGGGCTGCCCGAGGACCAACTCCCCACCCGAGAAGATATTACGTCTGGTGATGAGTTTTATCTGGCCACTTATGAGAAAGTTTACGAAAAGAAAGGTTATGAGTTTGATCGAGATTATCACCAGAAAGAGTATCAGCTGATAAAAGATGCCGCCACAGCTAAGAAGAAAATCGTTTCCTATATGCGCTATATGTGGGAAGAGCATCTTCAAGATGAGTGGGAACGCATTCAGCCAATGCTAGCTGACTCGATCAGAGCTTTCGAAACGTTAGATTTCTCGGGTATGTCCACAGAAGAAGCCCTACTGCGTATCACCGGCAGGGATCAGATGCCACAAATCTGGGATCAGTGGATCTCCTCAACTGAAGAAGTGGTCATAGTCCCGTCGGCACACATCGGGCCATACCTGATGACTATGGACAAGAATGAAAGCACGGTCTGGTTGGTGGTGAGGGCGCACATTCCCGAGGGAGCAGGAATCTCATCACCCACACTGACCCGCTCTGAGCTCCTGATGCGTATCTCCGCTTTATAAAACGATCCCCGCCTGC
>JACKQG010003041.1_pt1 | contig 21030 bp, 16 predicted proteins | sample 8237621 | NCBI WGS metagenome assembly JACKQG01 (sample SAMN15677084, study PRJNA649215) | marine metagenome | biome: marine; feature: Black Sea; material: saline water; isolation source: suspended particulate matter (SPM) from the Black Sea western gyre | collected 2013-06-09/2013-06-10 | depth... | reverse complement strand
ATGTCTTTATCACATTGACCATGAAGGCCTTGGTTTCAGGGATCCTGGTATTGGGATCGCCAGTTGACGGTGTCAAGAGGTTGGCAGAATCTCCGCCATTCTTGGGATGGACCCATCCAAAGTGCCAGGGGAGACCGACCTGGTGAACCGTGGTCCCCTGGATATTGAAGGGCCTGAACCGGATGGTCACCATGGCAACGGCCTCTACCTTTCCGCGGGCCGATTCCACAACCACCTTGTCGCCGTTCTTGATCCCCTTTATCTTGGCCAGTTCCTGGCTCATCTCCACAAAGAGCTGTGGCTGGGCCTCAAGGAGCCACGGCTGCCACCGGGTCATGACACCGGTCTGCCAGTGTTCGCACACCCGGTAGGTGGTGCCCACAAACGGATATTTGGGATCACAGGACTTGTAAATATCCATGTCGGTGCTATACGTCGGCGCCACAGGATTGACGCGCTGACTGGACATCAGGTTCTTTTCAACCGGACACTCCATCGGCTCGTAGTGCTCGGAGAAAGGCCCGTCCGCCCTTCCTGGACCAAAAACGTGGGCGTGGCCTTCCGGTTTCATGATGAAAGGATACTTGGTCTTGGGATTGGGGGTGCCGTCCGGATTGAGCATTGGCGGCCATCCGCCGTCCGGCACGTCGCCGACCCAGCCGCCTTTTCCGCCTTTTGCATTCGGATCCCAGGCAATTACCGGGTGCTCCTTATCCCATGGCTTTCCATACTTGTCCACCGACGCCCGGTTGTAGATGATGCGGCGGTTGACCGGCCAGCACCAGGCCCATCCAAGGTTGAGTCCGATACCGGACTTCTCCTTCGTACGTCTCGCGGCCATGTTCCCTTTACCCGTATAAGAGTTGCAGTACAGCCAGTTGCCGCTGCTGGTGGAACCATCGGACTGGAGAAATGCAAAGCTGGGCACAAGATCTCCCTTCTTAAACTTCTGGTCCTTTATGGTTATGTCTTTCAAGAAGTAGCCGTTAATCTCCTTGGCCATCTTGTGGGGATCAAACTCTCCATGCTTGGTGTAATCCCATTTCAGGTTTACAATCGGCTCAGGGAAGACCGCCTTTTTATCCCTCTTGTACAGGGATTTAAGCTTTTTCCCTAAGGCAATCAGGATGTCACCGTCTCCCCAGGCCTGTTCTGGTGGTTCGGTGGCCTTATAGCGCCACTGCATCCAGCGGCCGCTGTTGGTGATGGACCCTTCCTTTTCCACTGAAACGGCACAGGGCAGCATGAAAACCTCTGTCTTGATCTTTTTGGGATCCATGCCCGGGCCTTTCCAGAAAGAACCGGTCTCGTTGTCAAAGATATTGACATTGACCATCCAGTCCAGTTTTGCCATGGCCGCGCGGTTCTTGTTGGCATTGGCCCCCGAAGCAGCAGGGTTCATGCCCCAGGCAAAGAGGCCTTTGAATTCTCCCCTGTACATGGCGTCAAAGAGATCGAGCCATGAATAGCTCTTTCCGTCATCCAGTTTGGGCAGCCAGTTATACCCGAAGTCATTTTCCTTGGTTGCCTTGTCCCCAAAGAAAGATTTGAGCAGGCTGACCGAGTATTTCGAGTAGTTCCCCCACCAGTTGGCACTCAAAGGATCGCTGGTTTTGGGGGTGCATTTTTCGTTGTAGGCATCTAATGTGGGTAGAGACGCGGTGGGGGTCTGCAGATACCCGGGCCATATGTGGAACAGGATGCAGTGATCCGTGGAACCCTGGACATTGGACTCCCCCCTCAGGGCATTGACGCCGCCGCCGGCTACACCCATATTTCCCAACAACAACTGGATAATGGCCATGGTCCGGATATTCTGGACGCCTACCGTGTGCTGGGTCCAGCCCATGGCATACATGATGGTCCCGGCCTTTCCTGCCTGACCGGTGGTCACGTACATCTCGTATACGGTCTGGAGGTCCTCCTTCGGGGTCCCGGTGATGGATGAAACTGTGTCCAGGTCATAACGGCTATAGTGTTTTTTGAGCAACTGAAATACACAGCGGGGATCTTGAAGCGAACGATCTTTTTTCGGGATCCCTTTTTCGTCCTTTACAAAACCCCACTTGCTCTTGTCATACTTGCGCGTCTTGGCATCGTAACCTGAGAAGAGACCGTCGTTGAAGTCAAAGCTGTCGGCTATGATAAAGGCCGCATTGGTGTATTCAGCCACATACTCCGTAAAGTATTTGTTGTTATCGAGGATGTATTTGATCATGCCGCCCAAGAAGGCAATATCCGTCCCTGATCTCAATGCGGTATAAAAATCCGCTTTGGAGGAAGTACGCGTAAAGCGGGGATCAACGCTGATCAGCTTCCCCCCTCGTTTCATGGCCTCGGTCACCCACTTAAAGGAAATGGGGTGATTTTCAGCCGCGTTGGATCCCATTATGAGGATACAGTCACTGTTTCTGATGTCGATCCAGTGATTGGTCATTGCGCCGCGTCCGAACGACTCTGCCAGAGCCGCAACAGTGGCGCTGTGTCAGATACGGGCCTGGTGTTCAATATAGACCAGACCGAGTGCCCTCATCAGGGCCTGTATCAGCCAGCATTCTTCATTGTCCAGGGCTGAACTCCCCACATTGGCGATCGCGGTTGTGCGGTTGACCACCTGGCCTTTGGCATTTTTGTGTTCAAAGCTAACATCCCGGCTTTTCTTGACCCTTTTGGCGATGGTCCACAGGGCCCAGTCCCACGATACTTTTCGCCATTGGGTACTGTGGGGAGCGCGGTACAGCGGAGTTGTCAGCCGGTTCTCATTGTTGGCCAGTTGACTCAGCGCTGCCCCCTTGGCACAGAGAGCCCCCTCATTGACCGGGTGATCAGGGTCTCCTTCAATGTTGATGATTTTTCCTGCTCCTGCCTCTCCGGTGCTACAGATTACACCGCAGCCAACGGCACAATAGCAGCAGATGCTCGTTGTCTCTTTGGCAAAGCGAAGCTTTAAGGTCTGAGCGTGCGATTTGAAAGGTTTCAAATCGAGGCCCAGACCCATAATCGCGGCGCCTGCAGCAGAAGCCCCAGTGATCTTAAAGAAATCACGACGCGTAACGTTCATGCCGCCTCCTTTCTTTTGTTTAGGGTTAAAGTTAGGAAAAAAAGTCAATGGCCGGAAGCAAACGTTCAGGGCCTAAATCCACATGAAAATATCACCAATCTATGCTTTTATTAGACCTCAAATAAGGGTTTGTCAACAACTTTTTTGCTTAGAAATCAATTGGTTGCATATATCAATAATGATATAAGGCCTGTTTTTCTGCGTCACCCACGCTCAAGATTATGTTTTTCGAGTTCATCGTTTCGTCGCCGGAAAGAGAAACATGAGATTCGCCGCCCTGAGATTCTGGTCTCTGGATGATGCAAGGGTTGTATCCGAGAGCCTGTTAGCTGCGCTAAAGGCGAATAGTAGCGCTCCCAGCCACCAGGAGCAGATAGGCCTGATCCGGTTTTATTTGAGTTGTCTCGATCAGTAGGGGTCCATTCTACTTAAACCCATGCTCATTGGCTAACAGATCTAAATGGATAGTGGCCAGGTTTTCCAGTTCCATCGGGGCCACTTCCTCAAAGACCTTTTGGTCTATGGTCTTGAGGTACCGCAGGCATTCCCGGCAAAAATAGACCCGGAAGCCCTCTTCCTCTTCGGCCTCGAAATACCCCAGTTTTTCCTGATCCTGAGTATTGCAGAAAGGGCATTTGATCCGTGGAAAGGGCCATTCTTCACCGCAAAGCTCGCAGTGCAGATATCTTTTACCTGTTTTTGTAAAATAGGCCATGTCCGGCTGAGAACCGCACAGGGGACAATAGCCGTAATCCCACCCGTTTTTGTCAATATCCCCGGTCAAGGCGTCACGGAGGAGATGAATTGAGGGTCTCAAGGCGACCTGCCCGAGAAAAAGGAGTACCTGGGTGTCCAGGTCGACCCCTTCCGCAACTTGTGAAAGCCTTTTCATATCCTGCCGCAATATGGCATCAAATACTTTCCGCGACCATTCGTTGCCTGCCTCTGCCTTCTCAAGGGCCTTTCTCAATCCCTTGCTGTCATCTCTGTCGGTGGTCCCCAAGTGCTTCAGGAATCTTTTCAGGAGGTCGGAGGCAGCATCGAAATCAAGGGGCAAATCCTCTTTTGAAAAGAGAGGAAATCCCTCCCGCTGTTTGATATCTCTAACCCCATTTTCAATTTTGACCGGCTTGGCATGGGGATGCACCTGGGTCATGAGGAGCGCAAGTTCACGAAAAGGAGCCAGACTGGTTTCAGAGGCAGGTCTCTGCCGGATCAACCGGTCGATATGTTGTATGAGGTCCTGGGTCATGTGTCATCTCCTTTTCTGCCAAGCGTTTACAGTTTGAACCGGTGAAGCGTTACGAATGTGAAGAGCCTATAGGATGGACAGGTTGCTGTCAACGGTAAATGCAGCAATTCGGCGTTTACTCGTTCACAACGGGATGCCGTATCGATTGCAGTTGCCTCTCCATGACAGATAGCACCTCTTCTGCCTTCAATTCCTCCAAGCAGCGGCTCACCTCGCTCCCCTGGCACCCCTTCTGGCGGCAGGGCTGACACGACATCCCCTTTGAGGCAACACAATGCTGGTTCCCTTTCGGTGCCCAGTTGATTGGCGAGGAAGGGCCGAAGATGCCCACTGTCGGCACACCTACGGCTCCTGCCATATGTAATGCAGCAGTATCTACCCCCACGAAAAGACTGCATGCCTTAAGCACAGCCGGGAGTTCTCCTATGGAGGTTTTCCCCGCAAGGTTGAAAACCCGACCGTTGCATCTTTTCATCAGTTCCTTAGCACGGTCTCGTTCCCCCGGTGATCCCGTAATGATCACTGAAAAACCGTACCTTGTTGTGATATGGTTAAGCAGAGAAACAAATTCATTGGGTCGCCACTCTTTGTACCTCCAGAGGGAAAAAGGATGTACTGCAACGATGGGTGTAGAAAGCGGTAAACCCGCCTCTCTGAGAATAGCCTCTGCCTTTTTTCTTTTCGTTTCAGAAACAATCAGGACGGGGAAGATATCCTCGGTATTCATACCGAAAGGGGAGATGATGTTCAGACTATGCTCAGCAGAGTACTGGCTCTCCTCATTTTCGGGTCTGACAAGATGGGTAAAAAGTCTATTGCGCCACAATCGACCATCGTTTGCAAACCGACCAATCCTGTAGGTTGCCCCTGAGATAAAGGCGATAATGGCGCCACGAGAGCCAGTCCTGAGATCTATGGCGAAATAGAAATGAGGTTTCCGGAGGGCATTGATAAAATCCTTTTGATATGCAATTTCGTGTAGGATCTTTCTCTTCCCCTTATTTACAGATATGACCCCATCGACCCAGGGGGACTCCTCAGCCAATTCCTTAGCATGTTCTCTGACACATACAATCAGTTCGTTTTCGGGGAAGTGTTGCCGTAATGCCCTCACGGTGGGCATGGTGAGTACAACGTCACCGATATCGCCCAATTGTATGAGCAAGATCCCGCCCTTTTCTCTTGGCAGCGATGTGCCTCCCTTAACTAACATGAGTTCGCAGGTCTCAAGGGCGCCCCCTTAAGTGCCACGCAAGCAATTTAGAGTATACGATCAGCTTCCTGTTCAAGTCCTTTTTCAGGCCTAAAGTAAGCGCCAGGCCTATCAACGAAAGGAACGTGTTTATCAGAAGCCGAGAAAAAACAGCAACACATATCACAGGGTAATTCCCTGAGTACCATTTCCTGAAAAAAATATACCTGGAACGATAGAACATTATTTTCGCGTCTGCCCTGGTCTCTACGCTCTTTCCCTGGGCATGGGATATCCTTGCTGTGGGGACAAAGTATATTTTCCATCCGGCATTCCTCATCCGGTAGGCCCAATCGGTTTCCTCAAGAAAGAAGAAATATCTATCATCAAGCAACCCTACCTGGTCCATCGCCTGTTTCCGAACGATCATGCACGCCCCTATGCCTGACTCTATTTCAAGGGGTGTTCGGTATCTTCTTCTCTTGCTCGGAAATCTGCGGGGAAACAGGACCCTTAGCAGGGTTTCATTCGATAACAGGGAGAGGAGGGAGGGGAAGTTTGCAATGGAATTCTGTTTTGAACCATCAGGGTTCAATAGCTGGCCGCAGGCGATAGCTGCCTCCGGGTTGCCCTGCATAAAATCGTGAAGCTCGCTGACAGCGCCTTCGGTCAGGGCCGCATCGGTATTGAGCAATAACGCATAGCGACCACCCATACGTGCGAGCGCCAGATTGTTTGCAGCGGCGAAGCCCAGGTTGGTTTGATTCTCAATTACCCTTATGCCGGGGTATTTCTCTTTTACCGCTCCAACACTTCCATCTGAAGATCCGTTATCCACCACCCATATCTCGAAAGAAATCCCTTTAACAGTCTCGTAGATCGAGGCAATACATTGAAGTAAAAAGTCTTTGGTGTTCCAGTTGACAATGATGAATGAAATTTCCAGCATTAATATGCAGTTCTTCAATCTCGTTCCCTGCCATTGTTTGCAAGGGAAACCACTTCAAAATCCCGAGGGATCTTCAACCTGAATATCTCTTCCGGCACGGGTTTATTAAAGACCATTTGCCTTATATCAAGCGCTAATGAGGCGCCGTCCCGGGGACCATCCAGTCCTGTTTTACCGGCAAATGAAATTCCATTGCTGCTCTGAAAATCCGAAAAAGACATGACGGCATTTTGTTTGCAGAAGGAGACGCTTTGCGGCAGACCGCTGTCAGGATATAGATCAATGACCTGGATTTGATCCCCTCTTCGATCTAATAAGGTTATCTGGTTCCCTTTTTGTGATATTACACGATAATGGCTGAGCAGGGCCGGATAAGCCCTTGACAGGGTCCAAAGCAGTTCGGGACTCAGGGGAACGGGTATCAATTTTGACAATGGGAGATTTCCCAATGTGCCACTGTACACTCGTTTCTCAGAAAAGGAAAGGATGTCAAGGCTCGAACCATTGATCAGGATGTGTAAGAGCGGGCGGCCCCATGGATGTGTAATTTCGACCTTGATTTTAGGCGGATTCCTGGTTGCGACGATCAAGACCGTTGCCTCTGATTCGGAGCCCTGGCCCTTGAGAGTCATCCCCCCTGAAGAAAAAAGGGTGTGAACCGCTGTCTCCTGCTGCCTGAAGACCGAAACAATCCTCCCGATTTCCTGGTGGCCAAGGGGGGGGCAGGGAACAGGAAGAGGGACCTGGGCACAGCCGGTTAAGATGAGAAGAACAGTGACCGAAAGCAACCATACGATGCCGGGATTCTTTTGCTCGAGCGTATTCAATTTTTTTTCTTCAGGAGTTCCCGCACTTCAGCTATCTTTTCTTTCAGCCGTTTCTCCTGGGGATGTTTCAAAGAGAGGGCCTTCTCATAATAGAGAAGGGCCTTCTCGTATTTTTCTTTTTTGAGATAGGCATCGCCTAAGTGCTCGTTTATGGTAGGATCATCCTCTGTTAATTCCGCCGCCTTCTCGAGGTAATGGATGGCTTTATCATACGATCCTTTCTGGTAATAAACCCACCCCAAACTGTCTATGATATACCCGCTGTCAGGCTTCAGCTTTAATGCCTTCTGGATCAACTCCATTGCCTCATCTAATCTAATCCCTTGTTCGGCGTAAGTGTAGCCTATATAGTTGAGGGAATCTGCATTATTCGGGTCTATCTTCAGGACCTTCTGCATCTGCTCAATACATGATCCCTTGAATCCGGCCTTATCTAAAAGAACACCTAATCGGAAATTAAGATCAACGCTGTTATCGTTTAACTTCAGGCCCTCTTTAATGACCGTTATGGCCTTATCATATTTCTCTTCAATTTCATAAACGGATGCAAGCATCAGATAGAGTTCAATCTTTTCCGGTTCCAGAGTAATCGCCTTTTCAAGGACCTCCTTTGCTGCATCATATTCTTTCTCTGTAGTCAGAAGATGTGCTATCTGGATTTGAGCATTGACGAAGTACTTAGAACCTGATTTGATCTTCCGGAACTGTTCTAATGCCTGTTCTATGTCTCCTTTCTCTGCATACGCGGTCGCCAGATAGTACCTCGATTTATCATCATCAGGCCAGGCGTTAACGATCAGATCAAGTTCCGCGATCGACTCATCGAGTTTCCCCTGTCTAAGATATATCAACCCAAGTGCCTGTCTCTCGGGTTCGCCCGGGCGTGAGTACTTCTTGATCTCTTTCACCTGCTCTAAGGACTTCTCTTCGAGGCCCAGCTTCGAGTAAACTTCGACGAGCCGTTCCCTTACAGGGATATTATCGGGGTATAACTCCAACAGCTTCTCATAGGTTCGAGCGGCATCCTTCGCTCTATTGGTCAACAGATAAAGCGTGGCTTGATCAAAAAGGGCCGGTTCCAGGGTGTTGTTGAGCTTGAGGGCTTCGCCAAAGGCCTTCTCCGCCTCCTTGTAGCGATTCATTTCCAGGTTGATTCTACCACGGTAATAGTGGGCAACAACTAACCCGGGGTCTTGTTCGATAATCGTGTCCAAGTTGTCAAGGGCTTCTTGGAATTCCTTCTTTCTGACCAGTATCGTGGTGAGCAGGAGTCTGATGCGCTGGTTCTTCGGGTCAAGGTCAAGTATCTTCTGGTATTGCTCAATCGCAAGGTCATCGTTGCCGGTGAGGGCATATAGATCTCCCACCAATATGATTCCCCTGATATCTTTCGGATCAATTTCCACACCCTTGCGCGCAAAAGTCAGGGCTTCAGGGTATTCCCTCAGCTCTTTCAGAATCAGTCCCATTTTTCGGTTCAGGTAGGCCGATTGGGGGTCATTCATAATCGCAGATCCAAGATATTTTCGCGCTTCTGCGTAATCGCCATGGGAAAGTGCGATCGAAGCCATTGTGAAGTCGTGGTAGGCCTGCTGGATTTGATCCTTTTCAGTGACCAGGATATCCTCGCCGGGCTTCTCAGACACGGGTTCCTTTCTGGATATGCTTGACGTAATCTGGGCGCAACCTGACAGAAGCCCTATGAAAAAGAAGAGGAAAAGAAACAGGGTGGGTTGCAGGTATCTATATGATAAAGGCCTTTGTTTGGCTATGCGCTGTCTGTTAGATGTCGTAGGTTCTCGTTTCATTCTTACTTGTGCACCAAACCTTCCTTATGGAAATGACAGTCCCTTAAGCCTGTCAGAAAAAGCTGATTTCAGCTATTTCAAGAAGTCCGAGTATTCTTCCTCAAAATTAGGGATCTTTTCTTTAAGCCATTTTCTGATGCTGTTTATGATTTTTTCCTGGATCTGTCGTATTCTCTCGCGTGAGATGTGATATTTGTCTCCAAGATCCTGCAGGGTCAGGGGTTTTTCCGCCATAATCCGATTATCGAAGATATCGGCCTCTTTTCCGGAAAGCGTCTTACGGAATTCCCCGAGGCTTTTCCTCAGGAGATCCCGGCTTTCACCTTCAGAAAGTTGATCATCTACGGGCATCCCCGGGTCCGGCAGGAAGGCGCCAAAGGCCTCCCTCGAATCGTCTCCCACAGGAGAACTGAGGGAAACCTCCCATCCGCCCAACCGCTCTGTCATTTCAACGACTTCTTCTTCCTTGACATCAAGTCGTTCAGCTAACAACCTCGGTTCAGGAGCAAAGCCCTGGGCGATCAGATTGTCCCTTTCCTTGGCGAGATTGAAAAATAATTTACGCTGGCTCTGAGTCGTCCCTATCTTGACTAACTTCCAGTTATCCATGATGAATTTCAGGATATACGCCTTTATCCAGAATGAGGCGTAATAAGAGAATTTTATCCCGCGATAAGGATCAAATTTCCTCGACGCCTGCAAGAGTCCCAGGTTTCCTTCCTGGATCAGGTCCAATAGATTTTTTGTCCAATACCGGTGGAAATCCATGGCGATTTTCACTACCAGCCTCAGGTTCGCAGTGACAAGCCTGTAGGCCGCTTTATCATCGTTTTTCTCTTTAATCCTTATGGCTAATTCTCTTTCCTCCTCTCTTGTAAGCAGGTCGTAACGTCTTATTTCGAGAAGATAAATCTGTAGCGGATCAAAAGGGACTAAGGCCTTCTCTGCAATTTGAATCGAAGGGGGAAGGGGGGTCCGGTCCGGGCTGGGACTGTCATCGACTATCCCGGGCTCCTCTTCTTCTGGGGCAGGTCCATTTTTTCTTACGCTTTTCATGAAAACTATCCCTTCAATCCACAATAACTTTCTTATATCTCTTTTTCCCTGCTCTTAAAAGGAATGAACCGTTCTTCGAATCCTTTGACTTGATCAACTGATCAAAAGCCTTGATTTGCCCGCCGTTCAGATATCCTCCTCCCTGGGAAATAAGCCTTCGGGCTTCGCTCCGGGTCTTGCAGAGGCCTGAATCTTCAAACAGGATATAGGCCGGAATGCCTTCTTCAAGCCGCTGCGGGCTGATTCGATGAATGGGCCCAGATTCAGATAAGGGAGATTTATCGTCCCCGAATAGCTGCCGGGATGCATTTTGCGCCTGATCAGCCTCTGTCAGGCCGTGGCATAATTTGGTGGCCTCATACGCCAGGACTTCTTTAGCGATCCTGCTGTCGGAGCCTTCTAATCTGCGCAGCCGTCTCACCTCGTCCATGGGGAGGAGGGTAAAGAGGGACAAAAACCGCCCCACATCTTGGTCGTCCTGGTTGATCCAATACTGGTAGTATTCATAGGGCGAGGTCAGTTCCGGATCGAGCCAGATCGCCCCCTTGTGTGTCTTGCCCATTTTTATCCCTGAGGAGGTTGTCAACAGGGGAAATGTAAGACCGTGAATTATCTCGCCCTCCATACGCCTGGTCAGGTCCGCTCCTGCTAAGATATTACCCCACTGATCGTTTCCACCCATCTGTAGGCGACAGTCGTAGGTCTTGAACAAGTGCCAGAAATCGTAAGCCTGAAGCAGCATATAATTGAATTCGATAAAGTTGAGCCCCGTCTCTAATCTGGCCCTGTAGCTCTCCGCAGCTAACATCCTGTTTACGCTAAAGTGTCGGCCAATATCTCTCAAAAAATCTATATAGCGGAGGCCGGTTAACCAATCTGCATTGTTTACCATCATCGCCTTTCCGCCCCCAAAATCGATGAATCTGGCCAACTGTTTTTTTAATGCGGAGGCATTTTCCTCTATTTTGCCCCGGGTCATAATGGGTCGCATTTCGGTCTTTCCGCTTGGATCGCCAACAAGGGCGGTCCCGCCCCCAATGACTGCGATCGGTCTGTGGCCTGTTCTCTGCATATGCACCATAGACATGATGGGGAGGAGGCTTCCTACATGGAAACTCTTGGCGGTTGGATCAAAACCGATGTAGCAGGTCACGGAGTTCTCAAACAGACGGGAGACGAGGTCCCTGTCAGTGACCTGCTCAACAAAACCCCTTGCCTCAAATATGTCTAACACATTTTCCACTTTAATCTTCTGAAATGCTCCTTTCGTATCCGATGGGAAGACTTAATCTAATTACCTGGCCCTGTTTCCCTAAATTTTCCATTTTTTCGCCGTTGAACTCAAGGTCAATGCCCCCTGCGTTGCCAATCAGTAATTCGAAGCCTTTCTTTGCCGTCCATTCAGGCTGGCTTTCAGGACTAAAGATATACTCTTTAGGCTTTTCGTTATCAATCCGTATCCGGACCCATGTTCTTCCCCTGACGTTTGCCTTTAAAACTAAACCGGGTCTGTCTGTCTCAGCAGGCAAGACGGTATTTGGCGCCGTTGCCACGATTTCAGCGTCTCTTTCCGGTCTAAGGGAAGGTCTCTGTTCCAAAGGACTTGCCTGTCCCCCTCCCGGTGGTTGATCGGTTGCCCCCAGACTGCTCCCTTCAGTTGCCGGGGTGCCCTCTTTCCCAAGATCTGCCTTTTCCGGCGCGGGCGAATCGACCGCCAGATCTTCTGTATTCAGGGGCGCCCCCGCCTTCTCTCCCTGGGTGTCCCTGGCCTTTCTTGATTCCGTCAGTTTGTCATCTGCCGGCCCTGCGGCTTCCTTGCTAATGATTACTGCCTGTTGAGTAGGATCCTCAATCCAGTAATAAGAGACGTACCCCAAAGCCAAAAAAATAAAGATCAGGAAAAGGTACGTCGGAAGTTTTTTCCCCCTATGAACCGGAGGTCGAAGAGGCTCTGAAATGGCACTGTGCCGGGGGATAATCTCCTGGTAGAGGCCAACAAGGCCATCCTCTGCCAATCCAAGGACGCGGGCATAAGACCGGATAAATCCTTTTACAAAAGCAGGAGAGGGAAGCTGATCCCACTCTTCGTTCTCCAATGCCTCAAGAAACTGAGGTCTGAGCCTGGTTCGTTCGAAAATCTGAGCATAACTAAGCCCCATTTTTTCCCGCTTATTCCTCAAAAGAGAACCCAATTCTTTGCCAGGCGGAAATTGCCAACCCCCGGTGTTTTCGCTTAATGAATTATTTTCGTCTCTCTTCATCTGCGATCCGTCAAAAGATGATTTTTGTATAGGCCTTTTTCCGCAGCTCTTTAATCCAGACGGAATACCTCTTGTCGAGTTCTTTTCGATAGAGGATGGTGTAAATGGCGTTTCGAACTTGTTCGAGTGATTTCACTCCGCCCTCATCCTTTTCTTCCACCTTAACGATCCTGATCCCGTAAGGCCTGATGATAGGTTCACTTACGTCTCCAGCAGAAAGGTTCTTGATAATCTCAGCCATTTCTTTGTTGAGCTCGGACATCTTGAATGTGCCGAGATCACCCCCTTCGCTTGCCCCTGGGCCTTTTGAGAAGCGCTTTGCCAGACCGCTAAAACTCTTGCCGCTCCTAATCATTGACAGGATATCCTGGGCCTTTTGGTGAAGGGCACGGGCCTCATTTTTGTCAGCCGGATCCTCTTGCTTGAGAAAAATGAGCGCAAGACGAACCTTCCCTTCGGTGCTGAACTCATTCCTGTGTGTTTTGTAGTAGTCCTCGATCTCTTCTTCCCTGAGAATTATCTTTGACTTTACCTCGTAGTCAATCAACCGTATCCTTTCTAATTCTTCTCTAAGAGAGTCTCTGTACGACTCATAGGTGCTTCCCTGTTCTTTCAGCGCGGCAATCAGGCCTTCCTGGGTTAACTGGTTATCCTCCTTCACTCTTTCAATGGCCTGATCCACCTCCTGGGTACTTACCACGATTTCGAGTTCCTTGATTTTTTCAAGGGTGATTTTCTGGTCAATCAGGCCGTCCAAGACTTGTCGGCGGGCCTCAAGAAACCTTTCTTCGGATCGGTTTTTAAGTTCTGTGGGGGAGATCCCGGTAACCTCCTTTATCCTGCTATTCAGTTCATGGAGGGTGACTACTTCATCATTAACAATAGCCACGACTCTGTTTTGAATCTCCCCGGAGACCGATGAATGAAATAAGATGCTCCCGGCAAAAACGAGAAGAAACGGGTATATCACCTTGAATTGCTTCATTTTAAGAAAGCTCCAATTTGTCCAAAATAGCTTGATTAATCTTGACATTAAAGTCAGACCTGAGCTCTTTCAGCCATTCCCTGTAGAAGTCTTCTCGCTTTTGGCGGAGAAGTTTCGATTCTATTTCGTCAATCACCTCCGGAAGCCGTTTGATACCGGCAGGCCGACGGGCTAACACCTCGAAAAGATGGTAGCCAACGTCGGTCTTCACAACCGGGCTGATCTCACCGATCTGCAGTGAGAAGAGGGCATTCTCCATAGTCTCGTCCAAATCCCCCATGGCCACCCAGCCAACTTCGCCACCCGTTTCGGCTTCAGGTGCTACCGAATATTTCCTGGCAAGTTCTTCCAAATCTTCCCCGGAATGGAGGCGATTGCTCAGGTTTTCCGCTTCTTCTTTTGAGTTGCAGACGATCTGCCTGAATCTTAACATCTCCGGGGACCTGAACTCATTCCTGTTCTCCTGGAAGTATCTCTTTATCTCCTCGTAGCTGGGTGGGGCGATCCTTTCCGAAACCTGACCGATAACCTTGTTGACAAGGAGCTGATTCCGCAGGCGAAGCTCCCAAAGCGCGGGGTCCACGTATCCCTGAAGTAACGCTTTTTGAAACGCATTCTCCGTGTATTCCTTCTTAATATCCGTTAAGTGCGTTTGAAATTCACTTTCTGAGATGAAGATGCCATTTTCTTTTCCATATTCCATGATGAGATAATAGTCTATGATCTGGTTGATCAGCAGGTTCTTGGCCTCTCCGGCGTGTTTAGCCGGGGCAGGGATTCCGCCACCTATGAATTCCATCTCCCTTTTTAATGTATCGCGCGTGAGGCGCGTGGAGCCTATGACGATGACCACGTCGTCCGCTTCATGATCAAACAGCCCACAACCGGGAGCAAGAAAGGCCAGCGTCCAACAAAGGATACAATACAGGATCCGGCCAATGGACATGTTTCTTTTCTTGATTATCATCCTGCGGATCATTCACCATTGCTCGATTTTTTATTTTCAATCCCCCGGTCAGGCCGTTAGTTGATTCCCCACGGTCCGCTGACGCAGCGCCATAAACGAAATGCCTGTCGATTCGACACATACGACAAACCTTTTATGCTACCAGTAATATTGGAAAAATCAAGCATATTTTTTTGCCTTTTGGCCAGTTCTACCCAATTCACTATGCCTGCCGTCTGATTGCTCCGTTTTGAAGTCAAGTATCTCCATTGCCTTCTCTATCTCAGGAAAATCGTCTGGGAACGAGAGAGCGCCTGTGGTGATTCTCAGCCTGTTCCTGGGTAAGAACCGGAATCTGTTCGGCTGGGCATTTGTCAGTCGGATCAGATGTTCGATATCTATGCCCTTTTCCTCGGGAAAGGTCAATATAAGGTTGTTACGTCCCAGATCTAACTTGCTGATTCGAAGCCTTTTTAAGAACAGTCGGACCGACATCAAACCGAAGAGATTAACAACCTCCCGTGGTGGCGAACCGAAACGATCGCTGATTTCCTCGATCATTTCTTCCAATTCTGATTTCTCAAGAAGGTTAGAAAGCCTTCGGTATAGGTTTAGCCGGACATCTGTGTCCATGACATAACTCCCCGGCAGGTATGCAGGGATATCGATATTGATTTCAGGGTTGATGTCATCCTGCCATTCCTCACCTTTCAATTCGGTAACGGCCCGCTCGATGAGTTTGACATAGAGTTCGTACCCGACGGCTGAAATATGCCCTGACTGGGAAAACCCAAGGATGTTGCCACCTCCCCGGATACTGAGGTCATGCATTGCGAGATGAAGGCCGGCGCCCAAGTGGGAAAAATCCATCAGGGCCTTTAATCTTTTTTCTGCATCTCTCGTGAGGGTTGAACCGTTTGAGATAATCAAATACGCATATGCCTTTTCTTTGCTCCGTCCTACTCTCCCTCTCAGTTGATATATTTGAGCTAACCCGAGACGATCCGCCTGATCGATGATAATCGTGTTGGCCGAGGGAATATCAAGACCCGATTCAATAATAGTGGTGCAGACGAGAACATCGATCTCCTTTTTGAGGAATCTCATCATGGTCTTTTCTAAGTCTCTTGACTTCATCTGGCCGTGGGCGACGGCAAAACGTGCCTGGGGAACCAGTTTTCGCAGTTCATCAGACGCATGGTCGATGGTGTGAACCCTGTTGTGCACAAAAAAGGTCTGTCCGCCACGCTCCAGTTCAGATTCAATGGCCCGGATAATGAGAGATTCGTCATACGGTGAGAGATACGTCTCAATGGCTAATCTGTCCCGGGGAGGCGTCTCGATGACGCTCAGATCTCTCACGCCCATCATCGACATCTGGAGCGTTCTTGGGATCGGTGTGGCCGTTATGGCCAACACATCCACCAGGGCACGGTACTTCTTGAGAGCTTCTTTTTGTCTGACGCCGAACCGTTGTTCTTCGTCAATGATCAGGAGGCCCAAGTCAGCGAATCTCACATCCTTTTGAAATATCCTGTGGGTCCCGATCAGTATGTCTATCTTGCCGGATCTCAGCTTTCCGATAACCTCGGCCTGTTGCGCCCTGGTCTTAAATCTGCTGAGAACGCCAACTTCGATAGAATAGGGGGTTAGTCTCTGCTTAAAGGTCTCAAAATGCTGCTCGACCAAGACCGTCGTGGGGACCAGAAAGGCAACCTGCTTGCCATCCGACACGGTCTTGAATGCGGCCCGAACCGCGATCTCTGTTTTTCCGAAACCCACGTCTCCGCATATCAGCCTATCCATCGGCTGCTCTGAAGCAAGGTCTGAAAGGACGTCTTCAACCGCCTTGATCTGGTCATCGGTCTCTTCATGTTCAAAGGTGGCCTCGAATTGACGGAAGTAATGGTCTGGTGGCGAGAAGGCGTATCCTTTTCTATATTTTCTGAGGGCATAAATCTCCACAAGCTGCCTGGCGATCTTCTTGACCGAGTTCTTTGCCTTCTGTTTTGCGATATTCCACGAGTACCCCCCTAACTGGTCCAGCTTTGGCTCAGTTTCACCGGCGCCAGCATATTTTTGGAGGATGCTGACGCGATCGGCCGGGATGTAGAGCTTTGAATTGTTGGCATATTCCACAATCACAAAGTCGTTCATTTTCTGGGTGATCTCCATTGTTGAAAGCCCGCCGTATCGGCCGATTCCGTGATCCTCATGCACCACAAGATCTCCCGCCTTGAGCTGGCTGAAACTGGACCATGAGAGTCCACCTGTGTGCTCGCTTCTTTTCTGCCTTCGCAGGGCTTTTTTAGGTCCAAAGACTTCATCTTCACTGACCACATAAAGACCCATGTCCGGCCAGGTGAAGCCCTTTGGAAGTCTGCCCAGACAGATATTCAGCCCCGGCGTTTCAGGGATCTCACCCCAGCCCCGGGCGACCTTGTCCACCTGGACATCATAATTCTCCAGTATTTCTCTCAAACGGCTTGCCTGCTGTTCTGTGCTGCAGGTGATGACGACCCTCGACCGGGCTGCGAGCCACGCGGCGACCTTTTGGGCAAATGGGGCCATGGAAACCCTGCCCTTGTTCGCGAGCCTGATTTCCAAGTCCTCTTCCAGTTCAAAACGGCCCCGGATCTCCAGGGTCTTCTCAGGCCCGCCTTTTCCGCTTAAGTGCAACTCGCCAAATTCGATTTTTTGATGGCCTTTGGATTGCCGGGCAAGTTCCTGAAAAGGGACAAAAACTCCTTCAATGTCAGGAAAGGGCACCCCCTTCTCGGCCGATTCTTCCCGGAATCTCTCTTCCTCCTTTTGAAACCTGTTCTGTATCTTCAGGCTCTCAGATTCCATACGGTGCGGATCAAGGAGGGCAACCATCCCGTCCTCAGGGAGATACTGGATGAGGGTGTCGAGGTGCGGATAGAAATGATTGAGCCAGGCCTCCTGTCCCGGGAAACCCATGCTATCTTCCGGCTGCCTTGGAAGCCTCCCCATGGACCTGGCCCGCTGAACGCCCGCTTCATCCATAATGATTTCCACGGCGGGAAGGAGAATCATCTCCTCTGAGTGGTTCCGCGACCTCTGGCTGACCGGATCAAATTGACGGATCGATTCGAGACGGTCTCCCCAGAATTCCAGGCGGAGAGGGAAGAGATAAAGCGGCGAAAATATGTCGATGACGCCCCCCCGAACCGAGTAATCCCCGCTTTCTTCCACTAATGAGGTTCGCTGGTAGCCATTGATTTCGAGCCTCTTGAGTAGGAGGTCCCTGTCCACTTCCTCTCCTGATTCAAGGTATTCCAGGGAGTTGATCAGCGATTCCTTTGGCATGACCCTGAAGCAGGCCGCTTCAAGGGAGGTAATGACGACCGGGTTCCTATCTGACATCAGTGCATAGAGGGCATTGATCCGTCTGGTGACCAGTTCCCGGTGCGGGCTGAGGCCGGTCAAAGGGGACATATCATAGGGGAGGAACTGGTGGAGACGTAAGTGAGGAGAGCCCTCCTCTGATTCTGCGCCCATAAAAAACTGGAGCTCTCTGTAAAGCCGTACGGCCCCCTTTCTCTCCGGAAGGACGATGAGACAGGGTCTGTCGAGATCGGCCAGAACCCGGGCAAAGAAATAGGACTGTGCCGATCCTGAGAGGCCGACAACGGCCATCGATTCCGACCCCTCTCTCAGCCATCTCTTCAGGGTATCGACATGTTGATTCTGGTGGTCTGACATAAACGAATTATAAACCATGGGTTACGAGTTGTGACGGGTTCCGGAGGTGACTTTCAAGGGAGGGGGTTGCGTTCTCTGCCGTTCTCTTGTTAACACCTGATCCTGTTTCTTTACAGCAGGATGATAAGGGATTCAGGGTGATATGTCAAGAATGTCACCGGACAGTATTTCAAGCCTGTTAGCGTCCTGTAATCAAAGACCCATGACATCTAACTTAGATACCAGCCGTTTCTCTGTCGTCAAAAAGTACCGACGCGATTATGCGCCCGCCGACATCAGTGCCCGCTCTGCAACTTCCGGAAGCTCGATAGATGCAAACATTGACGCAGGGTATACATAGCCGTCAGGCTCTGACTTGTCCTCATCAATGACGCGAAACATATTGTGCGACTCCGCTTCTGCATCTGGCAGCGTACGGTATACTTTGCCCAGAAGCAGGCTTGCCGGATTGCTGTCGTTGTTGATACAAATTACAAAATTACTCATCGAATCACTCTCTTTATTTTGAAATCTTTACGACCTATGCTGTGCGCCTCAAACCAATGTATCTCGGCTTCCCAAATTGTAGTATCTGCGAATTTCACAGTTCCTATGCCCTTCATTTTCCGCCAGCGACCCTTGCCGTAAGTGCGCTCCAGATAGCGCCGGATGTACAACCCTCGGCCTTCTGCGATTGTCTCGATGTCGCTAATCTCGCCGAGTATCTCAAATTGTATCATCATCCAACACCGCTAACGCCTGCAACTTTATCCAGGGCGTACTCAGATCTTGTTCTCTCCAGATCCAAGATGGGGCGCTTTCTGACTTTTTACGAGCTCATCAATCTTATTACACGAAACTGTTCAGGATCATCAGATCGGTAGTCCACGTAATGATAATGATTCCAGATTTCTTGAGCTTCTTCAAAACCGATTTCCCGCCTCGGATCACGTCTCAACTTTTCGCTTTTTTTCGGTCATATTCGAATCTTATGTTAAAATGATATAATACTTATTTCATTTTGTAAAGAGACATTGCCTTTGCTGTTTCTTATTGATAACATGTTGGACTTAAAGAATAAATGCTCAATTGCTAACTGTCTAATCTTACTCAAGCAGAGTTCAATCATAGCCTTTATCCTGAATGTGCCAGAAAACCCTATCCTGATTACACGTTATATGATGATCAGAACAATTGAGCCAAGTGATCGTTCTTGCCCGCCCTTACTTACCAGTCAAATCGCTTTATCCTTGACAGAAAGCAGGTTTTGGGAAAATATAACTACTTAAGGGTAGCGATTTCCTATCAAAACAACGTTTTATGAGGAACGTAGCCATGGTCGATAGCCCGATGGCGCAAACTTGCTCTCTCTCTCTCTCTTACCACTTTGATTTTAAAAGAAATTCATTCAAAATATTTGAAAATGCCCTGGCGCGCATAAAGGTGCCGGGGCTTTTTTATGTAAAGGTTCAGGGGTTCAAGGGTTTAGCAAAATCCGCAATCCAAAGGGGTGTTTTGAAATGGCCAAGATATTGATCGTTGACAACTATGGCATCCGTGCCCTAATTGGGGGGGGAAATGCCATACCATTTGGGATACAGTTTTCCTCTCCGGAATACCACCCCTTGGGATATATCAATCAATTCAAGTGGATAGTACAAGTACCCCTTTTGGCATAAAAAATGCTCGAAAATTAGTGGGGAAGTTTGTCTCCACTGCAGGCAGTGCGGGTGCACCGGCTGCTCTGGCCATGACACAGCAGCCTTTGGGCGCGGGCTGAGGCCGGTCAAAGGGGACATATCATAGGGGAGGAACTGGTGGAGACGTAAGTGAGGAGAGCCCTCCTCTGATTCTGCGCCCATAAAAAACTGGAGCTCTCTGTAAAGCCGTACGGCCCCCTTTCTCTCCGGAAGGACGATGAGACAGGGTCTGTCGAGATCGGCCAGAACCCGGGCAAAGAAATAGGACTGTGCCGATCCTGAGAGGCCGACAACGGCCATCGATTCCGACCCCTCTCTCAGCCATCTCTTCAGGGTATCGACATGTTGATTCTGGTGGTCTGACATAAACGAATTATAAACCATGGGTTACGAGTTGTGACGGGTTCCGGAGGTGACTTGCCAAGGAAGGGGATTGCGATCTTTGCCGTTCTCTTGTTAACACCTGGTCTTATTTTTTTGTATGGTGAAGATAATGGATTCAGGATCATATGTCAAGAATGTCGCAGCTTCTTACTATCGTGCCAGGCAGGATTACAGATTGAGATCAGTCTGCGAATATATCGCTTTTCCCGCACTCTCTTCTGAGTTGCCGACATGCAAGAGATCAGGTATCGGCTGGTTAAAACTGGAAATCGAATACATCACCCTTGGAAATAAATATTCAATGAACCTATATGTTACGTATAATATAGGAAGTCATGCATCGGGGTAACCGCCACGAAAGCCCCTATTTCCCTCATTCTTCTTTAACGGCAACCTCTATTTTTTCCAATGTGTAAGGCTTCTTTATATAGTGACCTACTCCCAATTCTTGAGCAGTATCTATCTCTTTTGTCTTCGCATATCTGATTCATAATCACCCCTTTCTGTTCTCTGACGAGTTCAATGATCCTTTCAATGGTACGTGTCGAGTCAGCAATGGTGTATCAGCCATCAGGGTTTCTTCTCCGGATGACACTAATGAGGCCTCACTTCCATGATCTTAAAATAAAGAAGATGATAAGGCCGAATATCTCCATGCGGCCAAGGAGCATATCGGCTGTTAGGATCCATTTCCCTGCATCGGGAATCTGACTGAAATTGCTCATGGAACCTACCAATCCAAACCCCGGCCCCACATTTCCCATAGTGGCAGCAGAGCCGGTGAAGGCCGTGAGACTGTCCACACCAAGAGAAGATAGCAGAGTGCTTGAAACGAAAACGATGGCCAGATAGAGCACGATATAGAGCAAATTCATCTCTAACATATCATTGCTGATTGAAACGT
>JACKQG010003039.1_pt1 | contig 21054 bp, 25 predicted proteins | sample 8237621 | NCBI WGS metagenome assembly JACKQG01 (sample SAMN15677084, study PRJNA649215) | marine metagenome | biome: marine; feature: Black Sea; material: saline water; isolation source: suspended particulate matter (SPM) from the Black Sea western gyre | collected 2013-06-09/2013-06-10 | depth... | reverse complement strand
TTTTTTTCAAAATATTTTCTAAATCTGACAATAAAATTGTCCAATGTCCTTGTGGAGGTTTCCGGCGAATATCCCCAGCCCGCAGTCAGCAGCATTCCCCTTGACAAAGGTTTGCCCTTATTTGCAATAAAAAGTTTCAGCAGAACAATTTCCTGTTCTGTTAAAATAATTTCACCGGCAGCGCACAGGGCTTTAAAAGAAATAAAATCTATATGATTATCACCAAAATCATAAGAATCGCCTTCAAACATTGCATGTCCTGATTTTTTTTCTTTTTTATCCTTTTCATACCAGGTTTTTTTTTTGATCAGCCTTTCAACTCTTAATAAAAATTCTTCCAGATCAAATGGTTTTGACAAATAATCATCCACACCATATCGAAGGCCTTTGACCTTATCCTTTGTATCTCCCCTTGCAGAAAGGATAAGCACGGGAATTTTTTCGTCTTCCTGTCGAATGGTTTTTAAGATGGAAAACCCGTCTATCATTGGCAGCATGATATCAAGAATAATCAAATCCGGTTTCCAGGACCGCCATTTTTCAAGTCCTTCGATTCCATCTATGGCAATTTTAACATCATACCCCTGGATGGACAGATTCAAACGAATCCCATCTGCGATGTGAACCTCATCTTCTATGACCAGAATACGCTTTTTTTCAACTGTTTCCATAAATTTTTCTCCCTGACATTGGCTATGCTTGCCCTTGGAATGGTAATGGTAAACGTTGAGCCTTCCCCTCTTCCAGGGCTTGTAACGGATGCTTTCCATCCATGGATAATGGCAATACTGGAAACAAGGTATAACCCAAGGCCTGATCCTGATACATTATTTTTTTGTTTGGGAACGGTTTGATAAAATTTTCTAAAAATTCTTCTTGCCTCTTTTTTATCAACACCGATTCCATTGTCTATAAACTCAATGGTCACTTTTTGTATAAAGCTTTTAAACCGGATGAAGAGTTTTGGCGAGTCTGAGTCATTATACTTAATGGCATTTGAAATAATGTTCATTAAAAGCATTTCAAATAAAAACAGATTCACGGGGTAAACCACACTGCTGCTGGATTGATTTTCAATTTCAATATCCAGATCTCTAAAAAGAGACCTGTTTTTTTTACAAAAATCTTGAACCAGTTTTACCAGGCTGTCCCTTGTAATTTCTGAACCGAAATTTTGACTTTCAATCCTGGCAAGATTAAGGATACTGTTTATATTTTCCGTGAGCCGGTCAATATCTTCCAGCATATTTTTACTGTATTTTTTTATGTCCCCTGGTTCCATCGGGTGCCGGATAAAGGTCTCAAGATAAATCCTTAAAGACGTTACAGGGGTTTTTAATTCATGGGTAAAATTATAGATAAAATTATGTTGAAGCCTGAAAAGATTAACTGTTTGCTGGTAATAGATAAAAGCCAGAAGAATACCAACCAATACCACTGCAATTAAAGCACTTAAAACCAGTATGGTCATCCCCGTCTTGGACGGAAAAATAGACTGGGGATCAATATGAAATTTTAAAATAATCACTTCAAGGGCTGAAGTGATTTCCATGTACCAGGAGACAGTAAGAACCAGGAAGGTGGCCAGAGCAAAAATAGAACAGGTAAAAATAAAAACAGGGTGAAGATACCACCTGGAAGGGTTTAAAATTTGCATATTTAACTGTCTTTATCCATAAAAATACTCATTTTTTTAGCAAGGGCATCCATGATTGATAACTTTCTTAGATCTATTTGTCAAATTGGATTTAAAAAAATATCCAGGAGTGACGAGTAAGGCGTATAAGTCATACTCCGCAGGGAGGAACGACCGCAGTCAACACAGCAGGTGGTACCTTGATGGTGGATCAGGGATTGTTTTACACATTGACATTCTTAGCATGGATATAGTATCCAATAGCAATATTCAGGCATTATTTTTACACTACAGAACCATAACTGAAGCTAAATATCCATTTTACAAAAATGATATTACAATCAAATGGGAAAAATGAAAACTAGGTTAAAACAGCATATGCTTTTAATAGCCGGCCTTGTCTGTCTGCTGCCCTTAAACACCTTTGCCAAGCCTTGGCTTAACGTTCATGTCAGTATTCTGCCCCAGAAATATTTTGTAGAAAGAATCGGCCAAAACCTTGTAAGGGTTGATGTCCTGGTAAAACCCGGCAAAAGCCCTGCCACCTATTCGCCCTCTCCGGACCAGATAAAAAAACTTACCGCATCTGATGTTTATTTCAGGATCGGCGTACCCTTTGAAAACAGCATTCTGCATAAACTCAAATCCATTGCCAGAGTACTGCTTGTGGATACCCGTAAAGACATCCCCTTAAGAAGGATGGAAAACCATCATCATGATGGCAAGGATCAAAAAAGCCAAATCGGCAGTGACCCCCATATCTGGATGAGCCCGCTGCTTGTAAAAACCCAGGCCCATACTATTTTTAAAACACTTTCCAGCATAGACCCGGACAACAAAGATACCTATGAAACAAATTACAATCTGTTTATAAAAGATCTGGACGGCCTTGACCAGCGCCTGAAAACAGCATTTAAAAATTTAAAGGGAGAAAACCTGTTAGTGTTCCACCCGTCTTTCGGGTATTTTACAGATGCCTATGACTTGAAACAGATCGCCGTTGAATCCATGGGAAAAGCGCCAAAAGGAAAAGCACTTTCCAGCATTATCAAGTCAGCAAAAAAACAAAACACAAGGGTGATTTTTGCGCAGCCTCAGTTTGACAGGAACACGGCCCAAAAAATTGCATCTGCCATAGGAGGGGTTGTGATAATCATAGATCCCCTTGCCTATGACTATATAGCCAACATGGAAAATATGGCTCAATCTATTTCCATGGCTTTAAAAAAATAAAGAACCCATGCTTTTCCCGGAACAATATTGGAAAGGACAACTCTATTCACTAAGGCTTAAATCATGCACATTGATATGAATAATGAAAATGAAATCATATTAGACAATATTTACTTTGCCTATAAGCAGCGCAATGTCCTGAAAAATGTTGACCTTGTGATTAATAAAGGTGAATTTGCAAGCATTGTCGGCCCCAATGGCGGAGGGAAAACCACTCTTATCAAGCTGATTCTTGGCCTGATAAGACCTGATAAGGGACGTATCCGGGTGTTTGGAAAATCACCTAAAAAAGCCCGGCACCAGATAGGATATATGCCCCAGTATGCCCATTTGGACATGGATTTCCCCGCAAGTGTCATGGATGTGGTTTTAATGGGAAGGCTTAAAAAATCAAATCTCTGGTTTTCAAAAAAAGACAGAACCGAGGCATTTAATGCCATTGATGAACTGGGTATGAGCTCCTATGTCAACACGGGGTTTAACGAACTTTCCGGTGGACAGAAACAGCGGATTCTCATTGCCAGGGCTTTATGCAACAGCCCGGACATCCTTTTGCTGGATGAGCCCACGGCCAATGTGGATCATCAGACAGAAGAAAATCTATTTTCCATTTTAAAAAACCTGAACTCAAAAATGACCATTCTCCTGGTATCCCACGATCTGGGATTTGTTTCAAAATATGTAAAAAGCGTTATCTGTGTAAACCGCCAGGTGGTCATCCACCCCACAACCATGATAAACGGGGCCATGATAAATGATATTTATCATGGCGATCTGAAAATGGTCCGGCATGATCACAGGTGCGACCCAAAAGGACACCATCAGGAAGGACACAACCATGATTGATGTGTTTTACGCAATCTTTGATCCTGACAATGTGTTTTTGAAATATGCATTTATCATGGGCGCTCTTGCCTCTATTTCCTTTGGCATAATTGGAACATTTGTCACCACAAAAAGAATCGGATACCTTGCCGGAGCCATTTCCCATTGTGTCTTTGGCGGCATTGGGCTGGCACTTTTTCTTCAGGTAAATATGGGCCTTGCATGGTTTGATCCCATGTTAGGGGCAGTGCTTGCTGCCATCATTGCCGCTGTTACAGTGGGACTTGTCAGCCTTCATGCAAAGGAGAGAGAAGACACCATTATCGGTACGCTCTGGGCCGTGGGCATGGCATCAGGTATTCTGCTCATCGACATGACACCAGGTTATTTCAACCTTGCATCCTATCTGTTTGGCGACATCCTGTTGATTTCAGGCAAAGATCTTTTGTATGTTGCATGCCTGGATGTCTTTGTGCTGAGTCTGTCCATCCTTTTTTTCAACCGGTTTTTCGGTGTTTGTTTTGACAGTGAATTCACATCTTTAAGAGGGATTAATACCAGTTTTTTCTATCTTTTGCTGCTCATTCTCACAGCGCTGACCATCGTGCTTCTGGTCAGGATCGTTGGGATTGTTCTGGTGATTGCTCTTCTGACCATCCCTCCGGCCATTGCCTCATTTTATGCAAAAAGACTGTGGCAGATGATGCTGTATTCTTGTTTATTCTGTCTTTTTTTTATCTGGACAGGCCTTGGGGTGAGCTATTCATTCAGCCTTTCCAGCGGCCCCACCATCATTGTCTTAAGCGGATCAGCCTATCTGATTCTTCTGATTATTCGTAAAATCATGTGAAAACAGGGAAAACAAAATAGCAGTCTGTTCCCTGTTTGCCCTTTTTATTAAACGCTTGACTCTCTAAAGCCTTTCGATTATTAAATTGCAAAACTTATGTTTTTACAATTTTAAACTTTCGACTTTAGATTTTTGAATCAAAATGACTCTATTTGCTTTTTTAAAACACCTTGGTTTTGCCTTCTGCCTGCTTCTTTTTTCCAGTATATTGTGCTGGAAAATCATTCACCATTCCAAAATTATTGACACACCAAATCACAGGTCTTCGCACACGACACCAACGCCTACTGCCGGTGGTCTGGCCATTGTAGGAACTTTTTTTTTAGGCATGACAGCCCTGTTTTTACTGGCCGAAGAGACCATGATAACTCAAAAATTCTTTCTGGGCTTTACCTTTTCCAGCCTCTTGATTGCAGCTATGTCCTTTTATGACGATTATAAACAAAAACCCCTGTCTTTAAGATTGATCACCCAGGTTATTGCTGTCTTTGTGGTCATCTCTTTCGGCATTGTCATCACCAATATAGACCTGTCCTTTTCAAGGAGCACCTCCTTAGGGATATGGGGGTATTTGATAACCTTTGTCTGGATTATAGGACTTACAAACTCTTATAATTTTATGGATGGATTGAATGGAATGGCAGGCGGGAATGCAGTGATCACTTCCTTTTTTTTATGCATTGTATCCTTCAGCCAGGGAAGTAACTTCACATACATTGTATGTTATACGCTTATTGCAGGGACGCTGGGATTTTTAATCTTTAATTTTCCTAAGGGAAAACTGTTCATGGGGGATGTGGGCAGCACTTTTTTAGGATTCACCTTTGCCACACTTGCCATAATCTCATCTTTGTATGATAAGGCACACACCTCTTTACTGGTCATCCCCCTTTTATTGTTTCATTTTATCTATGATACTTTTTTTACCTTTATCAGGCGCCTTCTGGCAAAAGAAAATGTATTCCAGGCCCACCGGACCCATCTGTATCAATTGTTGAACCAGATGGGATATTCTCACACCAAAGTGACTATATTTTACTATACGATGGCAGTTGCCCAGGGACTCGGTGTTTTATGGATGGTCACCATTTCAGACCTGGAACGACTGCTTGTATTTATTCCTTACCTGATTTTTCAGATTATCTACTCCATAATCATCATCAAACATGCAAGGAAAAAAAATCTATTATAGGGGGTATTATCGGGGGTCAGACCTTGCGCTTAATATTTTAAATCAGGCCGTACTAATGATGTTTTTTCTTCGATACCTGTCAAAAGAATTGCTTTCTCCAAAATTTTATCATCTATGTTTATTGTAAAACCAAAAAACAGATAAAAACCCTTGATGAAGCCTATATAATACAAGACAACATAGAAGTGGGTTCCCTAAAAGAGATCCCATTATGGGCTTTCGGTTTCCTGTATTAGTTCAAATAAATCCTGATGATCTGCGCCAATCAGCATCCTATCCCTTTTCTTAAAACCCACTTTTTGGCATCAAAAAGCACACTCTAAGACCTTTTAACCCCCTGATTCAGGCAATATCTTTTGTAAAAACAAAAACTTATCGGGGTCAGACCCCGCCATCCGTCATTAAAATTTACTTTGATTTTTCATGCATTCGTGCTATCGTAAATTACAATATTAATTTTAGGAGAACTTATGAATATCATAAAAACAGTCGGAAGTAACGGTCAAATTTCCCTTGGTAAAAAATTCGCAGGGCAAACTATAATATTAAATGAAATCGACAAAGGCGTTTGGATTGTCAAACTGGGACGTTTTATTCCTGATAATGAAAAATGGCTTCACATGCCGAATATCCAGGCCGAACTTAATGAAGCAATTGCCTGGACAGAGAAGAATCCTCCCGAGGATACAAACTTTGAAGAATTAGAGGCTCGAATTAAATAATGGCACTGAAAACAGTCCAACACATACGTTTGGATTTGAACAATCCAGTCTTTCAACGGCAGCTTTTCAATCTGTCCAAAAACAATCAGCGTAACATTCTAAACACTTTGCGAAAATTAGCAGATATGACATGGCAACAGGTATATTCAGATTATGGCCTGAAATGGGAAATTATTCTATCGCAAAAAGGACCGGGTGGTAACAATCTTTACAGTTTCCGAGTCGGCAGAGGATTTCGTGGAGTGGCCTACCGAGACAGCCTATGGTTGCGTCTATTATCATTACATCCAGATCATGATTCTGCCTATCACTGATAGGCTAAGATCTCAATCAAAGAAATTCAATACTTCACCACCAATAACCACAATAAACAAAGACTGACCCCGTCCCTTCACACTGAATTTTTTCTTTTTAAGTATTTTAACAAGTTGTTTGAGGACGTGTCAGGACGCAGATTTTCTCAGATGGTATCAGATGGGGGTCATTGGGGTCAGGCTTCGCTTACGTGTGACCTTTACCCTGAAGGGCAGAAGCCAGGTTATTATGGTTATTGAGTCTGCCCAGGGATCAAAGTTGTGTCAATCCGGGAATTAAATTGAAATGCCTGTCTTTTGTAAATAGTATGTATCCATGTTGAAAAGCGACGGCCGCAATCCATATATCGTTTGTCGGAATGGGTGTGCCCGCAACTTTCAAATTGTTGAGTATTGAAGCGTAAAAATCAGCAGTCTCCACATCAATGGTGTGAACTACGACTCTTGGAGAATCCAGAAAAATATTGAGTTCTTCCCGGTTCATTGTTTCCCGGTTGCCGCTTTTAAAACCAGAATAAAGCTCCCCGATACTAATGGCTGCAAAACCAATCAGATCAATTTTTCTCAAGGAATCGACAACATTGCCATCACCCTTCATGGCCAATGAATAAATATTGGTGTCGATTAATACTTTTTTCATTTCCAGAGTTCCTGGTCAATTTGACGTTGAGTGGTTATTGAATCATCTATTTTTTTGAACTCATCATCATTCCATCTGCCAAACAGGTCATCCAGGTCATCATATTTGCGTGAAAATTTCTTTTCCTTTTTAAATCCAAGACTTGTTTTAATAATCTCAAGAATAATATAATTAACACTCTTGCCTTGTTTTCTTGCAGCTATTTTTAATTTTTCAGCAACTTCAGGCTCAACCCCTCTAATGGTAACTGCCTTCATAAAAATCTCCAATAATATCATTATGTGCCCATTTATTGATGTCAATATATGCCATCATTTTTGCTTTGTCAACGGGGACACAGATTTTCTCTGATGGGCTCAGTTGGGGGTCAGGCTTCGTTTATTCTGCTTTTTGGGGGCAAAAACTGCGTTTTAAGGGTTTTGCCTGGGGTCAACTGCGCTTCAATGGGCCTTTATAACATCCTCAAGTGTCTCTGCCACCCATTTATTGATACTTTTCCCAGTATGGGCGGCAGCGGCTTTTTCCGGTTTGTCCAGGGCGGGGAAATGGTTTCTTTGTTTATCCCAGGGTGCAGGATCATACACCGGTATTTTCTCGCCGGGTTTTATCCCAAGCTCTCCTTTGGCAAAGGCTGTCCGCCATTTTTTCGATCGCTGTGTTTTTCTGTTCTGGAAAGACAGGATATCTTTTATGCAATCTTCCACAATACTGAAATCAATGCCGCTTGTGCCGTCATCATGGCCCGTGCTGCGCGTTAAAAATCTTTGAAACATGGTGTGCAGTTTTCTACAGGCTTCAAGAAAGGTGTCGGCATTGTTCCGCTCGACTGTTTCAGGCGAGTGCTCATATCTGAAACTCCACTTAAGATATGGCAGATCGGGCAGCACTGCAACTGCGCCATGTCCCAGCGCGCCTGATGCTATTTCAGCGCCATCGCTTATAATTGATCTTCTCACGTTGGTCCACAGCCCTCCCTGGAAACCAAACATGCGAAAGAAGCTGTCCAGCTTTTTGTCGAGATATGTTGCCGAGGGGGCTGAGGCATTTAAGGGTGTTATGCCGGCGGCATCAACTTTGTTTTGCCTGAAACTGACACCGGAAAACCCGGCATGTGCAAAAGTGTCTGCATACACGTGGGCAACAAGGCCCATCAGTTCCAGAAGCTTGTGCGCTGTTACAAGGGGGGCAAGTTTGTTACCCTTTTCTGGCATCAAAAAGTGCACTCTAAGACCTTTTTAGCCCCCTGATTCAGGCAATATCTTTTATAAAAACAAAAACTTATCAGGGTCAGACCCCGCTATCAAGAAGTTACACGTCTTCAGCAACAAATGATAGTGATTTGTCATCAGGCAATAGGAGTGAATACTGAATTCAAAAAGCTCGGCACTCCTCTGACCCCATTTACCCTTACAAATTTACCACAAACAGACATTTTTACCTTTACAAAAATACAAATTTTATATATTTTATTCATTAAAAAATAAAGCAAACTACACTGAAGCCACTTAATTTATCCTGGATTCATGTTTATGCGAAAGGGTGGGTAATTGATGAAAAGAGCCGGTCTGGATTATCTAAAAAAATGGAAAGACAAAAAAACCAGAAAACCGCTCATTATCAGGGGAGCCAGACAGGTCGGCAAATCCTATCTTGTCCGTCTCTTTGCCAAAGAACATGGGTTAGACCTCCTTGAAATAAACCTTGAACTTAATGACGATTACATCCCATGCTTTAAGGCAAAAGATCCAAAACAGATCATCACCCTGCTTGAGCTGAAATCCGCACAAAAAGTGGTGCCCGGCACAACCCTTCTTTTCCTGGATGAAATACAGGCAGCCCCTGAGGTATTGGCTACTCTGCGTTATTTTTATGAAATATTACCCCGGCTTCATGTCATTGCCGCAGGATCTTTATTGGAATTTGTTCTTGAGGAGCACTCATTTTCAATGCCCGTTGGCAGAATTGAATATATGCACCTGGGGCCAATGAGCTTTAAAGAATTTCTAAATGGCATTGGCAGACATCCGCTCAGAGAATTTATTGAACAATATCAATTTCCCAAAGAATTTCCCGTTGTTGTCCATGATGAATTAATGAAAATTTTTAAACTATACCTTGCCATAGGCGGCATGCCTGAAGCGATTCAGGTATATTGCGATACCAATTCACTACTGGAAGTTGACACGGTAAAACAGTCCATCTTACTAACCTATCGGGATGATTTCAGCAAATACAAACAACGGGTTAATCATGTCAGGCTGCAGACCGTTTTTCAAAAACTGCCTTTTCAGATCGGGCAAAAATTAAAATATGTAAATCTGGATCGAAATGAAAAAAGTTCTGATTTAAAAAAAGCCTTACACCTTCTATCGTTAGCCAGAGTTTACTATCCTGTTTACCATACAGCGGCAAACGGCATCCCGCTGAGAGCACAAATCAATGAAAAAAACCAGAAACCGTTGTTTTTAGATGTTGGATTGCTCACCAAGGCCTGTGGGGTCAGCTATGCTGATATTGAAATGGCTGATCGAGTGACATTAATCAATTCAGGACCTATCTGCGAGCAATTTATCGGCCAGCACCTTCTTTATGCCAGACCCTGCTATGAGGAACCAGAGCTTTTTTACTGGTCCAGAGAAAAAAGGCAGGCATCTTCAGAAATTGATTATATCCTGTCCCATGGCCCCCGGATAATACCAGTGGAAGTAAAAGCAGGCAAGACCGGAACCCTTAAGTCGTTACATGTTTTTATTAAGGAAAAAGAACTTAATTATGGCGTTCGTTTTAATGCGGATATCCCTTCCTGCATTGACGTTACAACGTCTCTGCCCGAAAAACCCGTTATGTTCAGGCTGCTTTCTCTTCCCCTCTACATGGTAGAAGAATTACAAAGAATTGTGACCCTTACCTATCAGCCGCAATAAAAGGCGGTATCCTTAATATTCCGGGGACACCTTACTTATCTTTCTTTTTGGATCCAGGTTTTTGAGGCTTGAGTCTCCGGTCTAAAAGAAATTCCATTTTTTTGATAAAAGAGTCTCTCCAGCGACAGCCTTCAGATTCCTTGAAAAAGGTCTGTTGCCGACTGTTTACCCGCTGTGTAATATGATGCGGGATTCCAGGCTCTACTGCTCTTGCTATTCGTGCCATGTTAATAATGAAACAAATACTCTGGATTCTGAAAATAATTAAATAAGGTGTCCCCAGAATTACTGACCCCGTCCTTTACCCAATCATATAGTTATTTCATCAAGTAGGTCTGGGTGGTTATCCAGGAGTTTAAACAAATTGGTGACCGATTGCAGTGGTTTGGCCTTGCCTCGCTCGTAGCGAGAAAATGCATTTGGCCCTCCCCCTGTGAGCAATGCGGCTTGTTGCTGAGTCAGCTTCAACTTTTTACGAATTCTTGCAAGTTCAGCCGCTTCTTTTGCATCAACTTCTTTGGCAAGTTGTTTGATGGCCTCGGCAAAGCGAACACCTTCACCCGCATCGAATTCAACTTCCCCGCAATTGAAACAGTGCCATCCCTTGATCTTGGAAATAACGGTATTGTGCCTCTTATAAGCGTATGGTACATCTCGGACAGTATGCACCATTTCTTTTTTTCCGCAATTTAAGCATTCACGTTTCATCTCATTTCTCCTTGAACTGAATCACGATCGATCCATCCTGACGTAAAGTAATCTTTTGGAACAAACCACTTCGATGGCCTGAGCAACTTCAAGCCCCATTGCCTGTGCGCCGATCAATGCCGTTACTGTAAAAGCATCCGCTCCACGCAAACGTATAGCGGATTGCACTGTTGAAAGATCATAATGCGGTTTTCGCTTTTCCATATAGTAAATTAACCTTATAGGGTAATTTTGTCAAGCCCTAAAAAATCCTGAAAATCTGCGCAGATCTGCGTCCCATAACCCCTCTAAATTTCAACATTAGCCCGCACAGGTGTTTTTGGCATCAAAAAGCGTTCCCTAAGACCTTTTCACCCCAAATTCCATACAACATTACCTATAAAAACAATAACTTCCCAGGGTCAGACCCTGCTATATGACCCTTACAACCTACCTTACAACCCAAACTCAACTCTAAAATCCGTCGTTTTTACAATCGGCTTCACTGTTTTTTTCTGTTTAACCAAATCAACTATTCCATACCGCGACATCGTATTTAATGTCCGTGATAGGTTGCTGCGTTTTCTGCCTGATACCAGTGCAAGTTCTTTTAAAGATTCCGGTTTTTGCTCTTTTATGATTCTAAGCAATATTTGATTTTCACTACTAAGAATCTGCGCCATTGACTGTACTGATTCAAACCAGACTTTCGGTTCATTTTTCCTGGGCTTATATTCCCCTCGTGCAACTGCAATTGTTCTTTTTTTATAATCCTCACGGGAAATAATCCCTATCTTTAATATTTTTTTACCCATTATCTCACCCTCATCACCTTTATTCTATTTTAATGTTTTCTCGACATCTTCCCAAAAATCCTCAAGAAGCTGGCTAGCAGATTCGAATTCATACGGATGAACCATTTCCATTTTGTGCTTATGATCCCAGGTAATCTTACGACCACCATACTTATTTTTCTTTGGTTTAAATGCATGCACATTATCAAAACCAAGGACACGTGTATTGTTATTGTCATGCAATGTTAATGAATATCTGATTCCATGTGGAATTTGTGGCCCGGATGTGACTCTGTATGCCTCAAATTTTGTCCAAAAGCCATTATCCATTGGAAAAATCTCACCATCCAAATCCAATAAAGTGTCAAGCAAAGCATCTTCTTTGGAATATTGTTTCTTAATCATTTTTATTTCAAATTATCATCAGATGATAACAACGTCAAGAATTTTTATATCTGAATACCAAAAAACGTAAACCAGATCCCCTGAAACATCCCCTCTTTCCTGATATAATTTTATACTTTATACTTTATTCACCATTCATCATTCTTTTACATTTCTTAAAACCCCCTTTTTGGCCCCCAAAAGCATCCCCTAAGACCTTTTCACCCCAAATTCCATACAACATTACCTATAAAAACAATAACTTCCCAGGGTCAGACCCTACTTAAACATAAGTATTAAGGAAAAAGAACTTAATTATGGCGTTCGTTTTAATGCGGATATCCCTTCCTGCATTGACGTTACAACGTCTCTGCCCGAAAAACCCGTTATGTTCAGGCTGCTTTCTCTTCCCCTCTACATGGTAGAAGAATTACAAAGAATTGTGACCCTTACCTATCAGCCGCAATGATTAATTGGTTCGGTAGTTCTGGGTCAGACCCGTCTTTCTAATAAATATAGTTTGCTTTAATGTAAAATTAATGCGATAAAACAAATTATGATTACTGTTAAAGAAAATGAAACCTTGAAGAACCTGGGGCAGCGTCTGAAAATCGCCCGGTTGGAATTAAATGATCCCCAAAAAGAGTTTGCCTTCAGGATCGGGGTATCTATTCCAACCCTTTACAAAATGGAACAGGGGAATCCTTCCATATCAATCGGTACATGGATTAAAGCATTATCAATGCTTGGCAGACCGTATGATTTCGATAAATTGATAGCGCCCAGAGAATCTTTATTTGAAAGGTATGAGGGTTTTAAAAAAACGAAAACCCGGCAGCGGGTGCGAAGGCAAAAAACAGAATGATCCGATTGTTTGTCAATCTTACACTTCCTTGCAATACAACATTATTTTGCGGTGAAATTGTCACGACCTTACCTGATCCCCGCGGAATTATACAGGGTGCATTCCGATATGCGCCAGAGTATCTTAAACACCCGCTTGCTTTCCCTTTAGATCCGATAACTCTGCCGTTAAGCCAAAAAGAGTTTCAGACAAATAGACCGGAAGGTGTGCATGCTGTTTTTGAAGATGCGCTGCCAGATGACTGGGGCAGAAATCTTTTAATTAAAAAAGCAAGGCTTGGAAGAGGTGAACAGACCATCCCAAGATTACTTGAAATTTTGGGGGCAAATGGATTAGGTGCGCTGTCCTTTGAATCGAAACAGGACAAATCTGCCAAATCTGATTCTTCAGCCGACATAAAAGATTTGGAAACCCTTTTAAATGCGGCTTCACAATACGAATCAGGATTGCCGTTAGATGAAAAAGAGTTGCAATTATTATATCAAAGTGGGAGCAGTCCCGGAGGTGCAAGGCCAAAAGTTCTTTGCCGGAAAAAGACGGGATCTTTTTGGATTGCAAAGTTCCCCCGGCATAATGATACCTTTCATGTAGAATCTATTGAAGCGGCTACCCTTGAATTGGCCAGACGCGCGGGATTGCCTGTCCCTGAATTTGAAATTCAGGATATAGGCAAAAAAAGGGCATTATTGGTGAGGCGGTTCGATATTTCAGATCATGGGGGCCGATATCATATGATCAGTATGCAAACCCTGTTGCAGGCCCAGGGGTATTATTTCTTAAGTTATAATGATATGTTTGATGTGGTCAAAGCCCATAGTTACCAACCGTCAATTGATGTCCCCATCTTATTCCGCCAGATGATTTTTAATGTGGCAGTCGGAAATACGGATGATCACCTTAAAAATTATTGTATGCTCCACAAAGAATCCGGCTTTTGCCTGTCACCCGTATATGATGTGCTGCCGGACATATACGAAAAAAGAGAGCATTCATTATCTTTCCCTTCCGGGGCAGGTTTTTTGCCACCGGGCAGAAAAATACTTCACAACACGGCTAAAGGCCATAACATTGAAAAGGCCGATCAGATAATTGATACTGTTTTGCAGTCAGTATCCCGTTGGAAAAATATCTTTCAACAATATGAGGTCCCTGAACCTGAAATACAGCGACTTGAATGGGGTATCAATAGAAGGATTGAATCTTTGGGAAAAACCCTCAACTTTTAAGTTCATAATCAGACTTAAACGCCCCTTTTTACCCCCAAAAAGTGCACTCTAAGACCTTTTTAGCCCATATTTTATGCAACATTATCTATAAAAACAAAAACTTACCAGGGTCAGACCCCGCCATCTCTTTCTATTGGAGCAACCATTTCCACAGAGGAATGATATTGATCACACCCTGACCAATCGATTCTTCATCATCCGTAATCACAGTAAGGCGCTCGGCTCTTAGCTCATCTTTTGCTTCTATCAGAGCCTGCATCTCCCTTTGTCTGGTTTTTTCATCTTCCAAAGAAAAACAAACCTGAATGGCCTCAGTGATATTAAGGCCCTCCTTGATAATAAAATCAACCTCCCTGCCTTTTTTGGACTTCCAGTAGTAAAGCTCTTTATTCCTTCTCAGCAGCTCCAAAAAAACTATATTTTCATAAATATGTCCAATATTCCGGGAGAATTTAAAACTGATGGAATTGCTCAGCGCCGCATCAATGCAATAAATTTTAGATGGATTATAAATCTGTCGTTTCAGAGAATAATCAAATAAATCCATGGGAAAAAACAGATAAACATCATTTAACGCTTCAAGATAATTTTTAACTGTATTCTGGCTCCTGACACCAATAATTCTCTGCATATTTTTATAACTTTGAATAGTGCCTGGATTAGCTGCTAAAAACAGGGTTAGTTCCTTGAGCTCTTTAATATTTTTAATGCCATGGCGGGCAATTACATCACGATAGATGATATCCTTGTAATACTGTTCCAGCAGGGTTGTATCTCTTATTTTCAGGACTTCAGGAAAGCCGCCTGCCTCGAGATATTCTTTGAACAACCTTTTTATTTCAACTTTATTTTGTCTTTTGTATAAAGTTTTGGCATCAATTATCACCCCTTTCATTGTCAAAAATTCACGCAAAGAAAATGGCCAGGTCACGATTTGGCGATTCCTGCCAGTCAGGGCTGTGGAGACTTCCGAACTCAACAAAGAGGCATTGGAACCCGTAACAAAGATCTTTACATTTTCGAACTCATAGAGCCTGCTCAGCCATTTTTCCCATCCACTTATATTTTGGATCTCATCAAGAAACAGATAGATTCTCCCTTGAGGATTTTCCAATTCAATAAATGTTTCGTAAAGCGGTTCAAAATCTTGAAAAGTAAAGGGTATAAATCGTTCATCTTCAAAGTTCAGGTAAAGAATGTCGTTTTCCAAAACATCCTCTCTGCTGAGAAGATCATCACATAACAGCTTCATGAGAGATGATTTGCCGCTTCTTCTTACGCCTGTAATGATAAGGATCTCACGCTGGGGAATATAATTTGCGATTTTATCCTGAACCTCTCTCCTCACAAGCCCGCCCCTGGAGAGAAATTTTTCCTTATGCCCAATGATAAGTTCTTTTAATTTTTCTTTTTCCATCTCCTAACCGCCATTATATTTCATTGCTATTGCATTATAATAATACATATATAGCAATGTCAATGCATTTGATAACACCTTCTCCTATTTTTTAATACTTTGTCCCCAGAATTCACCCTCCCCTTATTTAAATCTAAAAAATCTGCGTCCTGCTTTCAACAACGACAACAAAGCAAGCCTGACCCATTCAAAGCCTTGTGGACAAAATCATCATCCCCAAGAATACGTCCTTCCTTGCCACCTTTTCGCAATAGTTCCAGAAGATCCGCTTCTAACGGCTGCCCCATAAAATGACGATATTTTATCTGTGCCGCCTCTTGCGTGTGCCCAAACAATTTGAGTGCCGGATCAACGGAAAGCCAGTGGGATGCTTTATCCGGAGCAAGGTAAGCATGATGACTGCTTTCCGGATAATCCAGTGGATCAGTCACTAACTCGGCACGCACGGGATTGAGATGAATATATCGGATAATCTCAAGAAGATATCCTTCACGATCAACCAGGATAGCCCTGTAGCGCCCTTGGAAAAGATGCCCGACACGATCATAACGATGGTTGAACCAGCCTGTATAGCGCTGTGAAAGGCTCTGCATCATTTTAGCCAGCGGGATATCTGACACCTGTAGCGCCATGTGTACATGATTTTTCATCCAGCAGTAAGAACACAATCGCAGGTTGTACTTTTCTATCCCCTGGCTGAGGATCTCTTCAAAACGTCTGATATCGTCTTTATCATGAAAAATAGTCTGTTTAGCATTTCCACGGAGCATAACGTGGTAAAATGCACCAGGATAGTGGATACGTGGTTTTCTGCCCATACCTCCTCCTCAAATAACGACAATAAAGCAAGCCTGACCCCACTACTTATGCAGCCAAATTTTCTTTAATGGTTTCTATATCGTACCTTTTTTTGATCAAATAAAATTTTTATTGCCACCACGACCACTCCAGCCAGGTTGGCCAGAAGATCATAAATATTAAAAGAGAACTTTACGATTCATCCCACACTATTTTTACGATTTTATTTTAAGCGATATCTAACAATGACCACGCCATCCTTCACGAAAATTGATCTGTCTCGTGCAGCGTCTGTGCGCTTCACCAATGGCGAAGTTTAAACCGTCCTTTGTTTCAGGGACAACAATTAGTATTCTGAGCCAGTCCCATTCATTTTATGCAAACAATAACCGCCCTTTGGCGCACGGAATTTCACGCCCCAACTCTCTAGCTGTTTTAATCCATTCACTTATAATAATTTCAGCACTCGCAATAGCTTCTTGATATGTTTTACCATCAGCCATGCATCCAGGTAACTCAGGAATCTCGGCAATAAAGGAATTATCTTCATCGCTCCAATAAATAATTATCTCGTATTTATTCATCGTTCCCTCCCAAATTTAATTTGTATTTTAATATTATTTTCCGAATTTGTTTCACCTGATAGGGTTTGGAATTAGAGCCTATCGGTTGTAAATTCAATATTTCCTCAATATCATTTTTTGTAAAAATATGATGGTCACCTCGTATTCGTTCATCAAATCCAAATACTTTCATCAAATTGCATAATTCAGAAAATAGAATATTAGCATCCGAAGTACCCCGAAGTATCTTAATCAAAAATTTATCATATTTTCCCATATGTTGCCTTATTTTCAAATTTATTTAATGATAATACATATCACCATTTATATGAAAAGTGAACAAACTTCGGTAGATAAGCTTATTAAAATGATCCCCTATCCTAAAAATCTGAATCATCTGCGTCCTATTTTCTAATACTTTACCCCCCAACAACGACAACAAAGCAAGCCAGACCCCCATCATAAATATAACAAACGGATGATACCAGGAAACCCCTTCAGTTTTAAACAAAAACAGTTTTTGAATTATTGTAACTGCCTGGAATAACCATGAAAACATAGTATATAATACAGGCATGGGCTTCTGGAACTTGCTGGAAACCCACTCACTCCATTTATGATTAACAACAAGGGCTATTCCATGCAAAAAACCCCATACAACAAAAGTCCAGGAGGCTCCATGACAGGGTGAATGCCTGGGTTGTCAGGAGAAACAGGGTCAGGAAGACAAGGCCGAGTTTTGTTTCAAGGGTTCTTTGCCGGGTGATGAACAATATGATAAGCAGGGGGATTGCCATTTCAAGGAATCCTGCCAGGTGGTTTCGGTTGACGTATGCGCCTGAGATTGAATCGGGTGAGGGGTTGCCGATATCAGGGTATATCCAGAAGGGTAAGGGGTTCAGATAGAAGTTTTGGAATCCATTCCTTCTTTATTTTTTCACGTACAACAAAATCAATTTTCCTCAAATCTTTCTTAACATCAATTCTTCATTAACAATTTCGAAACCAATGCGATAGCTTCCTATTTTTATTCTATAAAAAGAGTCGTGGCCTTTTAACTTTTTTATATAAGGTATGTCAAAAGTGGAGTCAGCTTCTTTAATATTCGCGATAAGATTCTTTATTTGCTTCAGGAAATTGGGGTCTTGAATTTTTTTTAAATCTTTTTCAAATCTGGCTTCATACTTTATTCGCAAGGTTAACCTTCTAAAATAGACATAATATTTTTTTCGTCCACAAATGTATTCTTTCGACCTTTTTGAATAGCATTTATCATTCCTGCATCTTCAATGATCTCTGAAAAAATTTCTTTAAAATAGTCTTTGTTTTCAGTCATAATTTCAATTAATGATGCCTTTATCAACTCTTTTTGTTTTTTTTCTGTCATCGTTTGCATGTCTCTTCCCTAATTTCCCTTTGGCAATTGAATGCTGTGAGAACCTCTTTAGTTGAAATTGTCTGATACTATTATATCATTTGGTACTTTTAATTATAAACCACAGATTCGATAAGGACAACTTATTTTTATAGGACGCAGATTTTCTCAGATGGGCTCAGATTTATTATTGTTTGTGAGTTTTGAGACGGGTTTGGAAAATTTTGTAGGTTTTGTTGTCTGGGGCAAGGGTCAGGGCTTGGTTAATAAAGATCAGTGCTTTTTTAAACCGGCCTTCCTGTTCCATTGCCAGGGCTATTCGGTAGGGAAAATCGCTTCTGTCAGGTTTTATGGTAAAGGCTTTTTCTCGTTCAGCTATCGTTGCTAAAAGATAGTGGGCCTGAGCATTGGGCTTTTTTGCATTGAGCTTGAGCAGTCTTGCCCTTGCAAGCTGGTTGGTAAAGGGTTTAACTTCCAGGCTTTTTTGATAATAGGTAATTGCTTTATTATAGTTTTTTTTGCGGCCTGAATATCAGAGAGTGCCTGGAAAGAAGATATTGGGGTTATGTCCTGATCCAGGGCAGATAAAAGGCCTGTTTCCATGTTCGCAATAAGATAGTCATTGAAAAACGGTTCTTTTTTCAGATGAAAGTATGACTGGGGATAGATTTGAGTCATATATTGAACAAGTTCTGGGATGCGTTTTTTTTCTCCTTGTTGTGGACGGACAGGACTTTGGAAATATCTTTTTTTGAGACAAAACCCATGGTCTCAAGAAGGGTTCCGATACGGCGGGCAGATTTTTGCTGATGGCCAAGGGCAAGGTCGGCTTCTTTTTTTGTTAACAGTTTGTCTTTTATCAGGGTGTTGGCAAGTCTTTTTAATTCAGGCCTGTTTTTCCAGTATATATCCTTCATACGGCCTCTTTCAAAATAGATGGCCACCCGGGTGTCGCTGTTTTCAAGGTCAAGACAGCATTTTTTGAATTTCTGTTGGCAGATAGAGCTGATGGTCTCCTTTTTTATAGGACGTAAATTTACTCAGATAATTTTTTTAAACCACGAGCAGGTTGTGTTTGGGCAAAAGCTCCCGGAGCAGGGTGTGCCGATTGAAATGCCTGTCTTTTGTAAATATTATGTATCCATGTTGAAAAGCGACGGCCGCAATCCATATATCGTTTGTCGGAATGGGTGTGCCCGCAACTTTCAAATTGTTGAGTATTGAAGCGTAAAAATCAGCAGTCTCCACATCAATGGTGTGAACTACGACTCTTGGAGAATCCAGAAAAATATTGAGTTCTTCCCGGTTCATTGTTTCCCGGTTGCCGCTTTTAAAACCAGAATAAAGCTCCCCGATACTAATGGCTGCAAAACCAATCAGATCAATTTTTCTCAAGGAATCGACAACATTGCCATCACCCTTCATGGCCAATGAATAAATATTGGTGTCGATTAATACTTTTTTCATTTCCAGAGTTCCTGGTCAATATGGCGTTGTGTGATTATTGAATCATTTATTTTTTTGAACTCATCATCATTCCATCTGCCAAACAGATCATCCAGGTCATCATATTTGCGTGAAAATTTCTTTTCTTTTTTTAATCCAAAACTTGTTTTGATAAGCTCAAGAATAATATAATTAACACTCTTGCCTTGTTTTTTCGCAGCTATCTTTAATTTTTCAGCAACTTCAGGCTCAACACCTCTAATGGTAACTGCCTTCATAAGAATCTCCAATAATATCATTATACGACCATATATTGATGTCAATATATGCCATCATTTTTGCTTTGTCAACGGGGACGCAGATTTTCTCTGGTGGACTCAGTTGGAGGTCAGGTTTGCTTTATTGTCGTTATTGGGGGGGGTAAAGTATCAAGACTTTATGGGGTCGGAGCCCAGGATCATAATTATCATTTCATTATACAGGGCATGACCTTGATAAGTCTCTGTTCAACATCTTTTTACAGGAGCTGTATTCTTATTCGGTCTGCGCCTTCCAGCATCTTTTGAATTTCTGTTGGCAGATAGAGCTGATGGGTTATAATACAAACTTTTCTCATTTGTTTTTCTTCTTTATCTTGTGCTTAAACTTCAAAACAGCAAAATTCAGTTCTATCGATGTTTCTGTATCTGTTGTTTGCAGATCATCATCCAGGAGTTCAGCAATCATCTCTCCGCTTCTCTGCATAAGGGCTTTTTGCTCGCTTTTATCCTTGACGTTTGAAAGAGTCTTTATATTGCGAGTCAATTTTCGCATTTTAGAAAAGGTTTCAATTATTGCCAAGGTAGCCTGAACCGCTTGCTGGCTTTTGAGGATGGTAGCCAGCATGTACAAACCTTTTTCAGAAAAGGCTTTGGGGATCTTAACCTTCCCACCTCTCTTTGAAGTCGAAAATTTCGACTTCAATAAATCCCATTCATTTTTACTCAATTCAACAATATATCCATAAGGAAATTTATCTGGATTATTTCTCACAGCTTCATTAATTCTTTTCGTCTCTACTTTATAAATTTCGGCAACATCACTATCCAAAAGAACCTTCTGCCCTTGAATTTCTACAATTTTATTTTGTACATCTTCGATCTTTATTATACCCATAACATAAC
>JACKQG010003038.1_pt1 | contig 21055 bp, 14 predicted proteins | sample 8237621 | NCBI WGS metagenome assembly JACKQG01 (sample SAMN15677084, study PRJNA649215) | marine metagenome | biome: marine; feature: Black Sea; material: saline water; isolation source: suspended particulate matter (SPM) from the Black Sea western gyre | collected 2013-06-09/2013-06-10 | depth... | reverse complement strand
TCGTGCTCTTTCACGCCGCAAATCATATCAAGGTATAAATCTAATGTCTACTTACCTACGCACTCCTTAGTGAGTGTGGCGTCGTAATAACTTTCCAGCAAGATGTTGCTCTCCACAATTTGGCCGTGCCGGACCGTCAACTCAAAATCCAGACTGTCCGGATACACGCAGCGATCCGCGTACCGAACCCGGACATGGCTCAGGGTCAACGCTGTCATCGAGTAGCCAGGGTGAAACACGTCAAACCAGCCGCTCGACGGCATGCCACTCGTCACGCGTTGCCCCACGGTGCTGTCCTGTTTCGCCGTAAAGTAGACCGGCCGATACATGTCTGCCTTGAACTCCGCTGTTCCCGAGATCGCCAGATACCCATCGCTATCAAATTTCAACACGGTACCCCCCTCGAACGTGGTCGTCCCTGACAAGGTGAGTGGCCCGGAAATATAGTAGGTCTCATCCCCTCGAAACGTAAAGTTGGACAGGCTGCCGCTGCTTGTGGTGTAGTCGATCACCAACCCGGCTTGGGCTGGCATCTTGTCCAGCACCGCAATCCGCACCGGCTTGACCTCCGCTCCCGGCGGCTTGGCCTTGCCCGGCCCGGGGCGCCCCCGGCCGATGCTCGCCACCATCGCAGCCCGCCCCCTCATCGGCTTGTGCTTCGCCCGGGCCTGTGCCTTGGGTAACGCCGCCAAGTCTCCCTCGATCTCCATATAATCCACCGACTCAACCAAGTAGGTGCCTTTCTCTTTCATCTCAAACCACTGCTTGCCCACCGGCACGGAACGGCTTCGGCGCTCGTTGAGTTCGCCCTCGGCATCCACCAGAGAGAAGGCCACGCCCGCTCCCATCTTCATCGCCCCAAAATCCAGCACTTCATCCAATATGTCCGGCGACACCATCTGCTCCGGTTGCTCGTCTTCCTTCAATATTCGGGGACTCTTGTGCGGACTCGGCGCTTCCACAAACTCGGTCCAGACTTCCAGCACGGTCGTTGCCGGATCCATCCCGTAATCCTCCGGCTCAACCGCTTCCCTCAAGATCACGTCCTGCTCCAGGCCGGATCGCGTGTAGGTATAGCGCAAATCGGCCTTCACCCCGTCAAAGGCGTCCAGATAGAGCACCATGTTCGGCGGCAACAACACCGCCTTGCTGTCCCGCAACTCTGCCACCAACACGCTCGGCCGGTTTTGCGGTCGTAAAACGCCAGCCCCAAGGGATACGACCTGAGCCGCTTCTGATCCGAGGTGAACATGTCCACCGCTCCAGGCGCATTGATGTTGTTCCCCAAGATCACTTGGGTCTGCCCCTTTCTCGCCACCACCCCATCCCGGAACGGCTCAAAGACCGCCTCGCTCTCAATCCACTGTTCCCCCTCCAGATAATGCAGGCCCGAGACCAACTCCGTATAGCCTCCCACCGGTTCCCCGCCTTGGGCTTCATCTTCAACGTCCGCTTCCCATTCTTCCTGCTGCCCCTCCACAATCACCACCCGATGGTTCGGGCCGACGCTGGCCACTTCGCCGCTCCACGCCTGCGCGCCAAGCGACACCAAGCCCAACAGGACAATGACATTTTTCATAGCATTACAGAAAGAGCACAGGGATTGGGTTGCGACCATCGGCATAATACAAATTCATCATGATAAAAAACAAAACACCCCTCGAGCCCCCCTCGGCCGATCCCGGCAAAAAAGGCTGAAAATCCTTTGAGGAATAAATGGTATCGTGTTCACAGAGCGAACCGTGCGGACAGCACCCCGCACGTCAAGCATTAAAAAATTTTGGCTAGTTGCCGCATGACTGACAGGCGAACGATGCCCCCCCCATCGCCGGGCAAGGGCGGAACTTGTGATTGGGAGTTTCAAGTTTTCAGTTCGGTGCCTCTTCAAACTTTAAGCTGATAAAAAGGTGTCGTCGCTGCGCTCTGCCACCGCACTTTAAATTGTGCCGTTTCCTTCGGGTTGGCGCTGAACGGGCGGATTACAATCGGAAGTCGGTTAAGATTTCCGTCTGCTCGCGACTTTGGAGGACTCGGGCCAATGGGGTGTCGCTTCCGTTGGCCAAGGAGACGCGCAACGCCTTGGCTTTGCCTTCGCCGGAGGCGAGCACCCACACTTCGCGGGCAGCGGCCAAGGCGGGGTAGCCCAGCGTGATCCGGCGCGGCGGCGGCTTCTGCCCAGTCACCGCGCGGTACACCGCCCGCGACTCGATGGCCTCGGTGTCGCCGGGGAAGAGCGAGGCGACGTGGGCATCCTCGCCCATGCCGAGGAACACGAGATCGATCACCGGCTGGCCGTCCACTTGGCCAAGCGCTTGGCTCGCGGCGTGTTGCAGCAACGCGTCGGTGGCGCGTTGCACCGCCTCGGCTTCGCTGCGCTCGGTCTGCACGCGGTGCAGTTGGCCAAGCGGAATCTGCAGCGGCCGGAACAGGCCGTCGTCCGCAAGCTTGAAGTTGCTCTCGTCGTCGGTCGACGGCACGACGCGCTCGTCGCACCAAAAGAAATGGACGTTGTCGAACGCGTTTGGCTGCGCCAGTTCCACCACTGCCTCGTACAGCAATTTCGGGATGCGTCCGCCGGAGAGAGCGACGGTGAACGGCTGGCCGGTGTCGCGCTTGGCCAAGCGCTCGAGCCATTGCGCGGCGGCGTGCCGGGCCAGTTCGTGTTTGTCTGCAAAAACTGTGCAGCCGCTCATTGCCTGGACGGTTTTGGGTTGTGCCACTTGTGGGTGTCCGGCTCGAGCAGGTCGTCCGCCGCGACCGGCCCCCACGTTCCGGCGGCGTAGAATTCGCGGTTCGACAACGGGGTGCCGCCCCACCCGGCGCGGATGTCGTCGACAATCTGCCACGCGGTCTCCACCTCGTCGCGGCGGATAAACAGCGTCGCGTCGCCGGCCATCGCCTCGAGCAGCAGCCGCTCATACGCCTCCGGCGTGTAGGCGCCAAACTCGGCGTCGTAGCCAAAATGCATCCGCACCGGACGCGTCTTGATGCTGTTGCCGGGCACCTTGCCGTTGAAGCGCAGGAAAATGCCCTCGTCCGGCTGGAGGCGCAGCGTCAGCGCGTTGGCGTGCAAATCGAGATGGCCCTGCGCGGCGAAAAGCACGTTGGGCGTCGGCCGGAACTGCACGCGCACCTCGCTCGCCCGCAGCGGGAGGTTCTTGCCGGTGCGCAGATAGAACGGCACACCGCTCCAGCGCCAGTTGTCGATGAACAGCTTGAGCGCCGTATAGGTCTCGACGTTGGACTCCGGACTTACGCGTTCCTCCTGCCGGTAGCCTTCGCGGGGGTCGCCGTTCACCGTGCCGGCGAAATATTGACCGCGGACAACGTTCGCGGCGACCGACTCCGGGGTCATCGGGCGGATCGACTTGAGCAGCTTCACCTTCTCGTTGCGGATGTCCTCGGCGGCCAGCGACGGCGGCGGCTCCATCGCCACGAGCGAAAGAATCTGCAGCAGATGATTCTGCGTCATGTCGCGCAGCGTGCCGGCCTCCTCGAAATACCCGCCGCGCCCCCCCACGCCGATATCCTCGCTGACGGTGATCTGCACGTGCTCGATCGCCTCGCGGTTCCACAACTGCTCAAAGATGGCATTGGAGAAGCGGAACATCATGATGTTCTGCACCGTCTCCTTGCCGAGATAATGGTCGATGCGAAAAATCTGCCGCTCGCGCGCGTGGCGCAGCAAGTGGTTGTTCAGCAGATGCGCCGACTGGAGGTCGTGCCCGAACGGTTTCTCCACCACGACGCGCTGCCAATGCGCGTCGCCCTCCTCGAGGCGGTGCAGCAGGTCGGCGGCGTGCAGTTGATCCACCACCTCGCCGAAGAGGCTCGGCGAGATCGCTAGGTAAAAAACGAGGTTGTTGACGAGCCGCGGTTCGCCGAAATCAGCCAAGCGCTGGGCCAAGCCGGCGTAGGCGTCGGCATCGGTGAGGTCGCCCCGGTGATAGGAGAGATTCGCGGCGAAGGCGTCCCACCGAGCAGCGTCCACCTGCTGCGTGCGGGATAGAGTCTCGACGCCGGCACGCATCTCGGCGCGCCAGATTTCATCCGTCTTTTCGCGGCGCGCGAAGCCAACAACCCGGAAGGAGTCCGGCATCTGCCTCTCGGTGTAGAGGTGATATAGCGCGGGAATCAGCTTGCGCGCCGTCAGGTCGCCGCTCGCGCCGAAGATGACAATCGTGCAGGGCTCGTCCGCCTTGCGCCCGTCCTCCAGACCGGGCATGGAATGTGATTTGGACGAATCCACCATAAATTTGCTGTGTGCTTTGGGTGGGAAAGAAAGTGGTGGCTGGACCCGGAATCGAACCGGGGACACACGGATTTTCAATCCGTTGCTCTACCAACTGAGCTATCCAGCCAACTCCCCGAAAAAGGGATGCGCATCCTACGCATCCGCCCCAACCGCCTCAAGCCATTTTCGGGATAAAATCTCCGCTTGGCCAAGCGGGGTTACTCTTCCTTGAAATCGTTGTGGAACTCGCAGCCTTCGCGTTATTTTGATTTGCAGCTTTTTTGATTGCATCCGTTTCAATCCGGCTTGACGCTCGGAATCGTTACGAATCATGAAAACGCCGCTATTGATCCTCGGCTCGGGACTCGCAGCATTCGCTGTGTTTGCCCAACTCTCAGACAGCACTGTTCGCTCGAACGAAGAACCGTCAAAAACCGTAGTAATAAAGCGAGGCCAAGACTTCGCTGTTTACGAACAGACAACACAATTTATATCCGGAAACGGAGCATCACAAACTCAAAAGAACCAATATACAATTCTTGGCAATGCCATGCATTACCTTGAGGACGGCCAGTGGAAAGAAAGTGAAAATATCGTGGAACCCTTCCCGGATGGGGCCATTAGCAGGCGAGGCCCGAATCAGGCAATCTTCAGCCCAAACCTTAACGCAGAATCTGTTTTTGATATCCAAACACCGGACAAAAAACGCATTAGAGGCGGCGTTCGGGCAATACTCGTCACAGACTTCTCCACCGGACGCAGCCATATCTTGGGGACGGTAAAAGACAATGCTCCCGGGAAGTTATTCCCTCCCAACTTGGTGGTTTATGCCGATGCGTTTGACGGCCTGATGGCGGATGTGGTTTTGGAGTGGCGTCAACAACATTTTACCCATGACGTTGTTCTGCGAGAGCGACCGAAATTGCCTGAAGGATTCGACCCGCAAACATCACGACTGGAGATTATCACTGAAATTGTGGACAGCCCGATACCTGAAATCAAAGAACAACCACTCGAGATAAAAAGTGACAAGCCCATCAAACCTGTCCCGGATCATGTTTTGATCAAGTTGGATTCACTTTCAATGATCATGGGGAAAGCGTTTCTCACGAATAATTCAGATCGTTGGATCGCAACCGACCCCGGCTCAATCCCGGAAGGAGCTTCATCGGTTTTGAAGCAATGGCTGGTAGCCGATGACGGCAGGGATTTTTTGGTGGAGTCAATCTCTTGGCAGGACGCGGAGGATGATTTTAAGAAACTGCCGGAAGGAGACCAGGCCAACATCGGGAAAGCCAAATTGAATCATCAAATTACCGCAACGCGTACATGGCCCGAATCGGCCGAGAAACTCAAAAAACGTCATCCGGTTCAAATTGCACAAACAGCGTACGAAGGTGGTGGCTTTGTTTTGGACTTCATCGTCATCCCCGATCAGGAGTTTCCAACCGTGTTTGAATCCGGAAAAACTTACCTGATACAAGATTCGTTCTACTCCGGCGGGCATCTCTCGTTCCAACCTGGGGCGGTCATTAAATACAGTCATGATACGTATTTGCTCGTTTACGGTTCCGTGAGCTTTCCCGAGTGCGGAACCCCCGTGATATTCACTTCCAAGGATGACGATGCATTTGGAGAAACGATCACCGCGATTGACGGCATGGTGGCGGAAGGCAGCGATGGGGAACCGTCTGATCAAATGGCTTATGTTTCCTTGTGGCTATATTATTCATACTACAATTCATACATTCAGAACGCTCTTTTTCGATGGGCACAGAAAGGAATTCAGTACGATTCCAATCCCGGAACACTAACCGCGCACATGATCAGCAATTCCAAGATCGAATCGTCGTTGATCGGAATAGAAAATAATCTGCCCGACAGTGATCTTGTGTGGATAATGTAATACAACGGTCTGTTAACACTCCAATGACCGGCTATGGCTACAATCCGTATGCTGTCATGATTCAAGAACAAACCGACCCCAGAGTCGTATCAGTCGCTTTGGTAAACGATCCCACTCAAGACTTAACGGGCGATATTAACAAGAACAGCCAGTCAGAGTGCAGTTTTGTTCTGGGAGAGAATTCAACAATCATTGCCGCATATTGGGATACGCATCATAGCATTTATGGCCTCGGAGGGTACGATGAGTTTACCAGTAATGGGATATTTGTCCAATCAACAGGCTACTCCATTTCAAATAATGGCGGCGAATCATTTACAGACAAAGAAACATTACTACAAAGAAAAGCGGAGAACATTCACGAAGGCGACGCCGGTGATCCAGTGATGGCACGAAACACAATTCAAGGGCATCCCAACTACGGACAAATCTACCTCGCAACAATCCCATCGCGTGAAGAATGGAAGGGATTACGTTTTTGGGAATTCGACAGCGATGCAAAACGATTTAATCTCAAAAGCACCGACATAACAAATGGAGATATCTCAGAGGCCGATAAACCAATGATTGCCGTAAACAACTTTATTGATGAAGATGGCTCATATTTCTCCAACTCAGGTCATGTTTATATATCATTTACTGCTTATTCTACGACACTAAATGACGGAGCTGTTCACCTTACTCATTATGATGGAAAAGATGGAGCATGGAATAAAACAGTCATCGGAAAAGGTCACGGTTCAAGCATTGCTATTTTGCCTGACGGACAAGTATTCGTCTTCTATGTGACACGTGAAGACGAAACCAATTTTTTAAAATATAATGAATTTTATGAAGGGATGGAGATACCCAATACGATCCCAACCATTCCCGCCCACTCAACAGAAAATATGTCACTATATTCAACTGATTACAATGGCAGCGCAAATCTACTTAGACAAAACGATTCCCCAGAGGATGATAACTTCAAAACAAACGCTTTTCCAAGAACGACAGTTAATCCAAATAATGGGAGCATTTACTTAGTCTTTGCTGACCATCCATCCAGAACAATCGAAGAAGGTATGCAGGACAAAAGCGATATTTACATCATGGAAGGTGTAAGAATCAGTTCAAATGAAATAGATTGGAAGCAGTCGATCCGTGTCAATGATGATAATACTGACACCGACCAATGGCTCCCAGACATTTCGATCAGTCCGAGTGGAAACAAATTATTTGTTGGATACTACAGCCGACAAGATAGCTCGAATAATTCATCCATCAAAGCATATGGGGCCATTGCGGACATTTCAAATGGATTGACTTCTAATTCCTTCGAGTCGTTCCCGCTTAGTACAAGCTTCCCCCCACTATTCGCAGGGGCTGTAACTATTAATCCTCCAGAAAACCTATGGAATTTTGATCACGTATGGCCACAAAGAAATGTTCGAATAGATATAATTAATGGCATAGCAACCGGTCCTGCAATTGAGACAGATCACCTAGAACCAGACTATCCTGATTACATCGATACTAATAAGAATTACGTTGATTTTTGCGCCGATGATTACACTTGGGCTGATGCCGATGATACATACTTTTACTTTGCTTGGTGTGACCGCTCTTTTTCATCAGGTATAAACGGCAAATGTCGCCCTGATGCGAATGCGAAGCTTGCTAAAATAAAATATTAAAAACGATGAAACTCAACAATCTTATACTCTCACTGTCAGTCTTATTGTATTCACTCATCCCGTCCAACGGACAAGATACTGCCTATGGCAACATTAATCCGACAAATTATAAATCCGGACCGGACGGTGTGTTTTACGACAACAAGGGCGTTAAACTTTCCGGAGATACTCATCTTGTCCAATTGTACTCTTGGAAGGAGGAGTTGGGATTTGTTGCGGTTGGCGAACCCATTCCTTTCTCGAGGAATTTTCCCGGTTTATTCTACAGCACTGATATCGTCGGTGTCTTCAGCATTTTTCAATGCGGTCCGGCTTGGATACAATTTCGGGCTTGGGAAAAAAGCAAAAGAAAAAGTAGAGAAGAGTCCTTCGAAGCAGCTGCATTATCGGGGGCTTGGACAGGGTGCTCCAACATCATCTTAACACCAAGTACGGGCTGCTCAACTGGCAGCCCTCCACGAATTCCCCCGCGTCTAACCGAAATCAAATACCCCGGGCCGCCTGTTATCGTGAAGCAACCCGAGCCTCAAACCATTCAGGCCGGATCTCGAGTGGAGATCTCTGTCGTTGCCAGCAGTGGTGTTGAGGCCAAGTATCAATGGTATAAGAACCCCAGCGATTCACCGGGTGGAATCATCTACGGTGCGAACCGTCCGACGTATGTCCCAGAGAAGGGCGCCCAAGAAACCGAATTCTGGGTAATCATCAGCAACGTCGCCGGGGCAGTCACCAGCAAACACGCCAAGATTTCCGTGACAGACACGCATCTGCCATGGTTTCAATTTCGATATATATATAGAGGATCTATTCATTATAATATTATTGGAAAACCAAATACGGAGTACTTGATCCAATACAGCGATCGTTTAACGAATCCTAATTGGTCGTTATTGGAAAAAGTAAAATTATGGCATACCGGTCATATACCCATTCACATAAAAATCAACCCAAACCAACCTTCCCGGTTTTTGCGGCTCAAAGAAGTTGCCAAGCCGTAGACGACGATGTAACGAGCCAAGCGCTTGGCCAAGCGGATCACTCCGCCCTGAAATCGTTGTGGAACTCGCGGCCTTCGCGGGTCTCGGCGACGTAGCCGGTACGGATAACAAAGTCGCCGAATCGCTCGCCTTCGTTTCGCTCGCTGGCGTATCGCTCGAGGATCGGGCGCAGGATGCCGACGATCTCCTCCTGCTTGGCTGAGTTTTTGTACAGCTTGTTCAAGCGGTCGCCGACGAAGCCGCCGCCGAGGTAAATGTTGTACTTGCCGGGCGACCGGCCGACGAAGGCGATCTCGGCGATGTACGGGCGGGCGCAGCCGTTCGGACAGCCGGTCATGCGGATCGTGATCGCGTCATCCCGCAGGCCAAGCTCGCCGAGCACGGCATCCAGTTCGGTCAACAAATCCGGCAGATAGCGCTGGGCCTCGGCCAAGGCCAAGCCGCACGTCGGCAGCGCGACACACGCCATTGAGTTGAGCCGCAGGCTGGATTGGTTGTGGCTATCGGCCAGTTTGTACTCGGCAAGCAGCGACTCGATCCCGGCGCGCTTGGCCGGAGAGACGTTGGCGATGATCAGGTTTTGATTCGCGGTCAGGCGGAAGTCGCCGTCGTGCACCTTCGCGATTTCGCGCAGGCCGGTCCGCATCGGGGATTCGTCGGTGTCGACGACGACGCCGTTTTGGATGAACAGCGTGAGATGGCTGTTGCCGTTTTCGTCGTCGATCCAGCCGTAGCGATCGCCGTTGTGGTCGAACTGAAACGGCCGCGCTTGGCCAAGCGCGTAGCCGAGTCGCTTCTCGACCTCGCCGCGAAACCAGTCCAAGCCGCGATCTTCGATCGTGTACTTGAGGCGGGCGTGTCTGCGGTCGGCGCGGTCGCCGTAGTCGCGCTGCGTGGTGACGATTTTCTCGGCAACGTCGGTCACCTGTTCCGGCGTGCAAAACCCGAGCACATCGGCGAGGCGCGGGAAGGTGGTCTCCTTGCCGTGGCTCATCCCCATGCCGCCGCCGACGGTGACGGTGTAGCCGACGATTTTTTCGTCCTCGATGATGGCGATGAAGCCGAGGTCGTGCGCAAACACGTCCACGTCGTTGCTTGGCGGGACGGCGACGACCGTCTTGAATTTCCGGGGAAGGTAGGTTTTGCCGTAGATTGGCTCGGCTTCCGGCTCGGGACTTGGCGCGACGTTTTCCTTCTCGCCGTTTTCGTCGGTCAGCCAAATCTCGTGGTACGCCCGGGTCGCCGGCGTGAGGTGGGCGCTGATCGCGTTGGCCAACTCGAGCGCCTCGGCGTGCACCTTGGGTTGGTACGGGTTCGGGTTGCACATCACGTTGCGGTTCACGTCGCCGCAGGCCGCGATCGTGTCCATCAACGAGTCGTTGATTTCACGAATGGTTGTCTTGAGATTTTTCTTGATGATGCCGTGCAACTGGAACGCCTGCCGTGTGGTGAGCTTGAGCGTGCCGTTGGCGTAGTCGGTGCAGAAACGATCCATCGCCAGCCACTGCGGCGGCGTGCAGACCCCGCCCGGCACGCGCACGCGCGTCATGAACGCATAGGCCCGTTCCTGCTTGGCCTTGCGCCGCTCCCCCCGCAGGTCGCGGTCGTCCTGCTGGTAAATGCCGTGAAACTTGGTCAGTTGCGTGTCGTCCGCCGCCAGCGCGCCGGTGGAGTCGTCGAGCAGGCCGGCGGCGATGGTCCCCCTCAGGTAGTTGCTGGCCGACTTGATGGTTTCGTTCTTGGCCAGTTTCGGCTCGTCGGCAGGTTGGTTCGGGTCAGTCATTTAAGAGTCACATCGCGGATTGGCGAGCGGCCAAGCTAGCACGAAAGCAGCTCCGAACTCAATCCGCGCTTGGCCAAGCGGAGGGAGAAAATGACGGAAAAACGCCTTGAACCTTCGAAAAATCAGACATATCATCATATCTTGATTTGTTGATATCAAATGAGCCGCTTGCGGCTGAAACCACTTTTTTATGGGTAAAAACTACATATTCTCCTCCGAGTCGGTTGGCGAAGGCCATCCCGACAAAGTCTCCGACACGATCTCCGATGCCGTGCTTGACGCCTGCCTCGCGCAGGATCGCCGCAGCCGCGTCGCCTGCGAAACGTTCGTCAAGAGCAACGTTGTCTGTGTCGGCGGCGAGATTACGACCAAGGCCACGTTCGACGTCGAGCAGGTCGTGCGCGATGCCATCCGCGGGATCGGCTACGTGAATGACGATGATGTGTTCCACGCCGACAGTGTGTTCGTCAACAACTACCTGACCGCGCAGAGCCCGGACATTTCGCAGGGCGTCGATGCCAAGGCGGCATCCGGCAAGGCCACCGCCGAGCAGGGCGCGGGAGACCAGGGGTTGATGTTCGGCTTCGCCTGCGACGAGACGCCGGAGTTGATGCCGGCGCCGATCATGTACGCGCACCAGCTTGGCAGCCACCTGACCAAGCTGCGCAAGGCGGGCAAGGCCAAGTGGCTCCGGCCCGATGCCAAGAGCCAGGTCTCCGTGCAGTACGTTGACGACAAACCGGTGAAGATCACCAGCGTCGTCGTCTCCACCCAGCACGCCGCCGACGCCTCCAACAAAACCATCCGCGACTTCATCACCAAGCAAGTCATCCAAAAAGTGTTGCCCAAAAAGATGCTGTCCCGTGACACACAGATTCTCATCAACCCGACCGGCCGCTTCGTGGTCGGCGGCCCGGCGGGCGACAGCGGCCTGACCGGGCGCAAGATCATCGTTGACACCTACGGCGGCATGGGCCGGCACGGCGGCGGCGCGTTCAGCGGCAAGGATCCGAGCAAGGTGGATCGCAGCGCCGCGTACATGGGACGATACGTCGCAAAGAACATCGTGGCTGCCGGCTTGGCCAAGCGCTGCGAAATCCAGTTTGCCTACGCCATCGGCTACCCCGACCCGGTCTCCGTCTGTGTCGACACCTTCGGCACCGGCACCGTGGACGACGAGAAAATCGCAGCAGCCGTCGAGAACGTGTTCAGCTTCAAGCCAGCCAACATCGTCCGGCAACTCAAGCTGTTGCGCCCGATCTACTCGAAGACCACCAACTACGGACACTTCGGAAAAGTGGACGACTTGGACACGATTACCTGGGAAAAAACAGACAAGGTGCCTGCACTCAAGCGGGCGGTGAAATAAGACATTTAAAATGACTACCACACTGACGGAACCAACAACAGACTACGCCGTCCGCGACATCAATTTGGCCGATTTTGGCCGCAAGGAAATTGATATCGCCGAGAAGGAGATGCCGGGCCTCATGGCCACGCGCGAAAAGTACGGCCCGGAAAAGCCGCTCGACGGCGTCAAGATCATGGGCTCGCTGCATATGACCGTGCAGACGGCCGTGCTCATCGAGACGCTCGTTGAGTTGGGTGCCGATGTGCGCTGGTGCTCCTGCAACATCTTCTCCACGCAGGATCACGCCGCAGCAGCCATCGCGACAGCCGGTGTACCGGTGTTTGCGTGGAAGGGTGAAACACTACAGGAGTACTGGGACTGCACGTTCAAGGCGCTGACCTGGCCGGACGGCTCCGGGCCGGACCAGATCGTCGATGACGGCGGCGACGCGACGCTGCTCATTCACAAGGGCGTCGAGCTGGAGAACGGCAGCGACTGGGTGAATACCGGTTCCGGCAGCGAGGAGGAGCAGGTCATCAAGGAACTGCTCAAGCGCGTGCAGTCCGAGAAACCGATCCACTGGAGCAAGGTGGCCGAGGCGATGGTGGGGGTTTCCGAGGAGACCACCACCGGTGTGCATCGCCTGCTTCAAATGGAGGAACGCGGCGAGCTGCTTTTCCAGGCGATCAACGTGAACGACTCGGTAACCAAGTCGAAGTTTGACAATGTGTACGGCTGCCGCCACTCGCTCGTCGACGGCATCAAGCGCGCGCTCGACGTGCTTGTCTCCGGCAAGGTCGCGATGATTTGCGGCTACGGCGACGTGGGCAAAGGCTCCGCCGAGTCGCTCGCCAACGAGCGCGCGCGTGTGATGGTCTCGGAAGTCGACCCGATCTGCGCGCTGCAGGCCTGCATGGCCGGTTACAAGGTCACGACGGTTGAGGACGCCCTGCCCGAGGCCGATATTTACGTCACCACCACCGGCAACAAGGACATCATCACCGCCGACCAGATGAGCCGAATGAAGGACCAGGCAATCGTCTGCAACATCGGCCACTTCGACAACGAAATCCAGGTTGCGCAACTCGAGGCGATGGACGGCGTCACCCGCGAGGTAATCAAGGACGACTCCATCCCGGGCGGCCCGGTGACGCGTTTCACCTTCCCGGACGGGCACTCGATCTACCTGCTCGCCGAGGGGCGGTTGATCAACCTGGGCTGCGCCACCGGCCACCCGAGTTTCGTGATGTCCAACAGCTTCACCAACCAGACCATCGCGCAGATCGACATTCGGAAAAATCAGGATCGCAAGGTGGGCGTGTACCGATTGGACAAGAAACTGGACGAGGAAGTGGCGAGACTGCACCTGGACAAGCTGGGAGCCAAGCTCACCACCCTGTCGCAGGAGCAGGCCGACTATATCGGCGTCCCGGTCAACGGCCCGTACAAGCCGGAGCATTACCGCTACTAGGCCAAGCGCCGGCTATTTGCCGCTTGTGTCAACGATGCGTTGGGCGGCTTCGCGGACGGATTGGGCCAGCTCGGCCGGCTTGATCACTTGCGCGTTGCCGCACCAGGTCATCACCCAGCGCTGCACCTCGCTGAGGCTGTCGAGCCGCATGGTCAACTCCACGCCGCCGTCCTTCAGGTTGCGCTGCCGCTGTGTCGGGTGCCACCGTTTCTCGCGGATGTAGTCGGCGACGAGGTCGTTGAAGCGAATCACGATCTCCTGCTCCTTGTCGCCGGTGACGATGGCGAAGCTGCCGCGCAGCCGTTTCTCGAGCGAAAACTTTTTCGGCGGCTTGAACGTCTTGCCGGTCGGGTTCATATCGCTGATCCGCGCCGGGGTGAAGGTGCGGATGTCGTTGCGCAAATGGCAGTGCGCGAACAGGAACCACTCGCTGTTGACATTGGCCAGGTGATACGGGTCGACGACGCGCGATGAGGCCTTGCGCGCGCCCGGTTTGCGGTAGCTGAACTGCAGTTGCCGGTGACCGGCGGTGGCCTTGGCCAAGGCGTCGATGACGTCCAGGTTCAACACCGGCTCGGCGCTGGTGCGGAACGAGATGCTCTGGTCGAACTCGTCGAGGTTGAACGAGAGGGTGTCGGTCAGCGAGTCGGTAACCTTGCGGAAGGCGCTCACCAGCGGCTTCTCGAAGTTGGTGCCGCGGTATTGCTGCATCGCCTTCTCGGCGACGAGCATCGCGAACAGCTCGCCCTCGCTGATCTGCACAGTGGGGAACGCCCCCACCTCGCCGTCGTAGCCGTAGCCGTTGTACGCCGGCTCAAACACGACCGGCAACTCCATCCGGTCCCGCATGAAGGCGATATCGCGGTAGATGGTCTTGGTGGTGACCTCGAGCTCGCTGGCCAGTTGCGTGGCGTTGGGATGGCTGCCGGCCTTGAGCAGGTTGTGAACCTTGAGCATCCGCTCGATCGGCGGGCGGGACAATCGCTCGGGAACTCGTTTGCGCTTGGCTGGCATGAACGCAGGCCAAGCTAGGCCAAGCGCCCCGTCCCAGCCAGCAAAAGCCGGGGATAAAAAAACGGACCCGACCGGGTCCGTCATCAAATATGTGGCGCTTGGCCAGGCGCTACTTGAGCGTGTTCAGGAACTCCTCGTTGGTTTTGAACTTGGCCAAGGCCTGCTTGATCGTCTCCATGGCGTCGATCGGGTTCATGTCGGTCATGGTGCGGCGCAGCTTGTGGATCGCGTCGAGGTGCCGGGGGTCAAAAAGCTGCTCTTCCTTGCGCGTGCCGCTCTTGGGAATGTCGATCGCGGGGTAGACCCGGCGCTCGGCCAGCTTGCGGTCGAGCACCAGCTCCATGTTGCCGGTGCCCTTGAATTCCTGGAAGATCAGCTCATCCATCCGTGAGCCGGTGTCGATCAGCGCCGTGGCGATGATCGTGAGCGAGCCGGCCTCCTCGGTCTTCCGGGCGGAGGCGAAAATCTTGCGCGGGATCTCGAGCGCGCGGGCGTCCACGCCACCGGTCATCGTGCGGCCGGAGCCACCGTGCACGGAGTTGAAGGCGCGGGCGACGCGAGTGATCGAGTCGAGCAGCACGAACACGTCCTTGCCGGACTCGACGAGTCGGCGGCAGCGGTCGGTCACGAGGCGCGACAGGCGCACATGCGTCTCGAGATCCTGATCATTGGAGGAGGCAATCACCTCGGCGTCCACCGAGCGGGTGAAGTCGGTGACCTCCTCGGGGCGCTCGTCGATCAGCAGCACGATCGCCTGCACGTCCGGATGGTTGGCGGTGACCGCGTTGGCGATCTGCTTGAGGATGGTCGTCTTGCCGGTGCGCGGCGGGGCGACGATGAGGCCGCGGGTGCCCTTGCCGATCGGCGTCACCAAATCGATGATGCGCGTTTCGACGACATCCGGCGTGGTTTCGAGGTTGAATTTCTCGACGGGATTGATGGTGGTCAGGTTTTCAAACCGCACCACGTCGGCATACTCCTCAAACGGGGTGCCGTTGACACTGATGACCTCCTTGAGCTGCGGACTGGTGCCGCGATGGGGCGGCTGCAGCTTGCCCTCGATCAAGGCGCCCTCGCGGATGGCGGCGCGCTTGATCGTGTCGGGCGTCACGAAGATATCGGACGGCTTGGGCTGATAATTGTTGTCCGCCGAGCGGAGAAACCCGAAGCCCTTGTCGGACACCTCCAGGAATCCGGAGCCGGTCTCGGGCACCTCGATCTGGGGCCGCTTGCGCTTTGGCCTCCGATGGGACGCATTCCGGGGAGGATTGTTCCGGTTGGAATTATTCCTGTTGGACGAGCCCTTTTTGGGCCTGCTGTTGTCTTTGAAACTACTCACACCTTGTAAATCACGAAAAACCGTGAATTGAACTATTCAGAATTGAGAACTAAACCAACTGCCAGAAATGGCGATTTATTCATTGGTTCCGGCGAAAGAAGCCCGCCGGGACTGTCCATAAGCCCCCCGGCGACCGGGTGCAAGCCTTATTTTCACCCGTTTTGCCGGGCGTAAACCACAAACCAAGCGCTTGGCCAGGCGCGGGAGGGTCACGGCGACAACTCGGCGGCCACCGCCTTGACCTGCTTCAGGTCCAGCTTGCCGGTGCCCAGATAGGGCAGCGCGTCCACCTCAAAAAACTGGTCGTGGCGCGGCTTCCAGATATTCGGCAGCTCGGAGGCGGCCAGTTTCCCGATCACCGACTCGACCGCCGCCGCGTCAAGGTTCTGGTACAGCACGACCAGCCGCTCGCCCTTCTTCTCGTCCGGCACGCCGGTCACGGCGAACGTCTGCTCCGTCAACTCACCGAGCTCGTGCAGGTTTTCCTCCACCTTGATGTGCGGCACCATCTCGCCGCCGATCTTGCTGAAGCGGCTCAGCCGGTCGGTGATCGCGAGGAAGCCGTCCTCGTCCATCGCCGCGATGTCGCCGGTCGTGTACCAGCCGTCGCGCAGCACCTCGGCGGTTTTCTCCACTTGGCCAAGGTAGCCCTGCATCACGTTTGGCCCCTTGACCAGCAGCAGCCCCGCTTGGCCAAGCGGCAACGCCTCGCCGGTGTCGGGGTCGACGATGCGCGCCACCATGCCGGGCAGCGGATGCCCGATGCTGCCGCGCTTGGCCCCGACCTGCCGGAAACCGGCCGAGCGGAAGTCGCGCGTGTTGATCGTCACCACCGGCGAGGTCTCAGTCGTGCCGTAGCCCTCCATCGGCCGCAGGCCGAACCGATCCTCGAACGCCGCGGCCAGGCGCTCCGGCAGCTTCTCCGCGCCGGCCAGCACGAACTGCACGCTGCCAAACTGTTCCGGCGTGCAGGCGCGCAAATAAATCTGCAGGAATGTCGGCGTGGCCAGCAGGAACGTCGCCCGATGCCCGCCCACCAGCTCGCCGATGCCCCGGCCGTCGACCGGGTTCGGGTGATACACCGCCCCCGCCCCGAGCAGCGGCGGCAGCCACAGCGTGCCGGTGAAGCCAAACGAGTGGAAAAACGGCAGGATGCCGAGGAGGCGGTCGGTTTTGTCCAGCGCGAACGCCTGGCCAACCTGCTGGATGTTCGAGACGACGTTGTAGTGCGACAGCATCACGCCCTTCGGCGTGCCGGTGCTGCCGCTCGAGAAAATAACCGTGGCCAAGTCGTCCATCGCCGCACGGCGCTGGCTGCCAAGAAACTTCTCCAATAGGCCGACCGGCAGCAGCGCCGCAGCCAAGGCGGCGGTGAGCTTGCCGCCGAGGCCGATCGACTGGGCGACGTCCTCCAGCAAAATCGTCTCCGCCGGCACGTCGAGCTTGATCTGCGCGAGGAACGCCCTCGACGTGACCACCGTGCGGATGTCGCACTGCTTAATGCAGGAGCGCAGCGCCTCAGTCGACAGGGTGTAATTCAGGTTCACCGGCACCCGGCCGCCCAGCGAGGCGGCGTAATTGACCAGTGCGCCGGCCACCGTCGGCGGCATGAGGATGCCGACCATCTCCTGCCCCGCCCAGTTGCGGCGCAGCGCTTGGCCAAGCGCCACCGCGCCGACCAGCGCGCCACCGCAACGCACGCTGCCCCGCTTGGCGTCCGCCGCGAAAAACCGGAACGGATGTTTCCGGAACGCCCGCACGAGGCTGCGGTGCAGCGGCTTCATGTGGCGCTTGCGATGCGCCCAGGCGTCCGCGCCCAGTTCCTGCACCGCCTCGCGCACCTTCACCGGCGGTGCGTCGGGCGGCAGCGCCGCGCCGTAACTCACCGTCACGCGGTACGGGATGCGCCGGGGCAGCTTGAAGAAAAACCGGCTGCGCGAGTAACTGAAGATGCTGCCCCACACGCCGTCGAGGTGAATCGGAATGATCGGTGCGTCGACATCCTTCATGATTTTCTCGTACCCGCGCCGGAACGGCAGCATCTGCCCCGTGCGTGTGATCTGTCCCTCGGCAAAAATGCAGACGACCTCCCCGTCGCGAATCGCCTGACTGGCGACCTTGAGCGACTGGATCAGGTCACGCGGCCGTGACTCGGAGGAGATCGGGATGCACTTCATGATCCGGGCGAAGGTGCCCATCACCTTTTGCTTCATGTACCCCGCGTACATGATGAACCGGATCGGCCGGTCGGTGGACGCCTGCAACAGCAGCACGTCGATGAATGACAAGTGATTGCAGACGAACAACGCCCCGCCCCGCTCCGGGATATTGTCCCGCCCGACAACGTTCAGCCGGTAAATCGTCCGGGTGATAAAAAAGCCCAGCAGCCGAACAAGCGAATCCGGCAGCAGGTAAATGATGTACGCCGTCCCGAGAAACATCAGCACCCCGATCGCCAGAAATGTGTCTTGTGCGGACAAGCCCATCACCTTGTCCGAGGTCAGAAGGTAATAGGCACCGGCGGACAGCAGGATGCCAACAAAGGTTAGCGTCGCCGACGCCGCCACCACCGTGCCCTTATCCTTTTTGTCCGGCCGTTGCTGGATCAGGGCATAGATCGGCACGAGGAAAAAACCACCCGAAAAACCAAGCACACCCACGTTCAGGTACGCCCACGTGTTGCCGGGGTTGTCGACCGACATTAAGCAACTCGAAAACACCATCCCCAGCGCCCCAAGAGGGATCAATCCATACTCGATTTTTTTGCCGGACACGAACCCAGCGGCGAGGCACCCCACCCCAATCCCAACCGCGATCGTCGCTTGGAGATAACTGCTCTGCAGATCGTTCATCTCGAGAACCTCTTTCCCATAAATCACGAGATGCAACTGGATCATCGCTGCGATGAAGAAGAAAAACATCTCACCAAGAACGGCAAAAAACAGGGGTCGATCCGGATAAATCCGTTTCACCTGTCGGTACAACTCGCCGGCGAAATTAAGACGAAATTGCTTGGAGCTATTTGAACTGGGAACGCGCGTGATACCCAGGCTGAAAATCAACCCCATAACTGCCAACCCCACCAACACCAACCCGGCTGTCGGGGTGCCGGCATCGAACCGATCCGAAATGAATCCGGCGGCGATCATGCCGAGGATGATCGCCATGTTGGTTCCCATCCCGATCACGCCGTTGCCCCAAGCCAACTTCTCCGGCGGCAACAACTCCGGCAGACTCCCGTACTTGGCCGGGCCAAAAAACGCACTCTGCGTGCTCATCAGGAAAATCACCCCCACGATGAACATCACATTGCCCTGCATCAACGCGAACGTGGCGACAATCATGATCAATACCTCGGCCACCTTGGTACCGATCGCGACCATCTTTTTCGAGTAGCGATCCGACAGGTACCCCCCCGCAAGCGAAAACACGATGAACGGAATCGAGAATACCCCACTGATGACCGGGATCAGCGAATCGATCTTTGCGCTGTCCCCCTGAAACGATTTCATCACAAAAAAAATCGCGAGAAACTTGTACAGATTGTCGCTGAAGGCGCCTTGGAATTGGGTGGCGAAGAGGCTCCAGAAGCCGCGGAGCGATCCGCTTGGCCTAGGGTTGGGTTGGGTTGCGTGGTCCATCATCCGGTTGGCGGGGCGCAGCCTACCCGCCGCCTCCGGTTTTCGCCAATTGATAAAATCGATGGCACCATCGACCCAGTCGATACTCCCGCCGCTTGCGCTTGGCCAAGCGGCCGGTGTAGGTTTGGCCCCGTTCACGGATGGATTTGCTGGCAGAGAACCGGTTGGCGCTGACACGGCGCGAGTTCCTTGGGCGCGGCGCCACCGGCATCGGCGCGGCGGCTCTGGCCTCGCTGCTGGGACAACGGCTTGGCCAAGCGGCGGATCGTGGCTTGGCCGGCTTTCCACAGTTTGCGCCCAAGGCCAAGCGGGTGATTTACCTGACCCAGTCCGGCGCGCCGTCGCACACCGACCTGTTCGACTACAAGCCGGGGCTGAAGTCATGGCGCGGCAAGGAACTGCCGCCATCGGTGCGGATGGGCCAGCGGTTGACGACGATGACCGCCAGCCAAAAACTGGCGATCCAGCCGACGGAGTTCGCGTTCAACCGGCACGGGCAGAGCGGCGCTTGGCTCAGCGAGTTGCTGCCGGGCATTGGCGCGGTGGCGGACGAGATTTGTTTCATCAAGTCGATGCACACCGAGGCGATCAACCATTCGCCCGGGATGACGTTGTTCATGACCGGGAACCAGATACCCGGCCGGCCGAGCATGGGTGCCTGGCTCAACTACGGGCTGGGCAGCGAGTCGCAGGAGCTGCCCGGCTACGTGGTGATGATGTCGCGCGACCAACACGGAACGTGCGGGCAATTGTTGTTCGACTACTACTACGGCTCCGGCTTCCTGCCGTCGCGGCTGCAGGGGGTGAAGTTCCGGACCGCCGGCGAGCCGGTGCTGTACCTGTCCAACCCGAAGGGCGTCAGCCGCGAGGTGCGGCGCGGCCAACTGGACGACCTGGCCAAGCTCAACGAGATGAAGTTCCGCGAGGTCGGCGACCCGGAGATCACCACGCGCATCGCCCAATACGAGATGGCGTACCGCATGCAGATGAGTGTGCCGGAACTGACCGATTTCAGCGACGAGCCGGATCATGTCTTCGACCTGTACGGCAAGCATTCGCGCACGCCCGGCACGTACGCGGCCAACTGCATCCTCGCCCGCCGGCTGGCCGAGCGCGGCGTGCGGTTTATCCAGTTGTTCCACGTCGGCTGGGACACGCACGGGAGTCTGTCGCAGCAACTGCGCATGCAGTGCGACGACACCGATCTGGCCTCCGGGGCGCTCGTGCAGGATCTGCGCGAACGCGGGCTGCTGGAGGACACGCTGGTGATCTGGGCCGGGGAGTTCGGCCGCACGCCGTACGTACAGGGCACGGTGGATTCGCCCAAGTACGGCCGCGACCACCACGGGCGCGCCTTCACGGTCTGGATGGCCGGGGCCGGCGTGAAGCCAGGCTTCATCCACGGCGAGACGGACGACTTCGCCTACAACGTCGCCCGCGACCCGGTGCATGTGCACGATTTTCAGGCCACAATCCTGCACTTGCTCGGCATCGACCATGAGCAGTTGACCTTCAAGTTCCAGGGCCGCCACCATCGGCTGACCGATGTCCACGGCCAAGTGGTGCGACCCATCCTCGCCTGAGCGCTGTCAAAACTCTTTTAAAATGTCCTCTTTAAAACTCAAGTTAAAATGTCCTCATG
>JACKQG010003037.1_pt1 | contig 21057 bp, 9 predicted proteins | sample 8237621 | NCBI WGS metagenome assembly JACKQG01 (sample SAMN15677084, study PRJNA649215) | marine metagenome | biome: marine; feature: Black Sea; material: saline water; isolation source: suspended particulate matter (SPM) from the Black Sea western gyre | collected 2013-06-09/2013-06-10 | depth... | reverse complement strand
GGGCCAAGGAATCAGACGCGAAGTGGCAGAAGTCCCCCCGCGCCGCCAAAGCGGTCGAGATCACCCGTGACGGGCGATGGCGACGGCCGCCAAGCCCGGTCGAATGGAAGATCATGCCCCGCCTTTCCGCGCCATTGGCCATGCGCCGCGATGCGGAGAGCGGTTTTGCGGGACTGATAATGGCGCCGGCAGCAGACTGCTTTGCCGTGGCCACGCCCTTCGGCGAGGAAAGCCATCGCTCGCTGTACCTGTCTCTGTTCGGCCGTGACCTGAAAGCCGGCGAAGCGGCCACGGCACGAGCGCGTCTGATCATCGGGCGAGGGATCTCGGACGATCAAGCGGTCGCATTGTACAAAAAGTACGTGGAAGGGGAGGAGAATCATGGAAACTGATCAGATCATCGGATTCGGCTTGATGCTTGCGGGAGCGATTTGCGGCGGCTCGTTCGGGTTGCCGAGCAAGTACGTCAAGAAGGAAACACCATGGGAGGTGCTCTGGGGTCCGTTCTTTTTCTTTGTGACGATTCTCATTCCCATCGTCGTGGCGCCGCTGGTGGTCAACGACCTAGGCGGCATCTACAGTCGGGTCGGCACAAACACGATCATCGCCGTGTTGGCGTTCGGGCTGCTCTGGGGACTGGGTTCCATGACGCTCGGGATGAGTTTCGCGTTTATCGGACTTTCGCTGGCTTATGCGCTGAACTACGGAGCTCAGATCGTCTGCGGCTCGATGATGCCCATGCTCCTGTTCGATGCGGATCAGATTCTCACGTCGCACGGCTATGTCATTCTAGCCGGCGTGGCCGTGTGTCTGGTTGGTGTAGTAGTCTCCGGACGGGCGGGCATTTTGAAGGAAAGGAGTCTCAAGAAAGACGGACCCGAGGCGAAACCCGACCAAGAGGAAGCGTCAGCCGTGAAGAAACCCAAGATGCTGATTGGTCTGGTGATCGGCGTCGGTTCGGGTATCCTCTGCGCGTGCTACGCGCTGGCCTCGGCCTATGCCGAACCGATTGGTAAAGAGGCCCAAGACGCCGTACTGAACAACGCCGATTGGGCAGCGGCATGGGCCGTTACCGCCATGATTCTCTGGGGCGGAGCCGTCTCGTCTTGCTTGTACTGTGCCGTCCAACTGACCAGGAACAAGACCTGGGGACACCTCGCCAAACCCGGCGTAGGTCGCGTCCTGCTGCTAGCCGCCGTTATGGCCGTGTTGCACGATGCAGCGATCTTTTTCTTCGGGTTGGGGTGGCTCCATCTGGGCGGATTGGGAGTCTCGGTCGGCTATCCTGTCTTCATGTCCTTTGCCATCATCGTCGGCAACGTCCACGGCTTCCGTACTGGCGAATGGAAAGGTGCCAGCCGCGAAAGCATCGTCTGGATCATCGTCGGCATCGCCCTCTTGATCGTCGGCGTCTGCCTACTGGCACAAGGAAAGGCCATGATGCCGAGCTGACGCGTAGTATTTAGGCGAGCGGCGGTTGACTCCGCACCGTGGCGTAAGCTTCTAGCTTGCGAATTTGCCGCAAAAGGCAAGCTGGAAGCTCGCCCCACGGGTGAATTCCTATCTGCCGCTCGCCTTAGAATGCGAGTAGGGATCGCTGCCGACGTTGATTCGGAATTCATGCGATGATGACATGAGACTTCCAATCTCACATAGAATTCCTGAAAGCAGATAGTCGCCCTGGGTTCATTCACCGCTGCGCCATCGTTTCTGGCGTTCCTTCTTCCTTCTCTGTTGTCGAGTGGGACCCCCGGCCAGGTTCGAACCATACTGGTCGTAGCCCCATTCACTGGCCTGCACCAAAAACAAGAAAAGAACGATAGCCCCGACACACGGGACAACGCCGATCAACAGCCACCACCCGCTTCGACCCGTGTCGTGTAGCCTGCGAACGGTCACCGCAATGTTTGGAAGCCACACCGCAAGACTGAACACACCGCTAAGCACGCCGCGCCCGCTTTCTGTCGTCGTTCCGGCGATCACATCGACAAGGCTCAGCCCCAGAGCGATAACGACGTTGAAAAGGAAAAACATCCAAAACTCGATCCGCGATGCGCGACCCTCGAACACCGCGAACTTCTTCCATACCTCGATGTAAGAGAACGAGCCCGCGCTCGGCACCCTTCTGACTCGTGCCGCTTCACTCGTCGATGGTTCCGGGTCCCGGTCTGGGGTCGCGTCCGCTTCGGCTGAAAAACTCTCGTCCTCGATCCCATCTACCGAAGTGCCACATTGCCAACACACGTCGAACGCATCATCGACCTTTGTTCTGCATTTCTTGCAGGTCCAACTCATGACGCGTGGCCCCCGTCATTTTTGTCGATCCGCAAATGAAATTCGCTTGCCTAAAAAGCACCCATGAACAGCCCCAAGAGCGCCGAGAGTCCCCACACGGCGATCGTGAAAAGAATCGCTTGAAGAAACGTTCTGTCGAACAAAACCATGATGCCCATGAACCAAGCGACGATCGTCAGAAGCAAACCAAGGAGAATGCCAAAGGCGCCGAGGATCAAGGCGCCGAAAATGATGAGCCCTATTAACAGAAGATGTGACCCAAAAGCCAACGCCGCGCACTTGCCCCAAGTGACGCCGTTGCCGTCCTCTTTGAATGGGTTATTCCCCTCGTCCGATAGGAGCCACAACGCTGCGGCCAAAATCACCGTGCTGACCGAGCCACCTACGAAGAAGTTGATTAACGCTTGCATGCCTTTCACTCCTTATCAAGAAGACTCGAAAACGTTCTATGCCGCCCTCAGTAGGTCCCGCTTGCCGAGCGGGACCTGGACAGGTGCGAACGCTGGCAACAACAGGTCCCGCTCGGCAAGCGGGACCTACCGGCCACTCCAGACCGAGAGTGGTTTACCAATAGGCCGCACGCCAAGTTGGCCGCCGAAGGCAGGTCGGCGGCGGAACAGCGCGCAATAAGGTCTCATTCAATGCAGGGCACCGTGAATGTCCGTTGTAGGCGCGCGGATTGAGAGAACTATGAGAAGTCGTACCGTTCTGTTCGCGAAACCGGTTGAGGCGAAACAACTTACGAAAAGTGAAGATTTAGTAGAATCTACTAATTCAATCTACTACACTGGGGGGGCATGTATCGCTGACTTGAGCCGTGGATGGAATCCTGCTGATTCCACAGAAATTTTGCGCCTCGATTGCGTCTGAAATGTGCCTTACGAGGAGGGCGGCCATGTCGTCTCGCGAAACGTTGGAGTTGATCGCGCGGGCGCGCGATGGTGACGAAGTCGCTGTTGGAGAGTTGATCGCCCGTTACCGGGGCTATCTGTGCAGCCTGGCGAGCAAACAGCTCGATTCCGATGTTAAGTCGCGCGTGGACCCATCGGACGTCGTGCAGCAGAGTTGCCTGGAGTTTCACCGTGACTTCCACACGTTTCGAGGTACGGAAGAAGGAGAATTGATCGCCTGGCTCAAGCAGATCCTGCGGAACAACGTTTCCAACACGATCCGGCGGCACGTCCATGCCGAGAAGCGTTCGGTCGAGAAAGAATGCTCGCTCGCCGACTCGGCCGGATCGGGTTACTCGCTTGGACAACAGATCGCAGCGGATCAATCATCGCCCAGCGAGCGGGCGCGGCGTGGCGAAGCGAGAGAGCAATTGGAGCGGGTGCTGAGAGAACTGCCCGATGACCAAGGCGAGGCGATTCGGTTGCGGTACGTAAGAGGTTGGACTCTCGAACAACTTGCGGGCCACTTCGATCGATCGGAGATGGCCGCTGCAGGTCTGTTGAAACGCGGATTGCAGACGCTACGGGATCGTATGGGAACCGTGCGACAGTAGCTCCCCACCGGCCCCGCGCCGGTGAGAACCGGTTTGAAGACTAGTTGGCGCTCGCAGCGAGCACCAACTCCGCACCGGCCCCGGGCCGGTGGGGCTAACGCACCGAATGGCAACGTCTTACGGGTCGCCTTGCGAGCAAAGTGGCGATGTCCATCTTGTATACCGCCTGAATACGTTTGATCGGGTCCAGAGTGGTCTATCTTGCTTAAGACAATGGAGACCATCCAATGAAATCGCGAAGCGTTCTTCACGGAATAGCGGGAAGCCCGAAGGGTACATACTCGAAAGCCCAGCGGTGCAAGCCCTGGGACGCTGCGTGGAAATTATGGATAGCAAGGCCCAACGGACCGCTACTCCTGGTCACGGCCCGTTGGGCCTTGGAAACATGCTGTCGTCATCTCCCATCCCAGGGCTTGCACCGCTGGGCTTTCGGGTTCCGGCCTTTCAGGCCGACGGGATGCACGTTTCCCGGAAATCCGCGAGGAACCGTACAAAGCGTGTGCCTGTTGCTCGTTTCCTTTCTGCCGATGTCCGGCTTGATTGGCTGTGGCGAGAAATCGGAGCCAGTAGCCCAGAAGCGTAGGGCTGATGGGAACGCGGGGGGCCAGGAGTCTACTGGGACATCGCGGCAGGAAGTGCTGAAGGACGAGGTGAGTGCGCCGGCGATATCAGCTCGCCAAAAGGCGATTGACGATGAACACAATCGGCGGATGCTGCGGGTACTGGAAAAGGCACTTCAGGACGAAGACGCGTCGGTCCGCAGCGCGGCTGCTTCTGCCTTGCGGTATGTTGGAACCGCAGCGATTCCAGTTCTCGAAACGGCGCTCCGGGATGACGACCGTCAAGTTCGTTCTGGTGCCGCCTTTTCGTTACGCGACATCGGAGCGGAAGCTATTCCTGCTTTGGAACGGGCACTGCGGGACGAAGATCCCCGAGTCTATCCGTCCGCTGCGATGGTCCTGCAGATGATGGGGAAGGAAGCTAACGCGAGGGGTGAATCAATACCAACGTTAGAGAACGCACTTGAGAAAGTGATGCCGGCAATGGAGAAAGCACTCCAGCATGAAGACAAGCTGGTCTCTGTACGGGCTGCCCAGGTGCTGGGGCGGATGGGCGAAGCAAAGAGAGTGATACCCATCTTTGAGAATACGCTCCAGGACGAAGACCAGCAAGTCCGCTACTGGACGGTTAATTCCATGTTGATGATAAAGGAGGAGGCACAACATGCGATACCACTTCTAGAGAAGGCACTTCAGGATGTAAGCGGGCAAGTCCGTGGGAGGGCTATCTATGCCCTGCGCGGAATCGGGGCAGAAGGGGTACCCGCACTGGAAAGAGCACTCCGGCATGAAGACCGGACGATGCGTCAAGAGGCGGTTCAAGGACTGGCGGACAACATGCCCGCAGCTATGCCAGCTCTGGAGACGGCCCTCCAGCATAGCGACGCGGCGCTCCGTAGCGCGGCTGCTTCCGCACTGGGGCGGAAGACCGAAGCGGAACAGGTTATGCCGATCCTGGAACGAGCATTCCAGGACGAGGAGGCACAAGTTCGCTCGTCGGTTGCTTCCGCCCTTGGGAACATCGGAACGGAAGCGATCCCAATGCTGGAACAGGCGCTCCAGGATAAGGACCGACGGGTTCGTTCTTCCGCAGCTTCTGCGCTGAGGAGATTCGGGGCGGAAGCGATTCCTGCGATCCAGAAAGCACTTCAGAATGAGGACCGGCAGGTCCGGCTGTCGGCCGTCTCTGCCTTCGGAGATGTGGGACCGGAAGCAGTGCCAGTGCTGGAGAAAACGCTCGAAGATGAAGACTTCGGAGTCTCGGTAAAGGCTGCGGAGACACTGGGGCGAATGGGCAAAGCGACGAAGGCGATTCCCCTCCTCGAGAGAACATTGCAGACTAAGACCCAGTCTAGCCGATCCGCGGCTGTTAATGCGCTGGCGATGATGGGAGAGGAAGCGGTTCCAGTGCTCAAGAAAGCGCTTCAGCACGAAGATCAGCACGTCCGCTTCTCGGCCGCATCTGGCTTGGGTCGGATGAGATATCAAAGCGACATTCAGCAAGGTAGGGTGCAAGAGCCGACGCCAACCCTAGATGAAGCTTTGAAAGACGCAGTGCCAGTATTGACGGAGGCACTCCACGATAAAGACCGGCAGGTACGGCAGGCGGCTGCTATGGCCCTAAGTTACGTGGGTCTGGAAGCGTTGCCGGTCATCGAAGAAGGGCTTGACGATGAAGACCAGCAAGTTCGCCGCGCGGCTGCTCGATGCCTATGGGGCGTGTTGGCAAGATCCGAAGACTCGCTACCAGTTTTCGAAAAGGCCCTTCAGGATGAAGACAGAGAAGTCCGTGCCGAGGCCGCCGTGGCGCTCGACACCCTTGTGCAAATGGGGCCAAAAGCTATACCGCTTCTGGAAAAGGCACTTCAGGATGAAGACGGTTCGGTTCGTCAAAAGGCCTTTAGTGCCCTGCGAAGAATGGGCACGCAAGCGAAGGGACTGATACCCCTTTTCGGAACGGTAGTCCAAAACACAGGCCAGTCTGTCCCTAGGGGAGCCGTCGAGGCACTGAAATACCTTGGACCGGAAGCCATACCGGTTCTGGAAAAGGCGCTCCAGAGTACAGATAAGTCGACACGTACCGCGGCTGCTCATGCCTTGGGACATGTGGCGCTGGTGAGGAAGCGGATTCTAGACCTTGAGGAATCACTTCAAGGAGAAGACCAGCGCGCCTGTCTGGAGGCTGCGGGTGGCCTGAGTCGGCTAGGCCTGGACGGACGTGCGAATTCGCGGGTGATTCTTGAGAGAGCATTGCACAGTGAAGACCAACGTGTCCGTTTGAACGCTGCCTATGCGCTAGAGGCAAGAATGGATCGAGAGTCGATCCCCACTCTGCAAGAGGCGCTTCGGCATGAAGACCTGCGAGTCCGCGTTCACGCCGCTGCCGCCCTGGGCCGGTGGGGCGAAACGCAGGAACTAGTGCCAACTCTCGAGCAGGCACTGCGGAATGAGGATCCACAAGTCTGTTTGTGTGCTGCCCATGCGCTGGGGCGGATGAAGGCCAGGAATGCGAACGAAATGCCGGTCTTGCAGGAAGCGCTCCAGGACGCGATTCCAACACTGCTAAACGCACTTCAGTGTGAAGACCAGCGAGTCCGTGTCGACGCCGCGACCGCTTTGGGACAGTGGGGCGAAACAAAGAAAGTGCTACCAGCTCTGGAGCAGGCACTGCGGGATGACGATGTGCAAGTCTGCCTGAGCGCTTTTCGGGCATTGGAGCAAATCAAAGCCAGGGAGACGGTCGAAATGCCGGCCGTGGAGAAAGCACTCCGGGATGCGACACCAGCGTTCGAGAAAGCACTCCGACACGAAGACGGACTGGTCCGCTATACGGCTGCTGCGGCCCTCGAACAGATTGGCGCGGAGGCGGCGACGCCGGTCTTCGAAAAAGCACTCCAAGATCAAGACCAGCAGGTCCGCTTGGCGGCCGTTCATGCCCTGGGACGGATCGGCGAAGCGGAGAAAGCGATACCAATCCTGGTGAAAGCACTTGGGCATGAAGACCGGCAGGTTCGCTTGAGCACTGCTCAGGTCCTTGAGCGGATGAAGGTCACGGCAGAGCAAGAGATACCGGGCTTAGAGGACGCACTTCAGGCTGCGATACCAATTTTCGAAGACGCTGGCCAGGATGAGAACCAGCACGTCCGTTTGTCGGCCGCATCTGCCTTGGGGCGGATGGGTGAATTTGAAAAGGCGATGCCCGTTCTTGAGAAAGCGCTCCGGGACGAAGATTCACATGCCCGCTACCCGGCTGCCGAAGCCCTGGGACAAATGGGAACGGAAGCGATTTCCGTTCTGGAAAGGGCTCTCGATGATGAAAACCGTGACGTACGTTACTGGGCTATCTACGCCTTGCGCAACATTGGGCCGGAAGCGGCTACAGTCTTGGAGAAAGCGCTCCAACAGCAAGACCAGCAAACCAGTCCGGGAGGTTCTGTACAGGGAAGATCCGCTGTGGTGAGCCATGAGATGAGGATCGCGGGAACAACAGTCGATGGCAAGCCATTCGATTGGAAGTCATATCGTGGGAAGGTTGTGCTGGTTGACTTCTGGGCAAGCTGGTGCCCGCACTGTTGGCCCGAGACTGCCAATGCGCGAAAGGCATACGAGCTGTATCACGATCGCGGTTTCGACGTTGTCGGCATCAATCTCGACCAGGACACGGCCAAGATGAACGCGTATCTGGAGAAGGAGAAAGTCCCGTGGACCAATCTGCACGCGAAGGGAGCCGGAGGGAGACATCCGGTGGCGGTCCAATACGGAATTCGCAGCGTACCCACGATGTACCTTGTCGACCGAGATGGAAAAATCGTTTCCCTCAACGCGCGGGGTAAGAATCTCACCGACCTGCTGAACAAGCTGCTTGGCCCAGCAGGCGGCGTTGAAACGCAAAGTTACGAGGACATTCTGATCGCAGAACGCAGAGGAGTGACCGACCTATGCTTAGGCCCTGGCGGATTGGTCTACTTCGTCGAACACTTTGACGGAGCCATCGGGTGTCTCGACAAGGACACCAGAAAACCTCGCGTCATTCTGCAGGATTTGAAACGTCCAAACGCGCTTGCCGCCGTGGGGTCGGATCTCTACTTCGTCGAGATTGGAACGCGATCAGGGAAGTTTCATGATGGGACACTGTCCGTCCTGCGAACGAAAGATGGGACGAAGGAAAAGATCTGCGATGGGCTCCATTATCCAAGCTCCTTGTTCATCGATGGGAAGGGAGCGATATACGTGTTGGAAAGTGGCACATTCGGAGGAAGGACTAGACTGATCCGATTCCTGTCGGGACAGACGGAATACGAGGTAGTGATTCCCGACGTGCGGGGGAATGCGGTTGTCCTTGATTCAGAAGGCAACATTTTCATTGGGACGATGGGAAAGACGGCGCCTGGGGATACGGGACAATTGGTGGTCTACCCTGGTGGCAATGGCCCACCACGCACTGTAGTGCAGAACTTGCCGTCGATCCATGACATGGAAATCGACGATCAGGACAACATTTTCATTGCGGGCATGGGTGGTGATAGAGGCAAGAAGATCGCAGTTGCCTTGGTCCCCCAAGGCGCTTCCAAGTTCACTACTTTGCACCAGGGGCATCAGACGTGGGCGCTGGCATTAGATCCTAGCGGTAACATCTACTACTCAACGCTTCGAGGCAGCAACTCGATTAGGATGCTTCGCGGAAAGGGCCCCGAGAAGCCACGGCCAGACGCTCCGACTGCAAAACGTCTAACGCGGCTACCAAGCCGCGAAAAGGCGATTGATGATGAAAACGCTGGACCACAACCACCACTCGCTATAGCCCCGTTTAATGCCGAGCAGGCCAGAGCACATCAGGAAGCCTGGGCCAAGCACCTCGGCGTGGATGTCGATTACACGAACAGCATCGGCATGAAGTTTCGCCTGATCCCGCCTGGCGAGTTCCTGATGGGGTCTACAGAAGAGGAAAAGGCCCGATTCCTTGAAGAGGCCGAAGCGACTAATGACAGGTGGAGCAAGGAACGTCTCCGCTATGAGGGTCCCCAGCATCGAGTACGGATCACGCGGCCTTATTATCTGGGCAAGTATGAAGTGACGCAGGGCCAGTGGCAGGCGGTGATGGGCAACAACCCGTCGAGATGCAAGGAGAGCCCGGCGCATCCTGTGGAGCAGGTGAGTTGGGACGCCGTTCAGCTTTTCTTGGCGAAATTGAACGGGAGAGCTTCAGCAGAGAAGATGAGGTTTGCGTTACCCTCGGAAGCACAATGGGAACTTGCCTGCCGCGCGGGGACGACGACGGTTAGGCACTGTGGCGACAGTGAGGCCGCGCTGCAGGAACACGGTTGGGTCAAAGCGAACTCTGGCGGCAAGACACATCCCGTAGGCCAGTTGCGGCCCAATGCATTCGGGCTCTACGACGTGCACGGTAACGTGTGGGAGTGTTGCGCCGATTGGTATACGCCGTACGCTAGGGCACCCGTGGACGATCCTAGCGGCCGCCCAAAAGGCACGCTCCGCGTGAATCGCGGCGGCAGTTGGAACGGCAGCGCGGTGAGCTGTCGCTCGGCGCGTCGGGACTTCATCGAGCCGCACCGCTCGTTCAACTTCGTCGGCTTCCGCATGGCCTTAGTCTTGCCATCAGCCCAACTCGCGGAAGCAGGCGATCCGGAATCGAAAACGCCAGCGATACCGACGATTCCTCCCGAGCAGGTCGAGGTAGTCGCGGATACTGCACAAGTCAAACTCCGCGACGAGGTGATCGCGTCGGTCGGCAAGGGTGAGAAGTTCGCGGTCGTGCGACGGGATGGTTCCTGGGTGGCGATCGACGTTGGAAGTGGCAACAACGAGCGCATTGGCTGGGTGTGGGCCAGGCAGGTGCAAACTGTCGTTCCACCTGATATTACCGAAGAGTCGACGGCGCCCGGTTCGCCAATGTTCGTTCAAGTGAGTGTCGACTCGACACAAATCGCCAGTTCGTTCGCGACGGGTGGGTCCCAATACGTCCTGTATTGTCACATGTCTATCGACAATGGAGACGTCAATGCCGCCCACTATGACGCTGCGGGGTTCACGTTGGAGGTTGACGGACAGGCCGTCAAGCACGACGTATCCAATCGTCAACGCTATTCGGAGTTTGTACGCCGACAAGGCGAGGAATCCGCGCGGATCCGCAGGGCCGCGGAAGTAGAGTATCTCCAGGCGGGGCAGATCCCCGCCGGCGGGCAGGCGATTGGCTGGCTGAGATTCAAACTGCCTGCTATCGAACAGAGACGTGACCTGGCAAAAAAGACCTGGACGCTTACTGGCAAAGCGGGAGAGAGGCCCTTTAGCATCGACCTCCGGCAGGCAGAGCTCGACGCGCTTGCGGCAAAGGTCCGTCCTGCAGCGCTCGATGATTCCGTTTCTGTTGTCGAGATTGGCGGGTCACGACTAAACGGCTTGAACGTTGGAAGGTTACTGGAGTTAATCAAGCCGTTGGTGGACGAGGGGCAAGGCTTCGTTGTGGTGATGACAGACGAGCACTGCATCGCAGATACGTTGGTGTGGAGCCAGGTAAGTTCCGCAACGTATCAATCGCGGGATATGGTGGCCTGGGCGAACATCCCTTCATGGCTGAAAGACTATATGGGAATTTCTGCTCGGTCTTCCGAGGCGTTCTTCTCTTCAGAAGCGGAGGCCGTCATACAAATCCTCGGGAAACGGCAAGGCGGCGGGGCTAGGCTGACCAAGCACTTGAACAACGACGAGTCTGCCACGCGAGTAGCGGCCGCGCAGGCAATGGGTCAACACACAGCCGAGCCTGGAGTTGTCGATGCGTTGGTGAAGGCCGCCACCAACGCAGATGTTCAGACTCGCGTGGCTGCCATGTCGTCGCTTGGTAACTCGACCGATGCCAAGGCGATGCAAGCGGTTATCAAGGGCATGAGCGATGTGGAAGCAACCGTGCGTGTCGCGGCCGCCTGCGCGGCCGGCAGCCAGGAAGCTCAAACGGTCGTTGAGCCACTGGTCCGATTGCTTGACGACTCGGAAGCAGACGTGGTGATTGCCGCCAGCGCAGGTCTGGGAGCGTTGAAGTCGCAAGAGGCAGTGCCGCGCATCAAAGAGCTGCAAGCCAGCGAGGACCAACGCGTCTCGGTGGCCGCCACCGATGCCTTGAAGGCCATCGGAGTTCTCTCAAGCTTGGACGCAGCACGAGTCAAACTTGGAACAGCGCGCCTCTCTGCAGACGAACTGGACGCTTTGGCCGAAGCAAAATACAAGACCGTCGTTCCGGAACTCATTGCCCAGGTGCAAGTTAACCAAGGGGCGGATCTGTCGTTTTCGGATCGACTTGCGAGAGCCGCGGGCGGTGTCAGAGATTTGGCCACGATCCGCAGGCTCAGGGAGGAGATGGAGTCTAACCAGAAAGCCGATCGCTCATATACGAATCAGCTTGTGAGAGTGCTGGGAGATATCGGCGATCCACGGGCTGTCGACCCGCTTCTCGGGCTTCTGCGCGATAGCCCGATTCCTTTTGAGGAACTGCCCACGGCTTTGGGCAAGTTGGGTGACGAGCGAGCGATAAAGCCGCTTGAGGAAGCACTGGAATCCGGCCGCGTGGCGCAGCCTTTTTCGTGCGTTTTGGCGCTATTGATGCTGGATGCTCCCGGCATTCTCGACCGTCTTTCTGCGGATCTTCGCAAGCACTCGAACCAGTACAGAGCTGAGAGTGTGAAGCAGTTGCTGGAGATCCTCACACGCCGCCGTGATCCGCAGGCCATTGCGTTGATCGAGTTCTTACTCGACAGCTCTCAACACCATCGCTCTGCCGCCTTGTCCCTATTCGAGATCGGCACGCCTGCGGCAATTGAGTCTGTCAGAAGCCGGTTGTTGACGCCAGACTATCCACACGCCGGCGGCGTACTCGCGCAAGCGGCCAACGCTGCAAAACTGGCCAACGAAGAGACTTTCACCGCCCAGGCGGTGACATCACCACAGTTCGGAGATCAACTGCAAAAGGCGGCTTCACTTGCTTCTTTTCTGAGAGATATGAAGAATAGTCCAAACCTCTCGGCTCGCGGTTATGCTTCGCGCTATGTCAACGAGACTGCTGCAGGCATTCAACAGGGCCTGGCCGAATCGGGTGTTGTCGATGCCGTGGTGAAAGCCGCTTCCGACGAGGACGCTGTCCTGCGCTCGGCAGCCGTGTCTTCGCTTGCCCACACGCAAGCCCCTCAGGCCACTAAGACAATCCTCGGGGCCTTGAGTGATGCTGATGCACGCGTGCGTTCCGCCGCTGCAACGGCGGCCGGCAATCACCAGGGCGAAGCGATCGTCGACTCGCTAATCAAACTGCTCGGTGATCCGGACATCGGTGTAGTGATTGGCGCCTGTGGCAGTCTTGGGATGCTCAAGGCCGAGAAAGCCGTGGAGAGTATTAGAGAACTGCAATCCGCCGACGATACACGCGTTGCCTCGACAGCCATCGACGCCTTGAAGGCGATCGGCGCCGTCACAAATCTGGATGCCGCACGAGCCAAACTTGGAATGGTGCGTCTCGTCACCGACGAACTTGACGCTCTGGCCGAGGCGAGAGACAAAGCCGTTGTTCCCAAGCTGATTGCCGAGATGCAATCTAACCAGAAGACAAGCCGGTCGTATACCGATCAGTTGGTGAAAGTACTGGGAGATATTGGCGACACTCAAGCGGTCGAACCGCTGATCGCACTCCTGAACCAGCGTTCTGATCCTCCGCCCGGCAACACTTCGAACCTGCCACTGTATGGCTCTGAACTGCCGACGGCCCTGGGCAAGCTGGGCGATAAGCGGGCAATCGAGCCGTTAGAGGATGCCATGGCCAAGGAATCGAATCGGAAGCCTGCCGCCCCGAGTACAACTGGCCGCACGCAACGTCATAGCTTCCTGGCGGCGCTATTGCGGCTGGAAGCGCCCGGCATCGTCGAGCGAATTGCTGAGGAGATTAAGGGTACGAAGAGCTATGAGCTGTCACGATTCCTGGAGATCCTCGGACGCTCGGGCGGCCCGCAGGTCGTGCCGTTGATCGAGCCGCTGTTGGACAACCCTCAACGCTGCCACTACGCAGCGGGCGCCCTCGTGCAGGTCGGCTCTCCGGAAGCAATGGAGCTCATCAAAACCCGCTTGATGTCGAAGGACTATCCTCATGCTAGAAGCGTGGTGTCACAACTCAGAGACGCATCGCGTTCTAGCCCATCCCAACAAGAACCCGCGGAACAGGTTCAGAAGCGACTGGATCAGAGATATTCACTTCTCAAAGAACTCGCGGATAGTCCGAACCCGGAAGTCCGAGAAATCGTTCCTTACTGCCTGAGCACGCTTGAACACAGGTTGGCCGCAAATGACCTCAGAGCCTTTACGGCCCACATCTCGACCGAAGACTTCGATGCGGCTGACGAGGCATTTCAAGAGGTCATCACGAAATCCGTGGCCGCAATTGACGACGATCCCTCCCACGCAAGACGCATCGCTTACTGTCTGAACAGGATGCGGTTAGCCTACACGCATGGCGAACAGACCGAACGCGCCGAAAGGCAGTTCGCCCGCGCAGGCAGCGCACTTGAAGATGCCGCCGAGAAATCGGATGCGCCCGACCCGAGTGGGCAGTCGTTAGACTTGCGAGGACTCCAGGTCATATCGGCTCTCTATGCAAAGACGCCGATCGACGACAAGATGATTCGTCAGCTACTTGGCGATCTTGAGTCCTTCCTTGGCGGGAAAGCGGCAGACGATCTGACAACGCTGGACCTGAGCATCGGAGGCTGGCTTGCTCACGCACTGCATCGAACCGAACGCATCGAGTTGGCCATCGAGACATACAAACTTCTCGGGGAGACGGCCAGTCGAGGCGAGAACATGTATCTGACCGGAATGGCTACCTCCCATGCAGGCGCAGCAAAACGTCTAGGTCTCTTGGGCAAGAAGATCGACATCAAGGGAACCACACTCGATGGCAATCCTCTTGATTGGGACGCCTACCAAGGAAAAGTTGTGCTGATTGACTTCTGGTCAAGTTCATACCATGGACCAGACCTCGCCAACACACGGAAGGCATACGAGTCGTATCACGGACGAGGTTTCGATGTTGTGAGCATCAACCTGGATGAAAACACCGACAGGGTGAATGCGTATCTGAAGAGGGAAAGCGTACCCTGGACGATTCTTCACACCAAGGGAGTCGGACGGAAACACCCCATGGCTGTCGAATGCGGAATTCAGAACGTGCCCATGATGCTTTTGATTGGTCGAGACGGCAAAGTCGTCTCCGTTGAAGCGCGGGGAGAGAATCTCAACAAGTTGCTGAATGACTTGATTGGGCCAGCCGAGCCAAGCGAGTGAAACGACAACGCAGTTCGGGTGATCTCCTCCCACCGCGGAGCTTGTCTCCGTGGGGGAATGTTCAAAACCAGATAGCGGTAACGCGTTTCTCGTTTCCGCCACCATGCGGCTTGCCCGCGTCGCAGCGGTGTTTCCTCGGGAACATCGCTCCACGGAGACGAGCTCCGCGGTGGCGTGGTGAGTTGTCGGCCGTGCCCTGGTGATGAACATCGCTGCGACGGGGACAAGCCCCGCCGTGGCGTTGCGGCGCTGATGGAATCCTTAATCTTGCACCATTTGGCGCGGGGCGGGTTGGGGGACTGCTGAAGTGGCGTTGTCCAGATAGACGCCCGCAGAATATGAACACTCACTGCACGGAGATTGGACATGAACATGAAAAATACGGTCTACGCTCACGGCTTGTATGCGGCAATCGTTCTGCCGTTTGTCTTGTTGATCGTTTTGCGGGTTGGTCCTCCAGAGTGCCGTGCCAGTGAAGAGCCGGCGGATGCGAACAATGAAGCGTCGGCGGGCGTCGAGCCTGAAAACGTGACATCCACCGAAGAGGTCGAGGTTATCGCCGACAGCGCGAAAGTGAAAGTTGGCGATGAAGTGATCGCTTCGATCAAGAAGGGCGAACGGTTTGCCGTCAATCGCCGACAAGGCCCTTGGGTGGGGATCGTCGTTGAATCCGCGGGGGAAGAACGCTTGGGTTGGGTTTTGGCGAATCGGGTTCAGACCGTCGTCGAAGCGGAAGGCGGCGAGAGTTCCACGGCACCCGGCCCGCCGGAATTCCTTCGCGTGAGCGTCGACTCCACGCAAATGTCAGACTCGAAGAGCCAGCGACAGATGCGACGCCCGGATGGCAGGACTTACGCCGTAAGCAGTTCGGTGAAAGCTATCTATCTTCGACTGTCGGTCAACAATCGAGACATCAATGCCGCCCCCTATGACGCATCGCAGTTCGCACTTCAAGTCGACGGACAGACACTCAGGCATGTCGCGTGCAAGTCTCGCAGCTACTCGGAGAAGATCTACTCGGCCGGAAACGCAACGGCTCCGCGCGATCCGGCAGAATTGGAATACCTCCAGACGGGACAAATCTCTGCGGGCGGCAGCGTGGATGGCTGGCTCAGATTCGAGCTGCCTTCTGTCAGGGAAGTACGAGACTTGGCGAAGAAGACTTGGCGTCTCTCGGGGAAAGTGGGCGAGAACACGTTCAGTGTCGACCTGCTAGAGGCTGAGCTCAAGGCACTTGCCGCGAAAGTGCGTCCATCGACCGTCGACGCTGCGGTACAGGTTGTCGAGATCGGCGGCACGCGGATAAACGGTTTGAACGTCGGAAGATTCCTGGATTTGATTGGGCCCTTGGTGACGGCGGGTAAGGGCCTCGTCGTCGTATTGGCGGACGAGAACTGCATTGTCGACTCGCTTGCAGCAAAAGTGCTGCAATGGCCAGCGTACCGCCCCAGGGGAAGTCGCGCCGAAAATCTGCTGGTGTGGGCCGATGTCCCACAGGCTTTCCGGGAGCGATTGAGACTGGATTCCATGGATATCAGAATTGCCGATCGGTCCATCAGCTATTCAGGGCGTTCCCCACTTGTCGGCGATAGAGACTTTCGGCAACTTGTACTTTTTGCTGCACGGTTGCGTGCAACGCCAAGTGAGCTGTTTGCCGCTCGGAGGCAGCCTGTTGCCCGATCGGAAACGTCGGCTGTCATCTGGGTATTGGGCAAGCGACAAGGCACCGGGAAGATGCTCGCAACCCATCTGGCCAGTCCACAACCCGAGACACGTACTGCGGCTGCCACTGCGCTGGCCACGCATACGGCCGAGGCGGATGTGGTTGATGCGCTCGTGAAAGCGGCCGCAGATGAGAATGCTGGAACTCGCTCGGAAGCCGTCTTTTCGCTTGCCAGCTCAGAAGACCCTAAAGCCACCGATGCAATACAACGAGCCATGAGTGACCCCGATGCCGGCGTTCGTTGTGCCGCTGCACTGGCGGCAGATAGCGACCGCGGGGAGAAGATCGTCGAGTCGCTGATCGATTTGCTCGACGATCCTGATGTCAGTGTAGCGATGGCTGCGTGCGCCAGCTTGGGGACGCTCAAGGCCGAGAAAGCCGTAGAGAGCATTAGAAAACTGCAGTCCGCCGAAGAAACACACTTTGCCGCGGCAGCTATCGACGCATTGAAGGCAATCGGTTCCCTCACCACACTGGAAGCCGCACGAGCAAAACTCGGGATAGTACGCCTGTTCGCAGACGAACTAGTCGCCCTCGCCGAGGCCAAAGACAAAGCGGACGTTCCCAAGATCATCTCGGTAATGCAGTCGGTACGAAAACAAGAGCGGTACTATTCCGATCAGCTCGTGAAAGTCCTCGCAGACATTGGCGACCCTCAAGCCGTCGAGCCGCTAATCGGCCTGCTCCGCCCGGGCGATTCGGAGTACAGCATTCTTGATGAAAACCCACTGCCACTGGCCCTGGGCAAACTCGGGGATAAGCGGGCCGTAAAACCACTGGAGGAAGCCTTGGCCTCCGTCACGGGTTCGCAGCGCTATCCGTTTTACGTGGGGCTATTGATGTTGGAAGCCGCAGGCGCCCTCGACCGAGTTTCGACCGAGATCGAGAAGAAATCGAACAGCTACGAGTTACGGAAGCTGCTGGAGATCCTCGCTCAGTCGGGTCACCCGCAGGCCGTTCCATTGATCGAACCGGCGCTCGACAGCCGTCAGCACCACCGCTCCGCCACCCTTTCGCTATTGCATATTGGCACGCCAGCAGCACTCGAAGCGATCAAGAAACGGCTCTTGGCAAGAGACTATCCGCACGCCCAGGCTGTCGTGTCAGAAGTGGGCAGCCGATTAGTCGCTGTACCGATGACTGCGCAACAGATCCGGGAACTGCTGGAGCAGAGGCTTTCACTTCTTGGAGAACTGGCCGACAGTCCAAACTCGGTTGTTCAAGATAACGTGCCTCGCTACGTCGCCTCACTTGAACAGAGCTTGGTTGCAGGTGACCTCAAGACCTTCCTGGCCCACGTCTCGGACAAGGAATTTGATGCCGCCGACAAGGCATTCCAGGAGTTCGTCACGAAATACGTGGCGGCCGTTGGCGATACCCCGTCGCAGGCCGGCTATATCACGCGAGGCTTCAGTACCATGCAATCTGCCTACGCTCGTGCCGAGCAGGCAGAGAGGGCCGAGGAGCACTTTGCGAAGGCGATCAGCGCAATCGAAGAAATCGCCAAGAAGCCGGATGCGCCCGATCTGGGCGGCCTCTTGATAGACTTGCGAGGCATTAAGGTGGTCTCGGCTCTGTCTGCGGACAGGCAGGTCAAGGAGGAAGATATCCGCCAGTTAGTCGACGACCTGAAGACTCACCTTTCGGCCAAGGCAGCAGAGAAATTGACAACGACAGACCTCAACAGAGGAGCCTCGCTAGCGGGAGCACTGGAGCGAACCTCTCGCACCGAATTGGCCCAAGAAACCTACGACATCCTGGCGAAGACGGCCAGCCGGAGCAAGAAAGAGAGCCTGGCCCGGGCAGCCCAAACCTACGCAACCAAAGCGCGCCGGCTGGGTCTTATTGGCAAGGAAATGAAGATCGAGGGAACCACACTCGATGGCAAGGCGTTCGATTGGGCGTCCTATCGAGGGAAGGTCGTGCTGATTGACTTCTGGACAAGTTGGTGTCCTCACTGCTGGCCCGAAATCAAGAACGCACGAAAGGCATACGAACTGTATCACGATCGCGGCTTCGATGTCGTGGGCATCAATCTGGACGAGGACACGAACAAGATGCACGCGTATCTGGCGAAGGAGAAGATCCCCTGGACGATTCTTCATACGAAGGGAGCCGGATGGAAACATCCCGTGGCTGTCGACTATGGAATCCGCAGTGTGCCCACAATGTTCCTGGTCGACCGAGATGGCAAGGTCGTCACCGACAACGCCCGGGGAAAGAAGCTCCACGAATTCCTGAACGACTTGATCGGTCCGCCTGGCAGCGCCGCTCCGACCAAGAAGACGCCGAGCGCGATGGATGCCGTATACGCAGCGCTTCGGCTGTCAAATGCCCGAGTCCTGGGAGGACCACATTCGCCGGGCGACACGATAAGGATAACCTACGAACTCAGAAACACCTCGAAGACGGACCTGCTCGTGCCGCTGGACTCGTCTTCTTCCCGCCCTACTTATCTGGTTGGAGTACTGCAGCACTGGATCGAAAGAGAGGGTGCCGACAGTGCGATCCCTACGATGCCGGCTCGAGTGAAACGCGTAGGCGCAAAATACGCTGCAGGCGGTTCCGTAACGAGGTCCAAACGGGTAATTCCGGCAGGCGAGAGTCTGACGTTTCAAAGAAGCGTGGACACGGCCGGTTATCCGGCGGGCAAGTATACGTACTACATCGACTACATGAAACTACGAGGTGGCGTGTTTCAAACGGAGAAGATCGGCTTTGAACTGACCAAGGAGTGACACGGAACATTCGCCGCTAGGACCTGCTCGGCGCCATTCTCGGCCGCGGACAAATAGGTCCAACGAATTGAAGGAGACGACGAATGTGATCAACGTGGAAGGCCGAGGGGTCCAGGGGCATTCTTCTTAGCGCTCTTCGTTCTTTCGCGTTGTCCGACGGCAATGTCTTTTCCTATTCGTCGTCTCCTTAAATTCGTTGGAAAAACACTAGACTCGCAGCGACTGTCCTATCTCTCCTTTTGGCGGACGGAGGCGAACGGATGTCGATCAACGCAACTTGCACTTGCGGGGCCGAGTTCAAGGCGAAGGCTGAACTTGCGGGCAAGCCGGTGAAATGTCCGAAGTGCGACCAGAGGTTCATGGTGCCAAGATCGGAAACGGCCCAAGCTCGTATTCGAGTCGCTTGTCAGTGCGGCAAAGCCGTGAAGGCCAAATCCGAACTCGCGGGCAAGCGGGTGAAGTGTCCGGCCTGTGGCCAGCCACTTGCGATCCCCGCGCCGCAGTCTCGCCAGGAAGTCAAGCAGAAAGCTAACGTCGATGCCGGGACGATTGCCGCCAAGTGTCAATGTGGGAAATCACTCAGAGCCAAGTCTGCGTTGGCAGGCAAACGAGTGAAGTGCCCCGCTTGCCGTCAGCCGTTGCTGATTCCAGATCGCGCGCCAACAGACGCAGCCGCCACGGGTGAAGGCGTCGGCACGGACGATTCTTCTCCCGCACCAGTGGGTTCTGGCGGTAGCCTTCCTGATCCGGACACGATCGCGGATTGGCTGGAGGAAGGTACCGAGCAACCCGTGTCGTTGGATCTTGACGATGATTTGCGTGGGGCTCCCCAGGGCCAGGATGATCCTCTTGGTGGTGTGTCGTCTCTCCCTGCTGCACGAACAGATGGGGCTGCGACTGCTCCGCTTGGAGTTGGTGCAACGCAAGGTGGTTCGGGCAGGAAGTTGCCCGCATACGCATCGGCTGTTGCGACGCAACCGAAGAGACGTCGAGCAAAGGTAAGTTCTGGGCGAAGCCCAACTCGTTACGTGTTGTGGGGTGCCATCGGATTCGGCGGTCTAATCGTGTTGATTGGGATGATTTTCCCCATCGTCGGCGTAATGCTCTGGCTGACGGTCGTGCTTCTTGCGGCTCTTGCGGGAGCAGTAGGCAGCATCTGGTTGCTGATACACGCGTTCGAGGAAGATCTGGTCTGCGGTTTGCTGATGCTGTTTGTGCCGATGTACGGGCTTTACTATCTCGTCACGCGTTGGGAGAATTCGCCGCCGTTTTGGCTCGTCGGTGGCTCGGTCCTGGCGTACCTCGGATCCATCTTGATGGTTCCCTTGTTGTCGTTCAGTTCAAGGGAATCGAGTGAAGATCTTGTAGGCGAGGAGATGAGGATCTGGGGAACCACCGTCGATGGCGAGCCGTTCGATTGGGAGGCGTATCGCGGGAAAGTCGTACTGGTGGACTTTTGGACAAGCTGGTGCCCGCATTGCTGGCCGGAGATCGCCAATGCACGAAGGGCATACGAGCAATATCACGATCGCGGTTTCGATGTTGTGGGCATCAACCTGGACCAGGACACAAACAAGATGAACGCGTATCTGGCGAAGGAAGACATTCCATGGAAGGTTCTTCACACAAAAGGGGCCGGGTGGAAACATCCCGTGGCTGTCGAATACGGAATCCGCGGTGTGCCCACGATGTTCCTCGTTGATCGAAACGGTAGAATTATCTCCGTCAACGCACGAGGAAAGAACCTTGGCAGGTTGTTGAATAGCTTGATTGGCCCGCCCACGTCGAGTACATGAAAGCCGTTTCACGGTATCACTAAGGAGTCCGCCCCATGAAGTTCCTGTAGGATGGAACTTCTCTAACGAAAGTTGTCGTCGGCGCGATTGTCATCTATACGTCTCACCT